>Ga0155658_120_pt1 | contig 119376 bp, 113 predicted proteins | sample RifCSPlowO2_01_FD_107315 | JGI IMG/M metagenome (GOLD analysis project Ga0155658, IMG submission 107315) | Candidatus Woesebacteria bacterium RIFCSPLOWO2_01_FULL_44_24b
CTTGAAAAAGTTTAAGAAAATCATATGCCTGAATTATCTGTAATTATACCCAGCAGAAATAGCCCATTCCTCACCAAAACAATCCAAGATATTCTTGAAAAGTCTTCGGGTGATATTAAAATAGTTGTTAATGTTGATGAGAATTGGCCGGACCCTTTATTAGAAGATAAGCGGGTTGCCTATATTCACCCCGGCACTCCCAGAGGTATGAAATGGGGAATAAACGCATGCGCGGCATTGGCTTCCGGCAATTACTTAATGAAAACAGATGATCACTGTATGTTCGCGCCCGGTTTTGACAAAGTTCTTGTCGAAAGTCACCTTGAAGACAACTGGGTGCAGATCCCCCGCCGGTACTCGCTTGATGCTGAAAACTGGAAAGTTGATGAGAAAAGGCCTTTTCGAGACTATCATTACCTTTGCTTTCCCACTCAAGGAAAAGCCCACGACGAAGGAATGCATGATGTTGAATGGTGGAGCAGACAAAAAGAACGCTCCAACCCAGAGTTTGATATTGACGACACTATGACCATGCAGGGATCATGTTGGTTCATGACTAAAAATCATTTTGACAACTTTCTGCATGGTTTAAACGAGAATGAGTATGGCAATATTGCCCAAGAAGCTCAAGAAATTAGTAACAAAACTTGGCTTGGCGGCGGAAGACTTGTGGTTAATAAAAAAACCTGGTATGCCCATCTTCACAAAGGACGTCATTATGGCCGGATGTATCACCTTAACGATAAAATAGAGATAGAGGCTCATAATAAGGCTGCCAAGTATTGGATGGATAACCATTGGGAGGAGCGCATTCATGATATCGCGTGGCTAGTTGAAAAATTTTGGCCGGTGCCAACATGGGAACCTAATTGGAAAGAAATTTGGGCGTCCTATAAAAATGAATCTACCTGAGATTACATGGCAATAAAAACTAACGAAAATAAGCTGGCAAGTCCCAAGTTCGGAAACTCCTACACTTTTTTTTACTCCAATATGTTCTTGGATAAGAAGGATTCTGTCCACAAGCTTTTAGAAATCGGTTCTGGTGTTAAGAGGAAGAATAATCTTTCTGTGTGGCAGGGTTTCTTTCCAAAAGCAAAAATCTATGGAATTGATCAGGCCAATCCGCTTAGATTAAAAAAACTAATTAAAGAAATCGAAGGTAATATTGATGTAGTTATTGATGACGGCTCACAGAACCTAAAGGACATAATTACCTCTTGCCAAACGCTTATGCCTCTTCTGAAAAAGGATGTAGTCTATGTCATTGAGGGCACAAACAGACAACAAGCGGCTGCAATAATTGATAATCTTAAAAATTATAATTGTCATGTAATGCGACGCAGTAGAATGAAATCTGCTAATGATAGGTTAATCTCAGTTACGAACATCACAAACGTCAGTAAACGAATAAAAATGGCCAAGGTTTCGATTATTGTTCCCAGCTGCAACGAAATACGCGAAGTTTCCCCTAGTGTTACCGTGCTGCAACGTACAGTGCAGGATATTTATGAAAACGCGACAGGAGACTTCGAAGTAATTGTTGGTTTTAACGGTCCCTCCTATCAAAGTTTCCCAAATTATCCAAACTTAAGAACCCTTGAGCTTCCTCAAAATATAGGTATAAAGGCCATGATTAATACCCTCTGTATTATGGCTACTGGAAAATATATTTACAAAACTGATGCTCATTGTAAGTTTGGCAAGGGCTTTGACGAAATTCTCCAAGCCGACATGGAGGACAATTGGCTGGTTACACCCAGATTTTACGTCCTAGATCCTGACAAGTGGGAATGGCAGGACAGCCGGCATTATGACTATTTTTATCTCTGTTGTCCGTTTACAGATCGAAAAGGGTTTAGGTTCCAGGCTGGTGGTCATTGGCCAGAGCTAACAGCAAAGCGTGAGACTAATCATAAATACGACATCGACGAAACTCCGCAATTCCATGGCTCGGGCTGGCTTGTAGAAAAAGATTTCTTTCTAAATAAAATTGGAGGTTTTCCAAACCAAGACCCCATGGGCCACGCCCAAGAGCCACCAAATTTAGGTCTCAAATACTGGCTTGGCCCATGGGGCGGAAAAGTAATGGTCAACAAAAAAACCTGGTATGCCCATATGCATCAAGACAATTCCGTCAAAGGATATCACTACACAAGGCAAGAGACGCACATTTCTTATGATGTTTGGGCGAGATATTGGATGAGCGACAAATGGGGAGGGCGAATCCATAATATTGATTGGTTCATAGAAAAGTTCATGCCGATGCCGACCTGGCCAGACAACTGGCGCAATTTGTTGGAAAACTGGAGAAAGGAGAATAAAATCAAATAATGGCGTATAGAATGACATTATCCGGTAATTACGGAACTCATCTTGCTCCCCTGATCTCGGCAGTTAACAAAACTACTGGAGATATATTAGAGATGGGTATAGGAATTTTCAGTACTCCTTACTTACATTACCAGTCCTTGCTTTCAAAACGATACCTAACATCCTACGACACAGAACAGGGGTGGGTAGACAGATTTGCAACCTCCGGTATTTGTGGCCACCAGTATCAAGGTGTTTATCACGAACTTATTTACATTCCGAACTGGGATGAGGCTAAGATAGAAAAACCCTGGGATGTAGCTTTGGTAGACCACTCTCCATCTGAGCGAAGAATTGTTGATATCAAGAGGCTTGCTAACTTCGCCAAGTACATTATCATCCACGACTCAAATCCAAGAAAAGATGCAGAATATCACTATTCAGAAATTTATCCCCTATTTAAATACCGCACTGATTGGGACAAAGACCCCAATCCAGCTACAGTTTTAAGTAATATTGTTGACTTAAAAGATTTTTGGGGCTAAATTGAAATCAATGGGTGCTATTCCAAAAAAGGTAAACAGGCTGGCTGAGCTTGCTTATAAATACGGCAGTGATAAAAGCCCCGCACTAGGGTACTCCTATACTGATTTCTACTACCAAATGTTTGCAGATAAAAGAAACTCGATTAACAAACTGTTAGTAATTGGTTCCGGGGATAAAGTGAAGAATAATCTTTATATGTGGCAGGATTTCTTACCAAAAGCAAAAGTGTATGGAATTGTAAACAGCAAAAACCTCGTCCTTAAGAAAAATAACATACAAACTTTCCTCGGTGACCGCTCAAACCCTATTAAGCTAGCGAATATTATAAAAAGAATAGGTACAAATATTGATATAGTAATAGACGAAGGCTCCAAAGAAACAAGAAATATAATTTCTTCATGCAGGACAATCATGCCTTTTCTGAAAAAGGAGGCTATATATATCATTGAAAATACGGACAGACAGCAGGCGAATACGGCGATTGCGAGCCTCAATAATTATAATTGTCATGTAATAAGACACAGCAGGATGATATCCAGTTATGATAGATTGATCTCCATCACAAATAAAACAGCTTGAGTTATTGCCAGTCATAAGCTATTCTTTTGCAGATGAATAATACACTTGAATTTATCGGTAAACGCTTTGAGGTTGACGTAGCCTCACCTGTGGTCCGTATAACCCAAATCAATAGAACTATTATTGCTGGGGTCTTCAATGAGTTGGGATTTAAACAAGGAGCCGAAATCGGAGTGGCTGAAGGAACCTACTCTAAAATTCTTTTTGACAGTATCCCCGGGCTCAAATTAAACCTCATTGATATCTGGAAAACTTATCCCGGCTACTCGGAGTACACTGATCCTGAACAAATGTATAAAGATGCCCAAGAGAGATTGAAGAACTACAATAGCGTATTTATCAGAAAATTCAGCATGGACGCGGTGCAAGGTTTTACCAACAATTCCTTGGACTTTGTCTTCATAGACGGCGGGCACGACTTTAAAAACGTTGCCTGTGATATCTGTGAGTGGAGCAAAAAAGTTAAAGTTGGTGGAATTGTTTTTGGCCACGATTATAAATTTCATCAAGCATATGTGCAAAAGACCCGGCACGGCCACACAAAGCAAAGATATGCTATTGAAGTAAAAATTGTAGTAGATGCCTACCGAGAAGCCCGTGGCATCAAGCCTTTTTTCGATATCCATCAGCAGATTTCAGATCCGACTTTCGGGCCAGATAATCCTTGTTGGATGTTTGTTCGGCAGGAAGGAGATAATGTATAAATCCGCTGCCGATAGTTCTGATATTTCCTCGTTCCCTGTCTAACGAAATATAACAGCACTATCACTTTTTCTTTTTGGATTTACTGAGTATCTCTAGAGTTATCTCAAATAAGAAAGAAGAAAATCATATTGAAAATATTGCCATAATATTATAACCTTGCTTAAAATTTATGAATAGAATTTCCTTCTTTGCCAAACCACCGTTTGAATTACGACACTTACAAAGAGTGTCGTCAATAATTCGAGGAGAACAAATTGCAGCTCATATGTATGATGCCAGACTTAATCCAACTAGCGGATACGAAAACGACGTCTGCATTTATGTCAAGCCTCATGTCAAACCCGGAGATGATTTTAACTTTGAAGGACATCCATATCTTGATATGGTAGATGGATTTCAACTTTGGCATCTTCTTCGCAAACGCCCAGAGATACCGGCAATTGTTGTTTCAGATCATAGTGCTGAAACTATGTCTCATTATATAAAGAATAAGATTATCATCATTCCCCATCATCATATTAATTTCGAGAGAGTCAAAAGAGATAGAGGTAATACAGTAAGAAATGTTGGTATGATCGGTTCTGAATATGCTTTTCAATATATTCCTGACGAAATAAAGCAAGGACTAGCCAACCGAAGATTAAAACTCGTAACACACTCTGTTATGTTTCCCAGAATGACTGTTACTAAATTTTACAGCAAAATGGACGTTATGCTAGTTTGGAGTCCTTATAATTCCATAGAGACTCCTGCCTTATATAATCCCTTTAAAATGGTAAATGCATCAGCGTTTGGCATCCCAACGATTGCTCTTGACAAACCAGCCTTTCATGAAATGAAGGATACTTATTTTCCGGTTCACAATGTGGAAGAATTCTTTAAGGCATTAGATAATTTAAGGTCAGATCAAGGATTATACCAAAACATGTCAGAAATTTGCCTCGAAAAAGCAGAAAAATATCATATTGAAAATATAGCGAAGTCATATAGAGAATTGACTTAATCTATATTAGACGACTGTTAAAATGAGAATTCTCAAAATAAAAAGTGTGTGTTAGAATGCGTGAAACAATTATAATATGAATGTTCACATTTCGTTATGCCAACCCTTAATTGATCCCTCTTATGCTGATAGTGTTCGGCAACAGATTCTTTCCACTTACCTTGGTCCAGGACCAACAACTCAAGAATTTGCTTCTTACCTTGCTTCCTACACTGCTAGTCGCTACTCCCTGTTAACCGTAAGCGGTACCGTAGCGCTATCTGTTGCCAGCTATGCTTTGGGGCTGCGTCCGGGGGATGAAATTCTAATCCCCGCATATGGAGTAATTTCTACGATTAATGCTTTTACTAGTTTTGGCCTTAAACCCAAACTGGTTGATATAGATTTACAAACCGGTTGTATGTCACCCACAGAACTTAAGAAAAGAATTTCGTCCAAAACCAGAGCCGTTTGCTTTGTTGATTTTTCCGGTTATACCGGATCAAATTTAGTAGAGATCTCTCAGTTTTGCCAGGATAACAACTTACCGCTTATTGAAGATGCAGCTTGTGCCCTGGGGCATCATTTCAACGGAAAAAGCGCTGGCACATTTGGAACAATAGGAACATTTTCTTTTAGTGTACCCAAAATAGTTACCACCGGTCAGGGTGGAGCATTAGTGACAAAATCAAAAAAATATTTCAAAAATGCTCAAAATTTTATTGACAATGGTGACAGTAACTGGAGAAAAACTAATACGGTGCGTGGCATTGGGAATAATTTACGTTTTAACGATATTCTTGCTTCGTTTGGTTTAGTGCAATTGAAAGATATCAAACAAAGAATATCCCTTAAGAGCAATGTGTATAAAATTTTGCGACGTAGCTTGTCCAGTAAAATTTTTAAAGTTGCCGATAATACTCCGCCTCTTCATAATATTGTTTTTACTCATAAACCTAATGCTTTAATTGAATATTTGAAAAAAAATGGCATTGAGGCCATCAGACAATATCGTACTTTGTCTCAACATCCCATATATACACATTTAGCCGATACTGAATTTCCGAATGCCGATTTTTGGACAAAGTACACTGTGTATTTACCCTTCGGTTTATCCTTGACAGAAAACGACGCTCATTACTTGGTTGATGTTCTAACCCATTCACCTATCGCATTGGATAGCGTATTTGAACCATAACATATCTATGAAAATCAAAATTTTATTTCTGGGCAGTCATCTTAAAAGTTATCATTGTTTTCGGTATCTGATTGAAAATTTTTCCAATATAGAAATTGTTGGCATCGTTCCCCATATCAATCAACCCCCTATTCGATTTGACCAAGATATTGTTGCTTATGCCAAAGCAAAAAAAATCCCTATCTTAGAACTTAAAGATCTTGCCGGAATAACATGTGATCTTGGCATTAGTTTGATGTTTGATGCAAAACTACCACCAGAAATTGTGGATTTACCCAAACGTGGCTTTGTCAATATCCACTTGGCTCCGTTACCTCAATTGCGGGGTGTCAATGGTATATATCATGCCATCCGTCTTGCTCGGGAAAAAAAATACTCGCGCTATGCCGTCACATTACACTATATGGACGCCACCCTTGATACTGGCCCGATAATTGATAAAATGACTTTACCTTTATTTGAAGATGACACGGCACAATCACTCCATGTACGTGCGTGTGACAAAGTTTATGAATTATTCGTTCGTAATATCGGACGTTTAATTAAAAACCGCACCTCACTCAAAAGTAAATCACAAAAAGGAATCGGTATGTATTATTTTAAAAAGGACCTCGCCCATGAGATTGATATCAATTGGCCTGCAGAGAAAATCTATGATAATGTACGAGCTTTAACTTTCCCTGGAAAACCGAAACCTTTTATTTCAGTTGGACCTTATCGTATTTACTTATCATTGGAAAATATATGAAATTACATTTAGGTAGCGGTAAACGTTTTATTCCGGACTTTGTCCATGTCGATTTGGCTACATTTCCGCATATAGATTATGTCCAGGATATAAGAAAACTTACTAACTTCAAAACAAATTCTGTTACTTTAATTTATGCCTGTCAGGTACTTGAATATTTTGATCGCGAAGAAATTCCTGAGGTTTTAAAAGAGTGGAAACGAGTTCTCAAATCAAAAGGTATATTGCGGCTTTCAGTACCTAACTTTGAAATTATTTGCAAGCTTTATCAAGCCGGTTTTCGACTCGATTATTTTTTAGGCACACTCTATGGTAAATGGACTGTACCCAACCAAACCATCTACCATAAAACAACATTTGACGAGCAATCATTAACTGCAGTTTTGAAAACGGCCGGTTTTAAAAACATCGCCAAATGGGATTGGCGGAAAACAGAACATGCCGCAATTGATGATTATTCTCAAGCCTACTGGCCACATATGGATAAAGAAAAAGGAATACTAATGAATTTAAACATGCAAGGAACAAAACCTTAACCCATCATGAAAGTTTTAATTACCGGCGGAGCCGGATATTTGGGCTCCATGTTAGCCAACTACCTTATACAAAAAAATATGGAGGTAGTTGTGTATGACAAATTAATTTACGGCGCCGAAGGATTGATACCACTTATCAATCATCCGCATTTCCAGCTGGTAATCGGAGATATACGTAACACTTCACTTTTAAAAAAGGCGGTTGAAAAAACTGATATTATCGTACATCTGGCCGCAATTGTAGGAGAGGATGCTTGCTTAGTTGATCCCAGAACAACAGAAGAAGTTAATACTCAAGCAACATACGCTTTGGCCAAACTGGCAATTGAATCCGGTACAAAACGATTTATTTTTACCAGTACCTGCAGTAATTATGGTAAACAAACTGCCATCGTTTTTGAAAATTCCCCTCTTAAACCGGTTTCACTTTACGCACAAACCAAGGTAGCCGCAGAGAAGTATATTTTATCTATTTCTCCAAAACTGCTGACGGCATGTGTTTTGAGATTTGGCACATTATGTGGTCTATCTCCACGAATGCGATTCGACTTATTAGTCAACGATATCGGGAGAAGCGCGGCAACAGGAAAAAGTATAAGTCTATTTGATCTGGATAGTTGGAGGCCGTTTTTGCATGTTTGCGATGCTTCTGAAGCGATACAACGTTGCTTTATTGCCCCAAAAAAAATAATTGCCGGAAGTGTATTTAATGTCGTAGGTGAAAACTATCAAAAGCGAAAGTTGGCCAAATTAGTCGAAAAGCATTATCCGGCAATCAAAATCATTATAGAAGAGAGTAAAGTTGATTCAAGAAGCTATAGGGTTTCATCTCGATTAATAGCCCAAAAACTCAAATTTCATCCTAAATATACCGTTGAAGAAGCATTCGCTGAAGTGTCTCATGCTATAGAGAAACATCTTCTGCCGGATGCCTTTCGTACTATTTATCAAGAAGTTCTACCCAAGGTGTAAACTATGAACACCAACGACACACCGAAGTTAAGTCTACTTGTTCCTAGTCGAGAAAGAGCTGAATCTCTAAAGTTTTCGCTCAACAGTTTGGGGTTAGATAGAAATAACCTGGAGGTTCTGGTATGGGTCGACGGTGATGATGCACAACTGGATCTCTATCGGGCTATAGCCAAGGAAAATAAACGCATACGGTTATTTATCAAACCTCGAATTGGGTATTTACAATACCACCTCATGATGGATTTTCTAGCTCAGCAGGCTGTTGGAGAATGGCAGATGTTATGGAATGATGATGCCTATATGGAACACGTTGAATGGTATGATACATTCATAGAATATGCATCACTGAACCCTCCTTTGACAGAGCCTGTACTTCTTAATATTTGGGGTCAAGGACGACCACAACATTTTTTTCCCGTCATCAGTAAAAAATATTTTGAAATAGTTGGACATTGGTCTCAAATGACTATTTGCGATACCTGGATAAAACATATAGCTTGTCGTACCAATATTCGTCGGTACGTATTTGGAATCAAACCGCGCCACCGAAAATTTGGAGCGGACAATGGTGCGCTTGGGGATTTAATTGATAACACTTCCCACTCTATTGAGCAGTTGCAGAAAGATACCGGGGATGTATATTTAGGTCAACGATCACGACAAAACAGAGTAAAAATGGATAACGATGTGGCTAAAATCACCTCCTGGATTCGCAGCACTACCGATCGCAATATCAGAATCGGATTTGTCGGTTTAGGCAAGCTGGGTTTGCCGGTAGCTCTGGCAATCGAGTCCAGAGGGAAAAACATTGTTGGGTTCGATATAGACCCAAAAATAAAGAAATATATTAGCGACCGGAAAATTCCTTTCCAAGAACAAGGAACTGAAAAATTATTGCAAAACACAACCATAGAAATGGTTGACTCGGTTGAACAAGTGATAAAAAAGTGCAACCTTGTTTTTTGCGCGGTCCAAACACCTCACGACGAGCGATTTGAAGGACATAAACCCCTTAAAGACGAGCCAACTGATTTTGACTATTCGCATCTTAAAAAGGCGGTCAAGGATATTGTAAAGGCCGCAAATAAACTCAAAGAAAAGACTACGCTTGTCGTTATATCAACTTGCTTACCGTCTACATTCGAAAAAGAAATTAAGCCACTTTTATCTCCAAAAGTTAACTACATTTACAATCCATTCTTTATAGCTATGGGGACGGTAATAACAGATTTTTTAAATCCAGAGTTTGTGCTGGTAGGTAACAATAACGGAGACACTACCCCACTTACTAATTTCTATAAAATGATTCACGGACAAGATAAGGCATTTATCACCGATATTACTACTGCTGAAGGCATAAAAGTTCTGTATAACACTTACATAACCAGCAAGATAGTTTTTGCCAACATCTATGGTGAGATGGCACACAAGTTGGGAATGAACGCCGATGATATCTACAACGCTCTTGGTCGTGCAACAGACAGAATCATTAGTACCAGATATCTTAAATCAGGAGTTGGTGATGGCGGAGGATGCCATCCCAGAGATAACATCGCTCTTTCATATTTGGCTAAAAAATATAAAATGAGTTTCAATCTTTTCGAGAATTTGATGAAAGCCCGCGAAAAACATATGGAGTGGTTGGCTGACCTTACCTGCGATGAATCAAGGTCGTCAGGTCTCCCAATTGTTATTCTTGGAAAGGCGTTTAAACCTGAGACAAATCTACAAACTGGCAGTCCGGCTATACTTCTAGCCAATATACTCAACGATAAAGGTGTCGAATTTAGTCATTTCGAATTTGATCATCCAGAGGAAATGCCTATTGCCGTATATATACTGGCAACACAACACACTCAATATACTCAAATAAAATTCCCAGCAGGTAGTATCATTATTGATCCATTCAGGTATATCGAAAAGAAAGATGGTATTACAATAATTTCTATTGGTGGAAAAAAGTAAAAGAGAATTAAGTTTCGCCTATGGCTTTTGAAAACGTTTCGATTAAAAAAATCCGGGATTTCTGGGATAAACGACCCTGCAATATCCGCCACTCTCCCTCAAAAATCGGCAGCAAAGATTACTTTGACGAAGTCGAGAAACGCAGATATTTTGTAGAATCTCATATCCCCAAATTTGCTCAGTTCTCAAGATGGAAAGGTAAAAAGGTGTTAGAAATAGGTAGTGGCATCGGGACTGATACTATCAGCTTTGCAAGAGCTGGTGCTCATATTACGGCCGTAGAGCTTTCTGAAAAATCCTTAGATCTCGCAAAAAAAAGGGCTAAGGTTTATAAGTTGAAAAAAGTATTAAGTTTTACTTGGCAGACGCTGAAAAGTTATCAAAGGTGGTCCCAGTTAAGCCTTACGACTTAATCTATTCATTTGGAGTTGTTCACCACACCCCCCACCCTGAAAAAGTCATTGAGGAGATCAAAAAGTATACCCATAAAGGCACGATCATTAAATTAATGATTTATCATCGCTATGCTTGGAAAGTTTTATGGATACTTTTAAAATTCGGCAAAGGCGCTTTCTGGAAATTAGATGAACTAATAGCTGAGCATTCTGAAGCAGCTACAGGGTCTCCAGTCACTTATGTTTATTCAAAGACCCAAGCCAGAAAATTGCTCAAGGATTTTAAAATTAGTGATATCAAGGTTGATTTTATTTTTCCCTACAGCATTCCCCAGTACTTAAAATATCAGTATAAAATAGTTTGGTATTTCCGCTACTTGCCAAAAGGAATCTTTAGATGGCTAGAAACCCATTTTGGCTGGCACTTGTTGATAAGCGCTCAGGCTCTTAAATAACAGGAGGGGTGTAATTATTTTTTAATATCCCTTTCTTCAAGTTTCTTGACAACACTTGGTCCTCTTTTGATAGCCTCTGCATAAGAAATTTGTCTTAACCTGAAAATTTCTCTAGTTTCACTTGCCCACCTTTTACCAAATTTTTGCTCCCCCACAGACATTAATAGCTCTAAAGTTTCTGTGGTAAAAGCATTAACTCGAGTGAGAACTAAATTCTGCACAGTATCAGGATCAATATCAATAAACAGAAGTTCGTTTTCGTCATCGTGGGGCCTTTTTTTAATTTCATCTGAAGATAAACTGGTTGTAACTACAAAGCCCAAGTTAACTGTTCCGGAAACTGGATTATAGATTATTCCGTGAAGGGTGGGCTTTATCTCTTGTAATTTCACTCCTGATTCCTCCTCAATCTCACGTCCTAAGGCGTGTAGAATATCCAGAGTTCCATCTGGCCTCGTGTCCTCCTTGATATTAATAGCCCCCCCCATACCCGATAGCCCTCCTGCTTTATAGTCAGCACGGCCGTTGCGTTTTCCGATAACTATTTTACCATCGGATGTCTCTATTAAACTCGATACCATTAGCGGCAGAGGCGCTGCGTCCTGTCCATACTGTTGCGTCAAATCGGGCCCCCAAGTTATAGAATCTTTATAACTTATTGAAGGAGCAACCTTGAGCTTAACAACGCCATCGACAACTTCATATCCTTCGTACCTAAACCTTGACGGATTTTCATCGTTAGGCCATTTTTTGCCTTGATAATCACTCCACCTCTCATCCAGTTGAGCCTGTAGATTTTCTGTGAGTTTACGCGTAGAAGGAACAATCTCGGCTGTAACAGTCTCGGCTTGAAATATACCTTCAGTAAAAACTCTAAAATATGGGTTTTCCGTATCCATTTAAAATAACGGCCCAATTTTCTCATGCCTCAACAAGCTTGTCAAAGATTAATCTTATTAAGTATAATCACCATTGTGGCTGTTATTCAGTATAAAGATTTTAAGCAGTTGCGTAACAAATTGCGCGGTAAAAAATTAGTGTTCTGTTCTGGAACTTTCGATATTACTCACGCCGGGCACGTACTTTTCTTTGAGGACTGCAAAGCACTGGGTGATTTGTTAGTAGTTGGTATCGGAAATGACGAGGCCTGCAAAAGACACAAAGGGTCTGGGTCTGGAAGACCAGTGCTTAATGAATACTTGCGTTTGAAAATGGTAAGTTCCTTGAAGCCGGTAGACTACTGTTTTTTGCATGGGACCTCCAGCGAAAAGCAACCACATAATTCCTTACTCGAGGAAATTTTTACTCGACTAAAGCCAGATATTTATGCTTTCAATAGTGATGTCGCAGATGTTGATTACAGGAAGAAACTTGCTGAGAAATACAAGGTTGAAGTCAGGGTGCTTGAAAGGAAGAGCCCACCGGAATTCGAAGAGATATCTACCACGAAGATTATTGAAAAAGTACAGAAAATTCGTCTTTGACAAATAGACTACATCTTTTCTCCTTTTGCAAAACGGTTTCACTTTGTCTATAATCTGCCCAATGAACCCGGACTTATCTATAATTATCCCCGCCCGGAATGAAATATTCTTACAAAAAACTATTACCGATTTATTAACAAAAGCAGAAGGAAATATCGAAGTAATTGTCGTCCTTGACGGCTATTGGCCTGTTCCTCAGTTAACTGAAGACTCCCGCATCAAAATTATTCATCGAGGGCGGCCCACGGGGATGCGAGCGGCAATAAATGCAGGCGTGGCCATAGCTAAAGGTAAATATTTACTTAAGACCGATGCACACTGTATGTTTGCACAAGGTTTTGATAAAATCCTGGCAAAGAATTGCAGCGAAGACTGGGTTGTGGTACCAAGAAGATTCGCGCTGGATCCGGAAAAATGGGCGCTAATTGACAATCCAAAGTACCCAATAGATTATATGTACCTGTCCCAAGACCTGCATGGGGTACCATGGACCGAGAAAAACAGAGACTCAAAATTAAAGGAGAAACTCGTAGACGAAACAATGAGCAACCAAGGAAGTGTTTGGTTTATGGTTAAGGATTATTTTCACTATCTTGAATTGATGGATGAGGCAACTTACGGAATTTTCTGGAATGAATTCCAGGAAATTGGACTAAAATGCTGGTTGTCCGGGGGGCATGTCATGGTTAACAAAGAAACCTGGTATGCTCATTGGCACAAAACCAGCAACTACGGCCGCGGTTACGGACTTCCCGGCAGTGAGCAGTCAAAAGCTCTAGCCGCCGTCGATAAATGGAAAATGAAGGGTTGGCACAAACAAAAACTTCCCCTTTCATGGTTAATTGAGAGATTTTGGCCGGTTCCCACTTGGACAACTGAGCTTATTGAGAAAGTGAGAACACAATAAGCAAAGCTTGAAATAGTAATTATGAGCGAGCTCTCGATTTTAATCCCAGCCAGAAACGAAATCTTTCTGGCAAAAACCATAGAAGATATTTTACAAAATATCGAGGGCGACACTGAAATTATTGCCGTCCTGGACGGCTATTGGGCAGACCCACCTGTCCCCCAGCATGAGAGGGTAACCATAATTCATAACCCAGAGTCGGTGGGCCAGCGCGCTGCAACAAACCAGGCAGCAAAGTTATCTAAAGCAAAATACCTCATGAAAGTTGACGCCCACTGTGCTTTTGACCGCGGCTTTGACGTCAAAATGATGGAGGCGATGCATGACGATTGGACTATGGCGCCTCTTATGAAGAACCTCCATGCTTTTGACTGGGTGTGCCCCGACGGCCACCGAAGGTATCAGGGGCCAAGCGGACCGTGCAGAGAATGTGGCAAAGAGACTACCCGGGATGTTGTCTGGATTGCCAAGAGCAGCCCCAAAAGTGTGTCGTATTGCTTTGACTCAACGCCGCATTTTCAGTATTTTGGCGACTGGGCCAAGCGCCCGGAGGGCCAGGGGGACATAACCGAGTCGATGTCTTTGCAAGGCTCCTGTTTTATGCTAACCCGAGACAAGTTCCATGAACTTAATGTTTGCGATGAAGCCTTCGGCAGTTGGGGCTCACAAGGCATTGAAGTGGCCGCCAAAACCTGGCTTTCCGGCGGGCAAGTCATGATCAACAAAAAAACCTGGTATGCCCATATGTTTCGCACTCAGGGCGGCGACTTTAGTTTTCCCTACCCGATTTCAGGGCGCGACCAGGAGAAAGCCAAAAAGTACGCGCGCGAGCTCTTTTTCAATAACAATTGGCCCCTTCAAAAGAAGCCATTATCGTGGTTGGTTGAAAAATTCTGGCCAGTCAGAGGCTGGACTGAAGATGACTTGGCAAAACTTAAGGCCAACAAATTTAAGTTTAAGGAAGTGGAGCCACCCGCCTTCGTCCCGCAAACCGTGACTTCGTCGGGCAAGAAGGGCATTATTTTCTATACAGACAATGAGCTAGCGGAGGAAATTGCCAAGCCGGTGAGGGACCAGCTGCTTGCTATAAGCAAAGAAAAAAATATTCCCATCGTGAGCTCCTCTCTGATACCAATGGACTTTGGTAAAAACATTCACTCACCTGAGCTTAAGCGCGGGATGGTCACACTATTCACCCAAATTCTGAGGGCGCTTGAAGCCTCGGATGCCGACATTATATTCTTCTGCTTCCAGGGCAATACTCATATAGAAACAGTTTCCGGTCAAAAAAGAATAGATAAAATAGAAGTTGGCGAACTTGTAAAAACCCATCTTGGTAGATACCGACCAGTAACGAAAGTTTTTGCAAGGCCATACAAACAAAGAAGTCCAATAGTACAAATTGACACTCAATTTAGTTCAATAAAATGTACCCCAGAACACCCGTTCTATGTCTACACAAAGAACCAAAAAGAATGGGTACCCGCAAGTAGGCTAGAGATTGGAGACATGTTACTTTACCCAAGTGAAAATAGGAGAGACTATCTCACTTTTGACGTAATGCTAAGGTCAAGTACTAGTAATGGTGGGTACGGTAAAATGAATATAAAAATAGGTAGATTAGAGGTTGACCGGGGACTGGCAAGATTTATGGGTATGTATTTAGCAGAAGGGCACTTTAACGGCAAAAACGGAATAGGCTTTACGTTTAACAATAATGAAAAAGAATATCAAGATTTTGTAGAAAAAATATGTTACGAGAAGTTTAAGCGCAGGTCCAGAAAAAGGATTCAGTGGTCAACTCAAATATTAATTAATATTAATCAACTTGGGCCGCTCTTCAAAAAATGGTTTGGGGGTAATACTGCCAATAAAAGAGTACCTGAGTTTGTGTTTAGCTGGAACATTAACAATAGATTATCATTTATAAAAGGTTTTCTGGAAGGAGATGGAAGCAAAAGTATAAATGATGACTCATTCTATGGTTTTAATGTTGCCGGCAAGAAAATGGTTAAAGATATGGTTACTCTAATGAACATGTCTGGCGTAGGCTGGGACAACAGCATAAAAGAGAGGTTGCAAACAAAATTTAATAGTAAGGAATATTTTACAAGTAAAAAAGTATATTCAATAAATTATTCGAGGATTGTATTCAGAAAATTGATGGATATATTGAATTCAGATTGGATAGATAATAGCAATATTGGAATACCAATACAAGATATTAAACAAGCAAAGATGTCGTCAAAACCAAGATTTTCATCCAAAAATGGAGTCCGCGATGTTTACAATCTTCAAGTTGAAGAAGATAATTCGTATATCGCACAGTCCGTTATTGTCCATAATTGTGAACATGATGTGCTTTACCACCCGTCCCACTTTGATTTTATTCCCAAAAGACGCCTTGCATATTACTACAATGTAAACGTCTGGAAAGTACGGCTCACTGACGGTCACTCGCTTAAAGTAAACGACATCAAACAGCTGTCGGGGCTTGTGGGCTACAGAAAAAATCTAATAAGTCACTTCCAAAGACGCCTGGAGATGATTGAAAAAACACACAAAGTGTTGGTGTATGAACCTGGAACATATAGTGGGGTCAATGCTGTTGACGATCGGCCTGTCAGGACTTGGCAGTCTGCATACCCAAATATTGATATCAGGCATGATAATAATTTTACCAAAAGCAGGTGGAAAAAAGAAGAATTCAAGGACAAAAAGTATACATTTGGCTGGACCGAGTCAACTGCAGACAAAATACCCGGCTGGAACAATCTCACGGGAATACTTGGCATCAAACCCCAGCCACCCGCCTTCGTCCCGCAAACCGTGACTTCGTCGGGCAAGAAGGGAATTATTTTCTACACCGACAATGCATTGGACTCAAAGATTGCTCAGACCGTTCAAAAACAAATTAAATCGATAAGCGATGCCAGACAAATGCCAATTGTGAGCGCGTCGCTCAAAAAAATGGACTTCGGCCGGGAAGGGTTTGTTGCCGGGAGTAAAAATATATACTTTCCGTCGTTAAAACGCAGCCCCGAGAGCATGTTTAAGCAGATTATGTCTGCCTTAGAGCACAGTAGTAGCTCTGATATTGTTTTTCTATGCGAGCACGATGTCCTTTACCATCCCTCTCACTTTGACTTCACGCCCCCGGACAAAGACACTTTTTATTACAATCAAAATGTCTGGATGCTTAGAACCACTGATGGCCATGCACTGCATTATGACGTCAATCAGGTTTCCGGCCTTTGCGGATACCGTGAGGCGCTTCTGACCCACTATCGCGAAAGATATGAGCGGGTTCTAAAAGAGGGCTTCAGCCGCAAGATGGGTTATGAGCCCATGACTCACAACAGAATCAAATGGAAAAAAATGTATAAGCTGGGAACCTGGAAATCCCCCTACCCCAATGTTGACATCAAGCACGAAGGCAACTTAACAGGCCAAAGGTGGAAGAAAGAGGACTTTAGAAATCAAAGGCTACTCGTTAACTGGCAGGAAACAGATGATGAAATCCCCGGCTGGGGCAAGACAAAAGAGTTAGTTAAGAAACTGACCTGACTCATTAATCTTTTTTTAGCATCGAAAGCTGATATTTCTTTACTTCCTCAAATATCTCTTTTTTAACCCCCTGCCAAGAGAAATCCTTATCAAAAACTGTAATCCCTCTAGCAGTTTCTTCTTCCTTGTCGGCATCATCGAAGTACATTAAAGCCTTTAATGCCATTACTGCTTGATAACCTGAAAACTTTCTTTCTGTAAATTCCAAAATTTGCTTTATACTATACTTCCTCATCAGATGAAATATGTCTATAAAATCGCGCCTAGTGCCTCTTTGTATAATCGCAGCCATCTTCATTGCGATAATATCTTCAACCGACGCCAAGTATAGTGAGCCCACTTCGACAAACGGGTTAAGGAGCTCGTATGGATAATAAAAAAGTGAAATATCCACGTCTCCGGCTTCGGCAAACATTGTGTGTTTTTTGGCCCTTTTAATGACAATGTTCTTAATCGCTTTTTGAAGCCCCGCCACAATTAACTGCATTTCAGGTTCCCGTTCGCTAAAGAAGTCAAGGTCAACCGAAGTTCTGTGCCCTATCTGTATCGCAAGCCCCGTCCCACCACCAAGATAAATATTTTTAGCTTTTAGAAAACCAAGTTTTGAGATTATTTCAATCTGGTTTGGATTTAAAACCTTCTTTTCAAACATAATTTTCACCAAAAGGATTTAAATTAAAAATTGCCGCTTGGGACAAATCATCCTCAATATCAACTTTCAAAATCTTGCTCCAATAATCAAGACTTTCCTTAAACCATACACCTCTTTGGGGTTTTTTGATTATATCTCTGATTTTTTCTAACGTGTAATTTTCAAAAATCCAGGCAACAGCTTCGTCATCACCCAAATTAAGCACTTGAGTGATAATCTCGCCGGCAACGACAGGGTCATCTTTATCCAGATGGTCAACATTGTAAGAAGCTAAATATGGCTGCAAAAACTTGGGTATGGGCATGGCCAATTATACTCCAAAAGGGGTTATAATCAAAGAATCTATTGACATGCTTTTTGAGGCGGCTCCCGCGATGATGAAATCCCCGGCTGGGGCAAGACAAAAGAGTTAATAAAAGGGATATAGTAGTCAATGCTTTTGAGAATAGCTTCGATTATACTAAGGGTGCAATACTATGTCCAAAAATACTTCTGATATCGACATAACGGGAAGGATTAGCTAAATGGCAGTTTCAATTACACAAACAGCAAATCCCGCAGGAGTTTCTGCAGTTTCAACAGTAGCTACATATTCTGATGTTTCTATTGGAACAGAACATCCAGACAGAATTGTTGTGGTGCTTGTTGGTTCTGAACTGACTGGTGCTACACCAAGTGCCTGCACTATAGACGGTAATGCTATGAATGCTGGAACTACCGGCACTGGTGGGGTTCTTTTTGCAAGGGCATTTTATCTTGCCTATCCAACCGGAACTACCGCTACTGTTGCCGTTACTTTTTCAGCTGTCAGCCCATCCAATACCCAAAACCATATTGCTGTTTACAACGTATCAGACGGGGCTTTTTCTTCGGCTGGTGGGGATGGTTCTACTGATATGGACGCCACCAGCCCATTGACCACTGGTTCAACAACTATTGCGGCTGGTGGCGGGATGATAGCTGTGGCAGCAGGAGGGTCTGCTACTGGGGGTCAAAAGACGTGGTCTAATCTTGGCGAAGATTTAGATGTTGATGGTGGAGCATTTGCTTTTACAACTGCCTTTTCTACTACCGCAGGAACAGCAATTAGAACCTGTACTGGTACAGTAAACGGTGAAGATGGTGGACTCTCATGGCTTATTTTTACTGATTTAACTCCATCATCCAGTGTGAGTCCGTCTGTGTCGCCATCAGCATCTGTGTCCCCAAGTGCCTCTGTTTCACCATCAATATCTCCAAGTGCATCTGTTTCACCGAGCGTTTCACCATCTGCCAGTGTGAGCCCGTCTGTGTCGCCATCAGCATCTGTGTCCCCTTCAGCTTCTGTGTCACCATCCGTGTCACCATCAGCCAGTGTGAGTCCGTCTGTAGCGCCTCCGCTAGAGCGAACTGAAATTGGCGGCTGGGCTTCGGTCTTTGGTCACGGTACGGGGAGTTTTGCAACAGGCTCATTTACCCCTCCGGCAAATTCTTTGTTGATAGTTTTTGTTGCAATGCTGGGGAATGGCACTACGGGAGATTTGGGAGAGCCGACCATTTCCGGCGGGAGTTTAAGTTACACCTTTCAGGGTCAAGCGAGAGGAGAGGCATCCTCCTCTAGCAGACAAAACGTTTTTACTGCTCCTGTGGGCAGCTCCCCTTCGTCAATGACTATAACGGTTGATGACGACAATAACCAAGATATAAGCGCTTACGTTGTTTATGTCTTAGCTTACACAGGTTATAACACTGCAACTCCAATTGCCGGATTTGTTACTTCCAACACTACAGATATCGCCGACGGGGCGGAATCTCAGACTCTTGCTGCAACTCCCACTACAGACGACGTTACTCTAAGTGCTGCATTTTTGGATGCAGCGACTACAAATGGGAACCCTACCTTAACCGGTGGGTGGACAGAAGTATTTGATAGCGGCCCTACAGGCGGCCCACCTTTATGGGTTCTCAGGCGGGAAGATTCAACGTCAACCACGGTATCCGTTACAGATGTTTATACGGGCGGGGGAACTTTTTGGAAAGGTCAAATGTTTTCCTTTATAGTGAAAGCGGATACGGCGAGTGCTTCTATCAGCCCGTCAGCTTCAGTATCTCCAAGCGCTTCAGTGTCCCCGAGTGCTTCTGTTTCACCATCAGCCAGTGAGAGCCCATCAGTTTCACCATCGGCATCAGTAAGCCCGTCGGCCAGTGTTAGCCCTTCAGCGTCGGTGTCACCATCGGTTAGTCCTTCTGCCAGTGAAAGTCCGTCTGCGAGTATCTCGCCTTCAGTATCGCCTTCCGCTTCTGTGTCCCCAAGTGCTTCAGTGAGTCCGTCGGTGAGTCCATCGGCATCTGTAAGCCCTTCTGCCAGTGAAAGTCCGTCAGTCAGCCCATCAGCTTCTGTATCACCCAGTGCAAGTGTTAGCCCATCGGCTTCTGTATCACCGTCGGTTAGCCCCTCTGCCAGTGTCAGCCCATCGGCTTCTGTGAGTCCATCGGTTTCCCCAAGCGCCTCTGTGTCACCGTCAGCCTCTGTTTCACCTTCCGCATCAGAAAGTCCCTCTGTAAGCCCAAGTGCTTCTGTGTCACCCAGTGCATCTGTGAGTCCATCGGTAAGTCCATCAGCTTCTGTAAGTCCATCTGCCAGTGAATCGGCATCGGTATCACCCAGTGCATCAGTCTCGCCGAGCGCCTCAGAATCAGCAAGTGTTAGTCCGTCTGCATCAGTCTCACCCAGCGCGTCGGTTTCCGCCTCTGTAAGTCCAAGCGCATCTGTCTCTCCTTCTGCATCTGTAAGCCCATCCGTATCCCCATCAGCATCAGTCTCCCCTTCAGCCAGTGTTTCAGAATCTGTAAGTCCAAGCGCATCTGTGAGCCCATCTGCCTCAGTTTCTCCATCAGTTAGCCCATCAGCTTCTGTTAGCCCATCAGCAAGTGAATCCCCTAGTGTCTCGCCGAGCGCATCTGTAAGTCCAAGCGCTTCAGAAAGTCCTTCTGTTTCACCATCTGCTAGTGTTTCGCCATCTGCTTCAGAATCGGCCTCTGTTTCCCCAAGCGCATCAGTGTCTCCTTCGGTTAGTCCTTCCGCAAGCGTAAGCCCATCTGTAAGCCCGTCGGCTTCTGTATCTCCTTCTACAAGCGAAAGTCCTTCGGTCTCACCCAGTGCAAGTGTTAGCCCATCTGCTTCTGTGTCACCATCAGTATCACCATCGGCTTCAGTCTCACCGAGCGTCTCGCCGTCGGCCTCTGTTTCACCCTCTGCCAGTGAAAGTCCCTCGGTTTCACCCAGTGCATCAGTCAGCCCATCAGCATCTGCTTCACCATCTGTATCTCCAAGCGCATCGGTTTCACCGTCAGCTTCTGTTTCACCTTCCGCATCAGAAAGTCCCTCTGTAAGCCCAAGTGCTTCTGTGTCACCCAGTGCATCTGTGAGTCCATCGGTAAGTCCATCAGCTAGTGAATCGGCATCGGTATCACCCAGTGCATCAGTCTCGCCGAGCGCCTCAGAATCAGCAAGTGTTAGTCCGTCTGCATCAGTCTCACCCAGCGCGTCGGTTTCCGCCTCTGTAAGTCCAAGCGCATCTGTCTCTCCTTCTGCATCTGTAAGCCCATCCGTATCCCCATCAGCATCAGTCTCCCCTTCAGCCAGTGTTTCAGAATCTGTAAGTCCAAGCGCATCTGTGAGCCCATCTGCCTCAGTTTCTCCATCAGTTAGCCCATCAGCTTCTGTTAGCCCATCAGCAAGTGAATCCCCTAGTGTCTCGCCGAGCGCATCTGTAAGTCCAAGCGCTTCAGAAAGTCCTTCTGTTTCACCATCGGCAAGTGTGAGCCCGTCGGTGTCCCCAAGTGCTTCTGTGTCACCCAGTGCGTCAGTCAGTCCTTCAGCGTCTGTTTCACCTTCGGTTTCACCATCAGCTTCTGTCTCCCCGAGTGCCTCTGAGTCACCATCTGTTTCACCAAGCGCATCGGTCTCGCCCTCTGCCAGTCCAAGTCCGGCCGGGGATTTCAGCTTGCGCTACTATGGCGGCGGAAATTCGTCTACCGTTGACAAGGCATATATCCCCTGTAATCCAAGTGACGCCATAAACGTTGGCCAAGATGACTTCACTATCGAGTTTTTTATGCGGGCAGACACGGGCTTGCAGAACGGGAGCGCCACAGCCGGGGCTAATTACAGCTGGATTAATAGCCCGATTATTGTTGACCGCGATTTGATAGGTAGTGTCGGCTCCGGCGGTGACTTCGGCGTATCAATGACCGACGGCCGCATAACCTTTGGTGTGGAAAACAGTGCCGCCAGCCAGAGAACAATTATCGGGACAACAGATCTGCGAGACGACTTTCGCCATCACGTTGCCGTCACCCGCGACAGATCAACCGGAGACCTGGCGGTCTACGTCGACGGCGCCCGTGAGGCTTTATTCTCCGGCGGGCCTTCGGGCGACGTACATTTAGCAAGTGACGCAGAAAATTCGACTTATAACAAATTCTTTTGTCTGGGCGGCGAAAAGCATGCCCTTGACTGGCCACAAGGCCAATGGAAGGGCCATATTGATGAGTTTAGAGTAAGTAACACCCTTCGCTACACAGGCACTAGTTATACTGTTCCGTCTGCCAATTTCAGCCCCGGTGCCAACACTGTAGGGTTATACCACTTTGATGAGGGCTCGGGAACAACTGCCGGTGATTATTCAGGCAACTCAAATCATGGTTCCTTTACAGTTGGCGGAGCCAGTAACGGGCCGACCTGGGAAGTAGGCTGGCAAGAGTGGACAATTTCAAGCGTCAGTCCGTCTGCCAGTGTGAGCCCTTCAGTTTCTCCAAGTGCATCTGTATCCCCTTCAGCTTCGGTCAGCCCATCGGTCTCACCGTCCGCTTCTGTATCACCAAGCGCGTCGGTGTCACCATCAGTCAGTCCTTCTGCTTCAGTTTCACCTAGTGCTTCGGTATCTCCTTCTGTTTCACCTTCGGCGTCAGTTTCACCTAGTGCTTCAGTGAGCCCGTCGGTAAGTCCAAGTGCATCAATAAGCCCATCTGCCTCGGAAAGCCCATCGGTTTCACCCTCAGCTTCTGTATCCCCGAGTGCTCAAGAAAGTGCTTCTGTATCACCCTCTGTTTCCCCCAGTGAATCAGTTTCACCATCGGCCAGTGAAAGTGCATCAGCGTCGCCAAGTGCATCAGTTTCCCCTTCAGCTTCGGTCAGTCCATCGGTGAGTCCATCCGCTTCGGGGTCCCCGAGCGCATCAGAATCACCATCAGTTTCTCCGAGTGCATCAGTTTCCCCTTCAGCCTCAGTGAGCCCGTCGGTGAGTCCATCTGCTTCTGTAAGCCCATCAGCCAGTGAAAGTCCTTCTGTCAGTCCTTCAGCCTCTGTCTCCCCAAGTGCATCGGTTTCACCATCTGTCTCACCGTCGGCATCAGTTTCCCCTAGTGCCTCAGAGTCACCGTCAATTTCCCCGTCTGCTTCAGCATCTCCCTCCGCCAGTGAAAGTCCTTCGGTTTCACCGAGTGCTTCCGTCTCACCATCTGCCTCTGAGAGTCTATCTGTTTCCCCCAGCGCGTCCGTCAGCCCCTCGGTGAGCCCATCTGCCAGTGTCAGCCCATCAGCTTCTGTGAGCCCATCGGTCTCACCGAGCGCATCGGCATCTCCTTCGCAAGGCTCAGCCAGCGTATCACCCTCTGCATCAGCGTCTCCTTCTGCTTCTATCTCGCCATCGGCATCAATTTCCCCGTCTGCTTCTATTAGTCCCAGCGCTTCCGGGAGTCCAAGCTTATCTCCATCCGCGAGCATCTCACCAAGCGCATCTGGAAGCGCGTCGGTCAGCCCATCAGCTTCCGAAAGCCCGTCGGTTTCGCCAAGTGCTTCCCTTTCACCGTCCGCGTCAGTCTCGCAAAGCCCGTCGGTTTCGCCAAGTGCTTCCCTTTCAGCATCACTTTCCCCTTCAGCTTCCTTGTCACAAAGCGCTTCTGTGTCAGAAAGCGCAAGTTTGTCACCTTCTGCATCAGAAAGCGCCAGTATAAGCCCTTCTGCATCAGTTTCAGAAAGTGCATCAGTTTCCCCTTCCGCTTCTTTGTCCCCCAGCGCCAGCCTTTCGCCATCGCCATCCCAGAGTGCATCGGTTTCACCATCAGCAAGCATGAGCCCATCGGCGAGCTTATCACCGTCACCATCAGCGTCAGAATCTATTTCACCTTCTGCATCTGAAAGCGCCAGTATAAGCCCTTCTGCATCAGTTTCAGAAAGTGCATCAGTTTCCCCTTCCGCTTCTTTGTCCCCCAGCGCCAGCCTTTCGCCATCGCCATCCCAGAGTGCATCGGTTTCACCATCAGCAAGCATGAGCCCATCGGCGAGCTTATCACCGTCACCATCAGCGTCAGAATCTATTTCACCTTCTGCATCTGAGTCTGCAAGCGTCTCGCCTTCTATTGAGGTTTCAGATTCGGCATCAGTTTCTCCTTCTGCTTCACCATCTGTAGCCCCGAGCGGACCATCAGCATCGGTCTCACCATCTGCGGTTGTACCATCGGCAAGCCTGAGCCCTTCGGCGTCCGTATCCCCTTCGCCCTTCGCCTTCCCTTCAGCACCCGTCCTCATTGTGGTCGAGCAAAAACCCATTCTTTACCGCAACCAGCAACTGGTCAAAAGGGCACACCTGGACGGGCCGGGCAAAATATCAAAGTTACTGGGGCAAAGAATCCCGTCCTGGAATATACTGGGCAGGCCCAAAACAGGAGAACCGGGTACCGTCGGCTTTAATTTCGAAACAAGCAGTCTGGAGTATTGGGACGGGTCCCAATGGCTCAAATTCCCGATGAGTAAAATCTAAACTCCACTACTTTTAGAGGCAACTTCGCCTATAAGCTTGCAACGACTATGTTGTTATAATGAACTAGGCCGTTTGATACGGTTTTGTTGCAATACAATGCCCGTAACAAACATACTATGAAACCTGATAAGCTCGAAAATTTACAACATAGCTATCTGATATGAAAGTATTATTCCAACAGACCTTAAAAAATCCTACTGATTGGCAAGAGACTAGTGCGGTTAAGTGGGCTAACTTACCCAAAAAACCAATACCTAAAAAGGGTCAGCTAGGTGGAAAGGATAATACGCCTGGCTGGATTTTTCGCCTGAACGTCCAGGGTATAGATTTCGTAGGCTACGACCACTATGCGGTCGAGCCCATGCCGGGCGGTGGCTGCCGCCTCACGGTCTGGAAAGACGACCCCGAGTACACCGCTGGCGATCCGCTGCTGGGTGAGTTCTACGCCCGCGTAGTGGACTTTCTTCTACTGGCACCCGACCCGCGTTTCAGGGGCGCCTGGAACACGCGTCAGCATCAGACGATCTACGCTGGCCCCAGGCTGGCGAAGTTCTATCGGGACAACCCAACCGAAAACACTGAAATTCGACCGTGGTCGGATTTCGTGCCGCCTTCGGAACGAACAATTCGGCACGGGGTCTGGATTCCCAATCCCCTGGTTCCAAAGCACGACCGCGCTGTTCGAGCTGTGGACTGGCGCGAGTGGACGGAAGGCGTCCCAGCAAAAGAAATCATCGGCAGAAAGCTTCGCCCGCAGCGACCCTTAGGTCGTTATGATAAGCCGACGGGCACGAAGACTTTCGGGCTCGTCATTACCGATCAGGCGAGCGGCGTCCACGCGGCCACGAATGAGAACCAAATGACGCGAGACGCCTTTGGAGCGTCCGAGACCGAGGCCAGCGGAAACATCCCCGGCGCAGGGAGCGCTCTCACCCACCTTTGGACGACCCTCGCGACAGAACCGAACGACGCCGACTGGCCGAGTGGAATTTACCGCTGCTCGCTCGACATAAGCGCCGTCGGCGCCGACCTTAGTTACGGCCTGCGAACATCAGGGGCGGTAACAGGGCACTTTGCCCGCGTCGACAGCGGCCTAACCTCCGACTCTCAAACCTTCGCCCAAACCGAAGCGCTCTTCACCGGGACGGGTATCAAGCTCGCAACCACGGGGACGATTGACCCAGCCGCAGGGGCGACTAGCGACCGCTTCGAATGCCTGCTGGCGGCCAGCCGACCCGCCAACCACGGAAACCAAACCATCACGGTCAGGTACTCGGCGGATTCATTCGCAGATGGACCGTGGGTATCTACCGGTAGCGCATCAGTATCACCATCTGCGTCAGTTAGCCCATCTGTTTCCCCTTCAGCTAGTGTAAGTCCGTCAGCATCAGTCAGTCCATCAGTTAGTCCATCTGCATCTTTTAGTCCATCTGCCAGTGTGAGCCCCAGTGCAAGCGAAAGCCCGTCAATTAGTCCAAGTGCTTCTGTGTCTCCCAGCGCTTCTGAGTCACCATCTGTAAGTCCCTCAGCCTCCGTTAGCCCTTCCGCGAGCGTTAGTCCCTCGGTTAGCCCTTCAGCATCTGTTTCACCGAGTGCTTCTGAGTCACCGTCGGTGTCCCCAAGCGCGTCAGTCTCCCCCAGCGCATCGGTTTCGCCGTCAGTTTCACCGAGCGCATCAGTCTCACCATCTGTGAGCCCAAGTGCATCTATTTCACCTTCTGCAAGTGTAAGCCCTTCGGTTTCGCCTTCTGCCTCTGTCTCACCGAGTGCGTCAGTTTCACCATCAGTTAGTCCCTCAGCCAGTGTTTCCCCTTCGGCTTCTGTATCCCCTTCTGTCTCGCCTTCGGCATCTGTCTCGCCGTCGGCCAGCGTTAGTCCTTCGGTCTCACCAAGTGCTTCTGTTTCTCCTTCGGCTTCCGTGAGTCCGTCCGTCAGTCCTTCTGCGTCTGTGTCACCAAGCGCTTCAGTGTCACCGTCAGTAAGCCCGTCGGCATCCGTGTCGCCTTCGGTTTCACCATCAGCATCTGTTTCACCTTCGGCGTCCGTCAGCCCTTCAATCAGTCCATCCGCCTCGGTTAGCCCGTCGGCTAGCGTATCACCAAGTGTTTCGCCTTCAGCATCTGTTTCACCATCGGCCAGCGTATCACCATCCGTATCTCCAAGTGCATCCGTTTCACCATCGGCTAGCGTCTCTCCAAGCGTTTCTCCATCAGCGTCAGTTAGTCCTTCTACATCCGTTTCGCCATCTGTGTCACCATCGGCCAGCATAAGTCCTTCCGCATCCGTTAGTCCTTCTGTAAGTCCGTCAGCATCTGTTTCCCCAAGCGCATCGGTAAGTCCATCGGTCAGTCCATCTACATCTGTGAGCCCGTCAGCGTCGGCGTCGCCGTCGGTCTCTCCATCTGCGTCAATAAGTCCCTCTGCCAGTGAGAGTCCTTCAGTGTCTCCAAGTGCATCTGTGTCACCTTCTGCTTCCGTGAGTCCTTCTGTTTCACCATCGGCATCTGTTAGCCCCAGTGCGTCAGTATCACCGTCGGTCAGCCCATCCGCATCCGTAAGCCCTTCGGCCAGTGAAAGCCCCTCGGTAAGTCCGTCTGCCAGCGTCAGTCCATCGGCTTCTGAATCACCATCGGTTTCCCCGTCTGCTTCTGTGTCACCAAGTGCGTCAGTATCACCGTCGGTAAGTCCTTCGGCTTCTATTAGCCCTTCTGCTTCCGAATCACCATCTGTCTCACCATCAGCTTCTGTTTCGCCTAGTGCCTCAGTATCTCCAAGTGCTTTAGAAAGTGCTTCTATTTCCCCCAGCGCTTCGGTAAGTCCTTCTGTTTCACCAAGTGCTTCTGTATCACCGTCAGCGTCTGTTAGCCCGTCAGTTAGTCCTTCTACATCCGTTTCGCCATCTGTGTCACCAAGCGCATCGGTTTCACCTTCTGCAAGTGAAAGCCCTTCTGTTAGTCCATCTGCATCGGTATCCCCAAGTGCATCAGAAAGTCCCTCTGTAAGCCCCTCGGCCAGCGTATCCCCTTCGGCTTCGATGTCGCCATCAATTTCGCCGTCAGGATCTGTTTCCCCATCTGCAAGCGTGAGCCCGTCTGTCAGCCCATCAGCATCTTTAAGCCCAAGTGCTTCCGTCAGCCCGTCGGTTTCACCGTCTGCCAGTGTCAGCCCATCTGCCAGCGAGAGTCCTTCAGTTAGTCCTTCCGCATCCGTTTCACCGAGCGCATCTATAAGTCCATCAGTTTCCCCATCAGCTTCTGTAAGCCCGTCTGCTTCAGTGTCCCCCTCTGTTTCACCATCAGCATCTGTTTCACCAAGCGCCAGCGTCAGCCCGTCTGTATCTCCAAGCGCGTCTGTAAGCCCGTCTGCTTCAGTGTCCCCCTCTGTTTCACCATCAGCTTCCGTCAGCCCGAGTGCATCCGTGAGCTCATCGGTCAGTCCTTCGGCAAGTGTTAGCCCGAGCGCATCTGCTTCGCCTTCTGCGGGATCTGAAAGTATCTCTCCGAGCGCATCAGTTTCCCCGAGCGCCTCAGTAAGCCCGTCGGCTTCTGCCTCACCAAGTGCCTCAGTTTCACCTTCTGTATCCCCTTCTGCCAGCCAATCGGCAAGTGTCTCTCCCTCAGCCAGTGTCTCGCCCAGTGCATCTGAAAGCGCATCTCTAAGTTCCAGCGCCTCACAAAGCCAAAGTGCCTCGGAAAGTGCAAGTATAAGCCCAAGTACTTCCGTCAGCCGGTCGGTGAGCCCGAGTGCTAGCATTTCCCCTTCAGCCAGTGTCTCGCCCAGTGCCAGCGTGAGCCCTTCTACATCCGTAAGCCCTAGTGTGAGCCCTTCTGCATCACTTTCACCAAGCGCATCAATATCTCCATCTGCATCAATTTCACCAAGCCCGAGTGTGTCGCCAAGCACGTCCGTTTCGCCTTCTGTCTCCCCGTCAGCATCACTCTCGCCATCAGCAAGCATGAGCCCATCGGCGAGCTTATCACCGTCACCATCAGCGTCAGAATCTATTTCACCTTCTGCATCTGAGTCTGCAAGCGTCTCGCCTTCTATTGAGGTTTCAGATTCGGCATCAGTTTCTCCTTCTGCTTCACCATCTGTAGCCCCGAGCGGACCTTCTGAATCCCCCTCGCCATCGGCTGCAATTGTCTCCGCATCAGGATCCATTTCTCCATCGGTTTCACCTTCTGCACATCCCCCTGTCGCAATAACACCGCCGCCGAAAGAGCCGCCAATATTCTTCAAAAACTCAAACACCATAAGAAGAGAACAAATAACACGCGGTACTGACGTATCCATTTATGTTCACAAGCGGTTTCCAACATGGAACAGTGCCGGACGGCCTAAAAAAGCACGGGAGGGCACAACCGGCTTTAATTTAGAAACAAAGAGTCTGGAACTCTGGAACGGGTCGGGTTGGCTTATCTTTCCAATGAAAAAAATTGATGTATAATAATTGAAAATATATGCCCAAAAACGCTTCGGTTCTTATTGACATCGGCAAAGGGTTGTCCTTAATGGTGGGGCTTCCCAGAATTCCACAATGGAATTCTAAAGAAAGGCCCAAAAAACCCAAACGGGGAACTTTCGGTTTTAACATCAAAACCAACAGTCTGGAATACTGGGATGGGTCGGCTTGGTACGGGGCAACCATGGACACGGCATAGCCATTTACCACTTGCCTTTTGAATTAGAGGGTATTATAGTCAAATCACTGTAATGTTAAGTTTTATAAAAAATATCGGCCCTACAGAAATAATTGTCGTTGTTGCAATTCTACTTCTTTTTTTTGGCAGCAGGATTGTCAAAATGCTCGCCCGTTCAAGCGGTGAAAGTGTAAGGGAAATCAAGAAAATTAAGAAGAACTTTTCAGAGCCCTTAAAAGACATTAAAGAAGAAACCGAAAAATTCAAGGAAGGGGTGTAAGAAAAATATATGCTCCCATCAATTGGTGCAACTGAGCTCATCGTAATAGCCGCTGTCATATTCTTCTTGTTTGGCGGTAAAAAGATACCTGAGTTTTTTAAAGGTTTGGGCGACGCAGTCAAGGAGTTTAAGAAATCCTCAAAAGACGAAAAGCCCGAAAAAGAAGAGTGAACAAACCCGTTGAAACTTCTCAGCTATCGGAATTAGTAAGCAAGTATTCCCCCATTCTGGCAGAAGTTAAGAAAAGGATTGTCATCACGGTATCAGTTTTTGTACTCGCCACCCTTGCCGGCTTCATATTTTACGAGGACATAATCAGGTTTTTAATAAGCGCGCTCTCACTTAACGGAATAAACATAGTCTTTACTTCACCTTTTCAGTTTATAAACCTAGCATTCAATACCGGGCTTGCTACCGGACTCGTTGTGGTAATGCCACTTTTAATTTTTCAGATTTTGTATTTCTTAAAACCCGCGTTAAAGCTAAAAGAGTTCAAGATGGTAGTCCGGTTTTTGCCTTTCTCTGTGCTTCTTTTTCTGGTCGGCTTTGGTTTCGGGGCAGGAATAATGAAGTGGCAAATTGATATTTTCCTTGCCCGTGCAACCTCGCTCGGGATTGGCAATGTTCTCGACATCAGTAACCTATTGAGCGTGGTACTTCTTACGTCCGTCTTAATGGGGATCGGCTTTCAGTTTCCAATAATTCTCTTGATTTTGATACGGCTTGGCATTGTTAAACATGAGCAGCTTGCCAAAAAACGCAAGTGGGTATATCTCGTTTCATTTGTCATTACACTTTTTCTCCCTCCAGACTCAATACTTGCCGACATTCTTCTGGCCATGCCATTTATTTTATCCTTTGAAGCTACCCTGGTTATCAACCGGATTATAGAAAGAAAGAAAAAGTAAAGAAATTAGGGGTGGACCGTGGGAGAATCGAACTCCCGTCTGTCGCATGCGAAGCGACTGCATTACCACTGTGCTAACGGCCCACGTTGAAGTATTATACCAATTTATACTACCTTAAAACCGAAAGAGGGTTAATATTGACACCGTTTTGGAGAACTTCAAAATGCAAGTGTATCCCCGTTGAGCGGCCGGTCGAGCCCATTTGGCCAATTGAGTCTCCACGGTTTACGGTTTGCCCTACTCCCACATAAATCTTCGATAAGTGCGCATAAAGCGTGCGCGTTCCGTTGCCATGATCAATCATGACGCGGTTCCCGTAACCGTAGCCGTCCAGCCAACCAGCCATAACCACTGTGCCCGCATCGGCGGCCAACACCGACGGTGCGGCGCGGTTGGCAATGTCCAAGGCCTTATGGTACCAGGCAAAGTTCTGGGAAATTGTTCCTTGTGCCGGCCAGACAAAATTACCTGAGGCAACAACAGTTCCGGCATCGGGTGTAATTTGGCGGACTCTGGCAACCGGTGACCACTGCACCTCTTCAGGCTTTACCCCGTCAGGGACAATAATGGTTTGTGCAATGGCAAGCTCAAAAGTTTCGTCGTTAACAAAAGCATTAAAGGGATAATTGACTATAACCTGCGGGTCGACATCATACTTTTTGGCAATGGAATACACAGTGTCGCCTTTATTGACCTTATGGGATACACCGGTGACAGGCAGGATCTCAAGAACCTGGCCAACCTTGATGGAGTCGCGGCTCGGGAGCGCGTTCTGCCAGCGAATGGTGTCAACCGAAACTCCAAACTTTTCGGCGATGGTGCTTACGGTGTCCCCTTCTTTGACTTCATAATCAATCACCCGGTCACGATACTCATGTTCGGCCACCACAGTTTCTGTGAGTTGCGAGTCAGATGCGGACAAGACTTGAGAAGGCGACGGCGCTTCCCATGGGTCTGTTCCGGCCCCGGGAAACTCCTCGGCCACAATCGGCGCAACCATTACACCAAAGGCCGCAATTCCAGCCATCCCCGAGTGAATCAGTCGTTTGGCCATTTTGCCCCTTTGTCTGTAAAGCGAGGTAACTGCAAAATTCTTTCCTTTGGCAAACCTTACCAGAGTTACTTTTGAAGTGGCCCCAAGCCAGAGGGCGAACTCCTTTAGAAAAACGCGAACATCGGAAGCCAGGAACGCCATACTTTCGAGGAGCTTTGATTTCCTTTGATACCTATCGATACGCTTGTATCGGGGTGGGTACATTTGCACCAACCAAAGTAGCACAAATCAGTATGCAAAGCAAACTGTTTCAATTAACCTAATTACTAATTGACCTAATTTTTAAACAAGCACAAATGCATTAATTTCCCACATGGCAGCCGTAGGATTGGGAGAGGGTGGTGCCCAGGAATTGGGACCCTTTAAAGGATTTGCCCCCGATGGGATCAAGGATTCTCCTTTCAAGGGGCTCTGACTACCTGTGACTTAACCCATGGAATGTCTCTTTCGCCAATAAATTCAGCATACGAGGAAAATTCACTATCTGAGTCATATTTGTCCTCACCGTTAGATTAATTAGAAATTAGAAATTTTCTAAACAGTTTTTAAACTGTTTAAGAAGTCCTGGTTGCTCTCGGTCTTACTGAGCCTCTCAAGAAGAGTTTCAGTGCGCTCGTCATCAGGCACCATCTCCAGCATTCTTCGAAGTGTATGAATCTTCTTGAGGTTCTCTTCGCCATAGAGGAGCTCCTCCTGTCTGGTTCCCGAGCGAGACACGTCTATGGCAGGAAATATCCTTCGCTCGGCGAGCTTTCTAGTCATATGAAGCTCCATATTCCCGGTTCCTTTGAACTCCTCATAAATAAGGTCATCCATCCTGGAACCCGTTTCAATCAGACACGTTCCGATAATGGTCAGGGATCCACCGTTTTCAATGTTTCTGGCCGCACCAAAAAACTTCTTCGCCGGTTGCAGAGCCGCGGGGTCAAACCCTCCCGTCAATGTTCTGCCTGAAGTCGGAAGTGCAAGGTTATATGCCCTCGCCATTCTGGTTATCGAGTCCAGCACTATAATCACATTACTGCCGCCTTCAACCAGCCTTTTGGCCCGCTCGAGAGCCAGCTCCCCTACTCTTGTTTGATCTTCCGGGTCCTGGTCAAAATTAGACGCTGCCAAAATTCCCTTGCCTTCGGTAGCTTTTTCAAGATGCCTTTTAATATCCGTTACCTCTTCCGGGCGCTCTCCAATGAGGACTGCCATGAGCATCACGTCCGGGTGGTTTTTTCCAATGCCCGCGATTATGTCACGAATCAGCCATGTTTTGCCGGCTTTCGGAGGACTCACAATTAGTCCTCTCTGGCCAAACCCGATGGGTGAGATAAGGTCCATTATCCTGGTTGTCATCGGCTCTTTACCGGTGGAAAGTTTAATTTGACTGTCCGGGTAAACCGCGAGCAAATCCTCAAATTCGGCCCGCTCTACCATCTCCCGGGCTTCCTGCCCGTTGATGGTCTCAACCTTCAAAAGCCCCCAATAGCGCTCGTTTTCTTTTGGACGCCTTGCTGCTCCTCCAATTAAGTCTCCAGTGCGCAAATTAAACCTTCTGATTTGCGATGCAGAAATATATATGTCACGGTCAGAAGCCACAAAAGAAGGTCGCAGGAGCCCGGAGCCTTCATTGGCAATATCCAGGACGCCTTCAACCATTTCAGTAGGAAGCCCGGAATCCGGCAGCACGCGATCGTCAACCACTAAGGACTTCTCTTCAGTAGTCGTCATCGCCTCAGGAGTAGTTGTATCGTCCGCTTTCAAAGCCATTAATAAAATATTATTCGAGGTCTTTTGCCATGTAAATGGAAAATTCGAAGTGAATTCCGATTTATCAATCGGTAACGTATTTTAACATGTAGTGAGGGGTTGTCAACTGGCGGGCTCGGCGATAACCAGTAATCTCCTTAAAGTTGTCCCCGGGGGGTCGCAGGTTTGGAGCACCAGCTCTTCTCCGATTGATTCACCAGTTAACCAATGGGTATCATTCGCATCAACTACTACTTTTTCGCTCACTCTATATAAATACACCTCACCATCAAAGTTCACAAATATTCTGTCTCCCTCGCTCAAAAGTCTTAGTTGATAAAAAACTGCATTGTATTCCGAAAAATTTACCGGAGAGTTTGTTGAATGGGCAAAGAGGTATACCCGTCTGCCCTCACCCGGGTGGCCAGTATTTACAGCGTGCGCGATGCCTTGTTTTAATGCCGCTTTATACACATCTTCATCAAACGGATTCACATCTTTTATCACTTTCGCGGTGGCACCGATTGTCGGGATAGATACCACAAATTCATCTACAGCGGGTGGCTTTGAGAGAGGCGTCTGAATTGTTTCCTGGGAAGTTCCCCCACTGACCTCAGCCAACCCAGCTTGATAATCCATATCAAGCTCCAAACTGGGCCCATAAAAAAAGACCATAAATGCCAGGGCGAGGCTTGAAACATTCGCGCCAAGGAGGCGCATAAACCTGAATCTTTTTTTCTCTTTTTGGGTTAAAGCAAGCCGAAGCTCGCCTTGCTTACCGGCCGAAGACTGGTAGATAATTCCTCGTGGGAACATATTAAACTGTCTTGTGTTTCTCGTACCAAAATACTCCAGTCGCGCCAAGTAACAAAACCAACAGTCCAAGGCCAAGGTGCTCAGGTCCGGTCTTCGGGAGCTCACTGTCTCCGCCACCACCGCGCCCTGTTACCGGACTTGGTGTGGGCGAAGCTGCAGGGGTTGCACTTGGCTTTGGGGATGCAGTTGGTGTTGCTGAAGGCCTTGGAGTAAAAGATGGATTGGCTACAGCATAAAGATCACAATTTAGCCCAGACTCTTCAACTCTCTCGATACACGCTGAGCTTGAGCTACCTGGAAAGTAACGTACTTGCCCGCAGCCTGAGATCGGGTTGGCACAAAAAGAGTCATTTCGAGCGTCCGTAAGCTTTGCATCGGTGTCCGTCAGGCTGCATCGCCCGTCATTATTAGTATCCCCTTTAGGGCAATCATAAGTCTCACAGCGGACAATTACACGGCCATCAGTGCACTGGGACCAGCTAGTATTTACGCCTTGAGCACGCACAGCGCCGGGTAAAGCCAGAACCAAGAGCACGAACCCAACCATCGCTTGTACTTTATGCATAACGGTCATATTGGAAACCTAACTTTCTTTTGAAGAATTGGATATTTTATCATCTTGACAAAATTTGTAAAGATGCAAAAAAATTTCTGCCTTAAAGGAGCGGGTAGTACGCCTGCCCTACATACCACCCGTCCCCTCAAGGCAGAACAGCTATTGACAAGATATGCTACATATGTCTAGTCTTAAGTACTGAATTATCTCACTTGCCTGTCTTTGAGATAATTCGTGTATTTCTTGAAAAGAGCATTGCTATTCGTGGAGTCCCGGTGTTACACCGAGAACAATCGATAGTGATGCTCTTTTCTATTCCGTTAGGAAAACCATTTACTCTAGGAAAATTATATAATCGAAAATAGCCCCTGTCAAATCCTATAGCTCCGATAGATTATTTTGTCTCACCCTATAGTAAACTTAGTCCCAAGTAAGTTCCGGTTTGACGACCTTATTTAATTGTAGACTGAAATTGTGGATAACTCTACTTTAGAGTTTTTAGTACTTCGGAGACAAGTTTATAGCCGCTTGAGTCGACAATATTCTTAAAACCCTGCCGTCTCCCCTGCTCCCGCCGCTTTTCTTCAAACTGGCTTTTCCTGATCTCCCCCAAAAGACCAACTTCACCGACAACCAAAGTATCTGTTTTAACGGAAATGTTTTTAAGTGAAGTGGCAATGGCCATCGCTACCGCCAAGTCCACCCCCGGATCTTTTACTTTTATTCCTCCGACGACATTAACAAAGACATCCTGTTCCGAAAGTCTGAGCCCGCAGTGGCGGGTCAGGACCGCAATCATGAGCTCTACCCGTTTTGGGTACAAGCCGTGTACAACTCTACGCGGAAAAGCCAATTTAGTGGGAGCAACCAGTGCCTGAACCTCAACCAAAATAGGCCGTGTACCCTCCATTACACAGCTAACTACGGCGCCAGGCACTCTCACCCTTTCTTTCTCCAGAAACAAAGTATCGGCCTTGTCCGCACTCTCCATGCCCTTACCGCTCATCTGAAATATCCCCACCTCGGAAGTATCTGCAAACCTGTTTTTTACCGACCGAAGAATTCTTAGAGGGCTTACCTTATCTCCTTCAAACCAAAGAACCGTATCTACCATATGAGCCAACGTGGCTGGGCCAGCCACGGTGCCATCTTTAGTAACGTGCCCTACCAAGACCACAGGTACGTTATTTGCCTTCGCAAAGCGAATTAATTGTAAAGTCGCGCCTTTAACTTGGCTAATTGTCCCGGGTGAGCCGGTAAGACCATCTGAATACATTGTTTGGACGGAATCAATAATTACGACCTTAAAGCCTGACTTTTTATATTCTAATTCGAGTGTTGCAAGTACAACATCCACATCGGTTTCCTCTAAAAACGCAATCTTCGCGGCCTCTATACCCAGCCTGGTAACCCGGGTGTTTACTTGGCTAATAGACTCCTCACCTAATACATAAAAGACACTCCCCACTCCACTTGCAATCTGAAGTAACAAGGTCGACTTCCCTATTCCCGGCTCCCCGGCAAGCAGAATTACTTGCCCCGGGACCATCCCCCCGCCTAAAACGCGGTCGACTTCAGGTTCTTTGGTGGATATTCTTATTAACTCGCGGCGGCCGACGTCTTTTAAGTATTGGGCTTTCCTCGCTTCCTTTTTTGAAGAACCTTTTACCTTCGCTTCCCGAAACTCAACGAAACTAGCCCAGCTCTGGCAATTCGGGCATTTACCCAGCCATTTCGGGGACTCAAACCCGCAACTTTGGCATACAAACGATGTACCTTTGGCCACAATGAAGCTATTATAACCCGGAGAAGAGATTCTAGTAAGTATTAGGCTCGGGATATTTACCAGAATCTCCAGGTCTTGGGGTGGACAAATAATCAAACGGCTTATTTAATGTGCTTTCCACCTCTTTGCCAGGGGCTGTATACCTCTCCTCAGCCATTTGGAGTTCTGACACAGTTAGTGGAGCTTCAACACCCGAGTCTGTCATAATCTTATTACTACTATTGAAAAAAGAAAATGCTACCACTATCCCTATTATTATAATTACGAGCAGTATTTTAATCATATTTAATTAGGCACCATAACTCCGGTCCCACTAAACGTCTTTTGCACCGCATTGCCAGGAAACTCAACAGATGTCATAGTCGAGGCAATATACTGCTCCAAACAAACATTGTTATATGTCACGCCATCAAGACCAACTGAAGTCCCAGTACAGATAGGGTCATTAGGGCCAGATACAATACGCCCAAATTGAGTTGTCCAAAACGCTCTGTCTTTTGGAGGGTTACCTCGGTTTGGTGAATATTGGCTATTTGGCCCATACCATGCCGCCTCAAGTCTTCGGGTAAGACCCAAGTCACCGGTTAATCTCCAAATGGATTGATTAAATGCATCAGCAGCAGTCTGCTCTAAGTTTCGTTGATAAACTGTTGTCGATCCGCAAATAGTAATTCCAAAGTCCCAAGACCAGCTTGCAGTGGAAGCATACCATTGCTCACATCCAATTCCCTGGTCCAAAGAAGTCTGATCTGTCACTAAAATGATCGGTCGCACTCCAGGGTCGCCATTTTCACTTCTTCTTGCAAATCTCTCCAAATTACTGGTTGGCCTTCCTGAATAATTCCAACCTTGCCAATGAGAAACACTGCCTGATGCATCTCTTGTCCATACTTCATAAGAATGGTAAGCCCCAAACCTCTCCTGGGGGTTACTGGCAAAGTGAGTCCTAAAGTAGATATCAACACCATCCATTCTTGTACTAAATCCTTTCATTGAGGTATGCTTGATCGAATTTTCAGCGGCCGAGGTGTTAAAATGGCCATGAAACATGGGATTATATCCTGCTGCTAGTATCCAGGATGAAGGCGGGTCACCATGCTCATGCCCTGTTTCACATCCGTTATAAACCGGAGCATGCCACCTATCCATTGGTTCTCCGCACTTGCCCATACCAGACATTGTTGTTGCAGTGGGAGTAGGGGATGGTGATGTTGATGTGGTTGGGCGTGGAGTTACAGTTGGTCTAATGGTAGGAGATGCAGTCACTATAGGAGACGGACTATTAGTCGGGGTCGGCACACTAGTAGCCTCGCCTGAACCAGGTGTGTAAGTTATAACCAGTCTTGGATCGTTATTTATAAACTTCCTCCCCCAACTACCACCCGTACCCCTGAGAATAAAAGAAATAACACTACGCTCGCCACTCCCCACCAGCTCACCAACCACTCCTGTCACGTCTACTTCATAACCTTTCCCCACCTTCCACTGAGTATCTTCATTTATAGAAGTTTTTATTGAAGTAAGCCCTCGAGATGAGGGTTTACTTGATTCGCTAAAGGGAGCGGACGAGACTGAGTTATCCCCATAAATATCATATTCTACTCCTATCCACTGATCCCTAGGCACACTAAACTCGATTTTAGCTGATTGAACTTGTGCTCCCTTGGAGATTGTAGCGCCGGTAAACCTTATACCGAGATAAGAAGCTGATGGGGTCTCCCCTGTCCCTATCCACTTTTCGCCCGGGGGGTAATCATATTTGGATCCGTCCTCATTGATGATATCGCCTGCCTGCTGGACGGATAAAGTTACAGTTTCAGAAGCCATAACTTGAGCTTTACTTCTCACATCTCCGTTAAAACCTGGAAAAGTTATGACCCCAACAAACAAGGCAACAACTATTATACTAAGCCCAAGCACCCCAAGACCTATAAATCCTTGTGATTTGCCTCTCACGAAGCAATTATATTTGTAACCAACATCACAATCAAGAGGAAGTTAGGGATTGGTCGTAATGTAATTACATGCTATCCCACAGGAAGCACAATTCGAGGTATCCATGGCACTGGACACATTATCCAAAGAAGCGCAGAGGGCATAACTTGCACTCGACAAGAGATTGTATGAATATATTCTTGACGGGCTTTCGGGGTCCCCGGGCTTGTTATCCATATAAACACTGGCCGAGGTGCACGCGGGGGTGGAGCCGTTCCCTACTAGGTTTGCTCCGGTTGTAACTGCGTTGTAGTAGGCCGCAGTTGGGTAAACTCCACAGTCGGCTCGATATTTTTCAAGCCCGGAGGCAATTAATGCCAAGTCGGCCTTTCTTCTCTCATCGCGGGCTTGCTGCCGCGAGCCACCCAAAGCAAAGGCCATTGCCGAGAAAACAATTATTATTATGACGATAACTACCAATACCTCAAGAAGAGTAAAGCCTTTGCGCATATATCCATTCTATATCAACTGTTACTTGTAGCCAACAGGTTTTGCTGAAGTCACGAGAAGCCCCAATGAAAGTCTTTTTTCTTTCTTGTCTACTTCTTCAATGTAGCAATTAACCTTTTGCCCTTCCTTGAGTGCCGTTGCCGGCGGGATTTTTGTAATGTGAATAAGGCCTTCCACTCCTGGAGCAACCTCAACGAACGCGCCAAAATCACTGACCCGGACAATTGTCCCTGTTATTTTGTCATCCGGGTGATATTTTTCTGTGGCCGTCTCCCACGGGTCAGCACCGGCCTGCTTCATTGAAAATGAAAGCTTATTGTGCTCAACCCCGATAACTTTCACGTCAACCTTGTCACCAACTGCAATAACATCCTCGGCTCGGGCCGTCTTAGCCCATGAAAGCTCGGACACATGCACAAGTCCCTCCACTTCAACTTTTTTGTCATCCATGGGAACTGTGATTTGTACAAACGCCCCAAAATTGGTAACCGTGGTAACCACGCCTTTAAACTTGTCCCCAACTGATATACTTTTGAGAGCCTTATCCACATCCTTCAGGCTGTCGGCTTCCGACACTGCTTTCTCAGAAAGCACTATCCTTAAATTCCCCTCATCCAGATCAATAATTTTTGTCTTTACATGCTTGCCCACTGCCCCTTCGCCCATTTTCGTTAGCACCGCACCAAGCTGTGAATTGGGGATAAACGCCGTTTCATTCTCAAGAGCGGCCACCAGGCCATGGGGGTTCACCGACTTAACTATCACTTCGATAACTTTTCCTTCTTCCTGAGCTTTTTTGATTTTTTTCCAGAAGTCATCTTGTGCCGCTCCGCGCAAGGATAAAAGTGTCGCGCCATCACGACTTTCCGGCTCCATCACCATTGCAGCTATTTCATCCCCCGCCTTCAAATTTTCAATGAGATTTTTAGCCTCCAGAAAATTTCCTTCACGCACGAGTCCTTCGCTCTTGCCGCCAATATCAAAAACTGCGGTACGAGCGCTCATTCTTAGAAACTTTGCGTTTATTTTTTGTCCTTTGGTAAAGCTTTTTATTTTGTAACCCGTGGAGGCAAGAAGGTCCTCCATGCTTACCGATTTGGAGTCATTTTGTGTTTTTGTCAATTGTCATGCCACCTTTCATTTGGTTTATTCCTGGACCTCAAAATTGGCATGGCAATGACCTATTTTCACGACCCGTTGCCGGGTAGCTATCGTCGGCGCTGCTGCGTTTCACTTCTAAGTTCGGAATGGAATTAGGTGGTACCACAGCGCTCAAATCACCAAGCCAATTTTAAGGTCCAAGCTTTGTATTTTACACTTTGAATAACTGGAAGAAAAGATTTTGTCATTATACGAAATCAAACGTCATTGGACCAATTCGCACCAGTAAGCTTAACGACTTGCGTCGCTTCCACTGCTGGCCGATTAAACCGATGTTCTCTCGGAGGTCTCATAACGAACCCTCATCTTAGGGTGGGCTTCCCGCTTAGATGCTTTCAGCGGTTATCCCATGGGAATGTAGCTACCCGGCGCTGCCACTGATGTGACAACCGGCACACTAGGGATTCCCCCATCCCGGTCCTCTCGTACTGGGGACAGCTCCCTTCAAGGTTCAACGCACACACCGGATAGAGTCCGAGCTGTCTTGCGACGCTCTGAACCCAGCTCACGTAGCACTTTAACGGGCGAACAGACCGACCCTTGGGAGGTACTTCCCCCCCAGGATGTGCTGAGCCGACATCGCTTTAAACCCATCTACTTACGTAGTGGCCTGACTATACCTTCGTCCTCTACAACATGAAGTAGGACGCCGACGTGTTATATGAATTAAAAAATTCATATCTACTCCCTTACGAGCTAGTCGATACGGGGTTATATCGGAATTTTGTACCGCATACTTTTAATTATGTGCGGGTAGATTGTTTCCCTGAGTGTTGGAGTACTTGAGTATAAGGTTCGTATTCTAAAGTACGTTTTATCCTTATTTAATCGTGACTCTATTCCAAGTTCTCCCAAACTTTTTATTAAATTACCTTGACTCTTTAAATCAAATTGTTGGCAATTAAAATAACTGCTTCTATATGTTTTTGAACCATCGTCCATATACCAGACAGCTAAAGATAGTGGGGATAACTTTAAATTATCCGGAATTATCTTTTTGCCATTCAGGTAAAATCTGCCATAGAAAACAGTAAGTTCGGGAATGCTTTTGATAAAGAATCTGTAACCAACACGGCCTGCATTGCCTCGATAAGCTTTGGGAGGAGTGATGACAATATCTTTTAAAATTTGATATTTCCAATCAACGTACTCTTTTTGCTTTATAAGCGAAGCTTGTGAACTTCGTTCATCGAATGCGTAATTTGCAAATGCGCATTAGTTTTCTTTCTCAAATATCCATCACCAAGGATGCAACCCAAAATTATTTGTTGTTGAATATCCGATAAACTTCCCACGGTGTTGTCCCCTGAATTCAGCTTAACCCAAAGTTAAACCGAATTTCAAGTTGGAGTTCACCGTTATGAGTCGGTATTTTTAAAACAGCATTCCGGTATTTCTACCGGAAGACCCCGATGTCATTGTTGAGGTAGCGAACCGCATCGTCGATATGGACTCTCGGATGCGACTACTCTGTTATCCCCGGCGTAGCTTTTATCTATTAAGCTCCGTCCGCACCCATTGCGAAACGGAGGATCACTAAGACCTACTTTCGTACCTGCTTGGCCCATCGGCCTCGCAGTCAAGCTGGCTTATACCTTTGCGCTTACCCCACGATTTCCATCCGTGGTTAGCCAACCTTTGCGTCCCTGCGTTACCTTTTTGCAGGGTACCGCCCCAGTAAAACTGCCCATCTGACACTTTTCCCGGACGCGTTTCAAGCGTCCCTGAGTAAGATCTGCCACATTTTAAAGAGAGGTGTTACATTGGCGTCCCGCAAAGCGGGACTCCCTCTTACGCTAGACAATTAAAATGCACAGCTCAATGCCAGAATACAGTAAAGCTGCACGGGGTCTTTTTGTCCTGGTGTGTGTAGGCCGCGTCTTCACAGCCATCGCAATTTCGCCGAGTGATAGTTTAAGACAGTTGTCAGCTCGTTACGCCTTTCGTGCGGGTCTGAACTTACCAGACAAGGAACTTCGCTACCGTAGAACAGTTATAGTTACTGCTGCCGTTTACTGGAGCTTCATTTCAGAGCATCCCGCCAAAGGCGGGGCACCCATCCACTTAACTTACCAGCACTGGGCAGGCGTCAGCCCGTATACTTAAGCTTTCGCTTTTGCACGGACCTGTGTTTTTGGTAAACAGTCGACTGACAATCGTTAGCTGCGATCCCTACACCATAAATGGTGAGGGACAGGACATCTTGCGAACTTACGTCCAGCTAATTTGCCGAGTTCCTTAAACTACCTTCTCTCGCTCGCCTTGGTCTACTCGACCAACCCACCTGTGTCGGTTTGCGGTACGGCTCGCTTTGATACTCACTGCGAATTTTTTCTTGTAAACTGAAACGGTCAGAATTGGCGAACTCTCGCTCACCTCTGCATCGCCGCTTAATTAATCATCTTGATGGGTTTTCCAATCAAGACTATCTCACGGCTTACACTCCAATCAATAAGAAGCTCTGACGCTCCAATTCAGTCAATCCCCAGTTGCATGCAGTCCCTTGCGGGTGCAAACGCATCAAAACAAGTACGGGAATATTAACCCGTTATCCATCGACTACGCCCTTAGGCCTCGCCTTAGGTGCCGACTTACTCCCGGAGGACGAACCTCGCCGGGAAAACCTTGGGTTTTCGGCGTCCCGAATTCTCATCGGGATTTCACGCTACTCATACCGGCATTCTCACTTCCAAGCGCTCCACCATGGTTTCCACCACAGCTTCACTGCACTTGGAACGCTCCCCTACCACCTCGCTCGCAGAGCGAGAAATTCTAAATTTAAAATTTGAAATTTTTAATCAAATAAAAATACTAAAATCTAAACTTCAAAAATTAGAAATTAGATATTAAAAATTGATTTAAAATTAAAAACTAAAAACTAAAAATTCTCGTTCTACGAACGAGATCCGTAGCTTCGGTAGTATACTTTAGCCCCGCGAAATCTTAGGCGCGGAATCCCTTGACCAGTGAGCTGTTACGCTATCTTTAAAGGATGGCTGCTTCTAAGCCAACCTCCTGGCTGTTTTTGGAATTCCACTTCCTTAAACACTGAGTATACATTTTGGGACCTTAACTGACGGTCTGGGTTGTTTCCCTTTCGTCTCTAGAGCTTAGCCCCTAGAGACTGTCTAGTCCGTTAATGTGATTGTAATTCGGAGTTTGATTAAATCGCCTTGGTTTCCCTTGGCGACCCATTCAGTAGCTCTACCTCCAATCCACCTAGCGGACCACGGTGCCCATACACCTTTCGGGGAGAACCAGCTATCTCCAGGCTCGTTTGGCATTTTACCCCTAGCCACAAGTCATCCGAGCATATTGCAACATACAACGGTTCGGCCCTCCTTCCCGCTTTCGCGGGAATTCAGCCTGCTCATGGCTAGATCGCCTGGTTTCGGGTCTATCATGCACTACTAATTGCACTATTAGTACTCGCTTTCGCTGCGCTTTTGAGCCATAAGCCCTTAAGCTTGCAGTACACGATAACTCGCCGGTTCATTCTTCAATAGGCACGAGATCACTCGCGCTCTGCGCGAAAGTTACGAAGTGATTAAGTTAATAAGTTATTAAGTTTTGTTTTACTTAATCTCTTAATCGCTTAATGTCTTCATATCTTTTGTGCAAAGCACAAGCTCTCTCGGTTTGTCTGCAAACAGTTTCATGTTCTATTTCACTGTGCGTTCCGCACTTCTTTTCACCTTTCCCTCTCGGTACTTGTTCACTATCGGTCCTTTGTTATATTTAGCCTTGGAGGATGGTCCCCCCAGATTCCCACAGATTGTGACCGTGGTACTCAGGTGCCCACTAGGCTGATAATTAGTTTTGCTTACGCGAGTTTCACGCTCTTTGCTCATCCATTCCAGAATGTTCTGCTACCAATTATCAATGCCATATCGTGAGTCCTACAACCGATCACCCCATTAGATAAAAATATCTAACGGGGCAAAATTTGGGCTGTTGCCGTTTCGCTCGCCGCTACTTAGGCAATCTCGTTGATTTCTCTTCCTCACCCTACTTAGATGTTTCAGTTCGGATGGTTCCCTCGCCTGCAGCTATATTCCGGTAAACCGGAAATTTTACCACAGTGTGGCCCAGGATGAACTGGGCCAGGTTTCCCCATTCGGACACCGCCGGATCAAAGCTTCGTGGCAGCTCCCCGACGACTTTCGCGGCCATGTACGTCCTTCATAGGTAACAAAGGCCAAGGTATCCACTGTTTGCATTTTTTAGACGCTTGATTCCGTACAATCCCGCTGAGCGGGACGGACACAACTCCCTCGAGTTGTATACGGAATCGCCTTTTCTTCCAGTTGTCAAAGTACAAAATATTAGAGTTAAAGAGTAAAAGAGTAAAAGGTAAAAGTTTGGTCTTTCACTCTCTTGCTCTCTCGCTCTTTCACTCTAAGTGGGTGGACCTGGGCGGACTCGAACCGCCTACCTCCTCATTGCAAATGAGGTGTTCAAACCTGCTAAACTTCAGGCCCAAGTCTTACAGATTTTAAAAATAAATGTGCATGGTTTTTTCTTCGAAACAAAAAACCGAGCTTCTAAGCTCGGCAATCCATGAGTCCTATCCTTTTTCAGGCACGCACTAGGTGCGGCTTTGTTGTAATAGCAGATTAAAAGAAATTCTCATTAAGTTTCCGAACTTAGGTAAAAAGTATTATATAGTACTTACAGAGCCCCGTCAACCAAGCTCCAAATGTCCCTGACTCCATCGCTTTTTGGCTTTCTTGGGGAGCTCATCATCTTTTCAAAGACTCCCGCCTTCAAGCACCATTGTATAAATTCTGCAGATTTTTTGGGGTTTGCCATCAGTGGTATGCCTCGCCATTTTTTCGCTTTAGCTATCACACTCTTGTCTCTCGCCCAGAGCCGTTCTTGCTCTTCTTTTGATGGAATTAAATTGTTCCTAGCCAGAAACCAGAGATTATCATACTCCTGCCTCCCAACGGGTTGAGTAAAAAGAAGGATTACGCCACCTGTTTGCCTTGGAGTATAAAGGGCCTTAAAGGCCTGCTCGCTTGGCTTGGTCACCTCAAGTGCAAGTGTATTTTTTTGCATTACCTTCTCATAGCCCACTACCACCAGTCTGTCGTAGGAATGGCTATAAACTTCGGTGTATGCAAGCTTACCCATCTCAGCCAAAAACTGCTTAGTATAGGCCGAGTCCCTCGAGGTCACATAAAACCTGAAACGGCTCTCAAGCTCATTTAGCCTCATGGCAAGTTCGCGGTAGAAATCAAGCCCAACGGCCGCACCTGAAACCGGCAAGCTCACTTTTATTTTGACCTTACTTTGAGCTTGAGCCTGCTTAAACTTGTACTCAAACTTGGACTCTTTGAGCTCATGCCCGAGTTTCAGGCTCAAGGGATAATGAACTACCTCAGTGTGAGGAGCGCCAAGCCTGAGCCCAGTGAGCCTACTCGGAACTATGGTGAGGTCAGCCCCGGGTACGCTCCAGGCTTGTTGGGGGCTATCATCGGTAACGACCACAACGAGCTTGACCTCAAATCCTTCAGCCTCAAGGTCAGGTTTGATGGCACTAATCTGGTGGGCTAGCCCAAAGTGCGTAGACACAAATACCACTCGTTTGGGGCTGGGCTTAAGGCCTGTGAGCATAGCCTCAACCTGAGGCTGAAGTGCCTTCGCCCTTAGCCTCAAGATGTGTGTATAAATGCTCGTGAAAACACGCTCAGCAACCCCGTACTGCAGGGCTTCGGCAAGCTCACGGAAAACCGGATTATTTGAGCTCAGGCGGTGCATAAAAGTGGTGGTCGAGTCCAACGAGCTAAATAAGCTCACCCTAGCACCCTTGGGCAAGCCCTCCATCAAGGCATAAGCTACTCGAAGGTGCCCAAGGCCAGCCTTGGCAAAAGTAAGCACAATGAGCGTGTCGGGTGAGGTAAGATTTTCGAGAGCCATAATTCAGTTTACATTATTGACAAACATACATACATATGTAATTATGTATGTATGCCAAACCTAGTCAGAACGACCATCTTACTTCCCGAAGATTTAGCTCAAGCAGCCAAGATGAAGGCATTACAAGAGAAAAAATCCCTCAGCGAGCTGATTCGCGAGACACTTGAGCCCAGAGTTTCCGGAGCCAAACCTGCTAAACCAGCTGGCGACCCAATGGCCAGCTTGGGAGTGTTTAAGATTGGAATCGATAAAATATACAACAGACGATCTGAGCTATATGAAGAGCACCTCCAAAACAAACTCAGTGGCTAAACAAGTACTTTTCGACACAAATGTGCTTATATATTCGCTCGACTCAGCATCGCCTCAATTTGAGGCTGTGCGCAAATTGTTTGCCAGAGTAAAAAATGGTGAGATTGAGGCTGTTGCCGCTCATCAAAACATCGTTGAGACAGAAAATGTACTCGTCAATATCTATAAGAAGAGCTTAGATGAGGCAAGAGACGCAATTGACAATGTCTTGTTTAGCTTCAATTTCAGCTTAATCTGTCCGCTTCCGAGCACAATTTCGTTATATCACAGACTAATCCAAAGGTACTCAAGCAAGACTAAAATTGATATCTATGATATTTATTTAGCCTCGACTACGCTCGTTAACGGAGTAGACTCGATAGCAACATACAATACCAAGCATTTCGAAGGCCTTGGGATTACTGTTATTTCTCCTGGAATTGGTACTTGACACCTATCACTCTCTGTTGTATATTGCTAACTATCAATTAGTACTTCTTTAATCTTCTATATAACGATTAGCTTAATCTACTAAATAAATATTAGATTTTAAACATCCATTTGATTTTCCCGGAGCGGGGTTTTTGTTTCAATAGACTTGTTTTAGAGGAGGGGCATCCTGTTCCTTTTGGGAACAGGGCTCCCCTTCTGAGACACAGTCTCAGAACTTTTCCATCGGAAACGAACAATAGAAAGGTAAACAATTGCTGTTTACTCATTACTATTTATTAGTGACCGGTGAAGTACCTTAACATTGCAAGCGATTCTGTGAAGCTCATCAAAGAGCCTAACTCTTTTTGCTAAATGGCAGTAAATCTTTTTTGGTAAGAAGTACGGAGCGAAGGCAAGTTTTCAAAAGTGCATAGCTGGGCTTAGCCTGAAAGCCAATGTAACAAATAGTTTTCCCGGCCGCCTGGCATTCAGAAACTGCTGGAATTAAATCCGAGTCGGAGCTAATTAAATATGCGGTGTCGTATTTATCACGAAAGGCACCAACCAAAAGTCGGGTTGCGATATTTACATCAACGCCCTTTTTGTGGTAAGCCTTAGCAACCTTAAGCATATAACCAAGCTATACCTCAATGCCTTGACCAATAAGATTGCCAACAAGAATATTCTGAGAGCGAAATAGTTCGTAACTTTTAGGATTATTTCTCTCAGTTCTGATAGCGCCGACAAAATAAACCGAACGTATCAGTTTTTCGGTCTTAACCAGAGACTTAAAAAAGCCCATATATGAAAACTTAAGGCTACCTCTGATACCAAGATCTTTAAGGCGGTGGTAAAAATTACTGCCGTCCACAAAGACAACTGCACGAGGTTTGGAGGATTTCTTGCTCATTATTAAATGTAGCACAAAAATACCCCGTGACTAAAAAATCACGGGGGGAGTTAGTAAAAGTATAGTAGCAAAAAGAAGTTGATATTTCAAGTATTAAAAAGGCTTATACAGGCTTTTTGACGAGCTTCACAGTAAGAAAGCCCCACGTCGCTCCATTCGGAGCTATGTTAGGGGTGAAAAAAGAAAGAAGTGCTCGCCATGTGGCGAAGCTTTACGTGGACTTCTTGTGGGTCACACAGAGGTTAGGAATGAAGTAGCAAGTAGAATGTAGAAAGTAGTATGGGAATTTTGTATCTCCCTTGCTACATGCTTCATGCTACATACTACATGTTTCCTAGCTTCTCTGTGACTCAATAAGGAGTTCACTAATCATGTCCAAGGAGGACAAGAAATGCGTACATGGATTATCGGATTAATTGTGGTAGTCGCCACACTTTCTGTCGGCCTACTGCCAGCAATGGCGTGGGATGGGCATGTCGATGTATCTTATTCGTGCGACGGCGGGCTCACGTATTACGAGGCTTCTGCTTCGTCGTCGTGGCCTGGTTTTCAGGTTGATTGGGGGGGAGATTCCCATCGAGGGAGTCTCTCTGAAGGAGAATCTGCATCAGGCACAGCCGTGTTTTTCTGGCCGGAAGTAGGTCATCACTTTACGGCTTCATGGTCGGCAGAATTTCAGGTAGAATGCCAATCTGAAGAACCAAACCATCCGCCACGGCGCACCGTTGTGCACCACAACAACCGACCTCGCCCATTCAACACAATGTGCGTTTTGAACAACCCAGATGGGCTGTTCTCAAGCGGTGGCGTTGAGGGGCTCAACGGCGCGTTCTGGACCTACCAGAATGATGGCGGCTATGAGGGGAACCTTGTGGTTGCAAACATCAACTGGCGAACGTCTGACGGCACAAGTTTCGTGCTAGCGGGAGACCCTTCTGGGAATTCCACACAGGCTAGGGTTGTCGACTTAGACAACGCCAATCCCTGGTCACGCTGTGAGTTGGTTCAGCCCGAGTCGCAAGGCCAAGGTGGTGGTCCAGCAAATCTTCCTGAAATTCAGGATTGGTGGTGGGACGTAGTCTACACCAAGGAAGAGGCTGAACTTATCTACTTGCGAGTGTCGAACATTTTTGAGGATGAACGTGATCCTGCATTCTGCTGGGAACACGCTCCTGAAAAACCACCCGCGTGGGTACGTGTCCGTATCATGAATGGTGAGGAGCTCATCATGAGTTTCGAGCCGACTTTCATTGAGACGGAGCGCCGGCCCAACAATATTAGTTGCTGGGAATGGGAGTACAACCTTCTACCTGATTGGCATGTGCTTTATGACGCCCAGTTCGTAGGGGTTCCGCTTATCACTGAGCGAGTCGACATCTCATATCGTGGGATGGAAAAACCGGCAGCTGGATGGTGGAATGTTCACGAAGAAGGTCTGGCTCTCTACCCCGGTGACGATGAGTCCCTGCTGTCAGCAGAGATGAACTTCGCACTCAATATTGAGAGCGAAGAAGTTGCTAAAGTAGAAGCCGAAGAAACGGTAGAATACACCGTTGTCCCAACAGACACGCTGAGCGGCATTTGTGCGCAATTCGGCGCAAACCAGATTTATGGCCAGTCAGGCTGTATCGAGCAGGTCAAACTGCTTAATGGCCTTGAAGGGTCAATGATCACGGTTGGCCAGGTGCTGATCGTCCCGCAAAGCTAGTCTCACTAAAAAGTGAAACGAACACCTCCCTTTCCATTTGCAATAGAACGCAAATCCGAATACTACGCTTGAAAGACAACGTGGCTAGCCTTTACGGCAAGTAGGATTATGCAGTCTATAGCATACAACGATAGCCGCTAACACAGGGCGAATCAGGGACTTGTTAGTAGTTTTACTTCTCTTTCTTTCCTAGCTTCGGCTAGTTAAATCGCATTGCAACTCGCTCAGCTTAAGCTGACGCACGAAATTTCCGTTCGCGGAAACTGGTGCTCGGTCTAAGATCCGTAGCGAGTTTGACTTTATTTCAGGTGGAGATAGCTCTGCTTGAGGAAGATTGGAAATTTGGGAAATCCGTGCGGATTTCATTTTAGGAATTTATTCCTAATCTCTAAACCATTTTCTCCTTTCATCTTTTCCTCTCGCCTCTCTATCTCCCCCTGTACCATTTACCGGTGTATGCCGGTACTGAAGAGCTCAAAAGAGCGAAATGGTAGTACTTTAAAATCTAAAACGAAGTTGGTATATTGGAGTATGGCAAAGAGGAGAACGCTGACTCAGGCCGATGTTGATGTTTTGAAAAAAGAAGTCTCATCTGCGGTATTGAAAGCAGTAGTACCTCAGATAAAGACAGCCGTGTCTTTGGTAATAACAACGGAGTTATCCGAACAGGAAGAAAAATACGAGAAGAAGCTCGAGGAGTTCAAAAGCGAGTTCTTTGACAGGGTTGATCCTATTCTCAAGGAAGTTCCTGCAAGCCGTGAAGAACGGACAGTTCAGGCACATCAAATCGCCAATCTTTCAGACAGAGTTGAGAAGGTTGAAAAACACCTCGGACTGGCAGCTTAACCCAACTTCATAATAGTGAGTAGTGCAAAATGGTTAGCCATTTCTAGTTGACCATTTTTCATTACTCACTACCCAGTTATAACAAATACTAGATAGTAGAATTACTAGATAACAAAAATCCCCCATCGAAAGGTGGGGGATTTTTTGTGGCTTAAATTTACTTATCAGCCTCGGTATGGTACTATTTTCGTACTTCTGGGGTGCGTGGCTCAGTGGTAGAGCGTCGTCCTGATAAGACGAAGGTCGATGGTTCGATCCCATCCGCACCCACCCAACCTACTTCTGATACAATTAAATCATGGCTGAGCTAACTACTCTTTTTCTCAAAGTCCCCCGCGGCAATGAATATACTCCTGAGGCGGCGCAGACTTTTTTATCCGCCTTAACCCAGCTTAATTTTCTTTCCCGCTGGGAAAGACTCACCGGCAGGCACCCTCAGCCTTTGGCCCTTGAGATTGTCCTTCATAACCAACAAATCCGCTTTATGATTGCCGCAGACGCGGAGCTTGCGCCATTTGTGGAGGCGCAGCTCCAAAGTAACTACCCCCTCGTTATAGTCGAAAAAACTAAAGACCCATTGTCTCAAGCAGGAATTTTAAACACGCAAACATTAAAACTTGCCCACGGCAATTACTATCCACTTATGACTTACCCCAGTTTTACCGATGTGGACCCGTTAAGCTCGGTGCTTACAGTTTTGTCCAAAGCCCCGGCGGAGGAGCTAATAATAATTCAAATTGCGCTCGAGGCAATAAGCGGCTCGTGGCAGCAGGCTACTCAAAAAACTCTTGAGCGTGGCATTCGTGACCGCGAAGGCAACACCACTCCCCTTCCGGACGCCGCGATTATAAATGAGAAAATAAGTTTTCCCGGCTTTGGAGTGACTTTGCGAATTGCAGCCAAGCAAAAACATACACTAAATACTTTAGTCAGTGCCTTTGGGGTATTTACAAAAACGGGCGGCAATTCCATTTCTGTTAAAAAGAAGGGCTTGCTTTCCAAAGACCGGACGCTTGATTACCTTGTTTCAAGGCGCGTTAGCGGAAGCGATGTTTTAAATATTGCCGAGCTCGCGACTCTTTGGCACTTGCCAAGCGAGAAAGTCAAAATCAGCTCGATTGTCTGGGGCAATGCAGTCCTTTCAGAGGCTCCGGACAACTTGCCATCGGCCCTTGGAATGAGCGAGGATGAGCGCAAGGAAGTCAACTTTTTTGCCAAAACTCAGTTTAAAAATACCGAGGCGATATTCGGGCTAAAGGATGTGGACCGCAGGCGCCACGTCTGGGTTGTCGGCAAAACCGGAACCGGTAAGTCAACTCTCATTGCCAACATGGTTATTGATGACCTGAAAAAAGGCCGGGGTGTGGCAGTCATTGACCCACATGGCGACCTTTGCGAGACGGTCCTCAACTACATTCCAAAAAACAGGATTAACGAAACTATATACTTTAACCCGGCGGACAGAGATTATCCAATTGTCATTAATCCCCTGGAAGTAAACACCAAAGAGGAAGCGGAGCTTGTAGTTTCCGGGCTTATGTCAATTTTTACCAAAGTCTGGGCCAACGTCTGGTCTGCCCGCATGGAGTATATACTTAGAAACTCGCTTCTGAGTTTAGCCGAAATCCCGGGTTCAACGTTGATTGATGTCTTGAGGCTTCTGTCCGAAGAAGATTATAGAAACAAAATGGTTCAGAAAATGCATGACGAGACCTTGAAAAGCTTCTGGGTCAATGAATTTAATAAAATGCCAGACAAACTCCGCGCCGAGGCAGTCTCGCCGATTCAAAACAAAGTCGGCCAATTTGTGACTTCCCCCATGGTAAGGAGTATCTTAAGCCAGTCAAAAAGCACAATATCTCTGGGACAGGTTATGGACCGCGGCATGATATTTTTGGCCAACCTTTCCCAGGGGCGCTTGGGCGAGGACAATGCGGCCTTACTCGGGGCAACTCTCATCACTAAGTTTCAACTGGCCGCAATGCACAGGGTTGATGTCCCCGAGAGTGAGCGCCATGATTTCCACTTGTTTGTGGATGAGTTCCAAAATTTTGCAACTGACAGCTTCATCAAAATTCTCTCAGAAGCCCGGAAATACAGGCTTAACTTGATGCTTGCCAACCAATACATGGGGCAAATTCCAGAGGGTGTCCAGAAGGCAATTTTAGGAAATGCCGGTTCACTCGTGAGCTTTTCGGTTGGTGCTGACGACGCGGCCATTATTCACAAAGAATATGCCGAGGTTTTCTCACAAAATGATTTGGTGAATTTGGCGAACTTCCAGATTGCGGTGAAGCTTATGATTGATGGCCACAGCACCCGACCGTTTCTGGCCCACACTCTCCCGCTCCCTGCATCAAGTAACCTGAATAAACAAAAAGTATTGGAGGTTTCAAGACAGAGATGGAGTAAGAAGATTAAAGAGGGTTAGTTATCTGTTGTTCCACCAGTCTCGAAGTTCATCAATCACTTCTCCCGTTTCTTCCCTTAACTCACCAAGTATTTCTTCGGCCTGCTCGGCTGTGTCATTTAAGAATTCCCGTGCCTCATCTGTAAAATCAGGGCACTGTATCGTTTCGCCTGTGTGATTGATAATTTCGTCCAAGGCATAATAGGGTGCCGTAACTTCCCCACCAGGTAATGGTAAGGCCTCATCGTCAAGCACTCGTCCCGAGGTTGCATTAATCCTGAGGCCGTATGGCAATGCTTCACTCTCGGTAACTGGCCAGTAATATACATTAAACTCGTCGTCTGTTCTTGCAAGAGGCTCTCTTTTGCCCAAATGTGGTTCTGCCATTTCTAAAGTGCAATTCACATTATCCATAAAACCGTATACTTGGCCTTGCCCGTCTGCCAAGACTGCTACAACTCTGTTTCTATCGGGACCGAATATATCTTGTCTATACTCCAGATAGCCTATAATTCTGGGCGACTCTAGGGCGACTTGACCTTCTCTTCTATCTATCGCAGTTAATGCTCGAATATTTGCTGCATCTGTTGCCGCATACGGATCAGTCTCTGGAGTTGCTTCTTGTGTTGGATTTTGCTCTAGAGTTTGCAAGAAGACAGGAGCGAAGAAGCTTACTCCTCCTGCGGCCGCTAACTCAATAAACTCTCTTCTTGTTAAACCCTTTCTTTCTTCCACAACTTATTATACTTGAGGTGTCAATTCGTAAATTCAAAACTGGCCAGCATATTGTCAAAGACTTGTTGTTCCCCTTTATCAACATTATCATCCCAGGTCATCTGAATAACCGTATTTTTATACCAGATAACCACATATGCCCGCCACTTGCCGGTCAGCTCTCCTTGAATAACCTGTGCATCCCCACCGCCTAGTTTTTTAAGTTCAATCTTTGGCGGGTTACTCCAGCCGGACAAGGTTCTCGTTGATGAGATAATCTCGCTTGCGGTAAGAGCGGCATTAGTAAGGTTACTTGAAGTCTGAATAACTAAGTTGTTTACTGTCTTATTACTCGCGTCGCGGCTTATTTCTGACTTATTGGCATAGATCCCCTCTTTTTCGTCTTTCTCGGCGGTCAGCGTCCATTCTGACGGATACTTGATGGTGTAATTAAAAGTAGTATTTTCAAAAGTCTGCCAGCCTGAGGTGTCGACCAAAAAAATAATACTATCTATGATTTTTTGGAATTCTTCTTCTTTTTCTGGAGAATCAACAAAAAAATTTATTATTAATTCATTGACAACAATCTGCCACTGATCATCGAATGAAGCTTTTACAGCATCTTTACCTCCTACTCTTATCTCTTCAACTTCCGCTTCTGTAAAATCCGTAAACCCTGGTTTTTCTGGATAAATAGTCAGTAATTCTGTATTGTCTTCCCCAATACTCACAGAATTTTCCTTTTCATCAAGCACTTCATAATCCTCAGGGATAGTCATCTGAACTAATAAATCTATATTTTTATACAGCTTTGTGGGCACAGGTGTGGGCGTGGGAGCCGCAACCACCAGAGCTTCGGTTACTAAAGGGGTGATAGTTGGGGCCGGCGCGCGCATGGTGTAATTATTTCCCGTAACGCGGGCTACAAAATAAATAGTGGCAACCAGAAGTACCGCCGGGATGAGAAACAAAAGCTTTCGCAAGGGATGATGCTTGACCATAACATTGGGGCTTGACGATGATGGTGGCGGTGGCACAATTTCCACAACCGGCGCCTCCGCCACTGGTTGGGGAACTACTTCAACAGTCGGTGTAATCTCTTGGGCTGGCACCTCCTCAACACTTAAATTTGGACGATGACTTGTATCAAAGCCCTCCGGCGAGCCCCGGGCAGAATCACTTGCCCCGAGCGTAGTCTCTGACGAAGTGGGGTCCATGGTTATTCATTGTATACCAATTAATTCCACCTTGTCATTCCCGCGAAAGCGGGAATCCACACTAATAATCTGGTCTGGTTACAATAGATTCCGGATCAAGTCCGGAATGACAATGAAGTTTCTCTTGGCAGCCTGACAGCGATTGAAATATGGAACCCTACGACCCCATCACCATTTCAAGTGACTAAATTAGTTTTCACTTCAAATTAAAGTCTTGCTAATTTAATAACCAGAAATGGTGAGGGGAAGAGTTCGGTTTATTTTCCCCAAAACCGTGACTTTAAAGGGGGGTGTTAATCCCGTGAGATAGTCTTGCGACATCTAACAGGACGTGTGTTTATTCACACTCCTTAGAAAGGAGGTGATCCATCCGCTCCTTCCAGAACGGATACCTTGTTACGACTTAAGCCTTATCGCTAGTTTCACCTTCTTCCGATCACTCGGAATTCGGGTGCCCCTAACTTTACTGCCTTGACGGGCGGTGTGTACAAGACCTGAGAACGTATTCACCGGGATTTAGCTGACTCCCGATTACTACCAATTCCGCGTTCATGAGGGCGAATTGCAGCCCTCAATCCCCACTGAGACATCGTTTATGGGATTAGCTCCGCCTTACGGCTTGGCAACCCATTGTCGATGCCATTGTATTATGTGTGTAGCCCTGGACATAAGGGCCATGCTGACCTGACGTCGTCCCCACTTCCTTCTGATACAAAGATCAAAAAGTCTCCTATGATTATTCAACATAGGACAGGGGTTGCGCTCGTTACCCCACTTAAGGGAACACCCCACGGCACGAGCTGACGACGGCCATGCAACACCTGTGCTATCATCCCAAATAAATTTAGGATCATCCCAATTTTCATCAGAACTAAAACGATAGCATGTCAAGTCCAGGTAAGGTTCTTCGGTTTGTCTCGAATTAAACCACATAATCCACTGGTTGTGCAGGTCCCCGTCAATTCCTTTGAGTTTTAAACTTGCGTTCGTACTCCCCAGGCGGTCCGCTTCACGCGTTAGCTTACGCCCCTCTCCCGCTAAGCGGGAGAAAAAAGCTAGCGGACATAGTTTACGGCTAGGACTACAGGGGTCTCTACTATATTGTTACATTCTCTAATTAATAGAGAAGATCTTGTCATTTCTGCAAGATTCTACATATTACTATGCAGCTCGGACTATATCATAACCCGTCCCGTTAGATAATTTATCTAATGGGATTGGGTCCCGACATGTAGTCTCTACGGGGTCTGTATTCTCGCTGAATAAGGAAGAAATTTATATTTAAATTCCGGTAAAATGAATTTGAAAACTTGTTTTCGAAGTTTACTCAAACTTTGTTTAGGAAAATAAATTATATCTCTACCCTTATTTTTGTGAGTTAAAGTTTCAATCTCAAAATTAGTGAGTATTGCTTCTTGCAACCTTTGTACATCTTTCGCAGTAAATGAATGAGTTTGGATGGACAGTCCAGCGTATTCTGCCGAACCATCATCCATAATCCATACTGCAAAAGAAAGTGGATTGCTTAGCAATACATTTATGTTTGCAGGCACAATCTTTTTAAAAGACGGGTAAAATAAGTCATAATATGCAGTAAATTCTGGATGGGTATGAGTGACGAATTCGGCAAATTTATAATCTTTTTTACCAACTCGCTGCTCAAAAACATTAACATCCATTGAAATAAAATTTGCAAATACAAAATATTTATATAAAACTAATGGAAGTTGATTTCTCGAGTGCTTAATATGCAATCGAGCATTCTTTCCATGAAGTTTTATTGCTCCATCTCCTAAAAGTGTCCCTACCAACACAGCCTTTTGAGTTTCACTTAAACAGACTTCCCTCGGTATTGTCCTCATAATTTCAGTATACTAAAGATATACCGAAATAGTAGGATATTCACCGATACAGTCAGTTTTTCTCACTGCTAATTACTTAGCAGGGGGACTAGAGTTTTACTCCATCCCTTTCGCTCCCCTAGCTGTCGTTCCTCAGCGTCAAGATTTGCTTAGTCACCCGCCTTCGCCTTCGGAGTTCCTGTCGATATCAACGGATTTCACCCCTACACCGACAGTTCCAGTGACCCCAACATTCTTCAAGCACGTAAGTATCGCGTCCCTTTCCCCAGTTAAGCTGGGGTCTTTGAAACGCGACTTTACGTGCCGCCTACGAAACACTTTACGCCCAATAAATCCGGGCAACGCTTACACCCTTCGTATTACCGCTGCTGCTGGCACGAAGTTAGCCGGTGCTTATTCTACCCCGCCTTTCAGAGGGGTCAAAAGAAGTTTACAACCCGAAGGCCTTCATCCTTCACGCGGCGTCACGGCATCAGACTTGCGTCCATTGTGCACGATTCCCTGTTGCTGCCACCCGTAGGTGTATAGGCCGTGTCTCAGTCCTATTCTGGGGGTACGCGCTCTCACGCCCCCTAACCGTCGTAGTCTTGGTAAGCCATTACCTCACCAACAAACTGATGGTGCGCAGGTTCCTCCATCGGCGGGCAGTTAAGCCCTTTGCCCTTGCGGGATTATGCGGTATTACCCCACCTTTCGGTGGACTATTCCACACCAATGGGTAGATCCCTACGTGTTACTCAGCCGTTCGCAACTGTTCCGGCAAGCCGGAACCGTTCTACTTGCATGCATAAAGTACGCCGCCAGCGTTTACCCTGGGCCAGGATCAAACCCTCAATTAAGTGGATTTATATTAAAATCCTGGGACCAATTCCAATCGCTGTCAGACTGTCAAAGAGCTTTAGCTCGAAGACCCCTTCGTAGTTCCGGTAAAACCGGAACGAAGTGGGGTCAAAGTTCTAAAGTAATCTTGAAGTTATTAACCCCGCCTTGTTCGGCTGGCAAGTTAACTTGATTAGTGGGAGTAGTATAACAAGCGAGGTGAAGTTAGTCAATCACTTACGAACGATTCTCCTCTTCATCTTTATACTCGTACATAAAGGTAAGGAGAATCTCAACAAACTTTATAATTTCTTCAGCAGTAATCTTATCGCCTAACTTCAGTTCATGGTTTTTTTGGTTTCCTAAATCTTTAAGTTTTTCCACCCATTTATTTGCATTAGGAGGAATGTAACCTGATTTTTTAAGTTCCACCACATATTCAATAAACTTTTTCTTTTCCTTTGAGCCAGCGACATTTACCGCAAGGTGCATTATCAATTTCCTTCCAAGAAGCTGAGTTGCGGTATAATCTCCGTTTTTGAGAGTACTGCGCAATTCCTTATACACAGTCTCCAAGTCTTCATCCAATCCTTCTATCTCCTTTCCTAATAGTGGACCGGGAATAACCTCACTACCTCTCAAATAAGTAGGCTTACCACAATTAGGACAAATATATATCCATGCAAACTCGCTATGAAAATAGCCTGAGTCACTAGCCACTTGATGTCCACAAAACCCACAAACGTATTCTTGTGGTTTAAGTTTATTCAAATTCGACCATTTACTAGACGATATTTTCGACATTGAGCTATTATATTCCAACTTTCTATTGAGGTCAATTGAGGCCGACTTGTGTCCCACTTGCTCCGCTAGCCTGCGTAGCTGTCCCAACCCCAAGAACAGTGTTGAGTTGAACGTATTCAACCGGAATCTTTACAGGTTCATCGTCATGGCGTTCCCTAGAAATAGCGGGACTGTTCATAGCTGAAGCAACTACTCCTACTCCGAAAACAAATTTTCCTAAATTATTGGGCATATTTCATTATATCACCCCCACCACTTTTTGAAGTTATTTCTTCCTATTATTAACCCACCATCTTTTAAAATACTGAAGCGTCAAGGTTGATAATAAAAAGCCTATTGAGGGAATAACTGCATTAAGCCATGGGCTTGCTACTCCTATCGCCCACATATAAGCTCCAATGCTTATGTAAGTAAACAAAATCAAAAGCCCGCGGCGGGTAAAGCTTGTCTCCCACCCTTTGTCTTCCTCAACTTTTTTATTTCTTTTTTCAATTTCGGCAACTCTTTTTTCTAAGTCTTTCATAGTGGAATTATATCAGGCCAAAGAAAAACCTGTTCGTGTTCACAAGAAAGTCACGGAACTTTCTATATGCTCGTATTATAACAATTGAGGTGAATTAGTCAATCTAATCTGCTCCCCACTTTTTGAAGATTATTCTTGTGGAGCAAGCTGAAGCATTCGTTCCAAGGTTGCTTGAGGCATGTTCATGCAGAATTTATAAAACTCTAAGTTCTCCATTTTCGCCTGGCTAATCACTCCCGACTCGTACAAATCTTCCATCATGGGTATCATGGTTTCCAATGCTAAAGATTTAGTCTCGGGAGAGGTTTCGCTCGCACTTCTTACGGTATCCCACCTATACTGAGGCCAGTCATCGGTCTCTAACTTCAAATCTCTTAAAGGCATTTCCTGAAAAATCCTGATTTCATCTACCAATATTCCGTTTAATGTTTCCCCAGCCATGCCAGAAATATACCATTAACAATACGAAGATTCAATGAGGACTCTATCCAAGATTATTTCGGTCTCCTCAGTGGGCTCCCCAGAGGACCTTCTTCACTCAACAACTTTTTCGCGGCAGCCACACCATCTTCAGGCAAAGTCCAAACATTAATAAGAAGTTTACTGAAGTTCTTTCTGTACTTCACCATCTCTATATCAACTTCGTCAGTCCTTTTGGGCTCAAAGTAATCCTCATAAACCCGGACCAGCTCTTGATGTTTTTCAACCAATTGTCCTCTCTCCTCCAAGTTCAAACGCAAACCAATCAGTACAGAGCGCTTTTCACTTTCATTAAGGCTCGTGATTGCTTCTTGAAGATCGTAAGACAAAGAAGACTCTGGCCCTTTACCATTCAAATATATTTCTGGCATTCTAACCATGCCAGAAATATACCACAAAACAAAAAACTGAGCAAATGGGCAGGTCCCGCTAAGCGGGATATAGCTTACCTCTCCTTCGGAGGTCTAGCTACGTTTACCACAATCTTTCTTCCATCAACTTCTTTCTCGTTCAATGCAAGTGCTTTTTGAGCATCTTCTCCTTTTGCAAATTCCACAAATCCAAAGCCCTTTGAGCGCTTGGTAAACTTGTCAGTTATAACAACCGCATCCACAATATCGCCGTAGCTTGCAAAAAGCTCGAGAAGTCCGTCTTTATCAATGCTGTAAGGAAGATTCCCTACGTAAAGTTTTTTATCGTTCAATTAACTCACCCCCATACTGCTCTTCAGGAGGTGAAATTTGAGTGTCTCATATTCCCTACCCTCGAAACATTAGTATTGTACCACAAACAGCACGCTAACTAAACCAATGAGTACAAATACGGCCGAAAGCAAGGTCGCTAGGCTCAAAAACACCATTAACTTGGGAGCTTTTAACTCTTCCCGCTTCATTACAACAAAAAAAGCCAACGGGGTGGCGGTCAAAAACATTATGGCAAAACCCTCAAAGAAAAACATAACTTATTGTACATTATTCTTGCCGTTATGGTTGCCCCAGCCGCCGTAAATAAGCTCGGCAAAGCGGCCGGTGGTGTTTCGGCCCACAAGCTGCTCCACGCCGCCAATTAAGCTGCCTAAAATAACTCGCGCAATACTTACGTTTTCATACCTTCTCGGGGAAGGCCTAAACCTGCTTTCTAGCATCCTAAATTTATAGCCCTTTGCCACAGCTCTATGGATTAGCTCAACGTCTTCGCTAATTCTCAAGTTCCCGTCAAACCCCCCAAGGCGCTTAAATACGCTTTTTTTGATCCAGAGACACTGGCCTTCGCCATCCGGAAGCATAGTGCTCTGCCTGATGTATTTACCACGATTCCATGTCTCATAAACCATTCTTATTTCAAAAGCAAAGCCATTTGTGTCAAAATAACAGCAGGCCAAGTCAGCCTTCTTGTTTTTAAATTCCAAATAACTTTTTGCCAAGAAGTCCTTCGCAAAGGTAATGTCCGCGTCCAAAAACAAAAGTGTATCTCCTTTGGCATACTTCACACCGTTATTACGGCCCACGGCTTGGCTGCCGCCTTTAACTACCCTTGCCCCGAAAGACTTGGCAACCTTCATTGTCCGGTCACTCGAATTGGCATCGGCAACAATCACGTCAAAGTCCTGAAAGTTTTGCGTCTTCAGGCACGCCAGGAGATTGCCGATATACTCCTCCTCGTTGTAAGCTGGTATTACTACTGAAACCACTATCTGTATTGTATAATGGAAAACGCCAATGGAAGTACTGCACTTTGACCTGACTGAAATAATAAGAACCATTGGTTATGCCGGGCTTTTTGCCATGGTCTTTGCCGAGTCTGGCCTCTTCTTCGGCTTCTTTCTTCCGGGCGACAGCTTACTGTTTACAGCGGGTTTTTTGGCCTCACAGGGCTTTTTTGACGAGCGGGTCCTAATCCCCCTATTTGCAATAGCGGCCATTCTTGGGGATTCCGCGGGCTATTGGATTGGTGCCAAAGCTGGTAAGTGGCTCATGCGCCAGAAAGAGAGCTTCTTTTTCAAGAAAAGCTATATCGAGCGCGCCAGGAAATTCTATGACAAGCACGGCGGCAAAACCCTAATCCTTGCACGTTTCGTGCCTGCCGTGAGAACATTTGTGCCGATTGTCGCCGGAATGACGGGCATGAATTACTCTAAGTTTTTAACTTACAATGTGGTCGGTGGAATTCTCTGGGGCTCGGGAGTCTCAGCCGCAGGGTATTTCTTGGGCAGCCGCATTCCCCATGTTGATAGATATTTACTGCCGATAATTTTGGTGATTATCTTTGTCTCAGTCCTTCCCGGCCTTATTCATATGAGGAAAGACATTTTGAGACTTATTAAGAAAAATCCCCTCTTAAGAAAGCTCCTGAGGCTTGAAGAAGAGTATATTGGCGAGACCCCTGTATAAATTTATTGCATATTCCCGGTATTTTTTAGTATAATTTACTATGTCAGAAAGGCTGTTCCGCCTTCCCGGGGACGAGGGGATTTATGATTTCTCTCGACTTGACTACGGTGAAGGATTTCAAAAAACACTGTTGCCTTGCGAAGTAATCAGGGACGAAGAATTATGCCTTGGGATTATAGGCAATTCTTGCTTGAGGCCGGACAAGCTTCATCTCAATGAAAGAGATAAAAACCCTGTTGTCGTAAGTATCCAAAGCACAGGAGAAATAAAAAGGCTGGACTTACCTGGAAAATCAGCAGAAATCATATTTGATCCTGATAGTTGCGGAAAGCACACCGCTCGCGAAATAGTGAGTACTACTATGGGTGGAAGGCCAGATAGACGTGATAATCTCTACACGGCAACAGTCGGACAAATTAACAGTGCAGGTTGGGTTGCTTTTTGGGCTCCAATCCAACTTGAATACAAAACTCGCCATGCTCGAATTGTCGCCAACACAACAATAAATTACAATATTGACCCAACCGAATCTGACTTAGCAAACTTAGCCAGTGTTCTCACAAAAAGGCAATAGTAAGAAATAATCAATAATCTGGTTTATAATGACTTATGGCGAAGCCAAATGCTATGCCCGAGGTTGACTCCGTCAAAAAAGAAACAGTCCGCTTGGGGAAATACCTCAACGAAGTAACAACCATAACCGACTCCACAGGCAAAGTGCTCCATAAGTTAGTTAAACCAGTGATGACCGAGTTTTACCTCCGTGACGTTATCCAGGTGATAGTCGGGGCCACAATTCTGTCCATCCCGATAGCCTTTACCGAAGAGGTCTGGAAGCTTGGCGAGAAGTTGCCGTGGGCAAACATCGCGACCCTCGTCGGTGTTTCGCTTTTCTTTATTGCAATTTTTGTCTATTACAACTACTACATGGGGAGTCTCTCTAAAAACTGGTTCAACTTCATCAAGCGAGTGGCCTCAACTTATCTTATTTCGCTTTTGGTTGTTTCTTTTTTGATGACTATTATTGACCAAGCAAGTTGGCAGGCTTTGTGGGAGCTATCCCTCAAGCGAGTCTTTATCGTCGCCTTCCCCGCCTCAATGAGCGCTGTGGTGAGTGATTCTATAAAATAGAGTTGTAATTCTTAAGTTCTACTACTTTTACTTCCTTCACTTTTCCTTGATGCTTAATATTATCAGTCACCAGAATTGCACCAAATTGGCTAGCTAAAGAAATAAAACTGGCATCGTAATATGTTAGACCGAACTTGGACGCAAACTCATAGGTGCTCTGGGCTAGTTTCTGAGATTCGTTTACATATAAAATTGGTAAGTTGTAAAACTTCTCTAATACAGTTTTTGCTTTGTTCACAGCTAGCTGTTTACTCTTAAGAAGCGCATCCGCTTTATCTAAGTTATCCTCGCTGTCTGAATTCAGCCATTTGATTATAACCGAAGAGTCTACTGCGATATATTTCGGCATTAGTGGGATTGCCTGTCTTTTTCTAAAAACTCGGCAGCACTCATTGCCCCCCGGCCTTTAACAGCCCGTGATTTCCTGATTCCCTTCCAAATCTTTTCCCAATCATATTTAGGCTTATGAGGCTTTAAGATAACTTCATCCTGTTTCACCATGGAAACTGAGACAACAGAATCGGTCGATAACCATTTAGCAGCCTTCCTAATCTGGTCAGGTATTGTCAGCTGGCCTCGGCTTCGTACCATACTTACTTTTTGCAAATTCATATTTTCAGAATATCAGATTATCTGAATATGTCAATTTGTGGGTTCAAATCTGTAGATCTTATCATCCCCCTCACGCACGTTTCCCCGGCCGTCGCGGTTACTGGTACTAAAATAAATCAAGCCGTCCGGACCTTCGATTACATCGCGAATACGGCCGAAGCTGATGTCCATCTTCTCATAACTCACAATTTCTTCAGGATTACTGTCGTTTACTACCACCCTAAAAAGTCCTGCTCCACGGAGTGCCGTAAAGAAGAAGTTATTTTTAAACTGCGGAAAAACTCTGCCGGAATAAAAGCTTGCTCCAGATGGCGCTTCAGCAGGAGTAAAAACCAGCTTCGGGCTCTCCATCCCCTGAAGCGACCGCTCATGGCTCACGACCGGCCAGCCATAGTTTAAGCCCTTCTTTATCACATTTACTTCATCCCCTCCCCCGGGCCCGTCATTGCCACTGGGCCCATGCTCAGTTTCAAACATTACCCCACTTGTGTGCCAAGCTATGCCTTGGGGGTTCCTGTGGCCATAGCTCCAAATCAATGATGAGAAAGGATTGTCAGTGGGAACCGTGCCGTCGTCGTTCATGCGAAGTATCTTGCCGTTTAATACATTCAAGTTTTGAGCCTGCTCCTTGGTGGTTGCATCCCCGGTAGTCACATACAATTTATCATCTGGACCAAATTGTATTCTGCAGCCAGCATGAAAGCGCGCGGCAGGAAAGCTATCCAAAATCACGCGGTCCCGCACCAAGCTGTCGCCTTTGTCAACAAATCTCTCAACCTTATCTGCCATCCCGGAGCCGTTCTGATACGTCAAGCATGCATAAACATATTTATTGGAATTATAATTTGGGTGAATAGTAATGCCCATCAAGCCGCTCTCGGCCACTTCCACCACTTCAGTCAACTGAATTAAAGGGTTTGAATTCAAAGTCCCATTTACTACTTCACGAATAGTGCCACCTCGCTCACTCACAAGCATCCGCGCGGGAGAGGTAAAAACCATGCTCCAGGGAGTATCTAGCCCGCGGGTGTATTCAACTATTTCGTAATCAACAGGTTCCAGATTTTCTTGTGAATTTTGCGGTGTGGGAATAAGATTTATTACTTTACCAGGCCGAACCCCATTTTGGGGCAAGTTATAAGCATAAGCCAAATAAGCCAAGATAGCTAGAACAATAAGTGCAAAAAAAATTACTAATCTTCTGGACTTAAGAAGTTGCACTGGAGTTATTATACCAAAAACTTGCTTACCACGTTCTACGTGGTGAGCCCGGGAGGGCTCGAACCTCCAACCATCACCTTAAAAGGGTGTTGCTCTACCATTGAGCTACGGGCCCAGGAAACTCCAATATTATACCTTTTGGCTAAGGAAACTTCAAAATAAATATATCCTTGCCTTTTCGGACCAAGAATATATACTAAAAGTAATGATTAATAAAAGTTCAGTAAGAGATCGGAACAAAGAATTTTTCAAAGCTTGTATCGAGCTGAGGAAACAAGGTCTCAGTTACAGCGAGATTCGTGCTCAAGTGCCAGTCGCAAAGTCAACTCTCCAAAATTGGCTGACTTTAGCAGGCCTGACTCTTACAAAAGAACATCTCGAAATACAGTTACGAAAAAGGGTAGAAAGCAGAAGTGCAGCAACTGAAGCCTCGAGGCTTACAAGAGCTCAAAATACAGAAGATGAAATTAACAAAATGATTCAAGAGACTCGGAAATTCTTTGGTGATCCCCTCTTTATCACAGGAACTATCTTATATGAGGCAGAGGGTAGCAAGTCAGGTCAGTGCAAATTTTCCAATTCAGACTCTAGATTAATAAAAACCTTCCTCTTGTTTCTTGAGAAATTTTTCAAGGTAGATAAAACAAAAAACATAGGATTTTCTCTTTTTGTTCATATCACCAGGAAATATGATCTAAATAGGATCAAGTCTTTCTGGGCTCAAGAATTACTTGTCCCAGTGGAAAATGTAAAAGTTTATTGGAAGAAAAATGAAGTTGTTAATAGAAGGAAAAATCTTGATTATGTGGGACAAATGCTTGTTAGTGTAAGGGGAATACGCACTTTTAGTAGAAAACTACTGGCGATTTCGGATATAATACTCAGGCCATATTATAGAAGTTAAATATTTTGCCCGGTGGTGTAGTGGTAGCACGCCAGGTTTTGGCCCTGGAAACTGGGGTTCAAGTCCCTGCCGGGCAGCAAGCAGGCATAAATTCCTGATGTGACCCCATTGGGATTTGAACCCAAGTTACAAGAATGAAAGTCTCGTGTCCTAGACCAGGCTAGACGATGGGGCCCCTAGTTTGAGTATTTTAGCACAAAACTTGCTAAAATATGTATATGGTCAAACATGGGTCAAAGCACTTGAGGCATAACACCCCTACCCAGGAAGAGCTAAAGGAGATCAAAAGAAACCCGATTTATCTGGTTTTAGATAATGTACTTGATACATATAATATCGGTTCGCTTTTCAGGCTCGCGGACGCCATAGCGGCCGAAAAGTTATATATTTGCGGAGACTCCGAATATCCGCCATCGTCAAGAATCCACAAATCTGCCGTCGGCACCGAAGAATGGGTGCCTTGGGCGAAAGCAGACAAAGCAATTGAGGTTATTAAGAGATTAAGAGATAAAGGAGTACGGATAATCTCGGTTGAACAAAATCCCCAAGCTACCAGCTACAAACTACTAACTCCCAATTTTCCTTGTGCCATTGTTGTGGGCCACGAAACCAAAGGTGTTTCAAAAGAGGTTTTAAAGCTCTCCGACATTATTGTTGAGCTCCCAATGTACGGCGTCAATAAATCATTTAATGTATGGGGATCAGCAGCTGTGATTGCCTACAAAATACTCGAAACTTTAGGAAGATAGAGCTTCTTCTATAGTTTGCTTTAAACTCTCATATGGAACCGCTCCTGGCACAAGCCAAACCTCGCCTTTTTTGTTTACTATAAAGTTACCAGGCGTTCCGGTCACTCCTGCTGTTATTCCTCCCTGATAATCATCTTCAACTACGCCTTCGTGCCGAGATTCACTAAAGCACTTGTCAAAAGCTGCTTTATTTATCCCCAGCTTGACTGCCGTAGCCGAGTGGTCCGCCAAAGCCACAGCCTGATTGCCAAAAACTTCGTCGGCATATTTCCAGAAAGCATCCTTCCCACCAAGCTCAGCCACACACTCAGAAGCATTGGCCGCCGGTCTTGCTTTCGGATGAATCGAGTCAAGCGGAAAATGCCTGTAAACCCAAGACATTCTTTCTCCATACTCATCTTTCAGCTGTTGAGCTGTCGGGTGGAAACTCCCACAGAAGGGGCACTCGAAATCCGAATATTCTATTAGGGTTACATCGGCCGATGCCGAACCGCGAATATGATCATCCACGGTTACTTTAGGCAATTCTGCGGCATCCGCGGCTTCAAGTCTCCCGGAAGTAGGCCCAGATGGCGCTACGGGGGCGTTATTATTTACGGTTGGTGTAGTAGGAGTGCCACCTTTGCCCAGATCGCTTACCTTTTGCCAGAGCACCCCCACTGCAAACGCAAGGGCTATAACAACTACCAAAAGAATTGGAGCTACTCTATCGTAAAAACTTGCTGTACGTTTTACCATAATGCGACTGACGTCGTGAAACTCATTCTAATAGTTCGGAGGCTCTTTGTCTAGATGCTTTAAAGCCTCCATTCCCGCCATACATCCAAAACCGGCAGCAGTCACTGCCTGGCGGTAATGAAAATCATGCACATCCCCCGCAACAAATACGCCCTCCTTACTTGTTGCCATCTTATACCCGTCTTTCTCATACCTTTTAACATATCCCTTCTCGTCCAGCTCAACTTGGCCTTTAAAAATTTCAGTCGCGGGAACGTGGCCGATTGCCACAAAAGCGCCCTCAGCCGGAAGCTCGGCGGCTTTCCCATCTTTATCTTTCACAATAACCTTCTCAAGCTTGTCGCCGCCCACAAATTCAGTAACTTCAGAATTCCAAATTACATTAATCTTTTTATTGGCAAGTACCTTCTGCTGCATAGCCTGGGAGGCCCGAAACGCGTCTCTTCTGTGAATGATTGTTACTGAAGTTGCATATTTGGTAAGTACCAGTGCCTCCTCCATTGCCGAGTCTCCGCCGCCAACCACCACCACCCGTTTCTCCTTAAAAAATGGCGCATCACACGGGGCACAAGAACTTACCCCCCGCCCGCGGAGCTTTTCTTCACCGGGAACTCCGAGCCAGTGAGTGCCGGCGCCGGTTCCGATAATCACAGCATTGGCGGAGTACTCCCCGGCATCAGTCTTTAATTTAAAAGGGTTTGAGGAAAAATCCACACTAACCACATCTTCTGCCTTAAATTCAGCATCAAAGCGCTCGGCTTGAGCGCGCATTTTAGCCACCAACTCCGGCCCCTGAATGCCTTCTGGAAAACCCGGGTAATTATCTACGTCGGTCGTAAGCATCAGCTGCCCCCCCCAGTTAGCGCCCCCAAGAATCAAGGTAGAAGCTGCGCCACGCGTTGAGTAAACCGCAGCACTAAAAGCAGAAGGGCCAGACCCTATGATTGCAACATCCCAAGGCTGACCCTCCTGCGGTTTTTCAAAGAATTTAGTATTCTCCATCAGGAATCTTAAACAGTGTCTCCACCCGTTCCGTCAGCTGGTGGCATTCCTCCAACCACTGGGCCTCCCATTACTGACGGCTCAGAAGCTGCTGGCACTGGAGGTACTACTGACTCTGGCTCCACTGGCTCAATAACCGGTGGATTCACAGATGCACTACCCAATCCAGACCCCATTGATCCAACCGGCTCAACAGGCGCTGCCGGTGCTGTTCCTGCCATACCTCCTCCAACAACCGGCACGGCTGGCTTCATTTTATTATCATCCAAAATACATCACCTCCTTCAATTAACTACTTTCTTGATTAAATCTTCAAATCCCTTTTTCCCGGCAAACCCAACTTGTCTTCCCTCTTCCCTGCCACCTTTAAAAAGGATAGTGGTAGGGATAGACATTACGCCATATTTCCCCGGATTATCCTGATTTTCATCAACATTTATTTTGGCGATAACTACTTTATCTTTATATGCTTCGGAGAGCTCCTCCAAAACCGGTTCCGCGAGCCTGCAAGGCCCACACCAAGGCGCCCAGAAGTCTACAAGTACAGGGGTTTTACTTTGAAGAACCCTTGCGTCGAAGTCGCCATCTGTAATGTTCACCGTTGCCATACGTAAATCACTATACTAACCTAAGCTCAGCGAGTCAAGAATTAATTTCACAAACTATACATTTCACTATACTTCTTTTTCAAGTAATCCAAAAAATAATCAGGCGATAAGGGCTTGCCGGTCACCCTTTTAACAAGCTCCTTCGGCCAATATAAACTGCCGTATTGGTGGATATTTTTCCGCTGCCAGGAAAGAATGGTCCCAAAATCACCTTCGCGGATTAGTTTCGCCAAAGCCAACTCCCTCTTCATAAAAAACGTAAATTGCGCAGCATACAAGTTGCCTAAAGTGTACGTTGGAAAATAGCCAAACGAGCCGTGGCTCCAATGTACATCCTGTAAAACCCCTTCCGAGTCGCTCTTGGGTTCCACCCCCAAATACTTTTTCATCTTGGTTCTCCAAACTTCGGGCAAGTCCTCGACTTTAATTTTACCATTAATTATGGCCTCTTCAAGCTCAAACCGAAGAGCAATGTGGAGGTTATAAGTCACTTCGTCAGCTTCTACTCTAATAAGACTCGGGCGGACCATGTTAAATGCTTTACTAAGACTCTCTGCTGTTTCAGCATTTAATTCCTTTTGATAAAAGGCCTTGAGAACCGGCTCCAAAAACTCCACAAACTCACGGCTTCTGCCAACCTGATTTTCCCAAAAGCGCGATTGAGATTCATGAATACCCAAGCTCACCCCGCCGGCAAGTGGAGTGCCATCAAATTCCCGCACGATCCCCTGTTCATAAAGCGCGTGTCCGCCTTCGTGCATGGCAACCATCACGGACTCAATAAAATTGTGAGGAGAATATCTGTTGGTGATTCGCACATCCCCCGCCCCTAGCTCAATAGTAAAAGGGTGGGCTGCCACGTCCATTCTTCCAGCGCTAAAATCATAGCCTATCTTATTTAAGACAAAATCGGCAATTTGTTTTTGATAAGTCGGGGAGTACTCAGTAGTCAACAACTTATTTTCATCAATTAAATACGCTTGGGACTTTTTAATTTTTGTGAGTAGCGCGCCAAGTTCTTTGACCAAACTGCCAAAGATTACTTTTCCTTCTTTGGTCGTAAAGCCGGGCTCATACATATCAAGTAATGCATCATACGGTTTATCGCTATAACCAATGTGCTCAGCGATGATTTTACTTAAGGCAATCACTTTTTTAAGGTGGGGCTCAAATAATTTATATTTATTTTTTTCTCGAGCTTCACGCCAGGCAAAAAATGCTTTTGAAGTGGTTTCGCTTAAGTTCACAATTGTCTCCTGAGGAACTCTGTGATAAAACTTTGCGCCTTGAACAAGATTCCTAACTATTGCCTTCTCATGTGCATTCAGGTTCCTAGCTTCTTGGGCCTTCTCTAATGTCTTTTTAAAATCCGTGTCCAGCCATTTGTCGGAAGTGAGCTTTGTGAGGTAGGCGCTCTGGGCAGACCTTGCTTCCATCGCCCGGCTCGGTAAATTAACCTCCAAATCCCAACTAAGAAGTGCGCTTACGTTATTAAGAAGAGAAATCTCGCGGTACTGGCTGACCAATTTTTTAACATAAATGTTTTCAATTTTCATGCGATGAGTGTATCTTACAGAGTATAATATAGTCAATGAACTTTAAGAACTTGCGCCAAAGGCACCCGAAGTTTGTGTATGAAGAATTTGATTATCGTGTTCACAAAAATTTTCTTCAGATAAAGTTTCATTTTTGGCTGGCACCGGATACTCACTTCTCCCCCACTTTGGAAATTCCGGTGCCCGATGAAACTTCAGATAACTTAGACAATCTTGTCTTTCACTTGGGTTTGATAGAAATGATTAGTTATTGGAAAGCAACGTGCTCACCAAACATCGTTATTAAAGCCGGGAAATTGACTGGGGAACAAATTGCCTGGTGGAGGCACTTATTCATAAACGGTCTTGGTGAATTTTTCTATCAAAATGAGATAGACTTTAATCAAGAAAACTTTCTGACTATTAATTCCGAAGGAAGCGAATTTGATATTTCCGAAACTAAGAAATCCGAAGGCAATTTAATTTTAATAGGCGGCGGCAAAGACTCAGCTGTCACCGCAGAACTTCTTGAAGGTACCGCGCTTCTTCTTAACCCCACGGGTGCAGCTCTCAAAGTTACAGAGATCTCGGAGCTTAATTCAATAATTATTAAACGAACCATCGACCCAACACTTCTTCAATTAAATGTTCAGGGCTATCTAAACGGCCATACTCCATTTTCTGCTTACCTTTCTTTTCTTTCTCTGCTTGTTGCAAGGCTTTATGGTTTTAAAAATATCGTTGTTTCAAATGAGGCAAGTGCGGGAGAGGCAAACTTGGAATACTTGGGTTTAAAAGTAAATCACCAATACTCCAAATCATTTGAATATGAAAAATTGTTTAGAGAATACACAAAAAAATATCTATCAAAAAAGATAAATTATTTCAGTTTCCTGCGTCCCTTAAACGAGCTGCAGATCGCAGCACTCTTTGTGCAAACCGAAAAGTATGACAAAGCATTTAATAGCTGCAACATAGGAAGAAACGAGTATTGGTGTGGGGAATGTCCCAAGTGCGCGTTTAGCTTTCTTATCTTATCTTCTTTAATAGACAAAACACGTCTCGAGAAAATATTTGGCGAAAGCGATTTCTTTAAAAATGAAAAAATAAAAAGGCATATCAAAGACTTAACCGGCGAGGGCAAACATAAACCCTTGGACTGTGTGGGGACTGAAGAAGAAAGTAAAATGGCTCTCAAATTAATTGGCAGTCCCAATGACCAAGGAGTTATTTATAGAATAAAAAATGATTGGTCGGATGAGCATTTTTTACCGGAAGAATATAGTAAACTCCTAAAGGACAAAATGGCATCCCTCAAATTATGAGTGAAATTCAAGGCGACACAATATTAATTGCCGGTTTTGGCCGGGAAGGCCAGAGTACACTTGCCTACTTGCGCGAACATTATCCAAGAGTTCAAGTCGCAGTAGCTGACAGAAACGCCGACGCAATAAAGTATGTGCACCACCGGACTTTTTCCGGCGAGGGTTACCTTGACGAGATCGAAGAATTCGACACAGTCATCAAGTCACCCGGCATTCCCCCGGAGGAAATTTTCAAAAAAGCAAAGCATTTAACAACTCATACTAATATCTTTTTTGAAGCATGCCCGGGTAGAATCATCGGTGTTTCCGGAACCAAGGGTAAAAGCACTACATCAACCCTAATCGCCCACGTTCTGACAGAAGGAATGAAGAAAAAAATAAGATGGAAAACTATCATGCCAGATATAAGGCTGATCGGAAACGTTGGAAAACCTGCTTTGGATTATCTCGAAAGCTCAAATGAAGACACAATTTTTGTAATGGAGCTTTCCAGCTATCAATTGATGGATGTTCGCTATTCCCCATATATTGCAGTTTTACTTCCAATATATGAAGAGCATCTTAATTACCACGGCAGCATGGAAAATTATGTTGCCGCTAAAGCAAACATAACAAAATACCAATCGAGCGATGATTACTTTTTTTATTACGAAGGGAATGATTACTGTAAGTCTATTGCATCAAAAAGTCCGACTACGCAAGTTTCCTTCAGAAAATTTATCGGCGACACCCCACTCCTGGGAGAAGCAAATCAAATTAATGCCGGTGCGGCAGTTGCCGTTGCCACTCATTTCGCGATTCCCGGCAAGAAGATACTGACTGCACTTGGCACTTTTAAATCCCTCCCCCACCGACTAGAAAACATTGGAACTTACAAAGATATAGAATTTATAAACGATTCTTTGGCTACTATCCCCGAAGCCACAATGCACGCCTTAGAAGCTCTTGGAGATAAGGTAGAAACACTTATAGCGGGAGGCTTTGACCGCGGAATAAACTTTTCAAAGCTTGGACCCGAAATTGCCACATCCGGTGTAAAAACATTGATATTATTCCCGGACACCGGTAAAAAAATTGCAGAAGCGCTGCCGAAAAAAAATACCATAAAAATATTTCACACGGACTCAATGAAAGAAGCAGTCAAGCTCGCATACAAGAATACTTCAGAAGGAAAAATTTGTCTTCTTTCACCCGCATCCACAAGTTTTAACCTATTCAAGGATTATGAAGAGCGCGGAAATGCTTTCCGTGCCTCGGTACAAGAACTAGGAAAGTGATTTTGCCCAGTGAAGAGCGCCCCAAAGGCCACCGAAGTCGGCAATTTCAGCCATTCTAACTTGAGGCAACTCGTGGAAAATCGTGAGCATATTTTGCAAGTTCACTATCACACTTTGAAGGGGGATTTTTTTTGAAACCGCGCCACCCAAAACAACCACTTCCGGCGACCAAAATAAAATTAAGTTGTTAAGACCATAGGCCACGAGGCGCGCTTCCTCTTCCCAAACGGCCGCATCATCAATTTCATGAGCAGCTTTGCCATGCCTTCGCATAAATTGTGAGCCAGCAACTAAATCCTCAAATACGCGTGCTTCGCCATCAAAAGTGTTGTCAAAGTCGATAATTTGTTTACCAATTTCAAAGCCCAAAGCATTCGTATCAATTTTCTGGCTTACCACACGCACCCCGTTGACCCCAGTACTCACGGTCATATAGGCCACAATGTTAAAACCCCTTCCAGCCCCCTTTACAGCCTCCCCAAGACCAACCAAAGCCGTGTCGTTTTCTAAAAACACCTTGGCTCCGGTCAACTTTACAAGTTCCTCCCCCAAAGGCTTGTTGTTCCAATTGGGCAAATTGGGCGCCCTCGTAATCATGGTTTTTCCCTGATTTAAGGGCCCCGCAATACCACCTATTAGGGCACTCATCCCACTGACCAAGCTTTTTGCTTTCTGAGTAAGAATGTTAACTCCCTCCCCGAAATCTTGAGGGGTCGGATAAATTTCAGTGTTTGCGATAGTCTCGCCATCAATGCTAACACCAATCCGCGTATGACTCGCCCCGATATCAAACAAAAAATATGGAGGTTTCATTTAAACTCCTTTAGCTTATCCAAATACATCTTAACAGTTGTTACGTACTCCGCATGACTCCAGGTAAGGGGCGTGGCAGACAGCCCCAAGCCGGTATTTGGGTCCACTTGTTCAGGCAAAACCCCGGAAGTCCAAGCACGGGCGACAACCCACTCCAGAATTTCTTTAGCAGGTGCCAGATGCGCTTTTTCTCGGGCAGAGACAATATAATACTGGGCAAGCCAAAGCGACGTCACAATCCACGGGTTACCTGGTGTTGATTTATCTGCTTGGCAATAAGTGTCCCCTTCAAACCTGGCAACTCCGCCGACACCACCTTTGCAAATAAGTTTAGCTCTAAATGTCTCAAGGGAACTTTTCATCATAGGATCATCCAGGGCAAGTACTCCAAACTTAAACATCGCATAAAAACTGCTGGCATCGACCGTTTCGTCATGGAGCTCATGGCCCTCCTCAAAATCAACATATTTATAAAAATAATTACCCTGCTTGTTGTAAAGGTGTTTAATTATTGCGGCTTTGAGCTCCTCAGCGCCGCGCGCGTACCTTTCCTGATCTTTTTCCTTACCCAAGAGACCGGCAAACTTCGCCGCCGAGCTCAAGGCATCATAGACTGCGCCGGCCGTAAAGGTGTGAACTCCCCAAACACGCTCCCAGATATCATAAGTTGCACTTGGGAGCCCATTGGCGTTTCTGAAGCCAACCATAAACTCCGAGGCTTTCTTTATTAGGTTATTGTAAATGTTTTCAATAAACTCAAGGTCGGAAGTGCCTTCATAATGCTTCCAAAGAGCGGAAATCACAAGCGCTGTTTCGTCCTCCTGAATCGGCAGCCTATGGTGCCCATCTGGAGTAATCCACCCATGCCACGAGCTCCCAAGAGATTTGTCCGGTCTATACTTGTGGAAAAAATAGCCATACTCAGTAATTGTAGCGTTACTAAATTCAAAGAATTTTCTGGCGACTTCATGATACCCGGCCGCGTCCAGCGCAATTGCAGTTAAAGCCCCGTCACGATGCCAAATATAAGCATAGTTATCCTTGCCGTACTGAAGCATGTTGGAGTCTCCGGAGGCCAGTATCCCCCCGGTGTTATCTACATGGGTACGGATTATCAAAAGGGACTTTTGGAAAAGCTCGCGGACTCCTTGTTCCAAGTCTCCAAAATCTTTCTCAGTTTTTCCAAGCCATGCGCGCCAAAAATCAATTGTCGACTCAGTAATATGCTCCGGGGACTTTTTATCTACATAAAAATGAAGGTCCTTCACATCCGACAAGGTCTTGCCCATACATATCCAATAACTGACGGTGAACGTTTGCCCCGCATCGGCAGACTTTTCAAACGCAACGGTCGAGTCACAGGTGCCGTGCTCGATGGCGTTCTTACTCAATATCCCGTCTTCCGCATCCTTCCAAGTCCCCTCGCGGCCTTCAATTCCAGACAAGCCAACTGTATAGTCACTCATATAATTCCCGTCCACTCTCCCCCCGATGAGAGCCAGCCTGCGGCCTTTATAGTGCACAACTGTGTGGTCTTTGGGGTCATAATAAACAGTATCTTTGCCGTGCGTGCCGTACATTCTAAACTGGTGATTCAAAAAAAGCCTGATGTTTCGTTTGCTTTTAGCAAGATTTTTAATAGTAATGTTTCTTACCAAAATATTCTTCTCGTTATAAACAACGTCAAGGAAGGTTAATTTAAGGTTTAAATTTTGATTTATTGCCTCGATTTTACTGGCCAGGCTTTCGGGTTGATAGTCAATGGTAAGTTGCCACATAGGGTCATCGAGCCAAGAAAACATCCCCTCCACCCATATGCCAATTTTGCACTCAGCCTCTTCAGTCAGGTGATTCTCAAGCCCAACGTAGTCAAAATACAAATCTTTAATTTGGGCATGATTATCAAACCCAACAAGCATACTGCCATTGCCCAAGACTAGTGATTTAGCCATTTTTAGTCAGTCTAATTTCCATGTCCGCCAAGACGTTCATGTAGTAGCGGAATGCATCGTACGGTGAATCGTAGGGGTTAAAGTAAGCATGCACATCTCCATCGTTAAACCACTTAACACACATGTAGTAGAAGTGGTCCGATGTAGTGAGCCTCCGCCAATCTTCTTTTATTTTTCTGTTTTTGCTTTTTTGGACCCTGTCTTCAAGGGCATACAACTTTTTCATTGCGTCCTCCTGCATGGAGTTACTAAGCCATGCAGACAAATCCCGCTCCACGTCCGCCCAGGAAACGTAATTTGGCGCATCAATTGCTCCCACCGGTTTATAGCGCTTCACCGCCTCGCTTGGAGTCACAAAATCATTGTCCGGGTGTTTCAAGAGCTCCCCTGGAAGGGCTCTGAGGAAATTAAATATCCCCGTGTCCTCCCACTGGTGCTCACCGAAAGTTTCATAATCCATAAAAAGGTTTATAACCTCGCCGTTACCGTTTATAGCATTTGCCCAAGAAGCGAACTTTTCGGAAGTCAAAGGATATTCTTTCCAGGTTTTTTCCGAGAATCTGAAGGCGATATCATCACTTAACTTATAATTTTTAAGCAAGATTTTAATTTTTTTTACTCCTACCGGTGAGTAAACAAAATTCGGGCTGCGCCAGCCCAGGATATGGTCTGCCCCCTCTGCGAGTATCCCTTTGTAGCCCATCTTCTCAACCTCTACAGCTAAATCATTATTGTAAATTAGCTCGGTGTTTCTAAATACTTCAGGTTTATTCACTCCGAATACTGCCTTAAGTTTTTTGGCATGAAGTTCAATCTGGCTTTTAAACTCATCTTTTGAATGAAGAAAAGAAAGCGAGTGATAATAAGTTTCGCTTAAAACCTCAACCCGGCCGGTGTCCACAAGGCGCTGAAAAGACTCCAGGGTTTCCGGAGAAAACCTTTCAAATTGCTCAATGGCAAGGCCCGAAAGCGAAAAGCTAACCTTAAATTCGGGATGCAATTTTATAAGCTCCAGTAGAAGTTTATTTGTGGGCAAATAACTTTTGCCGGCAACTTTATGAATAATTCTTTTGTTGTTTAAATTGCTCTCACTGTCATCGTCAAAATACGCCGACTTTGTACCTATATCAAAATAGCGATATTTTTTAATTCTCAAGGGCTGATGAACCTGGAAGTAGAAACATATTGAACTCATAGTAATGAATTATAAATTCCAATACACTTGTTGGCTGCTGCCTCCCAATTACAAACCGAGGCATCACGCGCGCCGTTTACTGCCAACTCATCGTGCAAGCTTTTATATTTAATAACCGAGAGAATTTTATCTGCCATATCCTCAACATCCCAGAAGTCCGTTTTTAAGGCGTTTTTCAAGACCTCCGAAACACCGGAGGTCTTTGAAATTAAAACCGGCGTGCCATGAAGTAAGGATTCCAATGGCACCATACCAAAGGGTTCCGCAACCGAGGGCATTACAAAAAGATCGGCAGAAGCATATGCGGCCGAGAGCTCACTTCCGCGCAAAAACCCAGGGAAAAGCACTTTGTTGGAAATCCCCAGCTCTGCCGCTTGCCTCATGATTTGCCCTTCCATGTCGCCCGCGCCCGCTATTACAAATATAACTTTGGGGTCGTAGGTCAGAACTTTCTTGGCAGCGTAAAGTAGGTAATCTGCACCTTTCATAATCGTGATTCGCCCTACAAACAGAACAATTTTATAACCCAGCTTCTTAAGCTCCTCGATGCCGCTCACTCCTCCGCTATACTTATTCACACTAATGCCATTGTGCACTACTTCGATTTTACCCGGATCAATGCCGTACTCATTCACCAGAACCTGTTTTGTAAAGCCGCTTACCGAAACTACCTTGTCGGCCGCAAGCACCCCTTCCCGCTCGCGCTCAAAAATATAGCGATTTGGCTTTCCGGCTGTTCTATCCACCTCGGTAGCATGGACATGAGCAACAAAGGGTGTGTGTTTTGCGGCACTTGCTGCAATGCCCGCGCCAAAGCTCAGCCAATCATGGGCGTGCACCACATCAAAACTCTCACTTTCGGCTATGCGCTTGGCAAGGAGGGCGTAGCGCTTTACTTCTTCAAAAAGGGTCGAGCAGTATTGACCGCCGGGCTCAACACCATTTGCGAGTAGCTTGTATTTTTCGGACGTAATATAGGGAACCAATAATGAGTTAATTTCGGTGATACTCAGGTTCCCGATATTGGCAAAGCGAAACCGAAAAGGCTCGGCAAAATCCCCAAGACGCTTGGGAAGAACAAAGACAAGCTCGATATTTTGAGCCACAAGAGCCTTGGCCAACCCTTGGCAGGCCACTCCTAAACCACCACTATTATAGGGAGGGTACTCCCATCCAAACATCAAGACTTTCATATATTGTATTCACATCAAAAAACTAGAGTAGAAATCCATAAAGAATTAATACTAGCCCCGCGGCAGCCCAATAAAAAACAGTTTTATCGCGAGTGAGTGTCACACTCACATTTCTCAACCAATGGGTAATGTTGCCCAAATCGCGAAAATCAAGATATTGGTCTATAAGTAAATGCAGTAAGAAGGCAAGCACAAGTCCCCTGCCAAATAAATTACTCGATGAGCTCAAAACAAAAAATGCAAAGACATAAAAAACAAGCTGAAACATTGCGGTGTGGAAGATAAGGCTGGTCCGCTCTGAGCGGGTGTTTGCTAGTAAGCTCATAGTCTCGAGAACCTTGCCCTGTGACAGCATCCGCGATGCCCGCTGGGAAGTTAATTCATGGGGGCGAAGAAAATAAACATAAATCAGGTGATCAACATCCGGCAAGATTGCGCCAATTGCTCCCCCTACCCAGAAGGCCAGGAAGTCAATTGCGAACCATCTTCGTGCAAGTGAAATCAGAAGGAAAAACAGTAAGAAGGAAACATAATAAATGAGCAGTTGTTTTTTCATGCTTGTACACACCCAGCCATTAACCCATATTAGCGCAAATAATTGGCAGTGACAATTATGAAGATTGAGTAATTTGCTTTGACGTTATAAAATGACCGCATGCTAGAGCATGAAGGCGGGCCGCCGGAACATCAAAAGTTATTACCATTGCGAGGCGCAATGCATCTGGTAGCGTCCACGGCATATGATACTTGGGTATGTGCTCAGGCAGTTTTCGCTCCAAAAGGAAAGTTGTTAAGGCCTGATGGATTTAATTATTATGAGGCCGAAATATTAGCTGAGGGTAAAGTTGTCAGGTATGGAGGGACGTTGGGCATTTTAGACAAAGGCAATCTTTTTCATATTGGCAATCACTTAACAGGAGACTTTGTCTTACCGGACAGGAAACCAAAATAGGAATCGTTTTGCTCATTTCTTAGATTCATTCTTCAGTTGTTTCAATTTCCACATAAGAGTTCTCGGCTATCGCCTGCGCTCCTCTTGTGTGTCCGCTTTCTGGGCTTTCAGCTGAGAAAGCTTCCACATAAATAGTTTTCCTTTGGAGCGGACACCCGGGGCATCACTTACAAAACTGCGAGCAGCCTCTAGGAACCCTCTTGGAGTAGTCTTGGCAAGCTTTATATAAAGCGACTTGTTTTTTTCATCTCCAAGCTCAACCGCTAAGTCATAGCCATACTTTTGAAATTCACGGCTAATAAATTTATCTTTATCAAAATTTTTTAGCCCGGAGGGCCAAGCTTTGCTTATAATGTCGCCAATTTTTTGCATGTTTCATCCAAAACTTTATCTAATATCTCCTTTTCCTCAGATGTAAAATCTTGTAGCACATACTGCTCTCCTGGAGTTCGATTGTTTGAATCACGATTATCAACTCCAACCCGCACCCGCCAGAAGTCATCGGTTCCAAGAGCCTTCTCGATAGAATTTATACCCTTGTGAACCTTGGGGCCCTTGCCTTTTTGAATTTTATACTCGCCAAGTTTGATGTCTAAGTCATCGTGAACGATATATAAATCAGTAGAAAGTAGCATGTAGTATGTAGCAAGGGATTTCACAGACCCCCCGGAATTGTTCATCATAGTTAAAGGCTTTGAAAGAATTAGCTTATCTTTCTGTGCAATTTCCGAGTGGAGCTTTTTGGAAATTGAAAATTGTAAATTGTAAATTGCTGCCAGCTTGTCTAGCAAAATAAAGCCCACGTTATGCCTTGTGTTTTTATATTTATCACCAACATTACCAAGCCCGACTACTACCTTCATCAGCCAATTGTAGCATGATTACTTCAGAAGCTTGTCGGTGTATTTACTAACGTAAGGCACTTTCCAGCGCTCTCCCTGCAAAGCTTTATATATCAAAACAAGCCAGAGAATAAACCCAACCAAAGTAGTCAATGGTATAAACACGGCAAAGACCGCGGTTACCCCAAGTAGCCACTGAATTAATGCCAAGCCACCAAGAACTACTATTGACTGCATTGCATGGAAGCGAACATAGTCATTTTTTTCCAACAAAAGCATAACAATGCCCGTGATTGGCCCCACAACATATGAAAGCGCAGCTGCCGTTTCTTTTTTAAGCCCTGTTCCAGTTTCTGCCATCAAAATCACCCCCTTATTAAGGATTCTACCATTATTCATGTATCCTTCTAAATATCAATTTTGAGATCTCCACCAATATAAACATTACGGCACTCGCAAGGAAAACTTCAGCCCAAAGGTCCAAGCCTATCGGAACAATCTCAAAAAACGCTCCAAGCTGGGGAATAACAAACGGAGCGAGTTGCAGTACCCCTCCTCCGAAAACCGCTACTAAGAGCCACTTGTTATCGAAAAACCCTTCCTTCCAAAACGGGAGCGTCAATGTCCGCACAGAAAAAACGTAGATGAGCGAGTTCACTCCGAGGGTTGCAAACGCAACCGACCGTGCCAATTCTATATCCCCAAATCGCAAATAATTACTTACAAATATTACAAGTGCCATTATCCCGCCGGCAAGCGAAATCATAAAAATGAGCCATTTCATCCATCTGTTTACCAATTTCTCACCAGGCGAGCGGGGGGGCTCATTCATAATCCCACTCCTCTTGGGGTCAACAGTGAGGGCGAGATTGGGAAAGCCGTCTGATATGAGATTAATCCAGAGAACCTGCGCCGCAGTTACCGGCAGAGGAAGACCGGGAATCAATATTATGCCCAAGATAATGGCGCCGATGACGGTAAATATCTCCTCAAAGGCATCACTCATAAGGTATAAAATTACTTTCCTGATGTTTTCAAATATGCCCCTTCCCTCCTCGATTGATGCGACGATTGTTGCAAAACTTGAGTCCAAAAGTACCAAGTCGGAAGATTCTTTTGATACATCACTTGCGCCCGCAACCACTATTCCTATGTCTGCTCTGGACAAGGCTGGCGCATCATTCACGCCGTCTCCTGTCATTGCCACAACCTCCCCGTTAAGCTTTAGCGCTTCAACTATTTTTAACTTCTGCTCAGGAGTGGTGCGTGCAAACAATATAGCTGTTTTTGAGCTTAGAAGTTTGGATAACTCGTCCGGACTCATCCTTAATAATTGCTTACCCAAAATCACGGAATCTTGATTAACCTCTACATTTAGCTGCTTTAAAACTGAAAGCGCCGTATCTGGGTAATCTCCGGTTATGACTATCAGGCGTATGCCGGCGGCACGAGTTTGCGAAAGCGCCTCGGCGACACCCTCGCGCACTGGATCATTAAAAGCCAGAAGCCCAACCCACTCAAGCTTGCCGTTCACTACATCTTCTTGCGAAAGCTTAGTAACTTCGCCCTGCACTCGTCTGCGCGCATAACCCACCAGTCTCATCCCGTCTTTGGTAAGTAGCTCAATCTCCTTATTTATTTCGCTCTTTTTCTCACTTGAGAGTGTGCTCCACTCCACCAAAAACTCTGGAGCGCCGTTAACATAAATAATGTTTTCCCGCCCCTCTTTATGGAGTGTTGCCAAAAAGCGGTCTTTCGAGGAAAACGGTAAGTCATCAATCCGTGGAGCCTCGGCAAGAATAGCCTTTTCATCCGCGGTTGCCAAAATCTTTTTGGACCATTCATACGCGGCAATTACGATGGGGTCGTCCTGATCGTTTGTCAAATAAACCTGCCGAGCCAAAACAGGGTCTTCGCCATAGCTTTTAACAACGCGCATGACTCCCTCGGTCAAAGTCCCGGTTTTATCTGCACATATCGTAGTTACCCCACCCAACGTCTCCGCAGATATTAAATTACGAACCAAACCTTTTCTTTTTAAGATCCTCTGCATGCCTATTGCCAAAACCACGGTCAGGGCTACTAATAATCCTTCCGGAATGGCCGAAACTGCAAGTGCCACGGAAGTCAGAAACACCTCAACCAGTTCTTTGCCGGCCAGAAGGCCAATTACAAAAACAGTAACAATGAGAAATATCGTCAAATACGTCAACTGCTGGCCAAAGTGGGCAAGCTGACGCCTCAGGGGCGTGTCCACCGAGACCCCTTGTACTCCTAATGCAATTTTGCCCATCTCCGTGTTGGCACCAGTAAGCACAACCTTCATATAAGCGCGGCCCGCTGTGACCACTGTGCCCATAAATACGGGGTCTTTACTTTTTTTCTCAACTGCTACCGACTCGCCGGTCAATACTGCCTCGGATACGTAAAAGTGGCTAGCGTCAAGTATTTCACCATCGCCGGGAATTTTATCTCCACTGTTTACAACCACGGTGTCGCCCGGCACGACTTCTTCGATGTTTACCTGAATTCTCTTGCCGTCCCTGATTACATTTGCATGGGGGTGAATCATGCTTTTTAAAGCCTGAAGAGCTCGGCTTGCCCGCTCCTCCTGAATGTAGCCCAGAATAGTATTCAAAATTACGGCAAAGCCAATGACAATTGTGTCCGGAATTTCGCCCAAAAGAAGAGTGACTATGCCAGCTGCCAACAGAATATAAACAAGCGGGCTTTTAAACTGGGACAAAAATATCTCAAGCCTTGTTGGAGGAGGAGTTTCCGGGAGTTCATTGCGGCCGTTTTTTGCAAGAAGCTCACGAGCCTCTGTTGAAGTCAAACCACTGAAATTCTTACCCATGCTTCATGCTAACACAATTTATCTCCCTTGAAGCTGGTATAACTTCAATCCTTTTACTTTTCTAAAATGCTTTTCGTTCTGAGTTGCTACTTCTGCACCAAGCTCTAATGCAGATGCGGCAACAATTGCGTCAAATCCACGTATTTGCTTTTGCCTAATTATCTCACCTGTTTTTTTTGCAATCTTTTCATCCAACTCAACTCTTTTTATTTTACTAAGCATCCTTACAGTTTCGTCAACAATCGTTTTTTTACTCATACTACTTCCTGCCCACAATTCAAAAATCACTACTGTTGGGACATACAATTCACAAATTCCGTCTCTGAATAACTCAAAAAGTTGAGGGTACAGGCCTGTCTTTGCCCGAGCGAAATCTATAAAGACCGAAGTATCTATAACTATCTTTCTCATCTTTTAGAAGCTTGTTCCAATCTTTTGTTTATGTCTTCTCTAAACCTTTTCATATCCTTCAAGTCTTTATCTGTCAAGAAAGGTTTCATATTTTTAATCCACTTCATATGCTTATCCCAATCAAATTCAGGTTCATCTTTGTGAACCAAATTGACAAGAACTATCCCTTTTCTACCGTCTGTCACAGAAATGGCAACTTTTTTCTTAAGAAGATCAAGATAATAAGAGAGGTTATCCCTGAATTCAGAAACCGTCACTGTTCTTGTCATACCTCCATATTAGTACGTGACGTACAGGATGTCAACCTCTCTGCAACTTATACAATTTTTTTATCTCTACCAAAGTTGTGGCTTGGTTTACCGACTTATCGTCACGGAACTTGACCAGTCTTGGGAACCTAAGTGCCAAGCCTGCCGTATGTTTTGGAGATTTTGTGAGCTCATCAGCTGCCAACTCCACCACAACCTCAGGCTTTACCCAAAAGTCGGGGGTCAAGTCTTTATGAACTTCATATTCTTTGGGTTTTTCATGAGTTACCAAATTTTTTAGCCTATTATTTAACTCTTTAAATTGCTCATCGGTAAGCCCTGTTCCAACTTTTGTAATAGTTAGTATTTTGTCATTACTCCTGACTCCAGCCAAAAACTGGCCAATGCCAAAGCTGGCCCTCTTTCCACGTCCTTGAGTGTAGCCCATAATAACCGCATCCACCGTATCCGCAAGCTTACCACTGGCCTCTTCAACCTCTTTGATTTTTACCCAGCGCCAGCCGGTTCTGCCCGGAATATAGCCGCTTTCTGCTTTTTTGACCATGGCTCCCTCAAGTCCGCTTTTTAAAAGTTCCGAATGTCTGGCACGAATTTTTTCCGCTTCTGTTGTAAGTAAAAAATCGTCTACAACAAAGACTTTATTTGGCTTTAAAATATCCTTGAGGGTTTCTCGTCTAGTCTCATAGTTCTCGCCCATCACATTTCTTCCACCCACGAGCATCACATCAAAAATTTGAAAAGTGAGTGGAGTTTTCTTTGCGTTTTCAGCTATATCGTGTTTCCTGCGCCTATTCATTGTTACCTGAAAGTCCGCCATCTTCATTGTTTCAGCGTCCAGCCCCACAGCTTCGGAGTCCAGGATCGCGCTCTCGACTTTCAAATACTTACCAACATCATTAAGCTCCGGAAACATTTCAGAGATATCATTTAAATTTCTGGTATAAGCACGAACTGGCTTACCTTTTTGATAGTGAATTTGGACTCTGAGCCCATCAAACTTGGGCTCCACCGCAACCTTGCCCATTTTTTTGACCATCTCATCGGCACTTTTGAGCCGCTGTGGCAGTGCCGGCATTATAGGCACCCCAACCACCGGTTTAACATTTTTGCTTGCCTTATCAACCCCGCCTTTTTTTACTTCCTGAGCCAGTTTGCCAACATCGGGCAATACTTGATAGGCTGACTCAAGCATTTTAGACTTGGATTTATCCCCTGTCTCCATCCAGGACAGGGCATCAAGAATAGTCTTGTCCGAAAACCCAAGGCGTAAATTTCCCACCGGAATCCTGGCCACGAACTTGGCACTCAGGGGGTCGAGTTTCTTAAGCAAAGCCGCGGTCGCGCCCATTTTTCTCTCCTGGCTTCCCTCTCCTTCATCTTGCGCAATTTTGACAAGCTCGGCATAAACTTCATTTACAGTAAGATTACACTTCCTGTCTGGAGCCAGTTTATATGCCACAGCCCCAAGATCTCCTGCAGCTTTATACTGTTTTAGTATTTCCTCCTGGGCTACGCCATAAGCTCTCGAGATAATCTTGATCATCATTCGCTCAGCCAGATTGAAAACTATGCCTTTATAACTTGGGGCGAGTGTTCCGAGCGAAAGATAAACGGCTTTGTCAATTTCATCAGCCGAAATCTCATTAAAAAGCTCGGCTAGAATTTTGGTTATTTCAATTCTCGATGAAGTACGCTCTAGCCTTTCAAAATATTCTGAAAGTTGACTCACTTTCATACGTTTTCCCTAATATACGTGGAGAAAAATACAAATGCAAATACTACCACTCCAATGAAAGCAACGCCAAAAAGAAGACTAATAAGGCCGTGCCACTCGTGGTGCACTACTTTGTTCAAGCCCTCTCCCACCAAAGTCAACCCAAAAAGTGTGGGCAGAACCAAAATCATATATAAAAATTGTGGGTCAGTTGGAATCATTTAATGCTTCAGCACATACCTCGCAGCCTTCGTGCTCCCCTCTTTACCTATTATATTCTTGTTTAGTAGGTCTTTTAAATCCCTCAATATTGTATCCTCCGAAATCATGGGCATAATATCCTTCAAATCCTTCATAATCGCCTTCCCGTGGTCCGACAAATACTCAATGAGCTTCATCTGCCGTGCGGAAAGAGCAACCTGTTCACCTATTTTGACCCTCATCCTGGAGTCTACAGACAATTGTCTCACCTTGTCTTTGATTTTGGTAAGCTCAATTGCGACAAGACCTATAAAATACTCGAGCCAGGCAGTCAGGTCGCGGGTAGAAATTTCGCCCCCTTGCGAGTCAACCTTAAAGAATGCCGTGTAATAGGCTGCCAAGTCGCGGTCCAAGTGCTCCTCCAAGGCAAAGAAGCGTTTAATATCGTAGCCTTCTTTGAGCATCACAAGAGTACTGAAAGCACGCACGGTCCGGCCATTCCCCTCTATAAAGGGGTGAATGGTGACCATCACATAATGAGTTATGCCAGCTTTAATAACAGGGTGGACGTCAATAGCCTCCTGCGAGTTGAGCCAATTCATAAAGTCGGCAATCAAATAAGGCACTTCTACCGCAGGCGGGGGCGTAAATATCACCTTACCCGTTCCCTGTTCCTTAATTACCACCTGAGTGGTCCTAAAAACTCCGGCGCGCGCGGGCTCTACAATTTTGTCAACTGTGTTTTTGTGAATATCAAGCAAAGACTCGACGTCATACCCGCCTCGCTTGGCGGCAAGCTCGTCCAAGAGTGTTACCACGTTTCTATAATTAATAACCTCCTGAATATCACGATCGCGAGCCACCACCGCCTCACCTTCCAAAACCTGTTTAGTCTGAAGAAGGGTCAAGTCGTTGCCCTCTATCTGGGTTCCATGGTAAACAGTCCGGACAATCGCATCGGACTTGAAGTCTTTTACATAGTCCGGCACTAAGGGCGCATTTTCGATTACATCCTTTGCTGCCTCAACTTGGCCTATACTTTTCAGAATACTGTTTGTGATAATAAACTTTGGTGAATACACCGTAGCTAATTATCGCAAATTCTGCGGAGAAAACAAGTCGCTTATTCTACAGGAGTTAAAAGGAATTTGTGAAGAAAGACTATTTCCTCATTATAAAGTATTTGTTCTCGACCAATCATCAGGTTAAATTCCTGTTCATCGCTTTCAATATCGTAGCCATACAGCCATTTTCTATCTTCTGACTCGTAATTAAATACTGTTTCTAGACGTGTCTGATCCAGTCCTTTTTCTATTGCTTCTGTTCTGAATTCACTTATTTGTTTTCTGGTAATTCCTAGTTGCAGCAGTGTTTCGTCATCCAAAGTACCCCCGGCATAAAGTCGTGTATATCTTTTGTCGCCGGCTTGCACTATCTCTTGGCCACCACCTGACCTTTTACCAATCCACTCGTCGTGGTAGTTTCCTTCTGGGCCTCGATAATCACTTGAACTAAAAAGAAATGCTCCTCTTTCAGTCGTCAGAACATTAGTATCGTTGATATAACCACTTAGAAGTCCCTTGGTTAAAATATCTTTTATCTCCGGTGAAATCATTAAACGATTATAATCTAGGCCGTCAATTTATACAATGTTTCTGGAATTATATTGGCCAAGTCATCGGCGTTGTAATAAACCCCCTGCTTTTTATAAAGCGCGTCCCCTGCGGCTTTTGTAACATACGCCGCCGAAGTGGCCGCAAGCATTGGCTCATTTTTGGCCAAAAGCCCAACAGTCAGCCCGGCCATCGCATCCCCAGTTCCCCCCTTGGTCATGCCCGGATTTCCACCATGAACCTCAAAGCGCTCATTAGACGAATACACATAAGTAACCGGACCCTTCAAAACTATAATACAGTCATATTTTTTAGAAGCTTCATCGGGGTTCAAATCTCCAAAAAGTATTTTGTATTCTTTTTTATTCGGAGTAACAATTGCGCCTTTTGGAATCCACTCTGGCTCCATAACTTGCAGGCTCCCGCCGTCTACTACCCACTTTTTGTTCGGAAACTTATCCAAAAGCTCCTGAGTTATCTTTCTTGAAACATTATATGCCTTATCTGAGGCATTACTTGGCCCCGTATTCGCCTTTTCGTTATGTGCCCTCATGAAGCCGGGACCAATCAACACAGCATCGGATTTCTTAATATAGTCTTCAACTTCGCCAAATGGGACCCAAATAAAGTTAAAAAGTCTAGACTTTAAGTTTGCCGCCACGTCTCGAAGGGACTTCTCGGGGGAACTGAAAAAAACCATATCCACGACACGAGATGCGGACTGGACCGCAAAAAATGGTGCGCCATGAAAGAGGCTAGAACCGCCAATTATAACTACCTGGCCATTATCCTCTCCAGAAGAATTTTTATCCGGCCTGTATAATCCCCTAAGCTCACTCGCGGCAAACTTTCTCATCAATATACTTTAACTCACGCGGCTAGACTTTAATAGTCAACTCCGTACCTTTTAACACCAATGGGCTCCTCCAGAAGTTTCCTGGCTTCAGGACTATAGTGTCCATAATTTCTCTTCTGAGGCGGAAGAAATTTCTCATTCACTACTAACTCTCCTGATTCTTCGTCTTCAACAAACATCTCGTCTATAAAGGTTGGTAATTCTAGTTTTTGCTCACCTTCCGGACCCATACCTATAGTTTACTATTTCAGGTTAATTTTGACAATGTGGCTATAATTTGCCTATGTCGAAAGTTGAATCTATTTCTCAAACTCCTGATTTTGAACTAAATGCTCAGGGTTTCGTACACGAAATAAGTAAATTCACAATCATACAACCTTGGTGGGAACATGTAGTACCCATCGGAGAACCAGTCGTTGTATGGGCGGAATATAAGGATGATATAAAAATAAGAGAACTTCAATACATTGAAAACTTCCTAAGAAACATAGACGAACCGAAAGCTGCAGACCATGTAAGCGAAATAATGTCTGAACTAGAAGAATTTTCGGAAAAATGTCGCCTTATCTCTGTACATATAAGCGGACCTGAGATCACAAGACTCAATAAAGCCATTCAAAAAGTAGATGATTTAGCAGAAAGATATGGTGGTAAAAAAGACCTAGAATTGTCTAGAATCAACACAGACACGGGCATCAAGGGGCTCTGGCGTGTTTCTAATATCTATATCTTTGGAGAGACGGAATATCCACGTAGTTAAAGAGTTATTTTATTAACTCCCTTAAAATCTTCAACAAAATGAGGGTCTGCTGAAGTAATAACAGTCTGTTGATTCCGGGAAATTTCGGAGACTATTTTTCTGTGCTCATGGTCAAGCTCCGAAAAAATATCATCCAGCAAAAGTGTTGGTTTTTCATGAGTTTTTGCCTCAACAAATGCTAGCTCGGCAATTTTGAGCCACAAAACCCCCATTCGCTGCTCGCCCCGGGAGCCATATTTTGCCAAGTCTTTTCTATTTTTAAAAAAAATAATATCGTCCCGATGTGGCCCAACCAATGTTGTCGCCGCCGCAACTTCTTCAATTTTATACTCCAAGAGTCTCGACTCGGAAATGATGCTTTTGTCATAATTAACTTCATATTTTCCGTCATTTAAGTTCTCGGTGGAATTAATAAAACTTACAAGCTCCTCACGCTTTTGGGTTATATACTCGCCGTTTTTAATTAAGAGCTTATCCCAAAAATAAAGGTGTGAGCGCGAAATCCCCTCTTCTCGGATTCTCAATAGTAACCTGTTTCGACGTCTTAACCCCTTCTCATACGAAAGCGCGGCACGTCGGTATTCCCGGTCTACCTGCGAGAGCACGGAGTCCAAAAATTTTCTACGAAGCGATGGCGATTCGGTAACTAAGTCCAAGTCTTTGGGCATAAAAAGCACGGTCTTGAGTCTCCCGGCAAAGTCAATATGCCGTTTGCCAACACCATTTACAAGAACTTTTTTCCTGGCGATACGCTCGCTCAAGTTTCCTCTTGTGATAACCCCACGAGTAAGAACCGCTTCAAGATTTGTTTTATCACTCAAAAGTCCTTTTGCCCTCGCAAGTTCTTTATCATAATTAATCATCTCTTCATCTATTCTGGCTTTGAAGCTTTTGCCGGTGGAGAGCAAATTTATGGCCTCCAAAATATTGGTCTTTCCCGAAGCATTGGGGCCAATGATTACAGTGACGTCCTCAGAAAACTCCAACAGTTTGTCGTCAAAATTGCGAAAATCTTGTAATCTTACTTTCCGAAGCATTTAAATTTTTTGGCAATGCGGGCAGTAGTAAGTCCCTCGGCCACCTAAGGCGATCTTTTTGAATCTATCTTTTTTGCATCTTGTACACAAAGCACCTTGCTTGCCATAGGCCAGAAAGTACTTTTGATAACTCCCTTCGCCACCGTCCGGAGTAACAAACGCAAGCTCGCTTGCTCCCCCGGCCTCTATTCCCTTTTTCAAAACTTTTTCTATAGATTTAAAAAGCTGAGTTTGTTCACTTAAACTTAAGCTGTTCGCGGCTCTTCCGGGGTGGACTTTAGCATCCCACAAGGCATCATTGGCATAAATATTTCCAACTCCCCCCATTTTGCTCTGGTCCATTAAAACCACTTTCACCTGCCTTTTTGTTTTCCCCAAAATTTCTTTGAAAGTTTTCAAGTCCAGCTTGCCAAAAGGTTCCGGGCCCAATTTTTTAATAAAGCCAAACTCTTCTACATCTTTGGTTTTGGTTAGCTTTATCCAGCCAAAACGGCGGATGTCGTTGTAATACAAAAAACCTTTATTGTCTAATTTAAAAATTACATGAGTGTGCCCGCCTGGAACTCCACCGGAAACTTTCTTGGACAAAGCCGGGTGTTTTACAAGTTTTGGCCCTCTGTAAATAAACTGGCCGGTTAGCTTTATATGAGTTACCGTGGAGTATCCATTATCAAAATCAAAAACCAAAACCTTGCCGAACCTTCTAATGCTTTTGAATTTTGCGCCAACTATTGGCGTAAAGTCATCAGGTGCAACTTTTTTGTTTTTGACTTCAACATCCATTACTTCATGGCCAACGACAAATTTTTCAAGTTGATTTCTAATTGCTTGGACTTCAGGAAGTTCCGGCATATTTTTGTATTATACTCCTAACTTCATTCTCAAATCTCTCTTTGCTAAATTTCTTTGCGTGATTCCTGATAACATCTTTATTCCACTTTATCTTTTCTGACTTCTTAATGGCCTTAGCAATTGCCTCAGTGGTTAATTCATTGAAGAATAAACCAGTCTTTCCTTCCACCACGCTTTCCAAATAGCCTTCTGCACGAAACGCAATAGTTGGCGTTCCGTAACTTGCGGCTTCCAAGGGAGTCATGCCAAAGTCCTCATCTTTCTGGGCAACTATGAAAGCATTTGCATTTGTGTACAAATTGGCTAACTCATCATCTGAAACTCGCCCAAGGAACTCAACTTTATTACTCGCAATTTTTCTTAAGTTTTTTTCTTCAACCCCTGAGCCAAAAATCTTCAATTTAACATCAGCTTTTTTACAAGCTTTGATAATTAAATCAAAATTTTTAGTCCTCACCATTCTGCCGCCGGTTAAATAATGTGTAGAATGTAGCATGTAGGATGTAGCATGGGGAGATTCAATAGGCGGATACACAACAGCGTAATCCTTGCGCCTGTAAAACTTCTCAATTCGCCTGCCAACATTTTTAGAGTTTGCAATAAAATATGTCACTTTTTGAGCCTGAGTAAAGTCATACATTCTCATAAAGTGATTGACGACCAAAGCGTAAATTTTGACAGCACCGGCAAACCACAAACTTTGCCAGTCGCGTGAAGTGTCATATCCCCACAAATATCTTGGCGGCGTATGAAGGTAACAAATCTCTTTTTTAGCGCCCTTCATGCCCTTGGTTACAGCCCAAGAGGCGCTTGTTATCACTAAATCATATTTTGAAAAGTTGAAACTATTCCAAACCAAGGGAACCAAAAACCGCAAAGGAGAAATAAGTTTATCTGCAAAAGGCAAATACGAAAACCAAGACTGAATTATTTTTTTATCTTTAAATTCTTTCCCACATGGAGAGTCTTTTTTAAAATAAATTGTATAAATTGGAGCCTTGGGATAAATCTCAGAAAGCGCCAAAAGCACTCTCTCCGCTCCCCCAAATTCGTTTAGATAATCGTGTACCAGTGCAATTCGCATACATGTAGAATGTAGCATGTAGAACGTAGAATGGGAATTATTCCTTGTTCCGAATGCTTTTAATCAAACCCGTTAATAACTTGTGAACTGTTACTGTTAATTCTGCGGTCTCTTCAAACTTATCTTTCTTCAAATAACCCAAATCTTTAGAAATAAGAAGCTGGTTTTGAAGCTCGGACAATGAACCTTGAGCCATGTAATAAAATTGCATCTTTTCCTGTTTGCCTCTTCTTCCAAAGCCTTCTGCAATATTGCTTGTTATCGAAACAGCAGCTCGTTGCATTTGATTCGTTAAAGAAAACCTCTCTTTTTCGGGAAACTGATTGGTAATTTTGTATATTATCAGGACCAGCTTATGTCCTTCCCTCCACGCATTTAGCTCTGTAAATTTGGTGATTGTCCCCATGCTACATACTACTTTCTACTTGCTACATCAGAGCAGACTCATCTGTTTTTCCTCTTCTACTTTCTTCCCCACTTCTTTCACTCTTCGGCTTAATGTTCGAAAACCGTATTGTTCGAAAAGCTGTGTTACTTTATCCGAATCAAGCTGCCAAGACTTGGCTTTCCCCAAGTCAAAGTTAATATCAACATCCGTTACAATTTTTGCTAAGGTTTGTGATTGATAAGCCGAGTCTTTAAAAGTAGTTAGTTTTTCTTTAAGCTTTTCGGGCAGCTCGTCCAAATACTTATAAATATTATCTAAAGTTTTGTATTTTGCCAGAAGTGTGACCGCGGTTTTGGGACCAATACCGGGCACTCCTTTATAGTTGTCTGAAGGGTCCCCAACCAGTGCTTTAAAATCCACTATCTGCCCGGGCCCCACTCCCATTCGCTCAACGGTTTCTTTGACTCCAAACTCCTTGGCGTCCGTAAGACCCTTGAGAGGCATATACAAAAACGTCTCCCCTTTTTCATCAACAAGCTGGAGCATATCGCGGTCCCCGGTAATTATTAAGGTTTTTATTTTGGCTTTTTTCACTTTCTCGGCAATGCTTCCGATAACATCATCCGCCTCAAAGCCTGCTTTATCATAAATCGGAATTCCCAGGGCACGAATTACATTTTGAGCTTTTTCAAACTGAGTCGAAAGCGCCTCCTCCATTTCCGGTCTCTGTGCCTGATAACTTTCAAGAATCTTTTTTCTAAAAGTGGGTTCCGGGCGGTCAAAAGCAAAGATAATGTGCGTGGGGGCCACATCCTGAATAACTTTCAAAAGCATGGAAATAAGCCCATAAACGGCATTAATGGGCTCGCCGTTTCGAGCAGTTAACGGAGGCAGGGCATGATAAGCCCTGTGCATTATGGCGTTGCCGTCAAATAATACAAGTTTGTTCATTTTTCAGAACTTAATAACTTAAAGTATTCTTCTCTTGAGATTTTAGCAGTTCTTAGATTATTTTGAACTATAAACGTGGGGACTTGTTTATACATTGGAATTAAAATGGGACGAACAAAGCCTTTCTTTATATAAACTAGGTGATCTCCTTTTGTTCTTATGTATTTCCACCCTGATTTTTCAAACACTCCTGCAAGTTTTTTCCAATGAACTGGCGCAACATGAGGCATTGATTAATTGACAGCAGGAAATCTAAATGGTTCAAAAATAATTCGCGGAGACTTCCAATTTTTCTTCTCTTTCTCAAAACCTGCTTCTTCCAAAAGCTGATTTAATTTGCCTTTCTTTTCAGCTTCCTCAAGAACTATTTCAACTGCTTCGTGAAGGTTTTTCCGAGCTTTTTCTTCAGTCTTGCCACATGAGCTTACATCGAGCTCGGGATTATATGCTACATACGGCGCTTCTTTTGAGCGCCCGTCATACATCATCTTTATTGTCATTGGTAGGTTTTGCATAAGTGGATTATACCATAAAAATCTACTTATTGACTTCGTTATTTATTTGGATTTTAATGCATTATGGCCCAAAACAACATTGAGGTTGAAATAAAAATTCAACTTTCCAAGGCCGAGTTTGATGACATTAAAAAGAAAATAAAAAAGACTTCAAAGTTCGTTAAATCATCTCACCACGTTGATAGTTATTATAATTCTGGCCATAAAAATTTTCTCAAGCCAAAATATCCATACGAGTGGCTGAGTATCAGGGCCAGGGACGGCAAAATACTTTTAAACTATAAGCATTGGTACCCTGAAGGCGTGAAGCACACCACTCATTGCAATGAATATGAAACGGAAGTCTCCGACAAAGTGCAGCTCAAAAAGATACTGCACGCACTTGAAATCAAAGAAATTATTACGGTGGATAAAAAAAGAGAAACATACATTTATAAAAAGACAATCGAAATTGCTTTCGATGAAGTTGTGGGCTTGGGCTATTTTCTTGAGGCAGAATCTCTCAAAAATTCGGGCGGGGTAGAAAAAACTTACAAAAAACTTGAGAGGTTTGTAAAGTCCCTTGGAGTAAATGAAATAAAAACAATTCCCGGAGGCTATGCCGCTGCCATGATGAGAAAAAAGGGATTAATGAAAGCTAGCTAAGGCCTTCGCCGTTTTCTTTCTTCCCCACAATCTTTTCAAAATCATCTTGGTCGAGAGTTTCTTTTTCAAGAAGTCCTGCGGCCACTTTGTCTAAAAGTTTCCTGTTTTTTTTGACGAGTTCAATGGCTTTTTTATGAGCCACTTCCATAAACTCACTGACTTCAAGGTCAACGCGCTCCTTCATAGCCTCTGAAACATCCCCGGACTCCCATGGAAGAGTATTAGCCGCGTCTTCCCCTTGATACCCGAGGTTCACGGGTCCGAGTTTACTCATACCAAAGTCTGTAACCATTGCACGCGCCAGAGCAGTTGCATGCTCAATGTCATTTGAAGCTCCTGCCGTCATCTCATCAAACACAACTTCCTCAGCGGCGCGGCCCCCAAGCATGGCGGCAATCTGGTCCAGAAGACGACTCCTGGTCTCGTGAGTTCTATCATGCGCCGGTGGAATTAAAGTGTGTCCCAAGCTCATGCCGCGGGCAACGATTGATATTCTCTGAACAGGATCGGTCTTAACCAGAAAGTGAGTAACGATTGCGTGCCCCGCTTCATGATACGCAGTCAGTCTTTTATCCTCCTCAGACTGAAGCCGTTTCTTGGCCGGGCCAAGCTTGACCTTTGTCGCTGCTTCTTCAATGTCGCTCATCTCCACTGCCTCTTTATCCTCTCGGGCCGCGGCAATTGCTGCCTCATTGAGCATATTTTCTAGGTCAGCCCCGGAAAAGCCAACGGTGCGGTCAGCAATTCTCCCCCAATTAATATCCTTGCCAAATTTTTTATTTTTGGCATGAATGTGAAGAATCGCCAGCCTTCCTTCTTTGTCGGGCATATCCAAAACCACCCGGCGGTCAAAGCGCCCGGGGCGGAGTAAGGCCGGGTCCAGCAAATCCCCACGGTTTGTTGCCGCAATTACGGCAACATTGTCATTTGGCGTAAAGCCGTCCATCTCAACCAGAATCTGATTCAAGGTCTGCTCGCGCTCATCATGCCCGCCCATGACTCCGCGGCCGCGCTGCCTGCCAATCGCGTCAATCTCATCAATGAATATAATGGACGGCGCTTGGGCTTTGGCTTGTGCAAAAAGATCACGCACGCGGGAAGCTCCAACACCAACGAGCATCTCCATGAACTCCGAGCCCGCCATTGAAAAAAATGGCACTCCCGTTTCTCCAGCTACCGCGCGTGCCAGAAGGGTTTTACCTACACCTGCCGGTCCAAACAGGAGCACGCCTTTTGGAGTCCGCGCACCTATTTTAGTGTACTTAGTTGGGTTTTTCAAAAAATCAACCACTTCCTCGAGTTCCTTTTTTGCATCATCCACACCGGCTACATCCTTAAAAGTCACCGACTGCTTGCCTTTGGCAAAAAGCTTAGCTTTACTTCGGCCAAAGCTAAATATCTCCTGTGCGCCTCGTGATTGCATTCTAAAAATTACCATAAATATTACAGCAACCACAATGAGCGGCAAAACTATGCCGACAACTTCGGCAATTGCCCGCGAAATGGTTTGGTCAGAGACAGTATAGTCAACACCCGCCGGGTCAATGCCCGAGCGCTCCAAAAGCTCGGGGAAGCTGACACTGGCCTCCTTGGTAGAAACTTTTTCCGACCCATCTTTGTAAGTTAATGCTAGGCGCTCCGTCTCCACTTCGACCATTTCCACTTGGCCGTCTTTAATGTCCTCCAATGCTTGTGAAAGCTCAAGTTTGCTCTCGTCAATTCTGGTCTGAAACAAAACTCGAAAAAATGGGGCCATAAAAAGTACAAGAAGCCCAAGAATTGCAATCCTCCAGAGATTTATTTTAAATTTAAGCTCAATTCTTTTCTTTTTAGTTGCCATCAGTTACAGATTATATCACTCATCTCACCTTAGTGCCATTGGGGACGACCTCGGGTAAATTAAAAAGTATCGGTTTAGTTTCTTCATCGTCCTTGGGAACAGCCATAAGCATCATGCCTTCGCTAAAGTCCCCTTCCGACCCGATTTTTTTAGGTTTTAAGTTAACAATAAACGGAAATTGTTTACCAGTTAAATCCTCCGGCGCATAAAACTTCATAATGCCGGAAAATATTGTGCGCTCGCCAATTTCCTCCCCCAAGTCGACTGTTAATTTAATCACCCAATGGCTCCACTCGGGAACTTCTGCTTTGGTTACAGTCCCAACCCGAATATTCAACTTTTGAAAGTCGTCTATTGATACCTCATCACTCATTTTATGAAACCCACTTTCTCATAAGCAAAGCTTGTGTCAAAATTAGCTAACGAAGCCAATTTTGTCATAAACTTCAGTAAGTTTCTTGTGAGAAATTTCCTGCGCCTTTTTTGCCCCACCCCGCAACGTCTCCAATAATTTATTGTCATCACCGCGAATTTGAGCATATTTTTCTTGAATTGGTTTAAGTTTTTCAACAACTATATCGGCAACTTTTGACTTAAAGTCACCGTAAGACAAGCCTTGCATCTGGCGCTCGGAGTCTTCCATACTAGTTTCGGCAAACTCAGAATGTATACTTAATAAATTAGTAATTCCGGGCTTTTCCGGGGAAGCTTTAACTTCGGCACCACTATCAGTTACGGCAGACATTATTTTTTTTCTAACTACATCCGGCTCGTCAAATAGAAAAACCGAAGCACTTGTGTTGGGGTCACTTTTGCTCATTTTTTTTTCTGGATCGACAAGGCTCATAATCCGAGCACCCGTTTCACCGACAACAGGCTCCGGAAGCAAAAATGTTTCCCCATAGCGAGAGTTAAAGCGCTCAGCAACATCTCGAGCGAGCTCTACGTGCTGTTTTTGGTCGTCCCCGATGGGTACATGCGTGGTGCTATAAAGGATAATATCGGCAGCCATAAGGGCGGGATAATCAAAAAGGCCAACATTTACAAACTGCTTTCCTTCGGACTTATCCTTAAACTGAGTCATTCTACTCATCTGGCCCATCGAGATATTACAGTTTGCAATCCAGCCTCCGTTTGCATGGTCAGCATTCATAGACTGAACAAAAAGTATTGATTTTTCCTGATCAATTCCGGCAGCCAGAAGAAACGCCGCAGTGCTAAGAGTGTTTTCTCGCAATACTTTAGGGTCCTGCTCCACGGTTATTGCGTGCATATCAACAACACAAAAGATATTAAGGCCATCATCCTGCCCCTTTGCCCAGTGCCGCACAGCTCCCAAGTAATTACCAATATGAAGATTCCCCGAGGGCTGTATGCCAGAAAAAACAACCTTTGCCATTAGGCTATGTTAGCTTAAATTGAAGTAAATTGGAAGTTAAAATTTGTTGCCTCACGCTGCCTGAGTGCCCGACTCGAACGGGACGCCAAGTCGTAAGTGTTTAGGGTAGCTAATCCGATATTCCTCTCACGACGTATCGGGTAATACTCGATTGCTAACCGTACCCACAAAGGGACCGACCCTTTGCCAATCCTCAGGCAGAGAAAGGCAACAAGTACCAGCGACAGGGATCGAACCTGTGACCCGCGGTTTATGATTCCGCTGCTCTACCAACTGAGCTACGCTGGCGCATCAACATATTTTATCAAACTTGCCTCAAGTTGACCACTCTGGTATCATATTCAAGCAAATAGCTAATGTCTAACAGCTATTTTTACATGCGGGGTAGTGTACGGCTGCACGGAAGGCTCAAAATGGGCCCGTCTAGTAGCAATATTAGAATGAGAACTTGGCTATATCGGCGAAACCTAAATTATTAAACATGGCAACGCCGAGGAAAGGCCCCACTTAGCGGGGAATCCGTAGAGACTATACGCCGAGCCCCATTAGATGAGAAATCTATCTAACGGGGATGACATAGTCCGACACTCACCGAAAGATGAGGTAACAGAAAAGCATAATCTTCCAGACCGGGTCCGACTCCCGGCCCCGCAACAAGGCACAATTCTGCGCCTTGCTTCGGAGGGTACAGTACTGTACCCTCCTTCGCCAGGAGCTTAGCAGAATTTGCCGCAGTCAGGTACCGAATGGTACCTGGCAGACAGTAAATGAAATTTTACTACGTTTATATCCTTCATAACCCTCAAAAGGATTTTATTTATATTGGCTATTCAGAATGTTTAAAACAGAGATATACGCAACATAACAATGGAGAGTCTAAATCTACAAAAGCTTATCTACCTTTAGAACTAATACACTATGAAGCATATAAAAACATAAATGACGCTAAGCGTAGAGAAATGTATCTCAAAACAAATCGAGGCAAAACTACATTAAAGACAATGTTAAAAGAATATTTTTCCTAAATATCAAAAAAATAACTTTGCCCATTTTCGCCAATTGGGCTCTGGAGGTTCAAGATTTTCCTGTTCAATGAGCCTGGGCGAGAGCCTGCGAAGCAGGCTCTCCTCCGGTAACACAATTACCGTTTCCCCGGGGTGCGCAAGCCCAAGCTGATCCCGCGCCGCTTTTTCGCGGTAAAAGTCACTATTCACTTCTTCCAACTGGGCCTTAAGCTCATCCTGCTCGTACTTAACTTCTTCCAAGTTCTCGCGGGCAACATTCACGCGGTTGCCAGAAGAAATTAAACGCACTACTCCTCGGGACACCGTAAGCATTACTCCAATAAAGACAAGAACGAGAATTACTCGCCAAATTCTGGCTAAAAAAGAGGCCGATTTGACATGGGCTTTCTGTTTCATGTATACCTATAAGTATAAATTATACTTAATTTGGAATGCCTACCAATGGATGACACACCAGCACAAAACGGTGAAACTTCACTTAATTTTTCAACCCAAACCTGCCTAAAAACATCATCCCATAATGTTGACGATGTCTTGTAATATGATATCATTGATAGATTTTGTAAAATGAGAGACTCTAATCAGCCATTAACTCAACTAGTAAACGCATTCATAGCCGATTTGCAGCTAAAAAGCAGATCTCATTCAACCATTTTAGCTTATAACTCTGACCTGCAACAGTTGGCCGAGTTTCTGTCTCACAAAAACGTAAGCCACCCAAAAGAAGTACAACAGGCTGATTTGGAAGGCTTTCGCGATCATCTGTTGGCGCACCAATACACCCCGAAATCTACCTCAAGAAAACTCAATGCTGTCAAAACACTTTTTCGCTGGCTCAAAGACGAAGGCCACCTCGAGATTGACGTCTCCCAGGATGTTAAGCACCCGGAAATCATAGCGCCTGAGCCAAAATTCCTCTCCCCCATTGAGTACCGAGCACTACGAGACACCGCAAAAGCCGACAATAGAGTTTCGGCCATTATCGAACTTATTCTTCAAACAGGCATGAGGATCTCCGAAGTTGCCAACTTAAAGCTGGTAGATGTCACCCGCGACATGATTACAATTGAGGCATACGCAACTCAGCCCGAGCGCCAAATTCCTTTGAATGCTCCCGCGCGTGAGGCAATCGAAAAATACATGAGAGAAAGAAAAGACACTAGCTCGCCCAATCTTTTCGTAAGTAAAACCGGCAAACCCCTGGCTGTTAGAAACATTAGAGCCTCGATTGATAAATATTTAAGACGTGCCAATTTATCCGAGTACTCGGTAAACGACCTTCGAAACACGTTTATTGTGGAAAGCATTAAGCGCGGAGTAAATTTGGTAACAATCTCCCATGCCGCCGGCCACAAAAGGCTTTCGACTACCGAGCGGTATTTGCCCATTGCCGAAGTCCCCGAGCCCGGCACCAAACAGTTTCTCGAAGAGCTCTAAGTGGGCCTGGATGGAATCGAACCATCGTTGATACTTTATGACAGATTCCGTGAACCTGACATGTCAGAAATGGTGGGCGTGCATGGGATCGAACCATGTACCTATTGTTTATAAGACAATCGCTCTACCAATGAGCTACACGCCCAGAACATACCTCAGATTATATCAAAATTTTCCGAAATTGCCTTAATAGCCATTATAATCCGCTCTTTTGTTGGCGTATGATCAACCCTTACACCGCATGTGCCATGATTATATCCTTTTTGAGTTACGCCTACCCTTGTACTTTTTTTAATGTATGGTCTAGAAAATTGTTTCAGAGGCAGAGCCAAAGTTTTACTCCAAAATATCACTTCCTCTCGTATATCCATATCATCATATAAATGCATGAATACTCTAACTTTACTTTTAGGAAAGCTTAAAGATTTTGTCATCCAATAAAGCGCAAATTTTACAACAGAGGGATCGGTATTGTTTATACTTATCGTGTGTCTACTTGCTTTGTTTCCCTCGCCCCAATAAAGAAAAAGTCCAGCATAAAACAATTCCCTTTTCGACATCGGCAACCATTTTAGTTTTTCTTCTTCGTAATAACTCTCCAATTTTTTTAACCTTCTGGCCCTCATTACTCTTATGTATCTTTCGATCTTTATAGCTTTTGAGCTTTTTATTTTACTTATCTGTTGGTCACTTAAGGGATGTTGTCGGAGCCAAAGGCTTAAGGTGCTCTTACTTACGTGCACTTCTTTAAGAATATCGCCATAACTTCTACCCTGACTTCTGAGTTGTATTGCTCTCTCCCTTTCAATAACTTTAGTCATAATCGAACCTTCATTCCATAAAATGAAATATGTATTCTATGGTTAGAATATGCTAAATGTAAAGGAAAATCAACTGAAGCTAAAGTTTCGCTCTTCTTGTAATCTCCTGCTCCACTAGCCGCACGTCCCGGCCAAACTTGAGCTTACTCATCTCGCGAATAGCCTCGGCCAGTTTGTGGTTGCGGTTTTTCAGCTCTTCCATAATGTCGCCTGATAAGGCCATTGAAAACGGCGGCACCGGCTCGTTATTTACAATTGTTTTTATGTAAACGTTGTAGCGCTCGATATTAAGAAGGTCATCCTCGCCAAACGTTGGCGTAAACTCCCGCGCCAAAACCTGGGCATCACTGACTCCCACACGGTAAGTAATCATAGTGCCGACATTACCAAAAATCGCGCTTTTGACCTCTTCATCAATCTGGCCGATAAACTGGTTGGCCACAGTCAGGTTCAAGTGATACTTTCTGGCCTCCGAAAGAATTTGTGCAAAGTCTGGAGTGGCGAAGTTTTGAAACTCGTCAACATAAAGATAAAAGTCCCGCCTTTGCTCCTCCGGCATATCTGCTCTGCTCATGGCGGCCATTAATATCCTTGGCACAATAACAAGCCCCAAGAAGTTTGAGTTTTCCTCACCAAGCTCACCTTTGGAGAGATTAATAAATAAAAGCTTCCCTTGGTCCATCACTTCTCTGAAGTTAAACGACGATTGCGATTGCCCAATGATATTTCTAACCATGCGGTTTGTGACAAAGCGGCCAAACTTGGAAGTGATGTAGTCCAAAACTTCGGACTTATGAAAGTCGCTGGTTTGGGCAATCTGGTCTGTCCAGTAGCGCCTGACAATCGGGTCTTGGACTTTGGGCAAAAGCTCGCGGACATAATTGGCATCAGTCAGAACCCGCATTACCTCTATGAAAGTCGCTCCCTCTTCCGCCAGAACCGTCAAAATTGCATTTCTCACGGCGTGCTCAAAGCGAGGCCCCACAATGCCGGTTTTATATGGGTCAAAAAGCTTATACATCATGTTTATGACCGACGTTGCCACAAAGTGCTTTTGGTCTTCAGTTTTGGCCTCGAGCAAATTTAGCCCCATTGGCCGCTCGGTGTCTGAGGGTCTAAAGTAAATCACGTCCTCTGCCCGCTCAGGAGGCACCATGCCCAAGAGCTCATCCACCGCATCCCCATGCGGATCCATAAAACAAAGCCCCTTTCCGGCTTTAATATCCTGCAAAATCATGCTTTGCAAAAATTTTGACTTACCAGTACCGGTTTTCCCAATAATATACATGTGTTTTTGGCGATCACTGTCAGAAATATACACCGGACGCCTAAGGCCCCGATAAGTACTTTCGCCCATAAAAAGCCCTTCCTGAGGAATCTCAGCTGGGGCGGGAGCGGTCTTTGCATTGAGCCACCTTATGTGCGGCGTGGTAACAAGTTTATTTGGGAAATGAAAAATTGTGGCAATTTCTTCGGAGTTTAAGATCGAAGGCCTATTGCCCATAAAGTGAAAGGCAGGCATATAGCGATAAATAAAGTCTTCCACAAACGCGCCTTTATTCCTCACTTTTCTGGTGGTAAAACTGTTCGTATCACTTGAATATTGAGCAAAGGCGCTTGAGATGTTGCCAAGGTGCACATTAGCCGTGGCGTCACTTGGGGACACCACCACGATTCTGACTGAAACCTCAAAACCGGGCTTACTTATTTTATTTTCAATTGCCTCGAGAGTCTTGGCAGGAACCGAGAACTTAGCCTTGGTGGGGTCAGACTCCTGCTTTTTGGTCTCCGAAATAAAGCCACGGCCTGCCCCTTGCCAACTACTATCAACCGGGGCCACCAAAACTTGAACTGCTGCGGCCTCGCCCGGGCCCATCTTGCCTATCGCCGTGGTGAGTGCAGCCAATGGGTCCGTCGGAAGTTCTTTATAGGTTTTAAGAGGGTAAAAATCTTCTTTTCGAAGTTGCAGCGCTTTAAAGGCCACTTTTCCATCCTCGGTAAAAATCTCGTACTCAGGAACTTCTATAATATGAGCGTCCGAGTATGCTCCATGAATTTGCTTTTCTAGCATGTCTCTTAAGTTCTTGGGCACCCAGATATACAATCTGATGTCCTCGGTGCGCCCGACTATTTCAAAGGAAAGCGTGGGTTGGCTTTTGAAGCGCATCATAAAGCCGCTTTTTTTAATTGAAGCCAAGGCGCCGATCAATTGCTCCATGGCATCAATCTTGACTTCATTCCCCCGCGGCACCGTAATTTCCAAAAGCACCGAGTCTAAGGATTTTTCCTCGCGATCCGCGTTTCTAATCCTAATTATCACGTACCAAAGTATGCCAATAAATATGAGGAAGAAAAAAATAAACGCAAACATAAACAAAAATAGTGTTGTTAAAATATTGGTGAGTGCGTCCATGCCAATTGTGTCAGCTCCCAAAAAGTACCGCGAGGCCGTCTTTGATGGCTTTTTTAATTTTTTTCAGCCAAAACACGCCAAACCAGGTTTGGGAGTTGGCAGCGTTTCCCTTGGCCATTTGGGTGAGCACCTGAGCATTTGCTGCGGGAATAGTGATTGACGGCCCGCTGGGTGGAGCCGGAACGGGTTGAGCAACCGTGGCACCCGAGCTGTCTCGAAGAGGCTGGGGTGTTGAAGGCACGGCCTGCACCCCCGTAGCCTGCTCAACTGCTGCAGGCACTTCAGGAACCGTTGGAATCTCTTGTACTTGCTGGTCAGGCGGTGCTATAGGTGCTGCCTCTGGTAATGCCATAGTACTATTGTATAACGTTTGGCGCATCCCCTCAAAGGAACATTTGTTCTGCTCTTGCAAACCCCGTTAGTTTCTGTATATTGGTTATAGAAGTTGTGTTTAAGGAACCTTGTGTAAATCAAGGGCTGTGCCGCAACCGTGGTTCGACGATGCTCACCATCTTCGATAAGTCGGAAAACTAGCAGCTTCTCCGCCAGCCGGCGGATTCTCGAGCAAGAAATGAAAAACAGAAATAATCTATTATTAGCCTTACTAATAGGAATTGTTCTTCTTGCTTTCTTTTATCTAGCCCGCCCAAATATAAGCACCCCTGGCGAGCCAGTTCCCTCTCAGAATGAAGTTTCAAATGCGACTATCAGCTTAGACTTTGGAGATGAGAACCAAATATCAAAAGCCTTACCTCTCGATGACAACTCTACAGCCTTTTCTCTCCTAAACGACCTGGCCCAATCCGAATCTTTAGATTTAGAAACCCGGCAATATGACTTCGGTATTTTTGTGAAAGCAATTAACGGCTATGAAAGCTCGGCTGAGAAAGCTTGGATTTATTATGTAAATGGGGAATCCGGGCAGGTGGCTGCAGACCAAAAGAAAATCAATTCCAATGATTTAGTTGAGTGGAAGTATATAGAGCCCGATGAATAAGCAAAGCTTGCCGCTTCGCGGTAAAAAAATTATATTTGCAATATTATTTTTACTAGCGTTTCTAGAACGTGTCGCTTTTGATTTAGGACCAAACTTTGAATTCGTGACTGGAGCAATGCTTCTGGCAGCAGCATATTTAGGAACTAGATATTCTTTAACTCTGGTTTTGGTAGTGATGGTGCTAAGTGATTTGACCTTGGGGAACACAAACATATTTCTCTTTACCTGGAGCGGGTTTTTGATTCCAGCGCTAGTTGCATCGAAAGTTTTAACCAAAGCAAAAAACAAAATTATTTCTGGAAGCTTCGCTGGCATCGCCACTTCTTTATTCTTTTATTTTTGGACCAACTTTGGAGTGTGGGCATTAGATAGTTGGAGCATGTACACAAACGATTTAAACGGTCTTCTAAAGTCTTATGAAATGGGTCTGCCATTTTTGAAAATGAACCTACTTAGTACAATTCTTTTGGTTCCCGCTGGCTTTGTATTATTTGAAACATATTTGTTTATACAAAAAGGTTTGAAGGAAAATTCATACAAGAGAATAGTGATGTTAAATTAAGCGATTATGTTCCAAGGAAGCGGGGTGCAAATCCCCCACTGTGCCGCAACCGTAAAGTCGGAAAACTAGTAATCGCTTCATTCTCGAGCAAGAAAGTATGTTGGCAGAACGCATAGTCTACGATACGGTTTATAGTACTTCAGAAAATGTTCGCGCGGGGCGTGCAAACAAAGCTCAAACCTTGGAAGAGCTCGTCACTTTGTGGGCAGAGACCACAGGCAACATAGATGCATATTACTTTGAAACTAAAAACGGACTGGTAATTTCCCCAAACGACCAAAAGCCAATAATAGATTCAATCAAAAAGGACACGCCAATAGACAGAGCAGAATTTGAATTCTTTCAAAAATTTGAAGATTGGGCCGTAAATGGGACGCAAAAAAATACAGCTTGGGCAAGTTATACCCATCCGTCGAGATCTGAAAATTGTAAGTTTATTATTTCGACTCGCGAGGGCGACAAAATCTTAAATAGATCAATCCAAGTAAATCTTGATCGACTAGAATTTTTGCACTTGTCCAATGATTTGATTCGGCATTCCATAGACCCTGAACAAAACATCTTTGACCCTGAATCTTTAAGAAGCGAACTCTTAATAATTAGAGATGATATTGATTGGATCCAAATTCTTGAAAAACACCTTGGCAAAGGTGAGTTGTTCACCCAAATCAGAAACGACGACGATTTACTTCATAGGCAGGGGCATCTTGACAGAGCAGCAATTTACTACGATATGATGCAAAAAGGTGTGCCTGCCGAAGAAATAGCGGCCAGAATGAGACAGGACAACTTTGTAGGCGACCAAAGCCCCACATGCCCTCCAGGAATGAGGACAGCCTCAGAACTCATGACCGCAAATTCAATAGTTTACTCTGGAGTCGAAGACCAATATGGCTCTCTAACTTTCAAATGCCAAAAAGGCCACACCAACACAAGACCATACGGACAACTCGTTAAGCACTGCCAAACATGCGGAGAAGATGTCAGTTGTGGAAAGACCGCTTAGGGTTTCCCCTTCCAGCCCTCCTCCGGTATCCCTGCGTCAAAATTGGCTTCGCGAAAAAGCATGAATATCATGTCAGAAAGTCTATTAACATATTGCAAAATTTGCGGGTGGACTTTTTCTTCTTTTGAAAGGGCCACCACTCGCCTCTCAGCGCGTCTTGCCAGGGAACGGGCAAACATCAAGTGAGTCGCAAAGCGCGTTCCCTGGGAAAAACGAAAAGAGTCAATAGCTCCGGCCTTGGCCTCAATTTTATCTATTTCTTTTTCCAGCTTTGTGGTTTTGCTTTTATTAAACTTTAAGTCAGACCCTGCAATAATCGAGCAAATTCTAAAAATATTATCCTGAATATCTTTGATAAAAATGTTCCTCTCCGGATTATCACAAAAGCTCCGTGCAATTCCCAAGAAACTATTTAGCTCATCTAAAGATCCCAATGCTTCCACTTTAATGGAGTCCTTGTCAACGCGTTTGCTTTTGTCTATAAAATTCGTCGCCCCCTTGTCCCCTTTTTTGGTATATATTGGCATTTATTTTACTAACTCCCCCAATCTCAGCTTTGTATTTTCATAAGCTTCCATATTCTTTTGCTCAAAATAATAATACGGCAATAGATCAACTGCCTGGAGAATGTGGAGTGCTTGAATTATTCGCTTTAGCTCACCTTCTGAAAAGTCGGTATTTTTCGTAATTTCCCCTGAAGATTGAAATATTTTCTCCGCCCTCTCGGTCCGCAAACCAAGGGAACTCATATGCGAGCCCCAATACATAATATAAGAATAATCATTTACCCAAATACTTGCCTGAGCCGAGTCCCAATCCACGAGAATCACTTCTCCTGAGTCGCCGATAACGCAGTTGTCTGGGCTCGCATCGCCGTGCATAAGAACCGGTGTGAATTTACTTTCCATTTCTCGCAAAACAGTAATCGTCTTTTCTTTAACTTCCTGAAAAAGCGCAGTGTCGTATGAAGTTACACTTTGAGATTTTTTCCAGCTTTTTTCAAGTTTATGCAGTTTCCAGTCCACAAAACTTGAGCGCTGTTCATCTTTGTCAGTTAAGGATCCATATTTGTCTGCTTTAATGCCATGCACCCGGGCTAAAATATGAGACAGCTTTTCATGAAATTTTGAAAAATCAATTTTCCCCGAGTCTATGGCCTCCCAACCACTTTGGCCCTCAAGATATTCAGTAATCATAAAGCCGTATGGAAAAAACTCATCGCCTCTACTGTGGTAAAGCAGTTTTGCATGCGGGATATTAAGCTCCGAAAGCTTTGCCTCAAGCCAAGAGGGTTTTTCAACTTCCGGCCAGCCATCCATCCGAAAAACTCTGGCAATAACCGACTGTTTGTTGGTTACAACTTTATAAACATGGTTATACTCTCCCCTAGTAATCCGCTGAGCAGAACGCACATCTTGGTTTAAAACTCTAGAAACCGCGGGGGCAATTTGGTTATCTAATTCTGGGGTATAAGAAAAGGGGTTAGTCATTTTTAGAATATATTGGCATTAATTTGATTTCTTAAAAACTTTTGTTAATTGGCTGTCATTATCTAAATACAAATCTTTAATCTTGATGAAATGCTTCAGGTCCTTTATTAACAGTTCGTGCTTTGCTTTCTTGACAGCTTCATTAAATTCAATCCACGAATATTCAGTGTGTTCGCTAGATAATTTTATTTTTCCTCCTAAATATCTACACAAATAATTAATCCCAACTAATTCAGAATTTCTGTCATTTGCTCGATAAAAATGATAGAAAGAAATCGGCGCTATCAATTGAATGTTAATATTTTCCCCCAACTCCTCTTTAATCTCTCTCGTTATCTCATCTTCGACATTAGAAAAATCTTGATTAAACCTTCCACTAATTAACTCCCAGGCGCCAGGATCATGATCGCGTTGACCACTCCTTTTGGTCATTAGAATCTCCCCATTGTTGTTTATGATAAATGCACAAACAGCTACGAGAAATTTACCCTTAGTTTTTGATTTTAGTAAATCTGATTTTTCCATTTGCTTTCTCCAAGAAATTATCTAAAGTTCTGACCCAGACAATTCCTTTTCCATAAAGCGCTCGATAAATTACGCATAACTCCTCCGTATTTTCCAAAAAGCCAACTGATTCCACAACATAAAATTTGTCAGGATTTTTGTAGTGGTAATAAATCCCACCGACTTCTACTTCCTTTTTGGCTTTGGTGGTCTGTTTATCCAAGTCCTCCAAGCTGTGAGTCATTATATAACTATAACTTTAATTTCTTTGCACTTTTCGAGCCTTCCATCGTTTGTCAAAAAAGCTCCAGCTTTCGCAGCAATTGCTGTAGCTATTTGAATTGCGTCCGGCAGGCGAAAACTGTATTTCCTTCTTAATTCCGCTGCCCTTAGAGCAATTGCATCGTCCACTTCATAAACTGTTAAATTAGGGGTGGATTCAAACTGCTCCCTCAAAGCGTTAATTAATTTTGGAGGCCTTTTGTAAGATAACAATTCAGCTTTCGCAAGAATACTAGTCACCCCTTTTAGCTCACCATTCTTGACTCGCTCAAACCACTTTCTCACTTTTGGCCCAAACTCAGTATGTGCTTGATAATAATAAATGAAGATATTTGTGTCTATCCCGACAGACTTTAGTATTTTCTTTCCCATTCGTCGCGCATTTTGTTTAGCTCCGCTATCGGATCAATGTCTTTCCACGCCTCTTTCATAGAACCATAGGTCTTTTTTATCCAATCACCCTTCACAGGTTTCATAACAACGCTCCCTTTTTGCACAGAAACACTCACCTTGGAGCCGGCTTTAACTCCTTTAAGCTTCTCTCTGACTTCTTTTGGTATTACTACCTGATATTTTGGCCCAACGGTTACAGTTTGCATAAGTTATACGATTTTACATTTTTTTGTAATACGAAGTCAAGGAGAACTAGCATTCGGCGTGGCCACAGGAGTAGCACTTGGCGCAGCCTTCTTCGAAAACCAGAGTGTGTTCTCCGCACTCGGGGCATAAATCAACCTTGGCACCATATTGTGGCTCTGCTGTCATCATCATAACCTGCCCCCCGGGGTTATCAGCTTCCAACGCTCCCGCTTCTATCTGTTCTGTTTCATTTTCAGTAAGAGCCACCTTTTCGGTTGCATGCCCATTGGTTGCCGGGTTTAAACCAAAATGGGTAGTGAGGGCCACTGAGATCGCGTCCGGCAGTGAGCGGATTCTACTTTGCCCAAAGCCCACAGACCTTCTGCCACCAATGTCTTTAAGCTGATCAGCAATCTCCAAGGCCCGCTCTTTCGGAGAAAGTGTGCTCCTAAAGCGCAAAGACGCCGAAATGGTGCGCCCGAGGGCTACCGCAAACGCGCTCACGTCACTACCGGCTTTGCCGATATTGATAAACATCTCAAGGGGTTCCCCGGCATCGTCATTGTTAATTGTAATAAAAGCTGTGCCCACGGGGGTCTTCAGCTTGTATGTAGACCCGTGAACAATATATGGTCTTGTCACAAGCCTCGCCCCCGCTTCCGGCGAAACCGGCAGAGACAACTGGTTCGGCTCTAAATAAGCCGACTCTGGAACTGGTTCCCCCGCCCCAACCGTAGCCTCTGGCGAAGGGGAGTCTTTCGGCTTATCGGCAGACACATTTTCAAGTACTCCTTGGCGCGAGCCGTCTCTAAAGAAGGTAATTCCTTTACAACCTGATTCATATGCCTTGGTATAAAGACTTCTCACGTCTTCAACCGTATATGCATTTGGAGCATTTACGGTTTTGCTTATCGAGCTGTCGGTGTACTCCTGAACCTTGACTTGAACCTTCAAGTGCTCGTCGGGGGATAAGTCCATCGCACAGACAAAGTAATTTGGCTTTGGCTCATTCGGGTGAGCATTCTTCCACTCCTTAAACAAAGGATGATAAACCATATGCTCGCCTGTTCTGTCTTTTCTTTTAAACTCAAAGTTGTAAACCGGCTCAATGCCGGAACTCACCCCTGCCAAAAGCGATGTGGTGCCGGTCGGGGCTTGGGTCAGAAGGACCGCGTTTCTGATGCCGTTTTTAGCGATGCTTTCGCGAACATCTGCGGGGAGCTTTTTGATAAACCAGCCATCCAGATATTTATCTTTATCATATTTTCTAAATACACCTTTCTCCGCGCCCAAAAGTGCGGAGGTCCTATAAGCCGAGTCGCGAATGACTCTGTAAATTTTATCAATCACCGCGACCGACTCGTCCGTCCCATATGGAATTTTCATTTTAATGAGCGCGTCCCCCAAGCCCATGGTCCCCAAGCCCGTGCGGCGGATGTCCATCTGAGACTCATAAGTTTCGGGGTAAAAGTAGAAATTGGCATCAACCACGTTGTCCATGAATCGCATGGCAACTGCGGCATCTTGTTCAAGTGCCGCATAATCAAATTCACCGTTCTTTATATAAGCCGTTAAGTTCATTGCTCCCAAGTTGCAAACCGCCCAAGCACCAAGGGGTTGCTCGCCGCAAGGGTTTGTAGCAATTAACTTCTCAAAGTAATAAGTATTACTTCTTTTATTGCTTCGCTCAATAAAATGAAGCCCGGGCTCGGCGCTAGTCCATGCGGCTTTTGCAATCATATCCCAAACTTCTCGGGCTTTAACGGTTTTATATACCTTCACTTTACGGCCGCTTTCAAGCCATTTATCAATATCCCCGTCCCAATACTCATCGTAGTCGGGAGTATTTACATAGTCCGGGAAAATTAAATCCCAATCACGGTCTGCTTTGACCGCATCCATAAACTTATCAGTTATACAAACTGACAAGTTGGCCCCGGGGATTTTATTAAGATCTTCCTTGACTCGAATAAACTCCTCCACATCCGGGTGCCAATCGTTAAGCATGAGCATGAGGGCCCCGCGGCGGCTTCCACCTTGCTGAATAACGTCGTGATTAGCGGTTGAATAAAGAGCGGCCCAGTTAACCGGGCCCGAGCTATACCCGTTTACTTTTCTAACTCGTGCGCCGCGAGGACGAAGAGTGGAGAGATTAACTCCAACCCCGCCGGCCCGGGACTGAATTTCCACAGTTTGGGTAATGTTTTCCATTATTCCACCTCTGGAGTCTGGCGGAGATGGAATTACATAGCAGTTAAAAAAAGTAACCTCATAGCCGGTTCCCGCACCGGAGAGAATACGGCCGGCCGGCACAAACTTGAAGTCCTTCATCACTCGGTAGAACTTCTTTTCCCATTTATCTTGAAGGGTTTTATTTTTCTCAAACTGAGCGATGCCTTTTGCTACCCTTGCCCACATTTGTTCGGGATATTTCTCCATTGCTCCCCCTTCCGCATCTTTAAGTGAATAGCGGTCTATAAAGACAGTCTTACTGAGCTCGGTCAGTTCAGTCTTTACCGAAATTTTATCCTCACCAAAAAAGAATAACTTGCTTTTTCGTAAGTCCTTGAATGCGCCGTTTTGTGTTTTGTCTTTGCCGTTAGTTTTTACCATGCTATTCAGAAATTTTAGTTATCGCCTTCTCAAAGTCATCCAAATCTTCAAACTCCATATAAACGCTGGCAAAGCGTAGCCAAGCTACTTTGTCCACCTTTTTAAGCTTCCTCATAATCGCCGTGCCAATTGCGCGGGATGGGACTTCAGCTTTGTCTTTTCTAAGCATTTCGCGCTCGACTCTTCCAACTATTTCGTCTACCAAGTCGAGGGACACCGGGCGCTTCTCAATGGCTCTTAATATCCCGCGCTTTACTTTGTCCCGCTCAAACGGTTCTCGCTTCCCATCTTTCTTGATAACCCAAAGTACACTGTTTCTAGTCTTTTCGTAAGTGGTAAAGCGCTTCTCACAATGCTCGCACTTTCTGCGTCTTCTTATACTACTCCCACCCTCTACTGTCCTGGACTCCAGAACCTGTGAACTACTATTACCACAAAAGGGACATTTCATCCGTGAAATCTAAAATCGCTATTGCCAGTAGCATTACTTATAAAACAACACTAGATACGTATTGTCAACCATAAATAAATGTGTCAGATTGTGTCAGTTTTCTGTAGCTTTAGAAGGGATACTCGGGGGCGCCGAGGCCGGCATCGACTAAGTCCGAAGCCGAATCAAGATAGACCGTTTTGGGGATATCCAAAATTCTGGCAACTGTTGCTCTGCCGTCTTCCGGCACCCGAACTAATATTGTTTCCAAAACCTGCCTATGCTTCAGTGAAGCCAATGAAATTGTATATAACTCATCCACCGTTGCCGACTCATAACTCTGCCTTAGATAAAGTTCTGCTTTCTCAAAAACCAAGACTGCCTTTTCCACTTTTCCGCTATCAAACATCTGCTCCCCGGCGACAAGCCTCATGTCCGCATTTTCAAGATATGCTTCCGAAGTAAGTTCTCCCATGTCAATTAAAGCCTGCACGGGCCATAAAGCATCTTCCGGAGTAAGCCCCGGCTCAGGAAGGTCGTAATTTACTTTTACGACTTGTGGAGTTTCCGGAGAGGGAGATGGGGCTTGGCTAAACACATACTTCACAGCTGCAGTCTTAAAAATAGAAACGGCTAAAATCAAAATAGCCGCAAAAAATAGGGGCAGCGCCTTAAGACTTCTCTTCATCGGGTGATTAACATCCTAGTATTACTTGCGTGAAAAGTCAATCTTTCGGGAAAACTTCAATGTCTGAATAATATTAGTGGCCACTTGTCTAATTTAGTGTCCCCCACAGGGCCTAAAGCTGTCAGTAACCAAGATAACACTGGTTTACCTAAACAAAATAATCGGCCATTGCCAAAGGACATGGAGAAGAATGGGTGCAGCAATGTTTTTGGTGCGCAAAAACACAAATGTTGTGCCGACTGAGAAGAGAAAAACAACGATTGTGTAAATAAGTAGCGATCCCGGCTCAAGCCGCCAATCCAAAATGGCTATCGGCAAGTGGATTAACGCCCAACCCACACTTATCACGAGGGTTACTGTCCGCTCCGACTTAATCGAGCCCATGAGTCTGGTTAGGAGGTACCCTCTGAAAGTAACCTCTTCGGTAATGGCCGTTATAAATGAGAGTAAAAGCGCGCCCGTAAATGTCACTTCGCCAATGTTGGCCGCAAAGTTAAGTTCACCGTACTTTAAATAATTTACAAGTAGTGCAAAAAGACTAAAAACAAAACCCAAACTTAGTACAGAATAAACTACTTTAAAAAAATTATTAAAAACAACACCGATGCTTGAGAGAGTCAACTTCTCACTCTTGATTAGAAAAAACAACGGTACAAGCCAGATAATAGGCTTGACCAGAAGTTCCTCCAAAGGCACGGGGGCCTGAAATAAAAGCCTATAAAACCCCCAAACCACGAGCAAATACGCATAGTATGCTATTGCGTATTTTATGTACTTAACGTTAGTTTGACTCGACATGCTGTAAATACCTCGTCAATCGCTGCCACCACCATTAGAAGTTTTTCAACCGCTTCTGCGTGGTCTACCGTATTTTTTTCATCCGGAAACCAATGAAATACTAAGTTCCGCGACTCTTTCCACGTCTTCCACAGTTTATCTGGCAGCGCCTCACCTTTGCAATAGTCCGTGAGTTTCTCGTAAACCCATTCTGAATCTCTATATTTTTCCTCCAAATCGGGATTCAGGGCTTTGCCTATCCTGAAATGCCTGCCAAAGTAATCTGCTTTTGTAATAAAACCCATATCCAAAAACAATTTCTTCAAAAACCCCTCATAAGCTTTTGCCGCCGGGAAGACTATAAATGAATAGTCATGAAAACGGCTGCTCCACTTGCTGGACATGTCAGCCAGCTGAAAAGAAAGCTCAATCGACTCCTGCAGGTCCTCGGATAGATAGCTCCACCAGGGTTTATTTGTAATTTTCATCTAGTTATATCTTAGCATGAGGTATAATTCTTAAAGATGGCCAGAAATCCAAGAAGAATTAAGAAAAAGATCGCCCGCAGAAAGCTTGTACGGAGAGTAAAAACTTCCTTGGTTAAACCTATCAACTTCGAGGGTGACCATGAGCCGAGGGAGAAATTTTCGCTTGGAAAAAGGGCTCTTGCAAGGCTTCCCAAAAACCGGAAAGTGCGGACACTCATAATCCTTGTAGTGGTCGCTTTTGCCTCCTTTACTACCTGGTTTTTTTGGGGAATCCCCTTAAATGGCGAGCTTATACAAGCCGAAGCTGTGTCAACTAAAATCTTCGACCGCAAGGGAGAGTTGATTTATGAAATATTCGCGGACAAAAAACGCTCGCCGGTCGAGCTTGCTAGCATTCCCAAGCATGTCGTTGACGCAACCATTGCCATTGAGGACAAAGATTTTTACAAGCACCCGGGGTTTTCGGTAAGCGGAATTGCGCGGGCCTTGTATAAAAATTTATTCAAGCAAAAGCTCGAAGGCGGCTCGACCCTGACCCAACAACTGGTTAAAAACGCATATCTTACTCCAGAGCGGACGCTCCGAAGAAAAGCTCAGGAGCTTATCCTTTCTTTAATTGTTGAGGCCCGCTATACAAAAGAGGATATTTTGGAGCGCTACCTTAATGAAATCCCCTATGGTGGAACGGCTTATGGAATCGAGGCTGCGGCCGAACTTTATTTTGACAGAGCAGCTAAAGACCTAAGCCTTGCAGAAGCCTCCCTTCTGGCGGGGCTTCCTGCGGCGCCCTCGCGCTACTCCCCTTTTGGAAGCCACCCGGAGCTTGCCGGGCAAAGACAGGAAACGGTACTTAAGCGAATGATAGAAGATGGCTATATTAATAAAGAGGAAGCACAGAGCGCACGAGAAGAGGAGCTCGTCTACGCAGAAACCGAAGTCCTTAATGCCCCACACTTTGCGCTCTGGATTAAAGAACAATTAGCCGAGGAGTACGGTCAGACTGTGGTTGAGCAAGGGGGCCTCCGGGTCACAACCACTCTGGACCTAGAGCTCCAGGAATTTGCCCAAGAGACCGTGGCCAACGAAGTAGACAAGCTTGAGAGCCTTGACGTCGGTAACGGTGCCGCCCTGGTGGTCAAACCAAACACGGGCGAAGTCTTAGCAATGGTTGGCAGCAAAGACTATTTTGCCTCTGACGAAGATGGAAAAGTAAACATAATATTCGCTAACCGCCAGCCGGGGAGCTCGATAAAACCCCTAAACTACGCGCTCGCGCTACAAAATAAAATAATTACGGCAAGTACCCCCCTGGCGGATATTCCAACCTGCTTTAGAGTTGCCGGCCAAGCCGAGTACTGCCCGCAAAACTACGACGGGCAATTTCATGGCGCAATTCAGGCACGCTTTGCCTTGGGTAACTCCTATAACATCCCGGCTGTACGGGTGCTTGCCCTAAACGGCCTCAAAGAGTTTACTCAATTTGCAAACAATATGGGAATAACTACCTTTACCGACCCGTCTAAATATGGTTTGTCGCTTACTTTGGGCGGCGGTGAAGTACGACCCTATGACATGGCGGTGGCATTTTCTACTTTGGCCAATCAGGGCGTAAAAAAACCGCTCATCGCTTTTATCAAAATTGAAGACTGGCACGGCAAGGTCCTTTTTGAGAAAAAACCGGCAAAAGACGCAGAAGGTGTGCGGGTCCTGGACCCCGAGCCGGCTTTTATAATTTCACATATTCTGTACGACAATAATGCCCGCAGTGCGGCTTTTGGCGGAGGCTCTTATCTTAATGTTTCGGGCCACCCGGAGGTGTCCGTAAAAACCGGAACCACAAACGACCGCCGGGACAACTGGACCATAGGCTACACCGAGCAGGCTTTGGTTTTAACCTGGGTGGGCAACAATGACAATTCTGAAATGTCCGGCGCGGTTTCCGGGGTTTCAGGCGCATCCCCCATCTGGAACCGGATTATGAAAGAGGTTTTAAATAAAGCAGAGAAGGGCTACTACGACCCGGACGAGAAAGGCCATGCCTGGCCAAAACAGCCCGCCGGTGTTGTGGGGGCTACAATATGCGCCAATACCGGTGCCATCCAAAACGATGCCTCTTCCGGCTGCCCTACAAGATTTGAGTATTTTCTGGAGGGCACCGTTCCGGAAGGCAAAGCTTTCCGACAAGATATTTTGGTTTTCAACGACACAGGAACCCCCGCAAACGCCGAGGCTCTTCCAGAGCAAGTCCACCAAGAAAACCATCTTATCATTCAAGACCCCTTAAACACGTTAATTTGTCTTGACTGTTCCGGCCCCATGCCCACTGTCACCATGGGATATCCAATTTCTGAATAATATTTGTCATCTCTTCTAAAATATTAGGCCGATAGTTATCCTAGAGAGTAAAAATTCGTGGCAAATTGCCTCTTAACATAGTTTTCTCCTGTACCTATAATTATTAAAGTGACCTTAGTGTTTAGAAAACTCGGTACTCCATTATTTTATTTCTTAGTATTTGTCGCAGTTATATCATTTTTTATCTTCAGGTTGATAGCAAACCTTAGGCTTCCAAAGACAAAACTTCCAAAGAGAATTCTTGCGAAAGCAGCACTCGCATTTGCTATAACGCTTGTGGTTTTTGTTACTTCAACATTGCTTTTTTGGTTGGCCCTCATAAAAGATTTACCCTCGCCGGACGCATTGGCGACACGAAGCATTGACATCTCCACAAAAATCTACGACAAAAACGGCGTTCTCTTATACAACCTTTATAAAGACAAAAATAGAACCCTGGTCAAACTTGACGATATTCCCATTCACGTCCGCTTGGCAACGATTGCAGCGGAAGACTCAGAGTTTTACAATCATCCGGGCATCTCCGCTCGAGGAATTACGAGAGCAATTTATAAATTTTTTCAGCAAGGCAAAATTACCGGGGGTTCCACGATTACCCAACAACTGGTGAAAAATGCACTCCTCTCCCCTGATAAAACCATGGCAAGAAAATTCCGCGAGATTCTCATTGCTCTTGCTGTAGAGCAGAAATATACCAAAGATGAAATCCTTGAAATGTACCTCAACGAAGTAAGCTACGGCGGCACCGCTTATGGAGTGCAGGAAGCAGCAAGACAATACTTCGACAAAAATGCAAAAGATTTGAGTCTAAGTGAAGCAGCACTTTTGGCGGGCTTGCCAAAAAGCCCGACACTTCTATCCCCGTTTGGCCTAAACCCGTCTCTGGCATTTGAGAGACAGAAAGAAGTTTTAAACTTAATGAAGGATGCGGGATTTATTTCAGATAGCCAATTTGAAAGAGCAACCAGTGAGCAAACCAACCTAAGCATTAAAAAAACCGACATCAAAGCTCCCCATTTTGTTATGTATATCAAAGAACTTTTGGCCAAAATGTACGGCGAAGAATTTATTTATAGAAACGGTCTGGAAGTTACCACTACACTTGACATGGAGATCCAAGACTTCGCTCAAAAGGTTGTTGCAGACGAAGTGTCAAAACTTGAACGCCTGAATGTTACAAACGGAGCCGTACTCGTTTTGCACCCGCAAACAGGTGAGATTCTGGCCATGGTTGGCTCAAAGGACTATTTCAACGAGGACGATGATGGCAATGTAAATGTGGTTCTCCGCCCAAGACAGCCCGGGAGCTCCATTAAAGTTGTAAATTATACTTATGCTCTTGCCCATGGTATGACTCCGGCCACCATTATTGACGACTCACCAATAACTTTTAATGTTGACGGCCAGCCGCCCTATATACCCAGAAATTATGATGGAAAGTTTAGAGGCAGACTGACTCTCAGAAGTGCGCTTGCTGAGAGCAGAAACGTTCCTGCCGTTAAGGTGCTTAATCAAATGGGAGTAAAAAACATGATAGACCAAGGCCTTAAAATGGGCATTACTAGCTGGCAAAACCCCAATTTTTATGGTTTGTCCTTAACTCTCGGAGGCGGTGAGGTTGCTTTATATGAACTCGCAACTGTATATGCAACCCTTGCCAATCGCGGAGAGCGGCCGGAGCTTTTTGGCATTAGCAAAATCACGGACGCAAGTGGCAAGGTTTTATACGAGCACAAAACAGCCAGTCAACCCGCTGTCGACCCCAGAGTTGCTTTCATTTTAACCGATATCTTAAGAGACAACACAGCCCGGACACCGGCTTTTGGAACTCACTCAGCGTTGGTGGTTCCCGAGCACCGGGAAATTGCCGTAAAAACGGGAACCAGTAATGACCTCAGGGACAATTTGACTGTTGGCTACAATCAAAATTATCTGGTCGCGGTTTGGGTTGGCAATAACGATAACTCACCCATGAGTAGAATCGCCTCAGGAGTTACGGGTGCCTCACCCATTTGGAATACTATTATGACAAATCTCGTGGCAGACATGAGTAATCACCCCTGGGAAATACCAGAAGGCTTGGTGCAAAAGAAGGTTTGCGGGCGGGAGGAATGGTTTTTGGTTGAGAATCAACCAAAAATTGAGTGCAATAAAAATAATACAGATAAAGAAGATGAACAAAGGAAGGTTGAAAAACGAAGAGAAAGGTAGTATATTATCGTATTCTTTATGATAGAGATCGACAGGCAAGTTGAAATGGGTGCAAACGGAGTTCAGCACGCACTTAACAATAGAGCAAAGGTTTACGTAGGTGAACCTATAAATTCTGAACTAGGCGAAGGTGGCTATGTCATCCGAAAGGGTAGTTTTCGAATCAATCCAATAGAAACGACTTCTCCAAAAACAACTGCAAGGGATATTTTGGCAAAAACAATGGAGCAGGAATCTATGGACGTCGCTGAACAAACCGAGGTCTTGGATAACTTAGACAAGCAATTCAAAGACGGCGGCAGGGCTCAAGTTAGAATAAATGAGCATTGGTCTGTAGACATTAATATCGAAAGAAATGGCGACGTTGATAACTTGCAAATGGATCTGATTCCAAAATTAACTCCGGATTTACTGGAAAAGGCGAAGTTGAAAGCACAGGCAAAGCTGGCTGTAAGGCAAAGTATTATAGAAACTCTAGAAAATCTGAAGAAGAGCTCTCTTGAAGGAGAAGAAGTTGAAGTCAGCCAAATAGTAGATCGAAAGATTGAAGACAACCTGGCAACTAGACCGCTTTTACCAGAGGCTTTCATAGGAGGAGTTTTCGTTCCATCGCATTCAAACCCAGTTAGAAAAAGCGATATAAGAAGATGGGTAGAAGGAAATGCAAATTATGAGTTAATTACTGACGATAAGGAAATCGAATTTGTGGCCAAACATTATGGTGTCGAGGTGTCAAAAAGAGGGGCACCATATGTTTTTAAGCCAAGCTCAGCCAAGTCAACTGCACATGTTTTATTGGTTGGATATGACAAAAATATAATCACAATAGAGGCCCAAGCTTCAGTTGCTTCCATTAGCGCTGTTGAAGCAAGAAAAGAATTTATACGAACCTTCAATTCTAGCATCTCAACTTCCATGCAAACGCGAGTGGACCAAGCTTGTGACAAGGATAAGAGTGAGTCAACGGTCATATCGATCGACGAAGAAATCTCAAAATTATTCTCTCAAAGATATCCAAATGAACATCCTACTTCAGTTTTTTACCAAAAAGGACATAGTTTATTAAGATATTTATACTTGGAGGAGCTCAAAAGACTGGTTCCTGAAAGATTCAAGGGTTTCATAGAATCAAATATTCAACACGAGATTAATAACGGCGAATCACCAAAGCAATCGCCCATGATTACGGTTGATTTGGGACGCAATGTACTCTGGGGAATGGACTCTGATCGCAAGATTGCAATTCTTCCCATAAGAACTCTCCAGGCCTCTTCGTAAGATACTGTCACTCAACCTCAAAACGATGCACCGCGGCGGCAAGGAGAGGCATGAGCTCGTCGGCCTCGGACTCAATAATGCCCTTGCTCATAATTACCAACACATAGGGGTCGTCGGCAAAAACTATTCCCGCGTCGTTGACCACATGCACTTCACGGCCAAACTTGTGAGCCACCCGCACATCCGGAATTCCTGCCTTTATCCAGCTTTCGTAAATTGTGTCCGTCAGAAACTTCAGGACTTCGTCGCGGGCAGCTCTATCCACAATTTTTCTCTCCCAGAGATTTTTGAAAAATAGTCCAATGTCCCGCGGAGTCATTTCATTATCTTCAAAAGATGTGTTATTCATTCCAAACTCTATAATATAGTCATCAATTAGCTCCTCGCCGAGCAAGTTTGTACAAACCGTAAAGGCGGTGTTATCCGATTGTTGGCCCATAAACCCGACAAGTTCGCGATAA
>Ga0155658_104_pt1 | contig 107495 bp, 104 predicted proteins | sample RifCSPlowO2_01_FD_107315 | JGI IMG/M metagenome (GOLD analysis project Ga0155658, IMG submission 107315) | Candidatus Woesebacteria bacterium RIFCSPLOWO2_01_FULL_44_24b
ATATCAACCAGTTCAATAGACTGAACAAGCTTACTTGCCAGTTTAGCCGACTGAATTACATCCCCCACTAATTTCCCTTCCGGAATCTCAATAGTTATGTCTTCTATCTGCGGTGGATACTTCGGCACAGGAACATATGTTTTTGTCTTAACTGAATTTTGAAGCTTTTCAACCTTAGATTCATAATAAAAAGCATTATTTACTGGTTCTAAGACCATTTCATGATTTATGTTGAGACTCTCAAATAAAGCCTCTAATACCCCTTTGGCGACTCGATAATCATAGTTAACAAATAGCCCTGCCAGCATCATCTTCTCCAGCGGCAGATTATTTTTCATTGGCTTATATGTATTTGCAATTTCAAATATATGATAAGGTTTTTCAAGTCCTGCGTTTTCCTGAACAGCATTTACAAGCGATGGTTTGAGACTGGTTCTGAGGTATTCCGTGTCCTCTCCTAGAGGGTTTTTGAGCCTAAGGGGGCCGGCTTGCCCGACTAAAGAGTAAGTTAATACTTCTGTTCCTCCAAATCCCTTAAGTGTTTGACGGAGAGCTTCTTCAAACTTAAAAGGAGTATTAAAAACTGGTTCCGGGAGTTCCCCTTTCACAAGTTCACTTGGCAGATTATGATAGCCGTAAATTCTGGCAATTTCTTCGGCCAGGTCTTCGGGAATTGCGATATCGTTTGCCCTAAAAGAAGGGACTTTAACAATCAAATTTCGTCCAGACCATTTTGGATCAAATTGAAGTGCTTTAAGTATCTGTGTAACTTTGTTTTTCTCTAATGTTATTCCAAGAGTTTTCTCGATAAACTCTTTTGAGGTGGCGACAACTTTTGGTTTGTAAGGCCTCGGGTAAATGTCATAAATTTTACTTGCAGGCTCGGCTTTACAAATCTTTCTAAAAAGATCTACCCCTAGGGCCATCGCGGCGGGCACAAGTTCCGGGTCAACCACTTTTTCATTAAGTGTCGCGGCAATCGTCCGGATTCCAAGGCTCATTGAGGTTCTCCGGATTTTGACAGCGTTGTTGTTATCAAAGAAGAACAAAACTCTTTTCGTATTTTCGTTTACAACGCTGTTTTTAGTGCCGATTATTCCAGGTAAGTCAATAATTTCGCCGTCAACATTTTCAAAAACAATATCCCCTCCGGGAAGAGCGAAAGTTTTATTGTCGAAGGAAGTAATCTTCTCGCCCTTTTTGCTTTCACGCACGATTATCGTATGATTTTTAATTTTGTCATAGTCAAATGCGTGGCATGGGTGGCCCACTGTAATCATTACATAATTAGTTATATCCACCACGGCATTAAGGGAGCGCATGCTTGAAGCCTCCAGCCTATCTATCATCCATTTTGGTGACTTCCAGTTTTGAATTTCATCAATAACAACACCAGTTAATCTATTTTCTAATTTAGGGCTGGAAACAAGTTTTAAAGGTAATGATTTCTTAACTATTAATTTTTCACTGTTAACTTTTAACTTTTTCAGCTTTGCTGAAAACCCAAACTGCGGCAATATGGCTGTGGCTTCGCGGGCTATGCCTAAAACGCACGCCGCATCCACCCGGTTTGTGGTCACTTCAATGTGGTAAATATAATCATTCTCTGTTTTTGCAAGCTTCTCAACCGAAGGTCCACACAGAGAAAGATATTTGGCAATATCATTCGCTGTTGCTTTAGTATCCAGAAATTCGCGTAAATGTGAATCAAGTATTTTTATGTCCATCTAATTAATTTTTAATTTACAATTTACAATTTTCAAAACTGATACAGAAAACGCAAGTCTGTGCTGTAAAGAGTTCTTAAGTCGTCAATTTTAAGGCCGGACTTCATCATTAAAACCCGCTCGACTCCCCAGCCGAAGGCAAAGCCGGTATACTCCTCTGGGCTAATCCCTCCGTTTTTAAGAACATTAGGGTGAACCATTCCGGCTCCGCCAATCTCAAGCCAACCGCCTTTACAGAGTTTGCAGCCCGTTCCGCCACAAATGTCACAGCTGATATCCACTTCAAAAGATGGCTCTGTAAATGGAAAGTTGTATGGCCTGAGTCTCGTTACTCTGTCTTTGCCAAAGTAGGTTTTGGCAAAATAATCGAGCGTGCCCTTCAAGTGAGTTATAGAGATATTTTTGTCTATAACCAACCCTTCAAACTGATGAAACATTGGGGTGTGGGAGACGTCTGACTGGCGCCTGTAGCACTTAGCTATATTAACCATACGAATAGGAGGCTTGGTCCTGGTCATTTCTCTGACTTGCCCCGATGAAGTGTGAGGAGTCAAAACCATTGGCCCATATTTTGGATGGGCTTTGGCGTCAACCCAGAAGGTCTCCCAATTGTCCCGAGCCGGGTGGTCGGGTTCAAAATTTAAGGCTTCAAAAGCATACCAGTCCCAGTCCACTTCCGGATAACGGACGCGCACAAAGCCAATCCTCGAAAAAATTTCACTAATTTCGGCTATAGCTTGAGACACCAAATGCGTGTGCCCCATTGGAGGTTTGACTCCGGGGATAGTCGGGTCAAAACCCACTTTTTCATCGCTCAATTTAGCTGCTGCTTCAATAATTTGGGCTTCGATTGACTGCTTTGTTTCATTTATAAGCTGGCCCAAACTTGCGCGCTCGTGGGCCGGTGCATCTTTAATTTTTTTAATGAGGCTTGTGAGTTTACCGCTTCTTCCAAGATAACTTACACGCAGCTCTTCCAGCTCCTCCGGCGACTCCACGTCAGACACCAAAGCTACAAATTCGTTTCGAATGTTTCTGATTTCGTCCTGCATAGGAGTGCAGGCTTATTTTACCTTAGAAATAATCTCTTTGAAAGCCTCGGGGTCGGTTATTGCAATATCGCTTAGAATTTTTCGGTCCAATTCAATTTTTGCATTCTTAAGACCATTTATTAGTTTGCTGTAGCTCATGTCGTGCTCGCGTGCCGCGGCATTGAGGCGCACTATCCAAAGCGAACGCAAATCGCGTTTTCTGAGTTTCCTGCCCGAATAAGCATATTGCCCTGCGTGCATTAATGCCTCTTTGGCAGCTTTTATTCGTGTTTGGCGCGCTTGCTTAAAGCCGCGAGCCGCGCTTCGAACTTTTCGGTGCCGTCTTGCGGCGATTGATTTAACTCTTGCCACTGCTTGCCTTTCTTAAACCCATTCCTTTTCTTAATTTCTTGGCGTAAAAACCTTTAACTTCTACAGGGCGCCCTTGAGCGCGTCTCTTTTTACTTGAACGCTTGACGTTCAGGTGGCTTGTAAAAGCCCGGCCGCGCAAGATTTTTCCACGCTTGGTAACCTTAAATCTTTTGGCAGCAGATTTTCTGGTTTTTTGCTTTGGCATTTTAGTTACTTTACTGCAGGAATTGTACTTGTTTCCGGCTTTTTTTTCAAGGGCGAGACCACCATTGCCAGATGCCGCCCCAGAAATTTTGGCTCCATATCGATATTAACATTGTGCTTAAGGCTCTCAATTATCTCTCGTAAAAGCTCATAGCCTCGCCCTCGGCTGTCCATATGTCTGCCTTTAAAGACAACCACAACACGCACTTTGTGTTTGTGCTCCAAGTAATCGTCAATTTTCCTTATTCTTGTGTTGTAGTCCCCCTCGGCTATAAAGGGGCTGAATCTCACTTCCTTGAGCTCCGCTGCTTTGGCCTTTTTCTTCTGCTCACGGGATTTTTTCTCCTCAATATAAAGAAACTTACCGATCTCAATTATCTTGGCCACGGGTGGATTTGCGTTTGGCGCTATCTCAACAAGATCAATCCCTGACTTCTCGGCTATCGCAATAGCCTCATCACGGGACATAAGCCCCATCATTTTTCCTTCGGAATCGATAACTCGAAGCTCTACGGGCCTGATTTCCTTATTTACTTTCCAGTGTCTCTTTTTATTCAACTTAAGCTAACCTCACACGCTTTTGCTGCGTGAACTGAAATATTGTAACAAAATTGGGGTTTAATCACAAATTAGTTAATAACCCTCTTATCAATTTCCTCTTTAATATTTTTGATAAATTCATCTACGTCTTGCATTCCATAGTCCTTCCCAGACCTTCCCCGTTCTGCGACTTTGTTTTCTTTTTCCTCTTTATCACCAATTATAAGCATGTACGGCACTTTTTCATTTTGAGCATCGCGTATTTTGGCGTTTAAGGTTTCATTCCTGTCATCTACTTCAGTTCTAATTAACTCAGTTCTAAGCTTCTCATAAACTTTTTGAGCGTAGCTCAAATTACGCTCAGTAATTGGCAAAACTTTGACTTGAACTGGTGATAGCCATGTTGGGAATGCACCACCGGTAGACTCCAGCAAATTTGCAATAAACCTTCCGTATGAGCCCAATATTGCCCTATGAATCATGACAGGAGTTTTTTCTGTCCCATCACGGTCTGTGTAGGTCAAACCAAAACGCTTGGGCATTGCGAAATCAAGCTGCACAGTTCCCAATTGCCTGTCATTCCCTAGTGTATCTTTGAGCATAACATCAATTTTAGGTCCGTAAAGTGCCGCCTCGCCCACCATAACCTTACCATTGAGGCTCATTTCTTCGTTAATTTTTGTGAGAATATTTTCAGCTTCATCCCAATCGGATTCTTCACCTATGTATTTTTCAGGAGTATTTTTATCTCTAAATGATAGAGATACCCAGTGCTTGCCCCACATGTTAAGCATTGTATAAAACTTTTCTACTGCTTTGACCAAATTTGTTGCCTCGGAATGGATCTGCTCAACTGTACAAAAAGTGTGGCCATCGTCTATTTCAAACGACCTTGTACGGTTCAGTCCGCCGATGACCCCCGGTTTTTCATCACGATGCTGCTGGGTGGACTCGATATAGCTTATTGGTAAGTCTCTGTAGCTTCGCGGGCGTGAGGCGTAAATTTGGGTGTGATGAGGGCAATTAACCGGTTTTAGGACAAATTCTTCTTTATAATGGCTTTTGACGACAAATAGCTCGTCTTTAAACTTTTCTGCGTGCCCTGAGAGTTTATAAAGATCAAGCTTGGCTAAATGAGGGATGTCTACCTCTTGTGCTCCGAACTCTTTGCATATTTCCATTAAAGCCTTTTTGAGCTCATTTATTATAATTGTTCCTTTTGGCGTGTACATAACAAAGCCTTTGCCAACTAAGTCGGAAAATGCAAAGAGATCCAGTTTCTTGCCAAGAACGCGGTGATCATTTTCTTTAGCTTTTTCTACTTCGAGAAGATAATCATCTAATTCTTTTTGAGTTGGGAAGGCAGTTCCATAAATGCGTGTGAGCATTGGGTTTTTCTCGCTTCCTCGCCAGTAAGCACCGGCAATGGAAAGAAGTTTAAAGTGTTTTAGCTCTTCTTTGGGGTTATCAATATGTCCACCGCGGCACAGGTCCCGGAAATTTCCGGACTGAAAGATAGTGAGCCCGTCTTTGGCATATTCTTCAATCAGTTCTTTTTTATATTTATTATTGCTGAATTGTTCAATTGCTTCATTGCTGGAAACCTCAATGCGTTCAAAGCTGGCCCAGCTTTTCACCAATTCGTGCATTTTCTCTTCAATGCGGGGCAAGTCCTCTTCAGAAATTTTGAGGTTGTCAAAGTCATAATAAAAGCCGTTTTCAATAGAAGGCCCGATAGTTGGCTTGGCATCAGGATAAAGCTCAAGGACAGCCGCAGCCAGTAAGTGCGCGGCTGAGTGGCGAAGGTTGTCTAAGTATGATTGGTCAGCCATGTTTCTATTATAACTAAAAAAATCCCTTTTGGGGAGCTATTCAGGAGAAATAAATAACAACTCCCACCCTAGGCGGCAGTAGTTGTGGTAGTCTCAGGCCTTTTTGCAATTATAGTTAGCCTTGCATATGGTTCTGGAAGTGTAAACTCGGCCCTTCTTTGACGGTCCTCTTCGTCTACTTCGTCGGGAATACGAAGTTCTTCAACTTCTTCGACAACAAACCCTGCTTCTTTAAATGCCTTTTTCTGTTCATCAACACTTCTTACGTAGTTACTAAATTTATCTTCACTCCAAGGACCGCGGGTAGTAACTTCAGCGCTTCCTTCTTTAGCGCCGTATTTAGCTTCGTATCTTTTCGGGTGAGTAGTGACACAGACAAAAACTCCGCCTGGTTTCATTGAAGATAAAATGTTGTCAAGTGCTTGGGGATATTTATCTTTATCTAAAAATTCGGCCACCATTACCATAATTGCCAAATCATTTCGCTCTGGGGCTAGCTTATGGGCACTTATGTCTCCAACTTCGAAACTTGCTTCGGGTATTTCGCTTTTTGCGATCTTTACCTGTTCCGGGGATATTTCAACACCAAGGATGTTTTCAGCTTTAAAACCTTCTTCAATGAGTGTGTTTACATTTCGGCCACTTGCGCTCCCTATATCAAGAACACTGAGAGCGCCCCTGTCGCCAGTAAAATGCTCGTCCATTGCTTTTTCTAGGGACGGACGGACAATATATTTATAGGTGAGCAATTCCGGAGCTTTGCTGCGAAAATCTTTTGCAGCCTTGTCGTAAACTTGTTTGCTATCTCTTTGGTCAACTTGTTCTGTGGCCATATTGATATTCATATTATACCCAGGTTTTTGGAATATACAATCATTTTTTAATATAGACGCTTAAGTCTCCAAATTGTCCGTGTTCTGCCCCTTTTAAGTGATAATCTTTTATATGTTCAAAGTTGTTGAGAAATCCCGTTTTCTCCATATCTAAAATCTGCCCACTAGGCCCAAGTATCAAAAAGGTTCCTGGTCTGATTATTTCATTCCACTGTTCTTGCGAATCAACCAAGAATCGGTCTGAAGGGAACCAATATATGACATCGGCAATTAGTTTCCCATTTTCATCCAATAAGCCTTTGTTTAAAGCGTGAACTACATCTTTGTTTTTTTCTATAACTTCATCTATCTCTTCTTGAGGTGTCCCGAGAAAAACCTGCCTTTCTTTATATTTCTGTTGAACCGCTGGCCAGTGCTTGCTCGTATAATAGGAGCCGGGAATAAGTTTTACGGAGCCTTCTATGAGAGTGCCCGCCTCTTCCAGCTTTCTTATATTTTCCTCTGACCAACTATTTAGTTGGGGTTTATACTCCACTCCATAGCAGTTGGAAAAGGCTTCAGTAGAAGCTGCGCTAGTTGGAATCATTCCATCGCCAGAACCTAGATCTAAAAATATAGGTTTTCTATTGCCTCTTTCTTGAAAATTTCTGGCAACAGTTTCAAAAGTCCGTCGCAGAAATCCAAAAGCAGCCCCTGGATTTTCCTTCCATGTAGGGTACCATCCCCCGATATCTTTATGCATTCGTGTCTTTGGGGGCCATTTCCATTCCGGTAAAACTTCTGATTCTGCAAAATCTGCTAGTTTTTTAGCAACTTCATCGTTTTGCTCAATTTCCGGTTTACTGTTTGGGTCTTCCACTATGTATGAATTATCTGCTCTCTAAACTCCTCTGTGTTTGCTCCACCACATCTGCCATAAAGTTTCCGATAATTGGCACTGTGTCAACTTGGGATAAAAATGCAATTGCGAAAGTGGAAACAACTGCAAAGCCGATGGTGACGCCAATTGACCAGAAAATTCCGCCAAGAATCCCCTTTTTGGCATGCTCCGCAAGCTCCTTTTTGGTCATAAATTATTGTAGACGATTTACTTGCTCTATGCCATAATGGCTTATGACAAGGGACACTAAATTACTTCAGGCAATAGTTGATAGTGTATCGGCCGTACGTACAGATATTCAGAATCTCAAGGATGAAGTTAAACAAGTTGAGCTTAGACTCGGGAAGAAAATAGAAACTGTCGAAAAAAGATTAACAGACAGAATCAATAAAATTGGATCAAGCGTGGCATACTTAGAAGACGACACTCCATTAGTGCGCTTTAGTCTGCAAGTCCCATAGATACTTATACAAACTTCCCTCTTTATCCAAAAGCTCGCCATGAGTGCCAATTTCTTTTATTTTTCCCTTGCTCATGACAACAATTTTATCCGCCTTCATGACAGTTGAAAGCCTGTGGGCAATAATTATTGTGGTTTTATTTTTGGAAGCGCGCCAGAATGCATCTTGGATGAGCTTTTCAGACTCACTATCCAAGTGGCTCGTGGCTTCGTCGAAAATTATTATGTCCGGGTCCGCAAGAATCATTCGGGCAATGGCTACGCGCTGCTTCTGCCCGCCTGAAAGCTTAATTCCCCGCTCGCCAACATTGGTATTGTAGCCTTTGGGCATTGTCTCTATAAAGTCGTGAATATTGGCCATTTTAGCAGCTGCAATAAGCTCTTTATTAGTTGCTTCGGGACTGCCGTATTTGATGTTGTAGCCAATTGTGTTATTAAAAAGAATCGGCTCTTGAGGAACTACTCCCATGTGAGATCTGAGTTCTTGCTTGGTAACTTTTGAAATATCAATATCATCTATTTCGATCTTGCCAGAGTCAAGGTCGTAAAAGCGCATCAAGGCTTTGACCATGGTGGTTTTACCGCCACCACTTCGGCCAACTAAAGCGATTGATTGGCCCTGTCTTATGGTAAGACTTACGCCCTTTAATGCGTTCTTTTGCCCACCTTTGTAGGAAAAATAAACGTTGTCAAAAATTATTTCTCCTTTCACCTGTGTAAAATTAAGTGGATTCTCGGAGTCCTTGACCAGGATATTTTCATCCAGGAGACCGAAGTAGCGCTCCATGTCGACAAAGTTTTTGGCTATATCCCGGAGTGCAAATACTAAATCAAATATCTGGGGATAAAATGATGCGGTGAAGCCTGCAACCAGCACAAAGTCGCCTATTGTAATTTCATTGTTTAATGCCAGTCTAAGGGACAAGAATAAAGTTATAAAAATTCCCACTGTCATTATCCCGCCGACACTTAGGTCAAAATAACGAAAACTGATGCCATAGTCCCACAGATGTTTCTTCCAAGGGCCAAATACATTTTGAAGGCGGGCTCTTTCCCAGTTTTCCTTGGCAAAAAGCTTAACAGTCTCAAAATTAACAAAATTGTCGACAATTACATCTGAAACATCGTCTTCAGCGCGGTTGAAAAGTGTTCTGATCCTGATGTTTTTTCCAATTATAAATTTAATTGTCAAAAGGAGTGCAAAAACTGAAGTACCGATAGACAGGCCAATTCTAATGTCAAGCGCAGATAAAAAGAAAAACATTACGAAAAACTCAATTACAACCCAAAAAATTCTAAAATGAATTGCATGGAATAAGTTAAAGTAGCTTCCGTCTCCGCGTTTGACTGCACTAATTAGAGAACCGGTACTTTTGGAGGCATGGAAGGCAAAGTCTAAGTCGTGAACTTTCTTAAATACGTCAATTCTGGTGTCTGAGGCCGCGTCTATTAAAAGCAAGTCTCCGAGTTGGAAAGTAAGCGCACTTAAACCTGTCGCCACTAAACGCACGATTACATAGACCACCAGTATGTTTATGAGCACTTGTTCATTCAAGTCTGGGAGTTTGTCAACGAAAAGTTTATAGAAATATGGAGTTAAGCTGTGAAGGATTGCACTTACAACAATGAGCAATAAAACCAATCCGAAGATAAATCTTCGGCGAGCCAGATAGCGATAGTAAACACGCAAAATATTTAGCATAAGTGGGAAGTGGCCCGCAAATTGCTTCGTAAGCGGGCCTAACCTCGCTTTCATGCAAAATGCAAGCATAGCATGAAATTTGCGAGGTGGACCCGAGGGGAATTGAACCCCTTTCTCATCCATGCCATGGATGCATTCTACCGGTGAACTACGGGCCCACGAACGTTTTGAAGTTTGTGGACGCTAAGGGACTCGAACCCCTGGCCTCTTTCACGTCAAGAAAGCGCTCTAACCAACTGAGCTAAGCGTCCATGAGTAGAATTATTATATATTATGAGTCTGATTTGTGCTACTCGTAGGCGGCATCGGTGGTTCTACCCTGGCCTTCGGATCGTGGCCTTGAACTTTAACCAACTCTTGAGTTCTTCTTAATTCACCCAAAGGCAAAGATGCTACAATTCTAGGGTCACCACCATAATATTCACAAATTAAATCGCTTATGTATTTATCGTCATTTTCAATCTCTATCATATAATGTTTACACCTCCTTTCATATTTCTAAGTCAATAAAAAACCTCTCGGTTTGAGAGGTTAACTTTTCCACTAACCTCTCTCCCCTAGAGGAGAATAATGAGGTGTAGGTTCCCGCTTTCGCGGGTAAGAATGATTGTGCTTAAGTTCATGTTATAAAACGTAGTTTACAAAACAGTTATACCCGGTGTCAAGCCCACCATAATTTCTATTAAAGTCGGCCCGTTTTGATAAGTGCCGAGCTTCCGAAGCATTTGAGTGTGCGGCTTTACTTGGCTCAAAACTTCCGTGACTGTTTTATTGTCCACCGGGTGCTCAAAGTCAAGGTAAAACAAGTAACTCCAGGGGCTTCCTATCAACGGCCTGGATTGAATTTTGGTTAAGTTAAGATAAGCCTGTGCAAACGGTTTCAGGCACTCTAGAAGTGAACCGGGCTTATGTGCCGCGGCAAAAACTATCGAGGTTTTATTTGCACGCTTGACGTGGTTTCTTTTGCCGATTATTACAAATCGAGTAAAGTTTTCCTGGTTTGATTGTATTTGAGCTTTAAGAATATTGAGTTTATAAAGGTGGGCCGCGTGTAAGCTTGCAATTGCTCCTGCTTTCGGGTTTTTCTTTCTAGCTACAAACTCAGCACCCGCTGCGGTATCTTCAAAAACAACAGATTTTAGCTTTCTGGCTTTAATAAAGTCTTTGCACTGCTCGAGCGCCTTTTGGTGAGAGTAGACTTGTTTTACCTGGTTTAGCTTCCCGATGCCAAGTAGATTATGATCAATCCTAAGTGATATCTCGCCGCGGATTTTAAAGTCATATTTATAAAGTAAATCAAAGACGTCGTAAATTGACCCGACTAGTGTGTTTTCAAATGGCAATACCGCGAATGCCGCTTTCCCCACCTTTACGGACTCAAATACCGCTTCGAAATTGTCAAAACCAGTCAGCTTTGGACTTGGAAATAAGTAGCTCGCAGCAATGTGGCTATAGGCGCCCGGCACTCCCTGGTAAGCAATTTTTTGCATTTCTGAGGTTTACCCTGCTGAGCGTTGGAGGTAGTGCTCACCGGAAAGTAGATATTTTGCTCCGTGTTTTTTATAATTTGCGCCCCACATATTTTTCTTGGCAGCTCGGCGGTTCATGGAGCCCAGCCACACGCCCGCGCTTTCGATTTTCTTTCTGAAAGACTTGATAAAATCAAAAATACGCTCCAGAAAGTAAAGCTCGTAAATGGATGTAGAGGACGGAGCCTGGAAGGCAGCAATTTGCACTTCTTGTGAGAGTTGAATTGTAACTTTTGCAGCCTTTTGCACTTCTTCGTGGATGGCCTTGATTTGAACCCTCAGTTCGTTGGTCCTTCGCTCCACGAGCATTTGGTCTTCTTGGCGGAGGCGCTTTTCCAGAAAATACATTTTCTGAAGTTTTTCGTTGTCGGTTGCTTTGCCCGAGTAAACTTCATTTATTTCCACTGCCTGGCCGGGCAAAATTTCACCCGAGAATTTGCGGTTCAGAGTAGGTGCTTTGCCGAAAATCTGGCGCATTACTTCGGCAGGCATTGGCTGAAGTAAATCTTTTTTCAAGACCTCCCGCGTGTCGCGCAAAAGCTCAAGAGGGTTTGCAACCGGCACCTTTTTGTTTCCCGAGGTTTTGTTGTTCATACTAGCTTATTTCTATAGTAATGCGGTGAGCTTTTCAAGTACCTTTCTTTTTATTAGAAAGGAACTGATAGTGCTTTTTTGGTCATTTGTGACTTCCTGCCCGCTTGCATTGGCCGCGCCAATAAACGCTGACACTTCATCTTCCGCGACTGTTACTTTTTCTTTTTCTGCAATTCTTGCAAGAACTATGTCAATTCTTATTGCGCGCTCGGCCGCAGCTCCGTATTCGACTCTAAGTTCCTCAGCAGTTTTTTTGACTGATGCGAGGTAGCTTTCAAGTGACAGTCCGAGCTTCTCGATTCGCTCAAGCAAGGAAGAAAGCCTTGAATTGACCTCTTCTTCAATAAGAAGCTTTGGAATCGGGAATTTAAAGTGGCCGATTAATGTCGCAATTGCCATATTTTCTTTTTGTTCAAGTGTTAACTTTTCGGACTTTTTAGCAACTTTTTTTATGACACCTGCGTAATCATCGAGCTTAAAATCTGGGAGCTCAGCCGTTTTTGCGCGAACTTGCCAGTCTTCACCTTCTTTTGCTTCCAGAAGCTCAAACTTGGGGTAGATTGCAGGACGGAGCTTCTCATCCCGGATGAAGTCGGAAAATAGCTTGGGCAATATATGAGACAGAGTGTGCTCAAGCACATATTGCTTATCAAGTTTAGCTTCAGCCTTGTCCAATGGAGCTTTACCTTTTCTAAAGCCCGGCACCTCAACGTTTACAGCAAGCTCCTTGATGGTTTCCTCGCGGACACTGGCGATTTTTGCCCACGGAATGGTAAAGGTTATTTGGACAGTTCCATCGTCTTGTCTGGCAATAGCTGGCGTAGTCATGGGCAATTATAGCATATCAGCCCTTGTGCTGAGTTCTGAAGCTGCTGGGATTAAAGCTTGCCTTTCCGGGTTTCAGTCCGCCGGGCTTAAACATTTGCCCACGGAAAAAGTTACTTGTTCGGTAGCCCACGACTGCTTCCGGTTTGTCCTTACTTTTTATATAGCTCTTTGGTGTGTTTGAATCGGTCATTTAGTCAATTTATTGAGAAATGCGTTAACCAAAGTCAGCACTATTGATGACACCGCTGCGGTTAAAAAGCTATCAATGTCAAAACCGGGCACAATTGCGGCCGCAAGCATGAGTAGGCCAACGTTTATGAGAAACGCCGTTATGCCCAAGGTGACAATACTGAATGGTAGTGCCAAGATTTGAATTATTGGACGGATGAAAGTGTTAATTATTCCAATAACTACTGCTGCGACTATTGTTGCCTCCAAACCCACGAGTTTAAAGCCTGGTATTAAGTAATCAACAATTAATAGCGCAGCTACATAAATAATTATTTTGCCAAGTAGGTTTAGCATAGCTTAATTTTGAACATTTTCCTTAAAAAAGTCAACATCTCGGGCAACGACGGTATCCCAGTCTGGCCGCATGTTGTGGTCGGCGTTTGGGTATTTGTAATATTCTACCTCGTTGTCAAGAGATCGCATTTTGGCTACAAAACTGTCGCTCCACTCGGTTGGAATTGCGTCGTCTGCGCCACCCTGATGTACCAAAAGCAGAGCTTTGATTCGCTTTAAATAGTTTGAAAAAGTGTATTTGTCTACATCATAAAGCTCTTCAAATTTGGCAAGCTCCCGCCTAATATATTTTCCCCCGTCGTGAGACTCATCGGTGTAATAGAGTACCGAGTATGGAAATGGCTTTGTAACAGGTGCCCATAGAGTAGTTGGAATTTCTCGCCCGGTAATAGCAAGTACAGTTAAGGCAATTTGCCCGCCATTGCTGTGTGCCCAGATAAACAAATCTTTATTGTTCCACTGTTTAATTGTTGAAAGCGAGCTTAAGATACTAAGCGCTGTAGTGTAAGTTTGAAAACGCGTTTCGTAGATATTACCTGCTTCCGGGCTTGAGCCTCCGTAGCCCAAAAAATCGGGTGCGACCGTGATAAAGCCGTTTTCGGCAAAATACGCTGCGGCGTTTTTGGTCCCCATTCCGGTTTCGAAAATGTTTTGGTCTACGTACCCGCGTATCATGAAAACTAATGGATAACTTCCTGGTTCATTTGGAATATTTATTTGGCCGGTTACGGTCTTAATTTTATCTGTGTTAAGATTTGGGCTGAATTTGTGCTCGAAAAGATAACTTATGTATCTATCTTCCTCGGAAATTATATCCTTTATTTCTATCTCTCCTTTTGGAATTTGTGTTTCGGCCAAGTTATCAATTTCATATATGGCTAGTGGGGTTGGAATGGGTGTTGGTTCAGGTTCAAAAATAGTAATGCCCTCGCGGGGTAAACTGGCAAACCCATAGCCAACAATTCCGGAGACAACAGCCGAAACCAGAATTGTGAGAATAATTACATACCTACTCATGACATAGTTTACCATTTGACTGCACTGGTATAATTATCTAGATGAGTTCTGAGAGAGATATTTCAATAAGACAGCAGAATATTCTTAGTGCTTTGAACGAAAACGAGAGTCTTCGTAAAACAGGCCTGAGCGTTAGAGAGCTGGGTGATGCCTCTGATACTACTTCTACCAGTGTTGTAGAATACAACATTGATCATATGGCGGAAATGGGTTTGGTTGAAACTGAACCAAGCATTGCTAGGTCGACTTCTATTACAGAAAAAGGCAAGCAGTATATAACTCCTGCTGTCAGAGAAGGCTTAGTCGTTGAAGGATAGTATAAATACTAAACCCTCCATAGAATAGAAAGGCGCTAAATACCGCAATTGTTCTAAATAACGATGGCCTTGTCTGTTTCACTAGCGAGGTCTTATTCAAATACAAAACCAAACCGGTATAAATAAACATTGAAAAAGCGTTAAGCACTGCACCTGTCACAACCAGTGCTAAGGGCTCAGTGAACCCTGAGGCAAAAATTACGACCCCCGCCAAAATCTGTAGCCACAGAAAAATATAGAAATATTTCGGGAGGTTGTTTATTTTAAACCTGTTTTGGTCTGTAATGACCAGGTTTTCTGAGGCTATTCGGGAGTTACTGCCAAGCACGGAAAATTGCGTCCCAAAAAGCATGACTCCGGCCATTACCAAAAAGAAAGTCCCAAGCGCCGGCAGCGTCCGCTCAGCTATCACTTTGCCCTCTAATACCACAAAGTTAATACTTGTAACTATATCGGGGTTGCCTGATACCGTGGAAAAAGCCAGAAGACTCAACAAGACCATGGTAAATGCCCCGGTAATCCAGAAAACCACAGCGTGCTCAACGTTAATTCGCTTCCACCAAAGTTTAAAGTTTTTAACGTTTTGGATAGTTGGTTCAAATGTCGTCCCCTCGAGGTTAATATTTTCCTTTTTGCCGCTAAAGATACTCGTAATCCTGCCCGAAAACTTGCCCATGCCATAGCCTTTTTCTTTTATATACAAAGATTGAGCGAGGTTGAGGTTCCCACCTGCTCCTGCGTAGGCTAAGGCTCCCAGGAAAGTCGCGATGGGAAGCCCAATTGGTAAAAACCAAAAACCCTCCCCTGAACCCACAAGCCCCCGGGCAAGAGCCTCCCAGTGAATAGGTTTGGCAAAAAGCAAGGTGATGATAAAAATAAAAGGGATTCCAATTAAAATGATCGTCTTTTGTATCTGTTCCTGGGTTTTATAGACAATTGTTCCAAGACTAAAAAGAGCCCCCATGAGGAGCAAAAGTGCTGTTCCGATTAGGCCGGAATAAGCAATTCCGAAGGCGTGGGCAAGTACAGTTGCTGAGGCCGCGGCAATGCCGGGCCACATCCAGGGCACAAGGGTTGTGAGTATGAACCAGATGGGGGTAAATCTGCCGTATTTACGAGTTAGACCAACAAAAATGCTCTCACCTGTGACGAGCGTATAGCGTTCTATCTCCATGTTTATAAAAAACTGAAAAGTAATGCCCAAAACTGCCGCCCAAATGATGCCCATGCCAAAATTTGAGGCTAAATATGGCCAGAGAATAAGCTCCCCGCTCCCCAATCCAACTCCGAGAATAATGAAACTGGGGCCGATTAAATCTCGAAGGCGCAAAGCAGGAGGCATGTCTGCTTTTTTGAGTGGAGCAAGGCCAGTCATAGCTTATTTATACATATTTTGATAATTAAGTCCATAATTGGTATAATTCTCAAACTATCACGCTTTTGGGCGTGATTTTTGTTACCTAAAAATGAGTCCAGAATTTTCGTACCAGTGCACAATACCCGACGATAAGTCGAAGGTGCTAAACTTCGGCTCTTGTCCTTGTGAGTCGTACAAAAATATGGCTAAGGTTGTTTATACTCATTTAAGGCCGGGGGAGGTTATCGTTCCCAAAATTGAGAATGAGCTAGATTTAAAAAATATTATTCTTGTCGCAAACAGAAATTTGAAATCAAGTCATTTTGAGATGAGGGGTAGGGACTCTAACCCCTTAGCTGGTGTTACTTATCCTGGAAGGTCGGCTCATTTGGATTATATAACCTCCGAGATTGGAGAAAATTCTCTAATTTGCAAGGACCACGTTAGTGAAGTGGTACGACATTGTTTTGGGAAAGAGATGGATAGGCACGATGGAATGTTTCAGGCAAAAATTTCGGATTTGAGAGATGTGGGATTTTGGGTATTTCTCGCCCCGACTGGTTTACATTTATTACATGTACGAATGGTTCACGAAAGAACCATGATGAGCGGAGACTTGCCCACTCCGCACGATAGGCAAAACTTAGTTAAAGTATTTCAGAGGGTTTATCCTCTCAAAAAATAACTATTGTAAATCCCTTGGCAGGATAACTTCGGGGAGCTCGCGGCTTGGGTCAATCATCATGAAAGTTTCAACCGGTGTTGGTGTTGGAGCTGGAATATAGCGCACATTTGTCCTTGGAGGTTCCACTCGCGTAGTATCCTGTTTTTTTGGTAGAAGAATAACTATTAATATTACAATAGCAACAGTCCCTAGACTAAGTAAGGTTTTATAACGTGGCTTTTGGTTCTTGACTTCGGGTTTTGTTTGCATTAGAGTGAACTGTGAATGAAACAATCTCTGTCTCTTTAGTTTACGACGGGAAGACAAAAAAAAGTATACCAAGAAGTATTGTTTGGAAGAATAGAATTTATAGGGTTACCAAGCTTGGGCTTCATCACACTTATAAAGATGGCGACAAGCTTCTACATGTTTTTTCTGTAGTCGCGGGCAGCCTGTTTTTCAGACTTGTTTTTGACACCAGTAATCTTCATTGGAAGCTAACCGAGATTCAAGACGAACTAGTTTCTTAGGATTTGAGATTTAAATTTCTCAAATTCGTGACGGCTTATTGTAAGAGACAAGTCAGCTTTTAAATCTCGGATGTCTGACTTTATGAAAGAAATGTTGTTTTTCAACCCTAGTATTTGTTTGCTTAGTAAATTTATTGCCTTTTTAATTATGGAAATTTCTGGTCTAACCATATCATGATGATATTGGGTAATTTGTTCGTGAAAAACATCTTTCACTATGTCTCTAATATCTTTTTTAGAAGGAATGTCCTTTTTGGAAGCAACATCAAGTTCTATGAAGGTGTCCCGAATCATTCCCCTCACATCCTTTTTAGTAGGAATGTCCATTTCGATAAGTACATCTCGAAGTTGATCTCTGACGGACTTAATAGCCATGTTCCAATATAACATATTTTATGGACTTTAACCCCTCCGCACCGACGGTGATGCATATAGACATCAATTCCTGCTTTGCCACAATTGAGCAGCAGGCCAATCCTCTCTTGCGCGGGCTTCCCATTGCAGTTGTGGCCTATGACTCACCGCGAGGGGTGATTCTGGCCGCCTCGATAGAAGCCAAGAGGTTTGGAGTCAAAACCGGCATGCGGCTTATGGACGGCAGGCAATTGGTGCCGGAGCTCACAGTAGTTCTTCCGGATCCGGATAAGTACCGCTTTGTCCACAAGAAATTGAATAAACTTTTGAGCAAGTTTTGTAGCGAAATATATCCAAAGTCCATAGATGAGTTTGTCTTAGACTTTCAAAGTCATCGCGTAGAAAGTCTGCCTGCGCAGGCAGGTAGCATGCAGCATGTAGCACGGGATATAAAGCGAAGAATTGAAGAAGAAATCGGAGAGTGGATTACAGTATCGATAGGGATTTCTACAAACAGACAATTGGCCAAAGTGGCAGCTGGGATGGTTAAGCCCGACGGCTTAGTTGAGATCAATGGGAGCAATTTCAGGCAGGTTTACAAGAGTTTGAAGCTTACAGATATGCATGGTATTAACACAAGGTACGCGGTGCGGCTGAACGCCGTGGGAATTCACACGGTGCCCGAGTTTTACGAAAGTACTCTTTCGAATATCGAAGCTGCCTTTAGGTCAGTAAATGCTTTTTACTGGTATTTGCGTCTTCGAGGTTATGAAGTTGATGGCATTGAGTTTGGAAGGAAATCTTTTGGGAATTCTTATTCAATTCCTCAAAACCTGAGTTTAGTGCGGGAGCTATCCCCTATTTTGGCTAAGCTGGTCAACAAAACCGCGACACGGCTTCGTAAGGCCAAGTATGCGGCGTACGGCGTTCATGTTGCCGTCTCGTTTAAAGGTGGAGGTTTCTGGCACCATGGCGAGCGGCTCCCCCAACCGGTTTTTTACACGAGCGATATTTTTAAGGCAGCCTATGCTGTTTTGAAAAGAGTGAGAATTAACCGTCCGGTTCATACGCTCTCGGTTTCTTGCTACGATTTGGTTGAGAAACCGCCTTTACAGCTTTCGATGTTTGAGAATGAAGAGAAAAGGCAGTTTTTGGCTCAAGCTATGGACCGGGTCAATAATCGTTTTGGTAGTTTTGTCTTAATGACCGGCAATATGCTTGCTGCAAAGGACGCCGTGAAGGATAGGATTGCTTTTGGTCAGGGAGGAATTAGTTAGCTATAGTAATTAGATCTCCAACTTTTATATTGTTTTTTTTCGTGAAACCCGCGTTTACTTCAAGGACGGAGTCCACTTCCTGATTTGAAGGGTACATTTTAAGGTTTTGTTCGGCTACCCCCGGCTCGTGAGGAATTTTTTCATCAATTTGGACGACTACCCCGTCGGCAATCCAGATGATATCCAGGGGAAACCTCATTCCTTTCATCCAAAAAACGGCTGGCCGTTTGGTGCCGTAGTCAAAGAGCATACCTTCGTTTTCGGGCAGGCTGTCCCGCTCGCCAAGCCCGAGCCTCATTGCCTCCGTTGAGTCGGCAAGCTCGACCATAATTTTTGTTTCCGCAATTGCTAAAGTGAGCTTGAGGGTTGGAGTTGACATTAAAGACAAAAGCTTTGAGTCATTTTGGCGTGGAAGAAAAAGAAAGGCAAGTGCGGCCAAAAAAAAAGCGATTAAAATCACTGGCAGGAATTTTTTTGTCATCTGTTGGTCCCCAACACCTGAACGGGGTTAGCGCTATTTGCGGCTTTTTGGGTTTGGTATGAGGAGAAAGATAAAAATAGAAGTAGGACTAAAATAAACACCACTCCTGGGAGCATAAAAAGCACAAGCCTTAAGTGTGCGCGCCAGCCCTCTTTGTATATGTGTATATGTTCGCTACTCACACTTTTATTCTAGCGCATTTTGGGAGATTTGGTAACTGGTGTGCCGGGGACAGGACTCGAACCTGCATCCCGCTAAGCGGGACATGGTCCTAAACCATGCGCGTCTACCAATTCCGCCACCCCGGCGAGTAACGTATTATAACACTGAAAGTGTTTCAAGCTCTGCTTATACCAAAAGTGTTTTTGACACAGTTTGTTATATTGTTATTTGGAGTTTGATGAACTAAAATTCCGTAATTAAACCAACAAAAAACTCCGATTTGCATCGGAGTCTTTTGAGTCTAAATTCCAACGCTCCTCACGCGATGCGTGATTTGCCTTGAAACGTGGTGCTAATATAGCATATAACTACAGGCTAGTCAAGTTAATTTACTTCTTTTTAGCCAGAATAAAAATTGAAGGCCCGAAATTAAATTTTGCCAGTGGCTTTTGAATTAGCTCTTCCAAGCGTGTTAAATACTTCAGAGAGAAAATTTTTTTTACAGAGGAGTTTCTTATATTTGAAACCGAACGCTTGTCAATTATTTTAAATCCGTTATCGCGAAGTGTGGCTTCAACAATGTCAGGATGGTGATTAAGAAATAAAATAGAGCGTTTCTTGATGTTACCTGTGCTTCGCTTATCTTGTGGGAAAATATCGATAGGAAAAGTAAAATTGCCGCTCAGAAGATTTTTAAGAATTGCTTTGCCGTGAAGCTTATTTGCAAACTCGAGTATCAGGTAGCCGCCGTGAGGCAGATATCTGGAGGCAGTTTTGATGGCAAGTTCAGGATCTTTAATGTGGTGCATCACTCGCACCAGGACCACTACGTCAAATTTTTTGGTGAGTTTAGCGGGTAGATTTTTAAGTGTTGAGCGAACAAAAGTGACCTTCTTTGCTTCGCCGTTTAAGTATGTTTTGGCTTTTTGTAAAATCCCTAGTGAAGGGTCGACCAAGGTAGCTTCCGAGCAGTACTTGTTATAAACTTTCGCGAGTCTGCCGTAACCCGCACCAATTTCTAGTATTTTTTTATTCCCGCCCAAGCGTTTGAAGAAATCTTTTAGTACAATTACTTCGCTTTGGTGCTCATACGCGCGTTTTTCCCAATACCGTGGATAATCATAGTCGTCATACGCGGCAGCCATTTAACGCATTTCCTCCATAAAAAGCCGCACCCCATAGGCCCAAGAGCCGTCTGAAAGTGGCGTATACTTTTGCATTATGTTTTCAGGGATCAAAAGCCCTTTATTTATGTATTCTCTTTTAAGGCCCTCGGTAACTATCTTAATGCCTTCTTCGTAGGACTCAAAGCCCAAAGTTCCCTGACTGTGGATTCCCCAGCCCCAGCAGTTGGATGTCCCCTCCGGGATAACTTTACAGAGATTACTTTCCTGCTGAGCAATGGCTGTGGTGAGCCTGAAGTCCATTTCGTATTTGTCTGCCATGGCCACGATGTAGTCAGCATATGGCATCAACGGGGAATCATATCTTGTGAGGTATTTTCGTAGTATCTCGGCGCGGGCGTCTGAGCTTCCTACTTGAGCGTCAATAGTCGCGAGTTCTCCGGGTAAAGCAGCAAAAATATTGGCGCCTGCCTTTGTCTCAGCAGCAAGGACCTGAGGTTGGGGCTGGGTCTTAGCTGTCGCTAAAAAAAGGGAAAAAATGCTTACAGTTAAAGCAATTGGGGTGAACAAGATAAAAATAGCCAAAAGCGTAATACTTTTGGTAAAAGAGTAATGAAACCCATTCATCTTCTAAAGGATGACACAGATGGGCTTTAGAGTCAATTTGTAGTAAAATACAGGAGTTCTGGCCCAGTAGCTCAACGGATAAGCAAAGCTTGTCCCTTGGCAACTGTACCGAGTACGGCCCAGTAGCTCAACGGATAGAGCAATTCCCTTCTAAGGAAGAGGTTGCAGGTTCGATTCCTGCCTGGGTCACTAAGGCTTGCCCCGTGACGAGCGGAGCGAGTTTTACGGGGTCCCGTAGCTCAATGGTAGAGCAGCGCCCTCTTAAGGCGATGGTTGGAGGTTCGAGCCCTCCCGGGATCACAAACCTAGAAATATTTTCATTTTTTCCACTTCTTTTGCCAATTCTTTCTCAAATACTTTACTTTTTGGCCGGCCTTTTGCAAATCCAAGCTCAATATCCAATTTTTTATTTACTACCTTTATATTCGCCCAGCCGATAATATCTTCGTTCCAAAGCAATGGCATTGCGTAGTAGCCTCTTATTCGTTTGTGCTTTGGCGTATAAGCTTCAAAGCGGTACTGCCAGCCCCAGAGGTGTTCGAAGCGGTTTCTGTCCCAAACCATAGGATCAAATGGAGCCAAAAACGCTACATTCGGTTTTCCAGCTTCAAATTTTTTATATGGCTCCAGAATGTAAGTAACCCCATCTATTTTTTCTCGTGTTAAAACACCGTCTTTAACCAGCTTATTGAACTCTTTTTTAGTGTCGCCTAGAAGTCTTTTTGTAAAGTGCAGCGCTTCGGTCAACTTTTTTTCAGTCACCGGGTTAAGAATGTTGACTATGGAGAGAATAATCTCTTTTTTACGCTCAGATTGAGTTTTTGGATTAGCATATTGTTTTCTGACTTCGTAAATTTTATTGCCATTTTCTCGCCTTAAAACACGAACCAGTCCATAATAGTTAAGAATATCGAGTGAGTGTTTCGCGGCTCGCGAACTCCCGCCCCACCAGTTTTTAACAGACTCACGCCCAAGTACTTTTTCCAGATCTTTAGAATTTGCCAGTTTGAGTTTATCAACCGCGTCTAATACTATTTTATCGAATTTTGATAGCCTGCCTACTTTCTTTGGCAGCAGTAAATCACTTAGGTTTTTGGTAAGAAAACCATATGCGTAAAGATAATCCTCTTCTAAACCAAGTGATGCTATGTTTTTGCCTAAATCGTTAACTTTATAATTATTAACTCTGTGTCGGAGTATGAGGTCTTGAGCCCTGGCTGGCGCGCGAATCGGGTCCGCTTGCACAAACTGAAGTCTGTTTAGTGTTTCCTTTAAGGTTGCTGGTTGAAAGAAAGTTTGGGCGAGGGCAAGTGCACGAAGTTTTGTGATGTTAAGGGGCATTTTGAGCGGGAGACGGGATTCGAACCCGCGACCTCTTCCTTGGCAAGGAAGCGTACTACCACTGTACTACTCCCGCCTACGCACTTCGTGCTTTGGCGGGCAGGCCCGCTTGGGCTGTGCCGGCCGAAGCCTTGGCGAAGGCTGGTGCTGAGAGCAGGAGTCGAACCCGCATCTGACCTTCTTCAGAGGCCCGCCGTGACCACCTTGGCTATCTCAGCTTGTACTCAAGACGAGACAACGTTCTGCGTTAGCAGGTTGTTATCCCGGCATGCGAATCTATTATACCAAATATAATCCGCTAATCACGTATTATATCGCTTTGAGCAGGTTTAGCTTCGCTAAAGAAATGCAATGCGGTATAATACGGCTACGCTGGAGTGTTGAAACTGGCAGACAAGCACCGTTCAGAACGGTGTGCTCGTTACGAGCGTGGAGGTTCGAATCCTCTCTCCAGCACATTTTTGGTATAAGCAGAGCTTGAAACACTTTCAGTGTTATAATACGTTACTCGCCGGGGTGGTGAAATTTGGTATACACGTACGCTTGAGGTGCGTATGCCGTAAGGCGTGCAGGTTCAAGTCCTGTCCCCGGCACCAGATTTTGGACGTGTAGCTCAGTCGGTTAGAGCACTGCGTTTACATCGCAGGTGTCGGGGGTTCGAGTCCCTCCACGTCCACACTAGCGACCACCAAAATTTGAAGCCAAATAAATTATTACTCCAATAACCAACAGATAGCCCAGAGCCGCAACCGTCACATACTTAAGCTTCCTGTTTTTGGATAAATCCGGTTTAAGATCCGGCTTTTGAGCTTTGAGAGACTTATAAAGCAAATAGCCGTAAATTAATGAAAGCGGCGTAATTATAAAACTAATGACGGTTGAGTAAATTGAACTTAATCCTTCATAGCTCGTATCTTTCAGTAAAAGTGAAGGCAGAGATGAAACGACTGCAGTAAGAATTCCAAACAGAAACCAGCGAGTAAATACTTTAACAATAAAACCTTTGATGTAATCGCGGCTCACCAAAAGCGCGTTCATCCCCCGCTTATTCTCATCAATCAATACAAACATGCCAAACCAAAACCAGATTGAAAGGATAAACCCGGGAATGAGAAAGAGCATGTAGCCACCGACTACGAGAAACATTGAAACAAGTGAAAGCCCCAAATAAGGCAAAATTAAGGGCTTTGCAAGCTCAAGTAGGTTTTTTATTGAGCTTACAGTTTTGCCATCAAGAAGGGTCTTGACTGCAAGCATTATAGCAATCTGAAACCAAAGCTGCGTCGCGATAATTGCCAGTACAGAAATGACGCCTATCACAATTAGGATTAACGAGAACCCGGTAAAGGAGAAAACGGCCAAGGCCACCGCCCCCACGAGTACAAAGACCAATAAAAAGGCGAGGCTTAGAAGGATGAGCTTGAAAAAGAGCTTAAAATTTTGCGCATAAACTTCCCAGGATTCTTTCAGTAAATCTATAAAACCCGGAAATTTATGGACTTCCTCCATATGTTTTCAGTATACACCAACTGACTTGACATATGAATGTGATATGAGTAACATGGGGCTATGGCATTGGACTTAACAAGCAGGCTCAGAAAAATTCTTGGTATGGGTGAGGAGATGGAGCAGGAGGGGGACGAGTACCAAGTACCCCAAGTTGATGTGCCGATTCAGCTCCGGACATCTGTAGAATCGAGGAGAGTAACTCCTATGGCAGCACCTCCTGGACGCGAGGCTAGATTGGGAGATAGATCCAAGGTTGTTGATAACATAGAGCAAAGGCCAGAAGGTGGTTTGACCGGTAACCAGCCTTGGGGAAAGGGAGCAACAGGAAGAGAAGTAGACCCGGTTACAGGCCGCAGTGGAGTTAAATAAATCTCACCTTCATCCATTCAATATGGAAAAACCACAACATCCTTATCTTCGCAGGCTTCAGGATGCACAAGACAGACGGAGCCGGAGTACAATTTTCAAGAAGGAGTCTGTGGCAGTTGTTGCTGGCCATAAACCTCTAATCCTGAGGGATATTCTAGATAGAGTTCGAGAGGAGCACGCAGGCGATGACCGTATTTCAGACTTTGAGTTGCACGAACTATATGTTAACTTTTTAGAAAATTTACACAACTTAAAGACGGGAATAAAAGACCCCAACAAGAATTTTAATTTATTGATGAAAAATATATTTTTTATTGACGAAGAACGACGAGTAGGAGAATTTGACCCTGAAATAGCCCAAGTATTTCTTGATACTGTTCATGAGAAGGGCAAAACGGAAGTAATTCAAGAAATGCACGATAGCGCTATGATTTCAAGAGATTTTCAAAATCACATGACCCAAAAATATGATGCACATGCCCCGCAAAGCAGAGAATATATTAAAGCTATGGTTTGGCTTGGGGAAAGAATCAAAGAAACTTAACCTTTAAACTTTCAGCCACTTTAGTAGAGAGGCTGACTTCTTGGCCCTCAAACTTGGCAGTAGGTCCCCAGATTTTGGCTCTATCGTGAGTTTGGGCGAAGTCCGGGCCGATTAACTCAGCTACGTCTCTCAAACTAATTCCTGACTTAACTATCATTGGTTTATCAATCAAATAAATTTTTACCAGATTAAGCTTGTCCCAAACAGCTTTTTTAAGTTCACTTAATCCTCTGCCTGTCTCCGCACTAATATTTATTGTATTATTTTGAAAATTGAAAATTGTAAATTGAAAATTAGTTGTGTCTGCTTTATTAAGAACTGAAATTGCCGGAACGTAAACCCGGTTTTTTGCAAAGACATCTATAAGCTCATCCAAAGACACTTTTTGCCTGATTTGGATTTCAGCATTTTTTACTCCCATCTCGGCCGCGACTTCTTTTACTGTTTCTTTATCCAATTCTTGTTTAATATTGCTTTTGATTAAGAGCCCTCCTTTGAGTTTTTTCTCGATTTTAACCTCAGGCGGGGTTTTGTCTATTCGGATACCGTTTCGCTCCAGAGCCGCGGTTATGCGCGCAATTGCCTCGGGGCGCTTGACGTCTGAGATTAAAACCAACAGGTCCGCACCACGCGCAACCGAAAGAACCTCGCGGCCTCTCCCCTTGCCTTCTTCGGCTCCCTCGATGAGTCCGGGGACATCAAGAATCTGGATATAGGCGTCGTTATATTTCATCATTCCTGGAATAACCGAGACCGTGGTAAAAGCGTATGGTGCAACTTTGCTTTCGGCGTTGGTCAGGGCGTTTAGGAGTGTGGATTTGCCTGCGGAAGGCGGGCCGACGAGTACCACTGTGGCATCACCCTGTTTTTTCAAGGCATAGCCTTGACCCCCACCGGAGCCTTGGCGGAGGGGGGTTTGTTCGAGAGTATCTTTCAGCTTGGCGAGCCTCGCGCGAAGTATGCCAATGTGCCGCTCAGTCCCCTTGTGATACGGGGTATCGCGAATCTCTTTCTCGATTCGCTTTATCTGCATGTGAGTAACTTGCAATTTGGTAAGTTGGGCCATGGTATTATTGATAGTTTAACTGAATTGAAGATCCACTTTCGAGTAATTCAATTTTTTCAGCCCATGCAAAGGTGGTGTAGCTAAACATGTCCTGGTGAACATTTGGCCATAACTCCATTGGCAGTTTAGATTTTAGATTGAAACTTGGGCCTTTCATTTTAAAAATAATGTAGGAGTCATCTGTGACCTGTTCGTATCGGAAGCCAAACTCTAGATAGCCCTCACTGAAAACGGGTTTTTCGACGTCCTTAGCTTGGTATGACCACGGGTCCACCGTACCATCCAATATGTCTTGAAGTGAAAGTCTCGATGAGTCTAAGTCAAAGCTCACATAGGGCGAACTTGCGACAACCAATTTAGTTCCGCCATATGGTGAAACGGAGGCACTAACTTTACGAAGAACCCCAGTTCTTCCGTTGTAATCCCCGGTGACGAAAGCCCAGGGTATTAACCGATCGCTTTTTGCATTTCCGTTTATACTTAACTGGTATTCAACTTTGTCGTTATCAATTTTACTCATTAAATCTGACTGTAGTGAAGCATCGAAGCTTGAGCCCGGAAAATGATAGTGGACTTGGCTCATTTCTGTTGGCCGATTTCTATTTATAATGCTTCTTCTTGCTAGGATACTATTCGTGTTAGGAAGTAACCAAAAATCTCCAAACTGATCACCAACATGCAGTAGTTTTGCCTTTTTGTAGCGTATATCTGAATAGGGCCTATCTTTTCCGAATTCCGGGTTCATGGGGTATAATTGTACCAGAAACCGGCACCCGTAGCTTAATGGATAGAGTAGGTGGCTTCGGACCATCTGGTGGGGGTTCGACTCCTCCCGGGTGCACCACATAGGAAATTGCAAGTTTGAAGGTTTCGCCTCGCTTCGCCCTGCCTGCCGGCAGGCAAGGTCGGCGACTAATTGGTATTCAATTTTGGGGGAAGAAAATTTTTATGAAAGTTTTAATCATAGATAATAGCACAAGTTATTTAAATCAGTTACAAAGCCTTCTCCCGCCCGAGGCTTCTCATACAACAATAGATTTTTCCGAGATTGACAAAGATACCGCCGAAAATTTTGATGTGGCTATTCTCTCGGGCGGACATAGTTTTCCTGTAGCTGGAAATGAAAATCGCTTGGAAAAAGAGATCGATTTTGTTAGCAATTACAAAAAGCCAATTTTCGGCATTTGTTTCGGCTTTGAATTGATTGCTTCGATTTTCGGTGCAAAACTTGAACAAATGGAAAGAAAAGAACATGGTGTTCTCAATATTGAGGTGATAGAGCCAGACGACATATTTTTGAACACCCCAAACTTTAGCGTTTACGAAAGTCATAGATGGGTTGTTCGAGAACCCGGCGAACAATTTATTACTCTTGCAAAATCGAAAGATGGAGTTGAGGCAATCAAGCACAAAACTCGACCAATATACGCGGTACAATTCCACCCCGAAATGTTTATTGATAAAACTTGTGGTGATGAGATATTTCATAATTTCTTGAATCTGATAAAATGAATCGCCGCCAAAGAAAAACTTGAAATTGTCAGCGGTGTGGCTCCGCCGCCTTTCCGTCCGCCAGCCGGCGGATTCGCGGGGGGGGTTTTTCGGAAAAATGCGTTCGGACTAATTCAAGAATACTGCACCCATTCTTGCCTTCCCTTTGTAATCTGGATACTTGACATCCACTCCTGTAAGTTGATACCTTGAAAACTGTTAAACTGTGAAATATATTTTTGTCTCCGGCGGCGTAGTCAGCGGCCTTGGGAAAGGTGTGACTGTTGCCTCCCTTTCTTTTTTACTTCAGTCCCGGGGATTTAAAGTTACTCCCGCCAAGGTGGATATGTATTTTAATGTGGATGCGGGGACCTTGCGCCCGCAGGAGCACGGTGAAGTTTTTGTGACCCACGATGGGATGGAAACAGATGAGGACCTCGGCCACTACGAGCGCTTTATTCACAGAAATTTATATAAGGAAAACTACATTACCGCAGGGCAAATTTATCAGGAAGTGATAAGACGGGAGCGGGCTTTTGAGTACGGCGGTGAAACTGTTGACGTAATCCCGCATGTGACAGATGAGATAATCCGGAGAATTGAGCTAGCAGGGCGCGTTAATGATGCAGAAATTGTAATTGTTGAGTTTGGCGGAACCGCAGGAGAGTACAAAAACGGGATATTTTTTGAAGCGAGCAGGATACTTAAGCTTAAGCACCCTAGGGACGTGGTCCAGCTTCATGTTACTTACCTTCCCTATCTGGCCAATGTAGGGGAGCTTAAAAGCAAACCCGCCCAAACTTCGGTTCATATCTTAAACGGTATGGGCATTCAGCCGGACATTCTGGTCGCAAGATCCGAAATTAAAATTGACAAAAAGAGAATGGACAAATTGGCGCTCTTTTGCAACATTTCGGTTGACCGAGTTTTTGCGGCACCCGACTTAAACACGATTTACGAGGTCCCACTTTTGTTTCATAAGCAAGACCATCACCTGGCCTCCACATGTCTCAAGCTTCTGGGGCTACCAACTCGAAGCCACAAGAAGATTTCCGAGTGGCGGGAGATGACCAGACGTGCCACTAAAAAGTGGAACAAAAAAGTTCGCATTGCAATGGTTGGCAAGTATTTTGTGACTGGAGATTATGATTTGGTTGATTCATATGTTTCAGTGGTTGAGGCCATACGCCATGCTTCATGGAGGGAGGGAGTGACCCCGGAGCTTACTTGGATAGATGCCGAGAAAGTCGAAAGGTCGGGCACAAAACAGCTCGAGGGGTTTGATGGGATAGTTGTTCCTCAAGGCTGGGGCTCAAGGGGCACCGAGGGTAAAATTGCGGCTATACAATTTGCGCGCGAGAACAAAATTCCATACCTAGGACTTTGTTTTGGGATGCAAATGGCGGTTATCGAGTTTGCCCGGCATGTTTTAAAGCTCAAAAAAGCGAATACCACAGAGGCTGACCCCGCAACTGCCTACCCCGTGATTCACATTATGCCCAAACAGAAAGAGTATCTTGCGAAACAGCAATATGGAGGAACAATCAGATTAGGCGCCTGGCCTTGTTCTTTAACTCCCGGCTCGAGATTAAGCAATTTATATAAAGAATATGGAAACGATAAAGCTGTTCCTTGGAATCAGCCTGATGGGTTAAAGTCGAAGATTAAGTCAAAAAATGGGAACTTAATATTTGAGCGACATAGGCATAGATATGAATTCAATAACGAGTATAAGGAAAAATTTATTAAAGCCGGGATGAAGATTTCAGGTACCTCTCCAGACGGAAAACTAGTAGAAGCAATAGAAATTCCCTCTCATCCTTTTTTTGTGGGGACCCAGTTTCACCCGGAATATGTTTCCCGGCCCCTCACTCCCCACCCGGTTTTTCTGGGTTTTGTGAAGGCTACTTTAGCTTCAAAAGCCTAGCTGGTATAATACGCTTGTGGGCCGAGGTGGCGGAATTGGTATACGCGTACGCCTTAAGAGCGTATGAGATTATATCTTGTGCGGGTTCGAGCCCCGCCCTCGGCACACACAAAATACGGGGTGTGGCTCAGTTGGTAGAGCGCTCGCTTTGGGAGCGAGAGGTCGTGAGTTCGAATCTCGCCACCCCGACAAGGAGTATCTTAATGCCCGACAGTACAGATGTGTTAAAAATATCAAATGAGCCATCAGAAGAACTGCCTAATAAAAATATGGGCTTAATTCAGCTGTTTAGAAAAAACCATGAATATCAAATGTACGGCCTCTGCGGGCCGGCTTTAATTAAGGTAGTCCTGAAAACTGCAAAGGATTATCAACGTCGCCTTGGTGTTATCTCAGAACACGAAACTGCTAGCATGGTGATCCCTGATCAAAGGGTTATTGCGAGTGAAATTTTCAGCGGGCCTATTGATCAAGAATTTTGGCTGAAAGCTAAACAATATGTTTTACCGAAAGATTACGAATTTTATAAAACTAGTGGAACTAAATCGTACTGTTTGCCAGAGGATATGGCTAGGTTTTTAGGAAACGGAGCAATTTTTATGGAAAACTTGGAAATTGATGATATCAAGAAGATCGTCGGTATTGAAAAAAAGCCCGTGGCTGTTTTGTGGAACGAAGAGATTCCAGATAGACAGGGTACTCCTGAAGGTGGCCATTGGTCTTTGGCGGTGGGTTACAACCCTTCAACTGATACTTTTACTATGATTGATACATCTCGCGCCGAAAGGTTCTATGACGCACGAGGTAATGTTGTTCCGAATATTCCCGACAAAAAAGAGACCCGTTGGACTATAAAACCCAAGTATAATATCGACGCTAACTACCTGGCAAAAAATTTGCATGATAAAGCGATTATTGATGGGGAAGAAAGAGAATATAACGGTGTTATTATAGTTCTAGATCTTGCGAAAATTAACCTTCGCTCCTATATTGCAATGTAAAAATGAAGACGACATACCTTTTTCTCTTTCTTTCAGCACTTGGATTTCTTGATTCGGCATTTTTGACGATTCAGCACTATAGCCGCGACCCCTTGACTTGTCCCTTGTTTGGCGGCTGTGAAGAAGTAACTTCAAGTATTTATTCTGAGGTCTTTGGTATTCCAGTAGCCCTTTTGGGAGCTTTGTATTATGGACTCATCTTTTTGCTTTCGCTTTATTCGTACCTTACTAACAACAGAAAGGCTCTGCATTTAGCTGGCTACTTTACGCCTGTTGGCCTTTTGTGCAGCGTTTATCTGGTTTATTTGATGTTTTTCGTTCTTGGTGCAGTATGTTTTTATTGCCTGATTAGTGCCATGAGTTCCACTTTGCTTTTTGTGGTTTTTATTGTAAACTGGCTGGCATGGAAGAAGACCAAGAGCTTAGTAAAAGAGAGCGAAAAAAATTAAATCGTGAAAAAGGTGAAGGGGAAACTAAGCCTTCAATAACAAGTAAACTTCCAGTTGTTGGTGCAATAGTTGCCTTGGCGGTTGGTGCCTTTTGGCTGATGTACCGCGGTAGCAATGGCAATAATGCCGAGCCCGTAGAAACTCCCCAAATAGGCTCGCCTTCTGAAGTTTCTTCGCTGGATCACACCAAAGGCCCGGAAAACGCAATGGTCACGCTGGTTGAATATGGCGACTTCCAGTGCCCTGCTTGTGCTTCTTATGCGCCGGTGGTGGACCAGCTTGCTGACGACTTTCCAAATGATTTAAGAGTTGTTTATAGGCACTTTCCACTAAGAAGTATTCACAGGCATGCTCAGATTTCTGCACAGGCTTCAGAAGCTGCGGCTGACCAAGGCTTTTTTTGGGAAATGTACAAGGTTTTGTACGAAAAACAAAAAGATTGGTCGGAAGCACGCGACCCCAGGAGTTTGTTCAAAGAATATGCAGACGAGCTGACCATGAACGTTGAGCAATTTGAAACTTATATGAATTCAGACGCGGCAAAAGCAAAGGTGGATGCTGATTATAATTCCGGAATAGCGGCAGGGATTGATTCAACACCTACATTCTTCTTAAATGGAGAGAAAATCGAAAACCCGACAAGCAGGGGTGAGTTCAAACAAATAATTCAGCAAATTATTGATGAAAGTAAACCTGAAGACGAAAGCGTGGAAGCATCTGACGAAAGTTCTCCCGAGGGCGAAATCACCCCACAATTGTAAAGCACCCCTTTGGAGCGGGTAGAGGGAATCGAACCCTCGCCGAAAGATTGGAAATCTCTCGTTCTGCCATTAAACTATACCCGCAGGATTCAAGCTTTGCTTATACCCGCAACTCAGGTATTATATCAAAAAGATGTTTTTTCAACCATTACCTTATAATTACCGATGCTCTCCACCTCTTCAAAATTTTCCAAAATATACTTATTAATCAAAGGTAAAGAATCTGGAACTTGATTGGCAAATTTCATTTCCGGATTATAAATCACCAGAGCGGGTTTGCCCAACTGTAACTCCTGAATCATTTCCTTTTGGTGCTCTTCGGTGAAAAACGCATATGGAGTGTAGTATTTTGTAGGGTTGCTTTTTTCAGTCAAGTAATAAATTTCAGGCTGCCATGGATATGCAAATATTTTATCATTTATACCAGTGTGCTCCTTGATATATTGAACCAGTTTGGTTTGATCATCCGTAAATAGCTGTTCTTGCTCCCCCACTGCTTTTCCATATGTTTGAAGAGAGTAAAGTTTGGCTTCAATAAAGCTTGCGTTTACTATATTTCTTGCAAAAACAAAAACTAACAGAAGCGAAAATACTGGGACAAGATGTTTATGTTTAAGCCTCTCAAGAGCAAAGAATATCAATGGTACTGCAACAAGAAGCGGGAATAATAAGTGATAAAAATCAGAACGCCCAAGGGCCGAGCGAAAAAGTATCAGGCCAAAAATTCCCAAAGTTGCGGCTAATTTCTCTTTTTTAATGATGGCAATTAATATCCCTGCGATAAGCCCTGCTCGTGCCAGTTCCCAGAAAAACGGGTAGTTGCTGATGTATTGATTTACTATGTGCCAGTGGATAAAGGCTGAATTCACCGAGCGCTCAATTGGCAGGTTCAAATAGCCACCAGAGAAAGCTTGGGCATAAAAGCTGATCTGTGTAAGCATTGGCAATAGGCTTTCTTGAACTACCAGTACTATAAAAATCGGTGAAGACGTCACAAAAAAACCGCAAAGATATTTAATTATGTTTCGTTTCTTAAATAGGATTGTGCCAAGAACTCCGGCAATAATCGCAGCGACACCCACTTCAATACTGGTAAAAAGAGCAAGAGCTGCAACTGCCCCGGCGAGTTTGGGCCGAGATAAAAGCGCAAGGCTCAAGAGGCCCACTCCTAAGCGGATTTCGACGTTATTCCGGACCATTATGGTAGTCATGGCAATGGCCACAAGCATCACAATAAATATGCCTGACTTATTTTTTAGTAGCTTTTTAACTAGAAAGAAATAAAAAATTACACCAAGTATTTGAAGTAAATGCAGTAACAGCCTGGTGTTATTAAAAATACTTAGTATCCAGATAATGAGTGGCGGGTGATATGCAGCGATGTCACGATAAAGCGCTTTGCCATCTTTCAAGCCCGCAAGCCAGCCCAGCCAAAAGCCTTCCTCCACTGAGTCAAAGTGCCCAAGCGCGTAAAGCGGGTTATAAACAGCAAGTACGATAAAGGTTGAGGGATACAGGAATTTAAATACAAAATCCCGATTTTGCTTAAAAATAAAAGTAAGCAGTATTGCTATTGCGCCAACAACAACAAGCCAAACCATATTGGTTGGTAAAACTGCTGAAAATATCAATATTAAGTGTGTTTGACTTCTTAGAAGTTTGTGTTGAAAAAGGAGATATAAAATTGGGGTCAATACAAGTGCTGTAAGAGGCAGAATTGTAGTTGTAAATTGATTAATTACAAGAAGGAGATAAAAGCCGCATAGAATTCCGTTTGTGATTAGTATAAGGTTCTCTGAAGTTAAGTTAGAGATGTCTTTTAGTTTAAGGCGGGTTTTTGTGGTAATAATCAGCAAGAAGTGAAAACACGATAAAAATATCAAAATGTGCAAAAGATTATATGCCGCGAAATGAACTTGGAGGAATAAAATGAAGTTAAAGATAAGTGATGCAATGTTAACAAACTTGTTTTTTGACTTTAAAAAATAATGAAGAAAAATAAAGTTGGTGATCGTAAAAATTAGGGTTAAAGCGAAGTCTAGTAAATCAAAACTCTTGGCAAGAGCCAGGTCCTGTGAGAAAGTTGGAATACCTAAGCTCGCAGAATAAAAGTTGATGCCAAGTCTATAGACCAGAAAACTCGCAATTGCTTTCCCGAGTGCCGAACCAAGAAGTAGCGAGCTTAATACAGAAATGCCGAGCATATGCTATATTAACATTATGTTTTACAAATTTCTCATTAAACCGGTGTTTTTTATACTGGATGCCGAATTTGTTCACAACAGCATTACTTTTGCCGGTAAATTATTGGGCTCATTTTCATTCACTAAGGACTTTACCAAAAATTTATTATATTTTAGTGACAAAAAATTAGAACAAAAAATTGCTGGAATCAAGTTTGATAATCCGATTGGCCTTTCGGCCGGTTTTGACTACAACGCGGAGTTAACTCAAATACTTCCTTCTGTTGGCTTTGGTTTTGAAACTGTTGGAACGATTACCAATATCCCATATGAGGGCAACCCCAAGCCGAGGCTCGGGAGGCTGCCGAAATCCAAGTCACTTCTTGTAAATAAGGGGTTTAAGAGCGAGGGAGTAGACGAAGTTATCAAGAAATTGAAGAGATTAAGGTTTGAAATTCCGATTGGGCTCAGTGTAGGCAGGAGTAACTCCGCGACTCTGAAAACTATTGAGGAAAGCATTGGTGACATCATAGAGTCATTTAAAAAATTTGAGGCTGCAAAATTGGCTACCGCTTATTATGAGCTAAATATAAGTTGCCCGAATTTAATCCATGGCGGGAAAAATATAACGTTTTATCCGCCCAAGAACCTTGAAAAATTGCTTGCAAAAATTGATAAATTGAACCTAAAAAAGCCACTTTTTATAAAAATGCCTATAACTGAGCCGAACTTGGCCACAGAAAAGATGCTTGACACAATTGTTAAATATAAAGTTTCGGGCGTTATATTCGGTAATTTACAAAAAGACCGGACAAACCCGACTTTAGATAAAGCCGAAGTGGCAGCTGCTACGGCGGGAAATTTCAGTGGGGTCCCCTGCCGTGCCCGCTCTAATGAACTAATTGCGCTCGCCTATAAAAAATACGGCAAAAAACTAGTAATAGTCGGTTGCGGAGGAGTTTTTGATGCCCGGGATGCGTATGAAAAAATTAAACTCGGGGCATCCTTGGTGATGATGATAACCGGTATGATATATGAAGGTCCACAGCTTATTGGCAGAATCAATAAGGATTTGGTCAGGCTCCTCCATGAAGACGGCTACAAAAATAACTCCGAAGCCGTAGGGGCATATAATCAAATTTGAGGGTTGCAAAATACCCGTCATTTGCTACATTTGTAGATATGCCTAAGCCTCCCCCAGATAAAGTTCAAGAAGAAGTAGACGAACAGGAAGCTATAAATTATGGTACTGGTTATACTGAAGGAGACCATGAAGTGTTTGATAATACAAAGGAAATGGTCAAAGATGTAGCCGGAAATGAGCCTGAAGAAGGCAAGCCCTTCTCAATAGCAGAAGAAATAGATAAAGATACTGAAGATGAAAAAGACCAGCCCCATTCAGATGACCCAGTAGAGGACAAGGATTCTGAAGAATAACTTCAATTTTGGTATAATAGTTTAGTTTTCTTGGTGGCTGTAGCTCAGTTGGTTAGAGCGGTCGCTTGTGGAGCGACAGGTCGAGGGTTCGAGACCCTTCAGCCACCCCAAATTATTACACCCCAAGACCAAGTTAAAACCTTTGATATAATTAACATTATATCGATAATCCGCTTTAATGCTAAACTTATTAAAATCGGCTCGTGGACTATACTCCAGCTGCCCAAAAGCGCAAGTGCGAAACTTCCATCACGAGGCATGACAATGGTTAAGGGAACTGTAAATGGTTTACCTTTCCAATCTGTGCTCGAACCAGATGGCCGTGGAAGCCATTGGTTCAGGGTAGACAAAACTTTGGGGCAGGCAGGAGACACAGTAAAGCTCGCAATTGAACCTTCAAATGAATGGACGAGACCAGAGGTGCCGGCGGACTTTAGGAAAGCTCTCTCGGGTGCGCCAAAGGCACACTCACTATGGATGGAAATCACGCCAAACGCTCAATGGGATTGGATTCGCTGGATACGCGCTGTCAAGCTTAAGGAAACTCGCCAAAAACATATTGAAGTTGCGCTATCTAAACTTAACAAAGGGATTAGAAGGCCGTGCTGTTTCAACCGTAACCTCTGTTCCGAGCCCTATGTATCAAACAATTGGCTGCTCCGTTCGGTAGGTTAACCCATTAAAATTCAGGAGGATTTGAAGAATTATAATAAAAGTCACAAAGGTCAATGTTTTCTACGGTCTCGCCGGCCATGACTGCAACTTCGATATGTTCACGGGCGTTTTCTGCGGCGCATGTAGTTTCCAAACCGGTTGGACAAGTTGTGGTGTGATAGCCATATAGAGGTTCACCATTTGGATCCGGCATGGCCTTGTAGCGAAGAATATAAGTACCTGTTAACACTCCAATTGAGTATGTTGCGCCCTCTCCACCTCCGGTTCCAAAATATTCTTCTGAAACTATAGCATTAGAAGTAATATTCTTGGCTTCAATTGCACCTGCCGGTAAGAATTCCGATGGATAGCAAAGCTTGCCGGTAATTGTTCCATTTATCCCGGCAGAACCCGGTGAAGTTGCAGTAGGTGCGGCCGAAGCGGTTGGCTGAACAGGAGTTACACCTGTCGGCTTTTGGCTTGAGACAAGCAAAAGAGTAGTTAATAAAACGGCAAGGCCTATGATTATGATGGCAGCATATTTCATGGCTTTTTTTATACTACCACATGTTTTCTTCTTCGTACCACTTTCAGGTCCAAAGTGCTTCTTCTAATAGTTGCCAAGGCCGCCTCCAAATCCGGCCCTTCTATGCCTTTTTGGATTATTTCTTCCGCCCGCTTTTGCGCTTCATTGGCTTTTTCTTCTGAGATTTCTTCGCTGAAGCTGGTATCTTCAATTAAAAGTGTTGCGTGATTGCCTTCGAATGAAAATATTCCTTTGCCTATGGTGAGCGCCAACTCTTTTTCGGGCGTTTGGGCCACTACCATTCCCAAAGAAACAGGCGTTACCACGGGCATATGCTGGGCTTCCACTGTCATCTCACCGTCAATGGCCGGAATTGTGAGCTTTAGTGCTTCACCGGAGTAGATATTTCTTTTACTATCGACAATGTCAAGCTGAAAGTTCATTTATGGCTCCAATCATGTAAAAATTCTGCTCATGCACTTCGTCGTGTTTGCCGGCCAATATTTCCAAAAATCCCGATATTGTTTCTTCGGTAGTTACGTATTTTCCGGCTCGTCCAGTGAAGGACTCTGCAACGGAAAACGGTTGAGTAAGAAATCTCTGAATTTTCCTGGCGCGGGTTACAATGAGCTTGTCCGCATCCGAGAGCTCCTCGACCCCGAGGATTGCGATAATGTCCTGGAGCTCTTTATAGCGCTGAAGAACTTCCTGGACGCCCCTCGCGACGCGATAATGCTCTTCGCCAACAACGGCAGGGTCCAAGGCCGTGGATGTGGACGCCAATGGGTCAACAGCCGGGTAGAGCCCTTGTTCTGCCAGTGTGCGCTCCAAGGACACCGAGGAGTCAAGATGTGAGAATGTTGCGACCGGGGCCGGATCCGTATAGTCGTCCGCCGGCACGTAAACAGCTTGCACAGAAGTAATAGACCCCGTGCTTGTTGAGCTTATGCGCTCTTGAAGCTGTGCCATTTCAGAGGCGAGAGTTGGCTGGTACCCGACAGCTGACGGAATGCGCCCTAAAAGTGCCGAAACTTCACTTCCCGCCTGGGCAAAGCGGAAGATATTGTCTATAAAGAAAAGCACGTCCGAGCCCTCCGCGTCTCTAAAATACTCAGCCATAGTGAGAGCCGTGAGTGCCACTCGCAAGCGGTTCGTGGGCGGCTCGTTCATCTGTCCATATACAAGGGCCGTGTTTTTAAGCACCCCGGTTTCCTTCATTTCATTCCAAAGGTCATTGCCCTCGCGTGAGCGCTCACCGACTCCGGCAAAAACTGAGTAGCCGCCGTGCTTGCTTGCGACATTATGAATAAGCTCCTGAATTACAACTGTCTTGCCCACCCCTGCTCCTCCGAAGGCTGCTACTTTTCCACCCTTAACAAACGGGCAGATTAAGTCAATAACTTTAATTCCGGTTTCAAAGATTTCAGGCGTGGTTTTTTGGCTAATCAATGGTGGAGCTTCACGAAAAATGGGAAGTTTTTCTTTTGTGTTTAATTTTTTGTCATTATCAATTGTCTCGCCGAGAACGTTAAATATTCTCCCCAAGACTTCTTTCCCGACCGGGACAGTAATTGGCTTTCCGGTGTCTTCCACTTCTGTTCCTCTGACCAATCCTTCAGTTGCGCCAAAAACCAATGCGCGAGCGCGACCGTTTTCAAGGTGCTGCTCAACTTCTGCAACCATATTGTATTTAGGGATTTTGAGCGCGTTCCCAAGCATCGGCAATTTACCTTCAAACTCGGCATCAATGACTGGCCCTACAATTCTTGTGATTTTTCCTAAGTTTGTCATATTGATAATGATTCGGTGCTTGTTACTACATCCGCGATTTCAGTGGTAATGGCGGTCTGCCTTGCTTTATTGTATTCAAGGCCCAATACACTTCCAAGCTCTTTGGCGTTATCGGAGGCGTTTTTCATAGCCAACATTCGGGATGCATGTTCACTTGCCGAGGCAGAAGTAATGGCTTCTCTAAGTTGATTTTCAATGTAAAAAACCAAAAGACTTTCCAAAACTTCCTCAGTCGAGGGCTCAAAAGTATAAGGCACAGTCTTTTCCTGACTCTCTTCACTTCTCGATATCGGCAGCAACTCTTTAACGACGGGTTCTTGTGTCATTATATTTACGAATGAGGAATACACGAGACAAACTCTGTCAATTTTTTCTTGTGTGAATAGCTCCACTATCGTTGATGCTATAGCCGGAATGTTTTTCTCAAATGGTTCTATATCTGAAAAATCACTAACCAGCTTCCCATTTTTGAGCGCAAACGGGCGGGCTTTACGCCCTAAAGTCACAAATTGGTGGGGAATATTTGTTTTAGCGAGGTGCTTAGCAAGGCTGGACAAAAGGTTCGTATTTAAGCTTCCCGCAAGCCCCTTATTGGTGGAAATTACAACATATAAGTCACGATTAAAATCTGCCGGCTGCCTCATTAAGGGCACTGTATGGACTTTCTCTTGAGACATTGCAGAAACCAACTCATAAATTTTATCTGCATACGGGCGAGCTGCCAAGGCCAAGTCCTGCGCGCGCTGAACACGGCTTGCGGCCACCATTTCGAGTGCCGAGGTGATTTTGCCGATATTTTTAATTGAACTTACCCGTTTTTTAATTTGTTTCTGATTCATTTGTGCCCCTTGTCTTTACAAAATTTTCTTTGAGTTTGTTCGCTTCGGCTAGAATCTCATTTTGATCTTCTTCTGAAAAATCTTCTTTTCTGGCAATATCCGTCAAAGTTTTCTTAAATTTATTTTTAATCTTATTCATGAGTTCCGCTCTAAACTCTGTAACCAGTTGAACTTCTATATCATCAAAAACACCCGAGTTTGCAAGAAATATTGTTACTACCTGCTCGGCCATACCAATTGGGCTGTATTGCGGCTGTTTTAGGATCTCAACTACCCGCTTTCCTCGCTCGATTTTATCCTTTGTTGCGGCGTCTGTGTCTGCGGCAAACTGCGCAAATGTCGCAAGCTCCCAATACTGGGACAGTTCAAGCCTGAGTTTTCCTGCAACGCGCTTCATGGGTTTGCTTTGTGCGGCTCCACCGACACGCGAGACGGACAGGCCAACGTTAAGTGCAGGTTTCACGCCCGCAAAAAACAAATCAGGCTCCAGATAAATCTGGCCATCGGTTATGGAAATAACATTTGTTGGAATATATGCGGAGACATCTCCCGCTTGAGTTTCAATGATAGGAAGGGCAGTCAAAGAACCGCCGCCGTTTTTCTTATTCAGTCTGCATGCGCGCTCCAAAAGCCTTGAGTGAAGGTAAAAGACATCTCCAGGGTATGCCTCACGGCCGGAAGGTCGCCTCAGGAGCAAAGACAACTCACGATAACTCCATGCATGTTTTGTTAAGTCATCATAAACAATCAAGACGTCTTGCCCTTTTTCCATAAAATACTCGCCGATTGCAGTTCCCACATATGGCGCTATGTAGCGAAGGCTGGCCGAGTCGGAGGCGGTGGCTGCAACAACAATTGTATTTTTCAGAGCATCGAATTCTTCAAACTTTTCAATAACCGCGGCAACTTTCCCCCGTTTTTGGCCAATTGCCACATAAATACTTATGACACTCTGGTCTTTCTGGTTAATTATCGTGTCCACCGCAAGTGCGCTTTTACCGGTCCCCCGGTCTCCAATAATAAGTTGGCGCTGGCCTCGGCCAATGGGAATCATGGCGTCCACCGCCAAGATCCCGGTAAGAAGAGATGTGTCAACCGATTGCCTGTCAACAATCCCAGGGGCGGTTCTCTCAACCGGCATTAATTTGTCAACTTTATAATCCCCCTTGCCATCGAGATACTCGCCAAGCGGGTTTATGACCCGGCCAAGAAGATCTTTCCCGGCACCGATTTTCAAAGTGTCCCTTGTGAGGTTCACCATGTTTCCACGAGAAACTTCTTCGTAGCCGCCCAAAATAACCGCGCCGATTTTGTCTTCCTCAAGGTTCATGATAAGTGCCCTGCTTGCGCCTATACTAACAACTTCACCAAACATAGCCTCGGGCAGCCCCTTAATCCAAACCACACCATCCCCGGCCGCGCTAACTTCTCCCGCGGCTTCGTCATTTACCTTAGCATTCTTTATTTTTTGTGTAAGGCTTATCACCGTTAACTCCTATGCACCTGGCTTGCGATTTGCGCAAGTTTAGATTCCAGTTTTTTGTCTGCTTTTTCGCCAAGCGCTTTTTCAATAACTACAAGTGAAGTTGCAAGAACATCCTTCTCGTAGTCTTTAACCAACTTAGTGCGCTCAGCCGCAATTTCACTCTTTGCCTTTTCAAGCAGTCTTTTGACATCATTCTGTACACTAGCAAGTGTTTCTTTCTTCAGTTTTGCAGCCTCAAGTCTACTTGCGCGCAGGTTTTGTGTTTTTTCCTCCTGCAGTTTTTTAAGCATCTGGGCGCGCTCTCTTTCAACACTTTCTTTTTGAGAGCTTATTTGGGCTGTAGCATCATCAATCCTTGCCAGATCAGCCTTTTTGGCATGAATTGCCTTTAAAACCGGCTTGTATAGATAACGATTCAATAAAAATACCAAAATGCCAAAGTTCACTACCTGAAAAATCATCACTCTTGGGTCAATTCCTAGTTTTTCCATTTGTACCTCTCTAACTAGACAAATTTAACTATTAGCGCAATGACTAGCGCATAAATGGCCACAGCTTCGGCGAATGCGACAGAAAGAATTAGTATTGTGCGGATTTCGTTTCCGGCTTCCGGATTTCTACCGATTGCTTCCAAGGCACCTTTGCCAATGAGCCCAATGCCAATCCCCGGGCCGATTGCCCCGAGCCCGATTGCCAATGCTGTTGCTATGTCTTTTAGTTCTTCCGTGAGACTCACCTCCCCCCCAGTGAGATAGCTCTTTTGGAGCATCTCACGGGGTCCCGTCCCGTTTGATAATTTCATATCTAATGGGACTGGGACCTCAATGTGCTTTTTCCGTTGCTACCGATATAAATATTGCTGTCAGAACCGTAAACACCAGAGCCTGAATAAAGCCGACAAAAACCTCCAAGGCCAAAAAGGGAACAGGAAGAAGTAGCGGCACTAAAAATGCGATGACCACGAGTAAGACCTCACCTGCGAATATATTGCCAAAAAGCCTGAATGAAAATGAAATTATTTTTGAAAACTCCTGAATTGTTTCCAAGATTCCCAAAACCGCGTTCATTGGGTTTTTGAAATTGAAAAATTTTGACAGATAACCTTTTGCCCCCAGTTCTTTGATTCCGAAATACTGGGTTGCCCCGACTGAAATAAGAGCAAAGGCAAGAGTTGTAGAAAGGTCTGCATTGGGTCCCCTAAAAAGCGGGGCGTGATTAACCGTAATCGGCCCGACTACAGGCAAAAGGCCTATCCAGTTACCGATAAGAATCAGGAGAAAAAAAGTAAAAGTAAGAGGAAATAACTTTTCAGTGTATTTGCCCAAAATGCCATGAATGAAATTGTAAAAAGCTTCAGTTGCCATATAAATAATTGTGGGAATTTTCTTCGAGGAGCTTACCCAAAGAGCCATGAGGAGCAAAATTAAAGTCACAAAAAGTGTGGTAAAAAGTGAGTTTGTTATTGGAAAACCGCCAATATTGGCAATTGGCTCAGCGGCAACTGAGATGTGTAATTCTTTCATTTTTTGATTCTTCTTCCTATTTTTTGCGCGCGCCAGATACCAATCGGTACACCCATAATTATACCAATAATTATAAAAAGCGGGGTAGTGGAAAGTGTTTTATCAATAAACACTCCCACAATAAGCAAAACAACAGGTAAAGCTACAAGGGTAAAGGTGATACTTGTAGCTTCTTCAAATGCTCGCGCTAAATCTCGTATTTCTGTGCTTTTCATAAATACCTGAAAGTAATTCGAAGTTATTAAGCTATTTTAAGTTAAACTAGCTTATATTTCAACCGGATTGATAGAGTTTGCTTTCCCATCCTCGTCCAGTGTCGCAAAATAACCGAGTACCGTTACCTCCGGGTACTCATGTGTAATTATTTCTTTAATCTCAGAAATATCAGATGTGTGTTTTTCCAGCTCTGCTCGACTCCCAGACACTAAACTATTGCCGTACTTACCGCAATTTTGATGATTTATTATGTGCACTCCCTTTGTCCCGTGAAGTTTAATCGATAATTTTATTTGAGAGAGTAACGCATCTCTGTCCCCTGCGGCACCGGCAACAGCAATTCTATCGTGGTCTCCGTACAAACTCCGCTCCTCTATCCAATCAGCAATCAGCTTCTGGAACCTAAAGTCCATACAGGTAGCAACTGCTGCACTTATTTCATGATTTTCTTTACTCACAGCGGATATTTTATACCCTTGAGAATACAAAAAGCAACACAAAAGCCGGGATTAGTGCCAGATAAATAATAATTGCAGGTTTAGCAAAGTGGAGCCAATATAAACTCAGGTAATAATAAGGCTTATATGAGTGCTTAATTAGTACAAGCGCTGGCAATTTCTTTAACAAAGCTGATGCAACTCTAAAAACGTAAATAATTATTAAAGATGCCCAAACAACTGAGGTAACCAAACCAATATTTGAGCGGAGAAAACTCATTGTAATTAAGGCTGTAAAAATTAATTGTATAGTTTGAAGCGAAAATCCGGCTTTATTTTTGAAAAACGTGGAGTCAATAAATAAGTAGTTAATTATTATAAAAAGAACAATTAGGGCCGCTATCATATTAAACTACTAATAAAAACTTGAGCAAGCCAAACAAGAATAACTATGTTAACAATCAGATGAACCTGAAGTTGAATTTTTCCACTGATGTCGATAGCTGCAATACCGCTTGTGTCGGTTTTCATTTTCAGAGAAAAAACTAAAGGCATTGCAACAAGCACAGGAAAAATTAACCACACAGGAAAGGTTTTGTAATAAATTGCCGTCAAAAAGGCAACGGCCCCAAACACAATAGAAATATTTTTAAGCCACTCTGCCCTTTTTTTACCAACCAAAAGCGTAGTATTTTTGAGCCCGGCTTTGGCATCAGCCATATAATCTCTTAATTGATTGTACAATTGACCGTAAATTGAAAAGAGAATTACGCCTGCAGTCAAAATCCAAATCTCTTTTACCTCATAGCTGAAAGCGGTAAAACCCGAAACAAGAAGAAGCCCGGAAAGCATCAAAGAATGGGAAACGATATCGGTAACCGGGTAAGCTTTAAGGCGAACTTTGCGCCAGGAATATAGGTGCGACAAGAGAAGTGTAGTTAAGCCTACTCCAAAAGTAATTTTATTGGTGAGAGCAAATAGAAATAGGGCTACTAAAGCAAGGGCTCTGGCCACTGTGTATGCTTGGTCTCGGCTTATGCGACCCGCAGAAATGGGGTTTCGTTTTGCCTTTTTGGCATCTATTGCATCATCCTCCGCGTCTTCAATGTCATTTACCATGAAGGCATAGCTCACTGTTGCCATGTTGGCGAGGACAACAAAAATTAACTTGCTATCGAGTACCGCGCCATTGGCAGAGGCAATAATGGCGCCAAGGACGGTTAAGGGAACGGTAAAGGGCAAATGCTCCCGCCAGCGCGTAAGCTGCCTGAAAGACTTCATGGTCTATTATGGAGTGTTAAAATCCAAAAGGTCAACCTTACCATTTTCAATAATCATCAAGGTTCCTGTTTTGGGGTAATCCATCAGGTTTTGCTCTTCATACTTACCTGTAGTCAAAAGATACTTAAGCGCAGAAATGACTGCTCCATGAGTGCAGATCAAATATGTTAGGTCTTCTTTTGACTCAAGCTCAGCTACAAGCTTTTTCATGCGAAGCTTAAACCCGGCAAAAGAATTATCCATATATTCAATAAGGAGCGGGTATTTCTCAAATTTCTTCCCTGTAATACCCGAGACAATATCTGAAGTTTGAACACATCTTAGAAGCTCGGAGGTGAGGTTCCGGTTCGTTTGCACATTTTTTAAGTACTCCCCCAGTTTTTTTATTGCAGGAATTCCTTCGGGGAGAATTTTTCTGACATATTCTTTGTCGCCATAGTCAACGTCATTTTTGCTGTTTATAGTTTCGCCGTGGCGGAAGATGTAGTAGTTATTCCTCAATGATGTCAACAAAATTAATTTTTACGGGATTGACGGGTTTGGACTTCTCTCCACCCACACTTACTGTGGTTTCAGCTGTTGCGATTTTATCAATCACCTCCAAGCCTTCGGTGGCTTTACCAAAAATAATGTAATTTTTGGGCAAAGGGTAGTCAGCATGCATAAGAAAAAACTGACTACCATTGGTATTGGGGCCTGAGTTTGCCATGGCAATGGTCCCGCGAGTGTACTCACCCGTGAACGGTTCATCGTCAAAGCGATATCCCGGGCTCCCGTCTCCGTTGCCCGTCGGGTCCCCACCTTGAATCATGAAGCCATCAATCACTCTATGAAAAATTGTGTTGGCATAAAAATTGTTTCTTGCAAGATAAACAAAATTATTCACCGTAATTGGTGTCGTCAAGGCATTTAATTCAACGGTAATATCACCCTCGGTTGTGTGCAGCACAGCTTTATATTTTTTCGCCGTGTCGATTGTCATTTCAGGCTTTTGCAAGCTTGTTTCGCTATTCATATTTGTTTCTAGCTCCGCAGTCGGCTGTGGAGTTGGCTCTGCCGGCTTCCCGGCCTCTTCTTTAGGCTTTTGCCTAAACATCGTAAAAGCCACCAGAACAACAACTCCTACCGCGACTAGTGCATATATCATTCTATTCATATTAACATTAATTACTTATTATTTTCTTGTTATTGTATAGCTTACGGGATGATATAAAAACACCGCAGGAGCATCTTCCAACAAAAATCTTTGGAAGTCAAGATAAATTTTCTTTCTCTCCTCATGATTAAGCTCAACCCTTCCATCTTCAAGAAGTTTATCGTTTCTGGGATTTGAATATTTAGCAACATTAGTACTCGTTTGAGTGGTGTGCCAAACTGCATACTGGTCGGGGTCGCGTGGAACGTCGTAAATAGCTAAAAAAGCGTCGTACTGCTCGGGCAAAATAGAAGTTACGTGCAAGTCAGTCTTGACTTCAAGCTCATTCCAAAAGTTAACTATTTTTTCGGCTATAGGCAAAAGCGTCGGGCTAGTACTCAGGTTTATTTTAAGCTCGCCATTGAGCTCCTCGATAAGCTCCTTGGCGCGCTCAAGATCATAAGAATAATCTTTGATGAGGGGATTATATGCCCAGGATTCGGGCGATATCGGGCCAAGGGCGCGCGGGCCGCCGAAGGAGTCTTTATCAATTGCGTAGCTTAAAGCTTGCCGCAAGGGCTTATTTTCCGGTCCCTTAAAGACCTGGCTCTCGTTATTAAAAAACACTGCCACTATGCGGTCTTTCCTAACGGTACTTTCAACCTCCGAATTACTCCATGAATCAAAAGGTTTTGGGTCCAAGGCATCAACGATTGAATCAATTTGCCCCAACTGATAGGCAATTTTCGTTCCGTCTTCCGAAGGATAGAACCTTATAATCTTTTTTTCTCCCGAGCCGTTTGCGAGCACAAGCTCCTCAACGAAAGTCCCGTTAAGATACAAATTGACCACTTTCCACTCGCCTGTCCCAAGTAAGCCTTTTTTGAAAGTAGGCCTTGAGACTATTGTGGGAAAAGGCGAGAACGGTGAGCTTAACTTAAACTTAATAGTATAGGCATCCGGACGCTCAATTGTTGTGTCTTCAAAAGAATATTGAATGGAATTGGCTGTTACCTCAGAGCCATCGTGCCAAACCAGCCCTTTTTTAAGATAAAAGGTCCACTCTCGCCCGTTCCCCACCACCTCCCATTTTTCGGCTAGCGCGGGTACTACCACACCGTTCGTCTCTGTTTTAGTAAGACCTTCGCCCAACATTGAAAGAACCGAAAGCGGAAGTTCCTGTGTATTGTATCTGCCTGTAATGCCGATATATTCGGTTTTATTCACCAATAGCCGTGGCAGCATAAAACTGGCAAGCGAAAAAAACAAGAGTCCGAACACGATCCCCACAAAAAGAATTACTCTAAACCTTATCAAAAAAGCGGATAGGAATCGAAACCAATAGCGAAGACGGGTTTGCATAAAGCTTTCAAAAAATCAGCGATGCAAGCGAAACCGATATGAACAGAAAGGTGAGAACAAAAGTAAATTTAAAAATCACTCCTTCCAAGCCGCGCCTGGTTGAGCTTATGGACAAGCCACCCCAAACTCTGCCAAACCCGGTCCCTTTAACTTGAAGAAGGACTACTATAACCAACAGAACAGATATTACGATTTGAAAAACAAGAAGTATCGCCATCAGGGTATTATATAACACCGCTATTTGCGAATCCAATTTATAAGCGCGGTAAAGAACCAAATAAGTATTGAGAAAGCCAAATATGCCCAGGCTCCCCGCTCAAAATCGATGGCAGGGAAATCGAAAAATGTTGTACTAAAGCCCGAAAAATGAAAGCCCGTTACTTCAAACTCGGAGAGGGCCACGTCCACTATAAACAACGTAAGTGTATGGCCAACAATTCTAAACAGTCCAAGGGTAGCCAGATTTAGGGGTAGAAGAAGAATATTAATCAGAGGGCGAACGGAAAACATGGCAACCCCAAGCACAATTCCCGTAATGATAAAGCCTTCTGCCTGGTTTTGGAAAGTGAGCCCGCCGGCAACTTGCGCCGCAATATAAAGCCCTGCCAGCTCAACTAAAATTACCCTTAAAATTCTCTTCATAGTTCATTATAACTATAACGACTGCAATATTAAAATCAACAAAAGTGTTAAAATACTCTATATGAAAAGTATGGCAGACCAGAAAGCATCCAGATGGAAGCACCCTGGTGGAAAATTAAGGCGTATGGGCCCTTCTGCACTCTCAGAGAGAGAATTGCTGGCAATAATCCTGGGATCTGGTACAAACGGCAAATCGGCTCTTAAAATTTCAGATGAGATACTGGATACATATGCTAACTTACGAGGGCTTATGGGAGTGCCTCTCAAAGAGTTAATGAAAATTAAAGGCCTAAAGGAAGTTAAAGCAACCAAAATTGCCGCCATGTACGAAGCTAGCAGAAGAATATTAAAACACATCGAAAATGACACCTGACGAGTTCGAATCAAAAATACCAGTCTATAAAATCTCTGCCCAAAAGCAGCTTAATCGCCAAGTCCCTCCTGCAGCACACACTCCAATGTACATCTGGCATAAGTATTGGTCCAGAAAAACCTGGAATGTCATTGCTGAATTTGTAAAAACATATTGCCCTGAAAATGGAATCGTTTTTGATCCCTTTGCTGGTAGTGGGATAGTTGCAATGGAAGCTTTAAAAAATAAAAGACGGGCAATAGTCGCAGATATTTCCCCAATTGCTACAGAAATTACAAGGCTTACCATCAAGCCTGTTTCGGTTGAAAAGCTCCACGAAGTTTATAAAACAGTAGAAGGCAAAGTAAAAGACAAGATTCTAGATTTATACAAAACAAAGTGTAGAAAATGTGGCAATGAATTCCCGTTGACTTGTGCTATATGGAAACAAAAAAGGCAGTCTTCTGACAAGCCCATCTCGCGAGAGTGTATAGATATCCGGTATAAAGCATGCCCTAAATGTGGTGATAGAAAGGAAAAAGACAATCCTCCAAATTCCTTTGACTTTGAAAAACTAAAACAGATTGACGAGATGGAAATAAAAGAATGGTACCCAAAAAACAGGCTATATCACATTAACGGTAAACCATTCATGAAAAAAGAAAAATACGAATCTGTAGATGAATTATTTACTAAAAGAAATCTTCAGGCTCTTGCGTGGCTGATGGAAGCCATAGAGGAGGAAACAAATAGAGATTTAAGAGACTTTTTGAAGATTGCTTTTACTTCAATGGTCCATTTATGTACGACCATGTGCCCAATATCTGAGGGGGGTCATTTCACTCCTTATAGTTCGGCCTGGACCCAACAAAGTTATTGGTTCCCATCCGGGCCGTTCATGGAACAAAATGTTTGGCTTAAATTTGAAGGTTCAATGATTGGCAATCAAGGTTTGCTCAACGGAAAGAATGAGAGTAATAAGTACTTTAAAGATGTAAAATTCGCTCAATCTTTTGAAGAAGTTGTGAATGGTGAAGCTGACATTTTTATCTACACTGGTTCGTCTTTTGATCTTATTAAGCAAATGCGTAATGTATCTGGCAATTCTGGATGCGCGGATTATATTTTTACTGACCCACCATACGATTCTTCAATCCAATATGGGGAACTTGCCTACATGTGGATTTCCTGGCTTAAAAAAGATGAAGGGTACCTTGAAAAGATAGCGACAGATGAAGTTATACACAACAAACAGCAAGAAAAAAGTTTCGACACCTACCATTCCTTACTTTCTAGGAGCTTTGAAGAAATGTATTCAGTTTTGAAACCAGATGCCTATTTGACTGTCACATTTCATAACCCTACATTTAAAGTCAGAAACGCGACAATTCGGGCAGGGGTTATTGCAGGCTTTGAACTGCAAAAAATCCACCATCAGGAATTGGCACGAGCCTCTGCAAAATCGCTTTTACAACCATTTGGTTCCGCGCAAGGTGACTTTTACTTGCGATTTTTCAAGCCTCCACAGGACGAAAAATCGATAGAGCCTGAAGCAATAGATGAAGCTAGATTTGAAAAAATAGTAATAGACACAGCAACTCAAATTATTGCTGAGCGCGGCGAGCCCACACCGTATACAATTCTCATTAATGCGATTGACCCGGAACTTGCTAAAAGAGGATTTTTCTCTGAGCTAAAAACAGGATTAAACATTAATACTGTTCTTGAGTCGCGTTTAAACAACGAATTCACTCTAGTTAAAGCAAAATTAGGTGGAGCTGAGGGTGACCTTTGGTGGTTTAGTAATCCGTCAAATATTTCTCATCTTGAAAAAATACCCCTAAGCGAGCGCGTTGAACAAACAGTTTTGCGATTTCTTCAAAAGCAGGGAAGGTCTACTTTTACTGAAGTGTGGGATGCTGTTAGTAGAGAGTTTCCTAACTCACTCACTTCAGACCAAATGAGCATTAAAGATGCACTCAAAGCTTACGCGAAGCCTATCTCTGGAGGCAACTGGCTCATCAAACCAAATTCCAAACAAGGAGAGATAGAGCGAGACCACACAATTATTATTGCCACACTTGCCAAAATTGGAAAATCTCAAGGATATGATATATGGATTGGAAAAGTTGAGCAGTCTCACATAATTCCTGAGTCTATGAACGGAGGGAAAAAGTTAGGAGAACTTGTAACATACAAAAATATTAGATCACTTACAAACATACAAAACCCTGATACAGTAGAAGATATTGACTTACTTTGGATAAAAGATGACCAAATCGTTTGTGCATTCGAAATTGAATCTACTACTTCTATGACAAGTGGATTGCAAAGAGGGTCAAATATTGATAGTTCTGTACCAAAATTTCTAGTAATGCCTGAAGAAAGAGAGTCGCAATTATTTCAAAAAATGAAATCTCCGATGTTTATCGAACGCTTTCAAAACGACAGTTGGAAAGTTATATACTTTGGTGCTTTAACAGAAGAGTATATGAAGTCGAAAGGGAAAACTAATATATTTAAGTTAGAGAACAAAAAGGTCGTAGATAAGATGTCTCAAAAAACTTCTAAAAATCAACTTGATTTGTTCAATAATAAGTTGAAAAGTTAGGCTTCCCTAATCGCTTTACTTACAAGTTTATGATGGTAGCTTCTCGCAAAGCGGTGGGCTTCATCGCGCAGTCTTTGAACCAGTTTTTTTGCCGGACTTTCAGGGAGCTCAAACTCATGAAATTCGCCTTGGGTTTTCAAAATTAAAGTCTCCTCACGCTTGGCTAAGCCAACTACCGGCACTTCGTTGATCACCTCAAGTGCCGCCGAGAGCTGACCTTTACCACCGTCGACTATTATTAAATCCGGTTTTCCCCATGTTTCAAACCTGTGTTTCCTTTTAATTAGTACAGATTTTAAAGACCCTACATCATCACTTTTCTTTTTGTCTGAAACTTTATAGTGCCTGTAAAGAGTCTTATCCGGCTCCCCGTCAATAAAAGTCACCATGGATGCCGTGGGATAAGTGCCTGCCAAGTGGGCCACGTCAAAACATTCGATTCTGTTTAGGTTTTTTATTTCGAAAAATTGTACCAAAATCTTTTTTAAACTTATGAGCTCGTTCTCTCTAATATCCTCCAATAGGTTCGGGTTTTCAATATAGCCATCGTCAAGCTCCTCACGGGTGGTCGTGTAGCTTAGGGCTTCAAGTTTTCTTTTGACATGAGCAGCCTCTTCAAATTTTTCGAGTTTTGAATAATTTGTCATTTCAAGCTCTAACTGATTCATTATTAACTTGGATTTACCGGCTAAAATTGCGTTAACCCTTCGCACATTGAGCAAATAGTCTTTTCTTAGTTCCGGATTTTTAACAACCTCGCTTGGGCATGGATTGCAAAGCCCGATTTGACTGTAGACACACGGGCGTTTGCCGGGCTTGTGAGTACTGAACGGAAAAATTCTTCGCACAAGTTTTAATACCCGCTTGGGTGCATTACCGTTTATAAAAGGCCCATAAACATGTTTTAGCTTTTGCTTAGTTAACTCCCTTTGGCGCAAAAGTATTATGCGTGGTAACTCATCAGGAGTAATTCCAATATAGAGCGAGCTTTTGTCATCCCTCAGAGCAAAATTATATTTCGGCTCATATTTACGGACTAACTTAGCTTCAAGTAAAAGCGCCTCAAATTCGGAGGAAACAGGAATGTAATTTAGGAATTTTGCCGTGCTCACCATCTTGGCGGTTTTCGGTGCTAGTCCGCCAGCAAAATAAGAACGAACACGGTTTTTCAGGTTTTTGGCCTTGCCTACATAAATTACCCGCCTGTGGGCATCGCGAAAAAGATAAACACCGGACAGCTCCGGAGGTAGCTTCATTTTCTTCTCCTTATATAAATAACGACACCCGCTACACAAAAAACAACAGTTAAGCTGATTGCAATAACGTCCCTAGCTAGAGCAGGGTTTTTGTTGGTGGCAAACTCCTCGCGTGCATTTCCGACGTAAAGCTCGGCCGTTTCTGGCATCGAACTTCCCAAAAAGCCATAGGGGACAGTAAACTCAAGAATTCTTTTTTCATAAGGTAAAAGAGTTGTGAGATTGCTTTCATATTTTTTTGCACTGTCAAAAAAAAGTTCCACCTTCTGGTCATACAAGGCCGCGGGCCCGGGATTTTCAATTTCAGCCACAAGCACCAGTCCTTGAAAAGGTAGGCTCCCCCGCTGTGAGATTGAGATTGCCGGAATCGAGCTTGTATTTTGAGGCAACTCTCCCAGAGCAACGAATACATCCTTTTGAGGGTTAGCTCCCAATTTGTACGAGCCGGGGGGGATGGGGAGCTCGGGGCTCACGCCATGCATAACAAAGTTTATGTGCCGCATGTCGAGCTTTGTGAAATAGTCAACTCCGCCGGTTGTCTTGCCCCAAGTCGGGTCTACCGGTACCCAGAGGTCACGCTCGCTATCCCAATATTCGGGCCACGCATGAAGCACATCGGCAACAAGGGCTAAAGGTCTTAAACTCGTGTTGTCTGTATATGCATAACCATTCACTTCGCGGGCCGGTATTCCCTTCGCGCGCGCAAGAGCAATAAAAAGGTCAGTGAATTCGGTGCAAATCGATTCGGCAGGGTTTTCGAGCGCCGACAGAGCCCCTAACCTTTTGCTCCCCGTAGTGACTTTCTCATAGTTATAATTCAAGGTATTGACGACGTAATCATAAATTTCTTTCGGACTAGCCAAGCCATTGGCAATTTCTACAACCTTTGGATCTTCTACTTGCCAATATACACTTCCTTCAAGAGGGCTGTTTGATGCAAATTGCCTCCATGGAGACGCGAAAACCTGTACTACACCGATTGCGCGAACGTCGAGTCTCTCGCGTGCGTGAAGATTATAAACCGCGAGCCAATTGCCGTCAGGGTCCACTAATATGTTATCCGGTTTGGGGCTAACAGACTGATAGAAAATTTTTTGAAAAGAAGTATCCGGAGGGAGCGCAACTTCCATTTCAGTCGGAAGTGCCAGGGGGTTTTGAAGATGGTAGGTAAGATCAAAAGAGAATACCTGAAATTTACCAAACGCAGCACTTACGCCCAAAGTAACAACTGCCTTATCAAAATAATAAGTCGTAAATCCCCCCGTACCAAGTTCATTGTCAGGAGGCGGCGACATGTATGAATGCGCACCAAAACTGTTCGGAACCTTAAGCCTGATTAAGTAAGTATCGAATGTTTCTGTCGCGAGCTTGGGTATTGAAACTTCAGTTACATCTCCGGAAACTCTGACCACAGACGCATCCAAATACTCTATCGTAAAATTTTGCGAATTACCCTCTCCCACAATAGACTCGTCAAAAAGAACTTTAAGTTTTACTACATCACCTTTAGTGAGCTCGACCTCGAGTTCCCCATCTTCGGTAAAGGCACGCGCCTGACTAACTTCGGCGCCCTTCAAAGAAAGAGTGAAATCTGTAGCATGGACCTCGGTTGTTGCATTGGTAATGGAAATTTCCTGAGTGACTTTGGTTGCACTTCCGTCAACTTCATAAGTGGCCTCACCCGAAACCAAAAAGTCATCAGTGGCATATGCAATTTTTGGGGATAGTATCAGTAAAAAAAATACAGCAATAAATTTCTTCATGGCCTAGTTTACTACAAAGTGTGCTCGAGAAACTTTCCGGTGTGTGTTTTTGCATTTTTAATTTCATTTGGCTCCCCCTCAGCGACTACTCGCCCGCCAAGCTCCCCACCTTCGGGGCCCAGTTCAATTAGCCAATCAGCATTTTTAATGACATCTAAGTTGTGCTCTATGACAATTACCGTGTTGCCACGCTCGACCAGAATCTTCAAGACCGCAACCAACTTTTCCAGATCTGCAAAATGAAGACCGGTCGTTGGCTCGTCCAAAATATAAACCGTTTTTCCTGTAGCTTTTTTAGATAACTCAGTCGCAAGTTTAACTCGCTGGGCCTCGCCTCCCGAGAGAGTCGTTGCTGCTTGCCCAAGCTCCATGTAGTCAAGCCCGACGGCCTTCAAGGTCTCAAGCTTTGCAACTATATTTTTATAAACATGGAAAAACTCAAGTGCTTCCTCAACAGTCATTGCAAGAACCTCGGCTATACTTTTTCCTTTATATGTCACTTCCAAGGTCTGACTACCGTAGCGCGCACCGTGGCAAACTTCACAATCAACCCAAATGTCCGGCATAAACTGCATCTCAATTTTGATTTTGCCCTGGCCTTCACAGACTTCGCAGCGCCCACCTTTGACGTTAAAGCTGAATCTGCCTTTTTTAAAGCCCAAGGTTTTGGCTTCACGAGTAAGCGCAAATACATCGCGAATTAAATCAAACACTTTTGTATAAGTCGCGGGGTTACTTCTCGGGGTTCGCCCAATTGGCGCCTGATCAATAAGGACCACTTTATCTATTAATTCATCCCCTTCAATTCGTGTAAATTCACCCGCCTGCTCCCTGTGATATTTATTAAGAGATTTAGCGAGGGCGTGGTAAAGGGTCTCAACCACAAGGGTTGACTTGCCGGATCCAGAAACTCCAGTCACCGCTATGAACTTGCCCAAGGGGAAATGTACATCTATATTTTTAAGATTAAACTGACTTGCACCAAAAAGACCTAAGTTTCCGCCTCCGTTTTGGGAAACTTTAGGAAAGCGAATTACGCGCCTTCCAGATAAATACTTGCCGGTGAGAGACTCACCGCCTTTAATCTCCTCCAGAGTCCCTTGGGCAACCACACCACCACCGTGTTTACCAGCTCCCGGGCCAAAGTCAAAAACATAGTCGGCAGAGCTTATTACATCACGGTCATGCTCCACCACCACAACGGTATTCCCCAAATCTCTGAGCTTTTTTAATGTAGCAATCAAAAGTTCGTTATCCCGGGGATGAAGGCCAATAGTGGGCTCATCCAAGACATACAAAACTCCCGTAAGGCCTGAGCCAATTTGGCTGGCCAGGCGTATGCGAGCAGCCTCCCCTCCAGAAAGCGTATTAGCCGCGCGAGAGACAGTCAAATAGTCAAGCCCGACGTTAATGAGAAAATTAAGTCTGGCGATAATTTCTTTGAGTACCAGGCCTGCAATCTCACTCTCACGATTTGACAGGATTTTTCCGTCTTTTAGCTCCTTTGCCCAAACCAATGTGTCTTTCACAGCTATATCAGTAACCTCACTTATATTCTGGCCATTGATTGTGATACTCAAAGCTTCTTTTTTAAGCCTCGCTCCGTGGCAGTCCTCACAAACTACCTCGGTCATGTATTTTTCAATGCCACTTTTAATGTAGTCCGAGTCACTTGTGTGGTAGCGCCGCTCAAGCTCAGTCAAAACCCCCGGCCAGGCTTCAGTTATATAAGTCATCCTGCCAAAACGATTTGTGCCCTCTACCCGGTAAGTCTTGCCACTCGTTCCTTCCAACAAAATCTTTTTCTGATCTGGAGTATATTTTTTAATTGCCATATCCGGGTCAATGCCGTTTTCCTGTAGTGCCGCCAAAATGAGTCTCGAAAGCCAAGTATCGTGTTCAAAAGTGGAAGCATACGGAATTACACCGCCTTCAAGCACAGAAAGCTCAGGCGCAAGTACGCGAGCTGGATCCACTTTCAAGATTCTCCCCAGCCCTGCGCAAGTTGGGCAAGCTCCATGGGGAGAGTTGAAAGAGAAAGTTCTTGGCTCAAGCTCGGGAAGGCTGATGTTATCAACTGGACAAGCAAATTTTTCTGAAAAAAGGTGGTCCTCAAAAACTTTTGGGTATTCCGGCATTTCGAAGCCGCTATCAAATATCTTACTCACGACCGCCGAGCCATCCGAAAGCTTGAGAGCCTGCTCGATGCCGTCATTAACACGAGTGCTAAGGCTTTTGACAAATAGCTCATCTTTTAAGTCATTTGTCGAAGCTGAAATTCTGTCGATCACCACATCTATCGAGTGCTTATTGGTTTTGATTAACACGAAATCTTCATCCAAATCGTGAATTTCTCCATCTAACCGGACACGCCTGTAACCTTTGGACTTCAAGTTTGCAAAAAGCGCACTGAATTCCCCTTTTCTGTCTTTGATAATGGGAGCAAAGATCATAAACCTGGCTTGTTTTCCTGCCCCTCCCATAATTAAATCCATCACAGCACCTGCTATTTGCTCAGTAGTCTGGCTTGAAATTTCACGGCCACAAATCGGGCAATGCGGGTGACCCGCTCGCGCCCAGAGTAGCCGCAGATAGTCATAAATCTCAGTAACCGTTCCAACTGTCGAGCGCGGATTGTGAGAAGTAGTTTTTTGGTCAATGGAGATGGCGGGCGAGAGCCCTTCAATCAAGTCAACATCAGGTTTGCCCATAATCCCCAAAAATTGCCTGGCATAAGTGGACAGGGACTCAACGTAGCGTCTTTGCCCTTCGGCGTAAATCGTGTCAAAAGCTAAGGAACTTTTGCCACTACCCGAGACTCCAGTAAAAACAACCAGCTTGTTTTTGGGAATATCAATATCAATATTTTTGAGGTTATGCTGTCTAGCCCCCCGGACTTTAATATAATCCATACGACCTATCATTATACCAGATATTTGTTCGGGTTTTGTAAGTAGGTTGATTCGAATAATCTAACTTGAAGCAAAGGATTTTTCGAGTTTATTCACTTTTTCCCGCAATTCTTCAAACTCCTCCCTTGAGACTGATGTAGACTTTATCAGCTTTATTTTTCCATTAACAATTCTGTCGTTAACAGTAATCTTTTCATCTAAATCTTTCACCTGATCGCTTAAACCATCCACTTTCTTTTCTAGTTTATCAAGCCTGGCATTGCTTTCATCAAACATTTTTTGCATACCGGAAAGTATTGTGTCTACGGCTTCCATTAGCATAACTTCATTAACTAACTTAGAGTCTCCATTTCCTTTTGGCATTTGAAAATCAGTATATCATAATTCCAACTCCCTAACTTTATCCCTAATCTCAATTGCCAGCTCAAAAACTCATAACAATTTTTATTCTTCATCCAGGAGGCCCCATCTGCTCAGAACTTCATTCTTAAGCTGCCTAACTCTCTCGTGACCTATCCCATATCTCTGGCCAATTTCTTTTAAAGTTGTTTTGCTGGACGCGGCAGATAATTCATAATATTCCACAATAACATTGTAACTTCTTTCGTCAGTTGCTCTAAGATTTTCAAGGGCGTTATCATTATCAGCAAGATAACTAACCAATCTTCGCCACATTTCCCAGCGCCCAATTGGCAAATCCTCGGGAGGTAACTTTTCACCCACTATAAATCCATTCCTGAATTCATCCCATTGTATTCTATCTGTCTCAGCTCGTTTTACCCTCTCTAATTTATTCCGAAGTGCTTTAGCCCGATCGACATATCTGCTGGCAACTATGTCTGTGAATCCAAGATTCAACAATACTGCGTTTGAGCCATTCTGAACTGAATGATAAGAAATACCAAGTTCTTCTGCTATCTTAACCATTGAATTAGATTTAGACGAGAGAAACATAGCGTCGGCAACATCGATTTCTGGGAATTCATATTTTCTTAGTTCTGCTAGAAACAGCTTTTTTTCTGGATCTTTTAAAGCCTCAACAACAAACTTTCTTTTGTTTTCATGCTCTTCAGTTATTATCCCTTCGTCATAGTACACACTGTTTCTGTCTCTTTGAACTCTTATTTCGATACCCTTTTCAGACAATATTTTTTTTGCAGCTTGAGAAACATGCGTCGTCATAATAGAAGGGGGGACCTGAATAACCTCTAATTCTGGAGCCTGGTCAAGTATACGCTCTAAACTTGACTGACTGAGAAGTGGTGGTTTTGAAATATGAAGTATCCTTGTCTTCCTGTTTATTGCGGCCAAATCTTCAAGCTCTGATACCTGTAAATACCCCTTGCTTGCAAGATATCTATCATCAGGTTTGTCACTTTTGTCAATTTTAAGCCTGCTACGACGTCGTGGCTGACTATGAGTGGGACCGAAATCTTCTTGCGATTCTTCTGCGTGTTCGATGCCAAGTAAGTTCTCAACCTCACGTTTATTAGTTTGAACTTGTTTTCTAACAAATGCCAATATCGTATTGTCTCCTAAGTCTTTTTGAGGAGTTGTCAATAAGTCAGACAATTTTTGGTCTTGGTCAAGTTCATCCCAAAATGCTTTAATTGACCCATCCGAAGTCACAAAATCATAGACTCCTCTAACTGCTTTTAACATAATGTCATTTGCCTCATCGCCAAGTTCCGGTTCCAAAACCCTGCAAAGATTTTGGTAAAACTCAGATTCAGGTAATTGATAGTTTAAGTTGCGTTCAGTCGATGTCATTCTAATTCTCGTACTTTATCCCTAATTTCAATTGCCAACTCGAAGTTAAGAGCCTCGGCGGCGAGTTTCATCTCCCGCCTTAACTTTCTCGCCAGCCTTTTTTTGTCCATCGGGGTAAGAGCATCAAGTTCAATATCGGGAAGCCTTGCATAAGTAATATCCCGGTCCTCAAGGGCCAAACTGGCAGCTTCTACATCGCGGTCAACAAGTTTTTCGCGGATTGGCTTTTCAATCGGCGTTGGAACGATGCCAAGTTTTTTATTCATAGCAAGCTGATACTCTCGCCTGCGATCAACTTCGTCTAAAGCCCTCTTCATGGAGCCTGTGATACTGTCGGCATACAAAATCACTTTACCTTCAATGTGGCGCGCGGCACGGCCCATTGTCTGAATCAAGGTGACATCGCTTCGCAAAAAACCCTCTTTGTCGGCATCCAAAATCGCGACCAAAGAAACCTCTGGCAAATCAAGGCCTTCACGAAGCAAATTTATCCCCACCAAACAGTCATATTTGCCGCTTCTTAAGTCATCCAGAATGTCAGTTCTATCAAGAGTGTGCACATCCGAGTGCAGATAGGCTACATCAATACCCTGCTCTTTCAGGTATTCCGCCAGGTCCTCGGCAGTGCGCTTGGTCAAAGTAGTCACTAAAGTTCGCTGGCCTTTTAATTTTTTGAGTTTAATTTCTTCAATTACATCAGAAACTTGAGTTTTAATCGGGCGCACTTCCACCTCCGGGTCGGGAATCCCAGTTGGCCGTACAAGCTGCTCAACAATATTTTTCTTCCCGGACATAGTCTTTTCCCACTCTGCCGGTGTTGCCGAAGTCGCAATAAATCTCGGGATTCTACGCATAAATTCTTCAAAAGTTAATGGACGGTTGTCGTAGGCAGCAGGAAGCCTAAAGCCATAATCAATTAAAGTTTTCTTCCGTGACAAATCCCCCGCATACATGCCACGAACTTGGGGGAAAGAAATGTGCGACTCATCGGCTATGACGAGCCATTTATTTCCATAAGCCTCCTGAAAGTAGTCCAAGAGGCTGTGGGGGGCATCTCCGGGAGCACGGCCGTCAAAGTATCTGGAGTAATTTTCAATACCTTTGACATAGCCGATTTCCTCAATCATCTCAAGGTCATAAGTAACTTTTTGCTTTATTCTATTGGCCTCAAGAATCTTGCCCTGGCTCTCAAAAAACCCAACTCGCTCCGTGAGGTCAGAACGGATTTTTTCAAAAACCTGCTTGTTGTTTGTTGGATCTGTAATAAAGTGCTTAGAGGGAAAAAGCATAAAGGCGGTGGACAGCTTTTCAAGAAGCTTGCCCGAAATCGGATCAATTATATTCACAGTCTTAATTTTGCCTTCTGCAATCTCTAAGTCCACACCTTGATCCTGATAGGAAGGGAAAATTGAAATAGTGTCACCACGGACGCGAAAAGTGCCTCTATGGAAGCCAAACTCACCGCGCTCATATTGAAGGTCAACGAGCCTGTCAATTATTTGCTCACGGGTGATGCGCATTCCGGGGGCAAACTCAAAAACGAATTTGCCGTACTCTTTTGGTGAACCGATATTATAAATACAGCTGACCGAGGCTACAACTATCACATCTTTTCTGGTTAAAATATTTGCCGTTGCCTCAAGCCTGAGCTTATCTATTAGCTCATTTATATCTGAATCTTTTTCAATATACGTGTCTGTTGAGGGAATGTAGGCTTCTGGTTGATAGTAATCATAGTAGCTCACGAAATAGCTCACAGCATTTTCCGGGAAAAAATCCCTGAACTCCTGATAAAGCTGGGCGGCCAGAGTTTTGTTGTGAGAAATTATTAAAGTCGGCATCTGAAGCTTCTCGATAGTATTGGCAACCGTAAAAGTTTTTCCAGAACCGGTTACACCAAGAAGAACTTGATACTTCTCGTTATTTTTTACTCGCTCAACAAGTGCATCAACAGCTTTCTTCTGATCACGCACCGGCGAGAATCTTGATTTAATCTTGAATTTCCCCATGAAGCATCATTATACAATATTTGCTACTTGACACGTTCGGGTAATGTTAGTAGTATGATTTTACAAACAAAATACAAACATGGCACCCATACTTTACAGACGTCAGAGACAAATTGTTGATTTTATACAGCAATATATTCAAGCAAATAGTACAGCCCCAACACTTCGCCAAATCGCCGATGCCATCGGAGTATCTTCACTCGCCACAGTCCATGAGCACCTTGCATCTTTGCAATATAAAGGCATAATCAAGCGAAAATCCGGGAAAAACCGATCCATTGAATTGGTAGACAAAACTCTCGACTTTCATATGGAAAAGGCAGTAGAGGTTCCAATTCTTGGCTTCATTGCCGCAGGTAAACCAATTGAGCCATACACAGACCCGCATGCAAAAATATTTATTGGCCCGGCATTTATATCGAGTAAAAAACGTGTTTATGTACTTCAAGTCCGCGGGGAAAGTATGATCGAGGAGCAAATCCGCGACGGGGATTATGTTGTTGTTGAAGAAACCGAGGAAGCCAGAAACGGCCAGATAGTGGTGGCGCTTTTAGATAACGGCATGGCAACCTTAAAGCGCTTTTTCAAAGAAGCCACCAGAATCCGCCTTGAGCCAGCAAACGCTACAATGGCCCCGATTTTCGTCAAAAACGTCACCATTCAAGGTAAAGTCGTCGGGCTTATCCGAAAATACCACTCAACCTAGACTATCTTCTTCTGGTTCTCATAAGTGGAGCCAGTAAATTTCTACCAGTCATTGCCGTTGCCGGAGAAACACCCAATAGCGCGCAGATGGTTGGCGCAATATCGGCCAATATCCCAAAAGGAAGCATTTGAGCCTTACCAACAAAATCCTTCGAAACCGCGATAAAGGGAACCGGGTTATTGCTGTGCTCAGTGCTCACTTCCCCGTTATGCATAATCATTTCCTCGGCATTGCCGTGGTCGGCAGTAACAAGCATGACTCCTCCGTAAGCCAGAATAAAGCGGGACAGCTCCCCAATGCATGCGTCAACCGCTTCCACCGACTTTATTGCTGCAGAGAGGTTTCCGGTGTGCCCAACCATGTCGGCATTGGCGAAATTTACCAGGGCAAAGGAATAAACATGATCTTTAACAAGTCTTGTGTATACCGCGCGAGTTAATTCGTAGGCAGACATTTCTGGCTTTAAATCATACGTTGCCACTTTCGGGGAGGGAACTATAATCCTATCTTCACCCATATCAGCTCGCTCGTTTTGACCATTAAAATAGTAGGTTACAAATCTTTCCTTTTCGCTCTCTGCGGCCCGAAGCTGCCTCATGTTATTTAAGGCAACCACTCTACCTAGCGGCATTTTTACATTTTCAGGCGGAAAAGCAACTTTTGCTCCAAGCCCGCTAAGCTCACGGCTATACTCTGTCATCATTACAAAAAAAAGATTGGAGATTTTTGGCCCGCGCTTAAACACAATGGTGTCTTTTTTGGGAGGCTCGTGCTTATGCTCATATTCCACGGCGTATGGGTCAAATTCGCGTGCTTGACTGGCTTTCTCAAAATTATCCATTACAAAAGCTCGCGTAAGCTGCCGAGGTCTATCAATTCTGAAGTTAAAAAAAATAACTGAGTCGCTTGCTCCAATCACCGCTTTAGGCTTACCACTGGAATTAACTATTAGCGTGGGCTCTATAAACTCATCAGAAATCGAGTTCTCATACGAAAGTCTAATGGCTTCCTCCACGCTGGCAGATTTTTTGCCTTCACCTTTTGTAAGCGCGAAATAGGCTTTTTGGGTTCTGTCCCACCGAAGATCTCTATCCATCGCCCAATAGCGCCCCATAATGGATGCAATTTCTCCGATGCCTTCTTTTGCGAGAACCTCTTTAAGCTGGGAAACATAAGCCATGCTTGCGTTGGGCGGGGAATCTCTTCCGTCGGTGAATATATGAATAAAAAGGTTTTTGACTCTCTGGGTATGGGCAAGATGAATAAGAGCAAAAAGATGCTCGATGCTTGAATGCACTCCCCCTGGTCCTAGAAGACCCATAAAATGAAGCTTGGTGTTGTTTTTTGTACTATACCTGCAAGCGGCAAGTAGTGTTTCATTCTCAAAAAACGCGCTATCCGCTATGGACATGTTAATGCGAGCCAAATCCTGATAAACTATCCTTCCCGCTCCCAAGTTCAAGTGCCCCGTTTCTGTGTTTCCCACTTCACCACGAGGTAGCCCGACCGCTTCTCCGGAGGCTCTAAGCTGGGTATGCGGATAAGCCACCCAAAAACGATTGATGTTTGGAGTCTTTGCCTGGCTGATTGCGTTACCCGGCCCTGCGGGAGCCATCCCCCAGCCATCCAAAACCGTAAGGAGTACAAAGGGCTTTGAAATTACGGTCATTTAACTTAAAGTTAGCTCAATTTCGATGGAGCTGAGTCTATTGTATTTTACAACTCTCTCTCCGCGTGCCGGAGCTCCAAATTTTACATAGTCCGCACCAATTCCCACTGCAAACTCCGCAATAAAGGTGTCGTTGGTCTCTCCCGAGCGGTGAGATACTATTACTTTCCACCCAGCCGAGCGGGACATCTTAACTACATCCAGGGTTTCCGAAACCGTTCCGATCTGATTAGGTTTTACTAAAATGCCATTACATGCGCCCTCCGTTATCGCTTTTTGCACACGTTTAGGATTTGTAGCTAAAATGTCATCCCCCACTATTGTTACCTGATTCCCTAAAACCTGCTTTATCTTCTTCCACCCTTCCCAGCCATCCTCGTAAAGCGGATCCTCTAAAACTGCCAGGTGATACATGCTATTTATTTCTTTGTAGTACTCAATTAATAAGTCCTCATTCAAGGGAGCAGACTTGTCGCGAATTGTGTAGACGTTATTTTCATAAAAAGAATCAGCCGCCACATCCAACCCCAAAAATACATCCCGTCCCAATTGGTAACTGGTCTGGCGAATTGCCTCCACCAAAACCTCGAGAGCATCTGCGTTTGTAAATAAGTTGGGTGCATAGCCTCCCTCATCACCAACCGAGTGAATGGCGCCGCGGTGAGCTAAATTTTCACCAATCAAAAGATAAACCTCGACTCCCATCCTGAGCCCTTCTGAAAATTGTTTAGATGAAGCCGGAATAACGAAAAATTCCTGAAAATCAAGGTTGCCCGCCCCATGAAGCCCTCCGTTTATCATGTTAAAAAGCGGGGTTGGAGCGTGCATTCGCGCCTCAATGCCATGAGCTACCGCAAGTTTATTAATCCATTGATACAAGTGAAGCTTTTGAGCCATGGCACCGGCTTTACAGACCGCCATCGATACCGCCAGAATGCTATTAGCTCCAAGCCTTGACTTGTTTTCCGTTCCGTCAAGTTCAATCAATTTTTTATCAATCCCCAGCTGGTCAGTGGCATCAAAACCTGCAGTCGAAAGCGTAGGGCTAATTATCTGGTTAACGTTATTAACAGCTTTTAAGACGCCTTTACCGCGATAGCGTGAGGTGTCTTTGTCACGCAGCTCCAAGGCTTCATGCGAGCCGGTAGATGCTCCTGAGGGCACTGAAGCCACGGCCACGATTCCGCTATCCAGCTGGCAGGCAGCCTCAACCGTCGGCGTTGCTCTTGAGTCTAATATTTCTCTGGCCCAAACTCGTTGTATTCTTGGCATATTATTTGATTATATCTGCTTCAGTTCTGGCAATTACATCCCGAACTCGTTCAATCGCATCGGGGTTCACCGAAATACTTGTAATTCCATAGCGTACAAGCCGCTCAACCAAGTCCTCATAGGTCGACGGTGCCTGGCCGCAAATTGAACTACTAATCTTATATTTATTGCATATCCTTATAGTCCTTCGCAAGGCCCAACGAACAGCCTTTGCGCGCTCATCAAAAGCTTCAGCCACTTCAGCGTTGTCGCGGTCCGTCCCCAATATAAGCATTGTCAAGTCATTACTGCCGATTGAAACCCCGTCAATACCTACTTTTATGAAGTCCACTAGCTGAATCACATTAACCGGCAGCTCAACCATCATCCACAGTTTAAACGTAGAACTCTCAAAAAATCCCTCAGCGGCAATAAGCCTGCGAACTTTCGCAAGCTCCTCAGGCGAGCGGACATACGGAATCATCATCCACAGGTTGTCGTAATTTTCGCGGACCTTTTTGATGGCCTGAAGCTCCAGGTTGAAAACATCGGGGTGCGTTACATAGCGAAATGCTCCTCGAAAACCCATTAGGGGGTTGCTTTCCTCCGGCTCCCAAGCTTTGCCGCCGGGAAGTGCACGGTATTCATTGGTTTTGAAGTCAGTTGCCCGATAAACAACCGGTTTATTTTTGAAAGCCTCACAAAACTTGGTTAAGTCCCGGGCAAGTTTATCGATAAAATCCTGCTGTTTTTTTTGCTTTATGGCCTCTTTGGGGTGAATACCGATGTTGGCAATCATAAACTCGGCGCGAAGAAGTCCTACGCCATCTACGTGTCTTTTGGCAATTTCACGGACGCGGTCCGGCTCACCCAAATTAACATAAACCCGTGTCGCAGTTCTTACCTTTTTATATTTCTTTTTTCCGCCGGCTGGCGGATTAACTTCCTCTTTAACAACTTTCGCACCCATGTAAACTACTCCTTTGCCACCATCAACGGTTACTTTGTCGCCGTCTGAAAGCTTGGTTGTGGCTTCTTTGGTCCCAACCACACAAGGGACTCCAAGCTCGCGTGAGACTATTGCAGCGTGCGAAGTTAAGCCACCTTCGTTTGTAACAATTGCCACGGCTCGCTTCATTGCAGGCACATAATCAGGTGAGGTCATTGGGGCTACTAAAACATCCCCCTCGGTAACCTTTCCAATTTCTTTAGGAGACTTAAGAACTTTTACAGTACCGCTTCCAATCCCCGGGCTTGCCGCTGCCCCTCGAAGAATCGGGGCATCTGCCATTTTCATGCCTCCTTCAGCCATAGATTTTGTGGTTCTTCCAATAGTTGTAACCGGACGGGTTTGGGTAATAAAGATTTTCTTACCGTTCTTTGCCCATTCAATATCCTGAGGGAAATAATAATGAGCCTGAAGCTTGGCGGCTAACTTGGCAAGAGCCACCACCTCTTCATTTGAGATCTTTTGTTTGTCGCGGAGGCGTTGGGGGACCTCCCTTTCCTCGGTCTTTTCACCGGTACGAATTAACTGAACCCGTTGGTCGGAGATTTCCTTGGATAAAATCATAAAGGTTTCCTTTTGAACAACATAAGTGTCCGGGACTACCGAGCCTTGAACTATCATTTCACCCAGTCCCCACACTGCCTCTACTATGATTTTGTCTTTGTCGTTCGTTACCGGGTCAATTGAAAACATAACTCCCGAAACTTCAGCAGGAACCATCTCCTGAACTATTACTGATATTTTTACCCGCTCGTGCTTGATTTTATTCTCTTCGCGGTAAAAAATAGCACGGGCCGTAAATAACGAAGCCCAACAGGCTTTTACGTTTTCCAAAAGGTTTGCATCCCCACGGACGTTCAGGTAAGTTGCCTGCTGACCTGCAAACGAGGCTCCTGGCAAGTCCTCCGCGGTAGCGCTTGAGCGAACTGCAACAAGCGCTCTTTTAAATCTCCCGGAGAGCTTCTTGTAACCTTTTATAGTCTCATGGGCAACAAGCTCAGGCATTCGGCAGGACACAATTTTCTTCTGAATTTTTCGCGAAGCATTCTCAAGGCTTTCAGGGTTTTTTACATCAGTATCGGCCAAAACATCATACAGATATTTTTGAAGCTCATTTTCCTCAATGAATCGGTCATAACCCTCAACCGTAATCGCAAATCCGTTGGGGACAGGAAACCCGGCCTGAGTCATTTCTCCGAGGTTGGCACCTTTTCCGCCTACAATGGGGATATCGTGTTTATCAATTTCCTTAAAAAAAACTATGATAGGCCGGACAGCTGCCATACACATTCATATTACTTAGGATTAACTCTTATGACAAGGCCCGTCTGACGGGCCAAGAAGTGTTTAGACCAACTTTTCCTTAAAATAATCCACCCAGGGGATGGCAAGAGGATCTTCCTGGTAAAGCGCGCCAAGATACATTTGGACGTAGCTCCCAAGCTGAATCACTTCGAATACCTGCTTTAATTTATTATCTCCGACCATTTTATATTCGTAAGTGGCGACATTATTTTTTTCAACAACCTCTTTTGTTAAGGGGTACCTCTTTTGAATTCTCTCATGGTAAAGCCCGGAGCTAAAAAATATAAACAGCAATTTTGAAGTAACGTCATTAGGATTCTTCAGACCTTCCATCAAGTGATGATTAAGCTCGGGGATATCAAAGCTAGCAGAAAAACTTTTAGCAGACTCATTAAGCTGGTTTTTAACCACATGTACGGCTCCTGTTAGATGCTCGCTGGCAACCAGAATCGGCGTTTTACCGCGAATTATACCGGCCAATTCCTCTGCCTTTGTTTTAAGCTCCCCCTGTTCAACTTTCAAAAAATCAACTACTTCAAGAATTTCGTTATCGGTTTCGTTTATCGCTCCGCAATTTGATAGAGCACCAAAAATAGCACCAATTGAGTAGCCTACTGCAAGCCTTGGCTGATTTGACGGATTAAACTTGGGGTTTAGGATATAAACCGGGAGATTATTTGCTCTAGCTAAATCGATCAATTTCCCGCCGGCTGCAATGACAAAAACGGGCAACTTTTTCTCGATTGCCTGGTTTAAACACGATACTGTTTCTTCGGTATTTCCGGAATAACTTGATGCAATTATCAGAGTTTGACTGTCAACATAACTTGGCAAAGAATAATCGGTCAGCACGTCTATCGAAGCGGAAGATTTATCGGACGCATACGCTTTGACAACCCGCCCGCCCAAGGCGGAACCACCCATACCACATACCAAAACTCTTTTGAAATTCTTGAAGGTTACCGGAAGAGTAACTTTTCGTGACTCCTCCCACGCCTCCCAAAGCTGATCCGGCAAAAAGTTTACTGTATCCAAAACGTCTTTATTCAAATCCATGAATATTTACCCCCTGGCTCCAATCTATTTGTTTATATTTTTCCAAGATTCTTTTAACTTCCACCTTTAGCTTATCGTACTGCTCTTGCGTTCTTCCTTCAAACTTTATAGTTATATATGGTCCGTTCTGGCTTGCACGAATTATAAGCATCTCGTCTTTTGAGTCCGCACGAAAGCCGTCGATGTCAGTATATTCTGCGTCCGGGAAAAGGGCTTTAACATCCTTCGAAATCTCTTCGTCTATAAGTTTAAATTTAATATCGTCTGCCAAACCTAATTTTATTTCAGGACTTGATACATATTTTGGAAGCTCGTCTACTGCCTGCTTCAAAGTTTTGCCAGTTCGCTTTAAATACTGCAATAGTCTTAATGTCCCAAAAGCGCCATCATCATGACCATAAAAATTGTCCATAAAAAAGAAATGCCCGGACAATTCACCACCAAATGGTGCTCTTTCTTCTTTAACTTTGGCTTTAATAAAACTGTGGCCGGTCAGCCACAAAACCGGCTTACCTCCCGCTTCGGTAATTGCATCAGACGCGGTTTTGGAACAAAGTGCATTAAAAATAATTAGGCTGCCGGGCAAATAATGGAGGATATCTTTAGCAAACAAAGCCACAAGCACATCATTCCAGATTGGGTTACCCTCACCGTCCACAAAACCAACTCTGTCTCCGTCTGAGTCATATGCAAGGCCCAAATTGGCTTTTTCTTTTTTTACTCTTTCAGCTAAACGCTCCAAAACATCTTTTTCTGTTGGGTCTGGGGTTCCCAACGGGAAGGATGGATCTAATTCGGTATTTTGCTCGACTACATCACATCCAGCTTCTCTCAAAATTTCGGGCAAAAATTTACCAGTCGTGGCATTCAAGGAATCTACCACCACTTTAAGTCCCGAATCATGTATCCTTGCCCTCTTAAACAAATCTGCTTTGTATGCAGGAAACACATCATCCTCGCGATAATTTCCTTTCACCCCCCAGGTTTTAAATTCTCCTGACTCTACCAACACTTTTAATTCTTGAATTTCTTTGGTAATTAGAGTGTCAGAAAACCCAACACCGAGCTTGAGTCCATTAAATTCCTTCGGATTGTGTGAAGCGGTCACAATTGCTCCACCCTTGGAAAGATAATGGTATTGTGCAAAATACATAATTTGGGTAAGCGTTAAGCCAATATCTATAACGTCTATTCCTGATTCCAAAAGAGCGCTCACGAATGCCTTTTGGTAGACAGGAGAAGTCTCCCGAATATCCCGGCCAACTACACACTCCCTAATTTGTCTGCCATATAAAAATGTCGCGTAAGCTTTTCCTATTGTGTAATAAACATCTTCGTTTAATTGCTCACCGACGAGGCCTCGAATGTCGTAGCCTCGAAATATTGAGGGGTCGATTTTCGGTTCACTCATACCAGTTTTTCGATAATTAACATTTCAAGCATTAATTTTGTGTCCGTGTCGCTGGTTTTACTTTTATAATCAAGCTCAGCCAGTGAATCAATTGTATCGACAAGTCCAGCTTTTGTAAACTTACGGACTTGGCTTTCAAGTTTTGCCTGCCTCCAACTTGAGGCACTCATGCCTTTGGCCCCGTTCACTACCCAATACAAATCACGAAGTTGACGGGCTAACATTGCAACCACAAATTCTACAGCCTCTGTCGCAATCACTTTTTCAAAAAGTACTAAACTTTTTTTACTGTTACCCGGGTAAAAAGAGTCCACAAACTGCCAGACTAGTACAGGCAAATCAAAAGTCTCATACTTAGCGGTCTTGGGTAGTGCGTTTCTAAATAATGTCGGCACCTTCCCTTCGACAAAAACAAGAAGACTGCCTTCGTATTTGTCTGCGTTTTTAGATAACCACTTCAATTCCTCCGATTTTAGTTTCTTAATGCCATCTATCGAGTATAAAATATCAGTTGTGAAAAGGTTTGTGGAAACCAACTGTTCAGGCAGCGGTTTAGCAACCTGAATGGGAACCACATCCCAATTTTTTTTCTTCACCCCAGCAATTATCTGTGTATATCTGGCACGAGCTCGGGCAGTGTCGTCCCCTTGTAGTACAACTATCTTCATTTTTGTTTATAAGCAGCCAGGAAGCTTCTTAATTTATCATGAAAGCTTCCCTTGTGATGCCGGGTGTGGGGAAGTAGTGCGCCTGAGAAGTTTTTCGGGATATGCGCAAGCTCATGAAAGAGGACTTCAACTTGTTTGTGTTTCGGAAGCGGATCGAATTTTTCAGAGATTACCTCAATACAATAGCTTGCAGGTATGCCAAGAGTTTCCTGCCAAATCCTGCCCATGCCCCAGATCCTTGCATATGCCCTTGCAGTCGAATAGGTGGAGCGCACACAATAAACCTTGTCCAAGTCAATCCAGTTTAAGTCAACGCTTTTAACTAAATTTGTCAATTCTTTCTTTACGTCCTCGGCTTTTTCCCAGGAGACAGGTTTGTAGGCTCGTCTACGGCGCATGGTACGTCATTTTAACATGGCAATAAGCCACAGCAAGCGCGTCCGCGGCATTGTCAAAGTGAGTTTTCTTTTTGGCTTGACTTCTTATTGATGCGCCGAAAATTGAGCGCAAAGCTTGCTGCATCTGCTTTTTGTCAGAGCGACCATTGCCGGAAACAACCTTTTTTATAGTTCCCGGTGCGTACTCAACTATTGGAAGCTTAAAATCCGCCGCTGCCAAAAACATCACTCCCTGAGCCTGCCCTACGGCTATTGCAGTTTTTGCGTTCGCCGCAAAAAAGACTTTCTCAATTGCCATAACATCGGGCTCGCCACTCCGTATAATTTCCCGTACATGGTCATAAATCATACTCAGCCGCTCAGCGTGGGTGAAGCTTTTTTTGGTCTCAATAAGATCAAACTCAAGAGGTATAAGGCCGCGGCCGTTGGCCTCAAGTAATGAGTAGCCAGTAGTGGCAGTTCCCGGGTCAATTCCAAGGACAATCATGCTACATTCATCTTAGATGAAATCCTAAAAGAAGCAAGTTTGTTAGTTTTCTTTTATACTCACTTGATTTGTGAAAAGTATCACGTCCCCCTCAAGCATAATGACTGCATCAACCATATTTTTTGGCCTTTGTCCAAGATGTTTTTCAATAACTCCATAAATTCCAATCTCACGCTTAGACAAATTTCGAACTGACTCTTCGTCAGTATACATCCCGCTAACCATATTTTTAACGTGTTGATATGTGTAACCCAATTTTGAAGCCACTTCTTTATTGCTATAGCCATTTATTCTCAGCTCTAAGATTGCAGCTTGAGTAGAATTGAATGGATTAATTGGAGTTACAGTAAAAAATTTACCTTTTTCTTGCATTTTTAGGGCTTCGTCTTTTATCAGAAATTCTTTTTGAAGGCTTTTTCTTAGGCTTCTTAGGCTTTGTATCTTTCGCCGATTTTTTTGCCTCTTCATGGCGCCTTGCTCGAGTATAGATTTTTTCTATTTCGCGCTTACTCTTTTTGCGGATGTAATAAAGCTTTGCTTGCCTGACCCCGCTCTTGCCACGCCTTACAACATCAACTTTTTCAACCAAAGGAGAATAAAGCGGGAAAATCTGCTCAATTCCGATGCCAGCTTCACCCACTCTTCGAACTATAAAACTTTTGCCGTTATCTTTACCGCGAATGCCTATTACGGTGCCTTCAAAAACTTGACTGCGGCTGCCCTTTTCGTCTTGTGACTTGTTTGTCAAAAGAAGATGAACACGCACAACATCTCCAACTCCAAAAGTGGTTTCCTTATGTACTGCTTCTATTGCCATGAGGTGTATTATACTCAAAATCCTTCAGCTAAACAACTCGTTTATTGCGAAGCAACAAACTTGTTTATTGTGCTAGAGAGTTTTTCTTCCCAAGCCACACCAAAAGGTACTGCAATTTTGTCTCCCGAGCTGCCTTCAAAAATCAAACTCACATGCTGCTCCCCCGGGTGAGCCTTTAAAATTGTCTTCAACTTAACCAGCTTTTGGTTATCAACTCCTTTGGGAATAGTAATAAAAAAATTACCGTTACCGTTAAGTGCCGCTTGAGTTTCAACTACATCCACCAAAATCGATAATTGCTCATCTCTTTGATCAATTTTCCCTGTTAAAAGAACACCAGAGTATCTTGGCCAAATGTCGCGGGTCACGGCATAAAGCTTGGGGAAAATTACTACGTCAATGCTACCGGTTTCATCTTTAACTGTAACAAAAGCCATCTCAGCCGCAGACTTGCGGGTTACTACTTTTCTGAACTCCGTTACTACGCCAGCTATCTTGACCACACCGCCTTCAACCTCCTTAATATCGTCAACTCGATGGGTTCGATAAGTAATAAGCTCGCCCAAAACCTCTTCTATAGGCCGAGCTGAGAGTGAAAACCCCAAGAGCTCCTTTTCAAAGTTCTGGAGTTCATCTTCAGTAAATTCTTTGGTTCCAGAAATCTGGGCGACTTCAATAGAGTCTTCAGGCTCCACCTCGTCACCGTCAAAAAGCCCTTGCTGGCCATTGTCTACTCCTGGTTTCACTTTTTCCCTTATTTCCTCCATTACTTCCATGACAGAAGCTCGAGGGCCAAAAGGCAACATTGCTCCAACTTTAACAAGGCTCTCGAGAACTTTTTTGTTGACGCGGCGCGAGTCCACCCGGGCAAAAAAGTCCGCTAAAGACATAAATTTACCATTATCCCGTACTTCAAGAATTGCCTCAATTGCAGCCTTGCCAACGTTTTTAATTGCCGAAAGCCCAAATCGGATTGCTTTTTTATCCAAAGATTCCTCGTCGCCCACAATTTTAAACCCTACAGCGCTTTCGTTAATGTCCGGCGGCAAGATCTTAATGCCCATTCGTCTGCACTCACTAATGGCAGAGGTAATTTTATCCGCATCTCCGCTCTCGGCGGTCATCAAAGCAGCCATATACTCAACAGCATAATTCGCCTTCATGTACGCAGTTTGGTAAGCCACTATTCCGTAACTCGCGGCATGTGCTTTGTTAAAGCCGTAGGCTTGAAAAGGCTCAAAAAGCTTCCAAAGCATTTCGGCAAAATTCTTGGTTTGACCATTTGCAACTATCCCCGCTTCAAATTTTTCTTTTTGCGCGGCCATTTCCTCCGGAATTTTCTTTCCAACCGCTTTCCTGAATTTATCCGCTTCTTCCCAAGAGTAACCGGCCAAATCCAAAGCACAAAAAAGCAAATCGTCCTGGTAAACCAAAAGACCATAAGAGGCCCCCAAAAACTTCTCCATTCTTGGATCTAAAAATTTAACTTTGGAAGGGTTATGTTTTCGTTCAATATATTCTGGAATGGTTTGCATAGGACCAGGTCGATACAGGGCAACCATGGCCATTAGGTCTTCCACTCGCTCCGGCTTCAGCTCTATGAGCCACTTGGTCATTCCGGAGCTGGCAAGCTGAAAGACACCCATAGTTTCACCACGCCCAAGCATTTCATAAGTCTTTCTATCATCAAGTGGAATATTCCTTAAATCCACTCTTTTGCCATGGACTTCCTCGACTATATCCACACATGAGCCTAAAATTGACAGGTTTCTAATGCCTAAAACATCAAATTTAATAAGCCCAACATCCTCGCAGGCATGCATTTCATATTGGGTAATAATTTTGTCCCCCTTGGGATCCTTTTGAATCGGTGTGAAATCTGTTAACGTTGTAGGGGAAACAACAACACCAGCGGCATGAACAGATACGTGCCTGGCGCTCCCTTCAACTTGGTGCGCCAAGTCAAGAATTTTCTTAGTATCAGGGTCTCTTTCATACAATGTTTTAAGCTCCGGGCTTGTGTCCAGGGCTTTAGGCACGTCAATGGGAAAACCTTGTTTCGGCGGAGGAATTAGCTTCGAAATCCGGTCCCCCACAGCATACTCATATCCTAATACCCGGGCCACATCCCGTGCTGCGGCCCGCGCGAGCATGCGCCCAAAAGTACAAATCTGGGCAACCCTGTCATGGCCATATTTTTCACCAATATAATTAATTATTTCATCTCTTCTATTGTCAGAGACATCAAAATCGATGTCGGGTGGGCTTGGCCTGAAAGGATTTAAAAAGCGCTCAAAAGGCAAATAATATTTTAATGGGTCAACTGTCGTTATCCCCAAAACATAAGAGACCAAAGAGCCCGCGGCCGAACCTCTGGTGTTTGTTACAATCCCCTGGGAATTTGCCCAATTGACCATATCCATCATAATTAGAAAATAGGGCGCGTATCCTTTGTCACATATGATTTTAAGCTCATGCTCAAGGCGCTCTTTTTCTTCTTTACCTGCTTTGCCAAATTTTTCCTTAAGCCTCTCGTGTGCTGTTTTTCTTAAGTATTCATCATCAGCTAAACCTTGAGGGACTTCATATTTTGGAAAAAACCATTTGCCCAAAGTGCTAATTTCAAGGTTGCATTTATTTGCAATCTTGACTGTATTTTTGATGGCCTCGGGAATGTCGGGGAAAAGCCCGGCCATTTCTTCAGGAGACTTAACGTAATACTCAGGCGTATCAATAAAGCGGATTCTTTTTGTATCAGCCACATCTTTGCCGGTTGCCACACAAACAAGTGCATCCTGGGCATCGGCATCTTCTTTATTCAAATAATGAGCGTCATTGGTGGCAACAACGGCAATTCCAAGTTCCCCCGAAAGTTTCATAACTCCTTCGTTTATTTTTTTTTCATAAGCTACCATTTTTTCCTGCTCCTCACGGATTTCAGCAGATATTGAAGTACTAATGTGTTCATGATACTTGTGCCTTTGGACCTCAAGGTAATAATCGTCACCAAACACATCCACAAACCACTGGGCCGTTTTTTTTGCGCCATCATAGTCATTCTTAATAAAATGCGAGGCGAGCTCGCCGGCGGGGCATGCAGAAGTGCAAATTAGGCCTTTGGAGTATTTTGCCAGCGCATCATTACTTATTCTTGGCCTGTAGTAGTAACCTTCCAGATGCGCAATTGAGGTAATTTTCATCAGATTTTTGTAGCCTTCTTCATTTTTAGCCAAAAGAAGTAAATGAAAATTCTGAAACCTTTCTCCCTTTTCCGGCCGGATTTTGTGGTCCTCCCGGCAAGTGTAGGCTTCCATTCCCAGAATGGGTTTAACACCGTCTTTGTGGCACTGCTTATAAAATTCAATCGCTCCATACATTGCCCCATGGTCGGTAACGGCAACCGTATCCATGCCCATTTCTTTTATACGGGTTGTCAGCTTTTTGGTTTTAGTTAAGCCATCCAAAAGGCTGTATTCGGTGTGCAAATGAAGATGAACAAACTTACCTGCCATGGATATATGATATCAGGGTTTCCTTAATAAGTTCTATTTTTCCTTTGCCCTTCAACTCTTTTTGGACCATACCAATCAAGAAACCCAGGACTTGTTCCTTGCCCGCTTGGTAATCTTTTACCGCCTTGCCATTATCTAAGACAACTTTTTTAATTGCCTCTTCAACATCGGCTTGCGAAGCATAGTCTACATTTTGTAACTCCACTAACTTTTTAACTAGACCAGCCGGCTCCGCGAACTTTCCATCGAGGTTTTGATTTACCATTACACCCGCTATTTCTTTTTCGGAAATGTTGTACTGTTTTGCCAAAGCAAGGGCAGTCTCAAAATAATCTGCCCGAGCCCTTTCTTGCACCAGCACCTCTATGTAGTTGGCAGATAACCCAAGCTTTTGGTATTTACCTCTTTTCTGACTTGGTAGTTCTGGAAATTTAAATTTTAAATTTTTAATTTTTAATTCGCCAATTCTAATCGGTGGAATATCCGGCTCCGGAAAATATCTATAGTCCTGAGCTTCTTCTTTGCTTCTTTGAGAAAATGTGCGGTCCCTGTCCTCATCATAACCGCGCGTTTCTTGTTTAATTTTTTTGCCATCCTCCAAGAGCTCAGCTTGCCTTTTGATTTCGGCATCTAACGCTTTAGTCAAATACCTGAAAGAATTGATATTTTTTAGCTCAACCTTATAGTCTGGTAATTCGTTTACTCTTTTACTCTCTTGCTCTTTTACTCTTAGTGAGATATTTGCCTCAAGTCTCATGGAGCCCTTTTCCATGTCGGCCGTTGAAATTCCCAGGTACCGGACAGTTAGTTGAATCTCTTTTAAGAATTTAACAACCGCATCTACACTTCTAAAGTCCGGCTCGGTAACAAGCTCCACCAGTGGCACACCGCTTCTGTTGAAATCCACCAGTGAAACTTTCTTCCCGTTTAAATTGGTGTGAATCAGCTTTCCAGTATCCTCCTCCATATGGACCCTTTTAATCCGAATACTCTCATACTTACCGTTTATGCAAAACGGCAAATCATACTGACTAATCTGAAAACTCTTTGGCAAATCCGGATAAAAATAGTGCTTGCGGTCAAACTTACTAAACTCGGAAACCTCGCAATTCAGGGCCAGGCCAAACCTTATGCAATTTTCAATCGCCAATTTATTGGCCGCGGGAAGCGCCCCGGGAAGCCCTAAACATACCGGGCACACCTGAGTATTTGGAGAAACACCAAAGTGCTCAGCCGGGCAGCCACAAAACATTTTTGATTTGGTCGAGAGTTCAATATGGACCTCAAGCCCAATTATTGGTTCAAAGTTCATAATTTTCTACTTACAAAAAAAGCTATTAATCCAACAACTCCCAGCATTGTCATCGTGAGTGCCACTCCAAAAACTTCTGTAATAGTAGCGGAAAATATAACAGGCAACACTGTCGCCGCAGTTGTAATAAACCAAATGCTCCCGAAGACGCGCCCTAATTTATCTTTGGGTGTTGCAAGCTGCAAGTGAGTAAGCGTGGGAATAAGACTTCCAACGTAAGAAGCACCGGCTATAAAAAAACATACCACTGAAAGCGTTCTGCCTAACCAAAAGGGGAGTATTGGGGCAACTACACCAAGCAAAACCAATACCAAAGATAAACTGAAAAGTGAAATTTCAATAACCCGCCTTCGGGGAAACCCATGAGATATCGCTTTGGAAACAACCATCGTGGCAATCAAAGCCCCGACTGCACCGGGAAATACGATGGTTATCCCGGCAAGGCTTGGGCGCACTCGTACAATATTTTCAGCTAAAGCGGGAATTGTTACCAAGACAACTGATAGCGCAACCTGAAGGCCAATTAGAATAAAGAAAGGCAAAAACACCCTTCGCGTATCCTTGATAAACTGATAGCCCTCCAAAAGTTCTTGGAAAAACTTGACGATGCCTCCTGCGAAATCACGCGGGATGTGCTCGAGAGGGGGAAGCTTCGGGAGTAAACTAACCGAGCTTACGGCAACAAGAAGTAAAAGAGAGCTTAACACCAAACTGCTTCTAAGCCCTAAATATTCATAGGAAATACCCGCTAATAGGAACCCGAAAGCAAGGGATAATTGGACCGTCACAAAAAACAGGCTATTTGCAAAGGGTAAGATTTTCTTCTTAACCAGAATTGGGATGGACGCAGCCTCGGCAGGAATATAAAACTGGTTCGCAAGCGAATAAATAAAAACTATCCCATAAGCTAAGTAAATAAACCTGGAATATAAAAGCGAATAAACCGATATAATTACAGCTTGAAGCAGAAGAGTTACCACGAGTGCCCGTCTTTTATCCACCAAATCTGCGGTAACTGAGGCAATTGGGCCAAAAATTATGGCAGGGAGCGCGTATGCCAGCCAGACCAGAGAAGTCGCGATTGTCGAACCGGTTTTCTCAAACAGATAAATGAGCATCAAGAAACTCAAAGTGTTTACTACAACCTGGGAAATAATCTGTGAAACCCAAAGATGTGTGAATTTACGGTTACCTAAAAGTGTTACTATTTCTTTCATGATTGAGGCGTTTTTGTGTGATAATCCGTTTGCTTTTGAAACTTTTTGCCCAAAGAAAACAAAATATTCTCTTCGAATTTTCTACCCATCAACTGAATTCCCAGAGGAAGATTATTCTTAGTAAATCCGGTGGGTATGGCAAGCGATGGAATTCCCGTTAAATTGGCTGTTGCCGCAAAAATATCCGTCAAATACATTTCCAGTGGGTCGGCAGCCTTCTCGCCCAACTTAAACGGCGGGGTAGGAGCAACGGGTGCAAGTAAAACGTCCACGTCTTCAAAAACTTTATTTACTTCCTCAATTAAAACTGTGCGAACTTTCATGGCTTTATTGTAATACGCGTCATAATAACCGGAAGACAATACAAAAGTTCCAAGCATTATCCTTCGTTTAGCCTCCATTCCAAAAGTGCTTCTATCATTTCCATACCTGATGCCGTCGTATCTGCCCAAATTAGAACTGACCTCCGCCGGCTGGATTATGTAGTAAACCGATATAGCGTATTTAGTATTTGGCAAACTAACTTCAACTACACTATGACCGTTGTCTGTAAGCCAATTGGCAAAACTATCGATCGAACTTTTAACTTCATCGCTTATCCCCTGTTCTACGAACTCCTTGGGAATTCCCACCTTATATTTATTTTCACCGGTTAATTTTTGATATTTACGATCTATCAATGTGCTATCTTTCCCTTCCGGCCCGGAAGTTATAGCAAAAACTTTCTCGCTATCTTCTACAGAGTGGGTAATATGGCCCATTGTATCAAGTGAACTTGCCATCGCTACTACTCCATAGCGCGAGACCGCGCCGTATGTAGGTTTTAGGCCGGTTACGCCGCAATAGTTTGAAGGTAATCTAATAGACCCGCAAGTATCTGAGCCGGGGGATATTAAAGCCATATTGGCGGCAACAGCCACTGCCGAGCCACTTGAGCTTCCACCCGGTACATAGTCTTTGTTCCAGGGATTGCGGGTTACACCAAAATCGGAGTTCTCCCCGGAGCTCCCGTGTGCCCAAGCGTCACAATTGGTCTTCCCTACCAAGATCGCGCCAGCTGCCTCTAACCTCTCAAAAACCGTTGAAGAGTAAGCTGGAACGTAATTTTCCAATACTCGTGACGCGGCAGTGGTTCTTATGCCTTTTGTTAAGTACAGATCCTTCATTGCCAAAGGCACGCCAAGAAGTGGAAATTCCCCGAAAGCGTTGGGGTTATTGTTGATTACTTCTTGCATTTCCCTCGCCTTTTGATAAGCATAGTCATCAGTAATCGTAATAAAAGCATTTAAATCGTGATTCGCATTAATTCTTGCAAAATAGGCATCCAGCAATTCAACCAACGAGTATTCTTTATTTTTTAATGCAGTGTAAAGCTCATTTATGGTAAGCGGAGTTTTCATAGGTCCTTGTCAATTACTTGGGGTACAACAAACGCTCCATTGTGAGTTTTATCCGTACCAGATAACACCTCGTCATTTGTCAGAATTCTGGTTGCATCTACTTGGTCTTCTCGAAGCACATCTTCCAAACCAGTTGTTTGACTTGTGGGTGAAACATCGTCCGTACGGAGTTTTTTAAGTTCCTTGAAATAATTTATAACATCTGACAACTGATCCTTTAGAGTCGTGGTCTCCTTTTTAGAAAGTGTTAAGTTAGCAAGCCTAGAAAGGTGAAGAATCTCGTCGGTGGTGAGCCCGCTCATTAACGTATAATACCACAAGCCGTTAATTTTTAAATTTGGCATTCTGGGCAAGCTTCAAGACTGATAAAGTGTTGTGTACGCCTGTCTTTAGTAATAAAATACCTCAATGGCTGTTAGAAAAACTATTCAAATCGGTGACCCCAGGCTTAAAGCTCCTAATAAAGAAGCCAAAGATTTTTCGGCCCCAAAAATCAAGAAAGTCATCAAAGACTTAAAAGATACGATGATTAAAAACGATCTTATTGGGCTTGCTGCGCCCCAAATTGGTGAAAACTATAAAATCTTTGTAACTCAACCCAGAAAAACAAAAGCAAGACGCCTTCCTAAAGGAGATAAATTCCGGGTCTATATAAACCCAAAAATTACTTATTTTTCCAAAAAGCAAAATATTATTTACGAAGGCTGTGGCAGTGTTCTGAATGGAACATTATTTGGTCCCGTCAAAAGGCCAGAAGAGATAAAAGTTGTTGCTCGGGATGAAAACCAAAAAAAGTTTCAGGTTCATTGTAATGGAATACTTGCGCGAGTAATCCAGCATGAATATGACCACCTTGATGGTATTGAGTTCACGGAAAAAATCTATGATTACAAAAAATTAATGGCCAAAGATTTTTATATTAAAAATATCAGAAATTCAAAAGCGCAACTCTCCGCTTCAAATATTACTATCCGTGAGTATATAATACTCAATGGGAAAAATTGAGGAAGTTATTTACGAAAACTACAAAAAAGCAATCACCGAGGGTGATTACGACCAAGCCAAGCGCGCGGTTGAGCTTGGAAAAGTACTAAAAGAAAAAATTGATACCGAACAGTTTGTTGATTACGACTCGCTCAAAGTCCCCATAACTCAAATCATCGGAAAGCATTTCAACCCATTCCCCTATAAATACCATGAAATTCAGGGAGTTGTCGAGCTCACAACTGTCGTTATCACATTAACTGAGCAGGAAAATAAACTTTTTGGGCTTTTTAGCAGGAATGAAACAAAGGGCAAAAGCATAAAAGTTGTTACAAAACAACTTATAGCTCAACACATGTGGGGTAAAGAGTTTGTAGCCAATAGTCTGATTAGGATAAATATCTGGAGGTTGAGAAAGAAAATTGAACCAGATATTACATATCCGCAGCTCCTAATAAGTCTACCCGAGCGTGGCTATATCTTTTTGGGTAATAAAGTTGACTATTTTTAGAACTTGTGAAAATTTATATTCTACTTTGTAACCTTTTAGTTACGGCAAATTGGCCCCGAGTAAATCTCTTATTCATTGGCAAAAACGACTTTAGATCGTTAATTGGGAAATATTATTCCAAGTCAAACAAATTATAAATACTATATGCATCTTTTATTTTAGAATCAATCTCTCTATATAAGATTCAATATTAGCCTTAAAATGAGAGAATAAATTAGATTCGAGCTCAGAGTTTTCATCTTAAAAACCTTCAAATAGCACTCCGAAATGTAGATTGCCAGAAAAATCGATGGCATTAGTTTCCCGAATGATTGTCATTATCTATATTTATTATAAGACGTTAAACGCCAGATTGAGCCTAGTCATCACTAACGCCAATATATCGGCTTAAAGTATGAAAGTGTAATTCTATTGTCTCTGAAATTTAGCTCAAAATGATTGCTAATATTACTATCGGCTATATTATTATGGGATATAACTATGTCAACCAATTTATGACTCTTGTTTGACTAATTTTATAAAAAGAAGATTAATCGCAATTATATTGCTCTTGTAATTCGCTATTTATACGTTACAGAAATGCTACATCATCTGCTCAAGAGCCTTGATTCGCTCCTCAACTGGAGGGTGAGTATTAAATAAACTCGAAAAGGAGCTTCTGGCGTCGCCAATTTTATTCTTAAAGGGATTTTCAATATAAAGATGTGCCGTTGCTTTATTTGCTGCTTCAAGTGGCTCAGTGTCCATAGAGATCTTATTCAACGCGGAAATAAGCCCCGAAGGCTGACGCGTGATGGCAACCGACCCGGCATCCGCCGAAAACTCACGCCGTCTTGAAATGGCAAGTTTAATTAGCTGGCCAATAAAAGGGGATAATATGGCAAAAACCAAGCCAATTAACATAATTACCCCGGCGCCTTCTTTACGCCCGCGCCTACCTCCACCCCAAAAACTAGCTCGCAGTAAAAAATCTGCCAAGAGCGCCACGGTTCCGACTAAAACCGTAACAACAGACATAAGTAAGATATCGTAGTTTTTGACATGGATCAGCTCGTGGGCAACTACACCCTCAAGTTCTGTACGATTAAGCCGCGATATAAGCCCTGTAGTGGCTACAACCACTGCGTGCTCGGGGTTTCTGCCTGTTGCGAATGCGTTCATGGCTGTATCATCAATCACATAAAGCTTGGGCTTAGGGATGCCGGCTGCTATGGCCAAATTCTCGGCCACTGTGTAGAAATCAAATTCGCGTTTTCTATCCGCAGGCCGAGCCCCACTAATGCCAAGCACGATCTTGTCGCTAAAATAATAACTGCCAATACTCATTAAACCCGAGATTATAAAAGCAATTCCCACAATACCCAAGCCTCCGGCATCATAGCCCCAATAAGTACTCAACCCAGTTGCAATAAAATATGTGGCAGCGGTAATAAAGGCCACAAAAAGTGCCATTATCAAAAATGACTTTCGCTTGTTGGCAGCAGCCACCTCATAGATGTTTTGCACAGCTAATTATACTACTCTAGGTTTACCTTTGGAGTTTTGGTTTCCGAAGCACTAACTTCAACATGCTCGCCGCTCTCGGGAGTTATGAGCCCCTTTTGCTCTTCAAATTTAAACATGTTGGCTACAATGTTTGTGGGAAAAGTTGCACGCTTAACATTATAATCCGCGGTCAAATCAATCACCAAGCGCCTAGCATACATCACTTTATCTGAGGTGTCGCGAAGCTCATCCATGAGTTTACCCACAACGCTATCTGACTTAATTTCCGGGTTATCCTCCACCATAATCTGAAGCTTTGGCAAAACTGCTGCCAGCTGGCTCCCGGCATCGGCCATCTTTTGGACGTCATTTGATTTAACTGCTGAATCTATTTGCCTTCTGGCATCCGTCAGCATCTTAAATATCCCCTTCTCCTGCTTTAAGTAACCCTTTACTGAAGACTCCAAATTTGGAATCAAGTCTGCCTGGCGCTTAAGCTGGTTGCCGATTTCCTGAACTGCAGCCTTAATGCGGGCTTTGCTTGAAACAAAGAAGTTGTAAGTGGAAATTATCCATACAACTATTAAAACCAGAGGGACAAGAACTAAGAATGGCATACAACTTATTGTAGCACCTTTGTAAACTGGTGCAAGCAGAGCATGTGAATTAACATAATTCACACCGTTTGTTTATTTACAAAGCACATTGCAATTTGTTAAGTTGCTTTAGTAAATGGGACGCAAAATAGAGTTTGATACTTCTCGCCCTTCATATGACATATACAGACCGGAAGTGTTTGCTCAGATTATTAAAGCCACACATTTACCAGATGTAGACTCATTGGAAAAGTTAGTTGGTAAAAACAACACCGGACTTTCAACTCTTTTAGAAAGCCAAAGGCGCTATGCTGCTATTTTCCATATAATACCTGGACTTGATCAGATGGATGACTTTCAAACTGAAATTCGTTTGTCATCCAGATGTGAAATTCCTATTTCTGATATCTCAATATGGTATGGCATAAAAGAAAAAATTAAATTCGAATTTTATCCATGGGCACAACATGCTTCTAAGGGTGATGTCGATTCATATGACTTAGCACTTAAAAAAATGGAGGACTTTATTGACCTTAGATGGAACGGGAGTGTTTCAGGTCTACTTTACAGAGCTCTTAGATATCAAAAGTTGTTACCTAAAATTATTGCAAATGAACAACGATATAACCGGTTTACCGCATTTCCGGAAGGCATGGAAAGGATGATGCAAAAAAATATATTTGAGGATGATGAAAACGAAGAAGAGAGTATAAATACCTCCCTTGGTTTCTCAAAAAATTCTTATAGGTCAATTTTTGAAGGAATCCCTCTTAATTACATACCAAACATAATTGCAAGTCTGCCCAACCAGCTTTATATAGACATCAGCCTATGGAGACTAGGTTATCAAAATACTGACCTATCAGAAGAGGGGTTGTGTAATCAGATTCATCCTCTTGCCCAAAATCTTACGGTTGGACAAAAGATTGAATTTGTCAGAGATCATGCAAAAAAAGCTAAAAAATACTTAATAAAGGCAATAAGCCTTCAAGATTATGGTGGCTATCCAACTTTCGATTTCGTGGATCTAACGGGGAGGATAGTAAAACCTCTACCTTATTTTTATAAAAGTGGAATTATGATTAATACTGGGGGAATTCGTGAGAAGATTCTGCTTATCAGAAACGAGCTTAACGAACGGAATCCAAAGTTCAAAGCCTTAACAAAAAGACAGAGAGAAGTACTGCAACTCCTCTCCGAAACTGACGGGAGAGGTACTTTGGTTTATACTAACAAACAAGTGGCTGCCGTGTGGGGAATAAATGAAGCGGTTATTCAAATTTGCGCTCAAACTGCATTGAAACGTTTAAATACTAACTAATAACCAACAATTTTTCAAAGTCTGGCAAGCTTTTTGTATTTACAATATCCCCCTTTGTCGCCCAGCCGCGGCGGGCCATTGCAACTCCGTAGCGCATATTATCCATTCCGTCTTTGTGATGCGAGTCGGTTCCCAGGGTCAATTTCACACCAAGCTTAACTGCATCCCGGATTAAAAAGTCGGGCAAATCCAGCCTGTGAGGATCGGCGTTTATCTCAATCCATTTGCCATTTTTCAAGCAAAAATCAAAAATTTTCTCCCAATTAAGCTCCACCCCTTCCCGCTTTTCAAGAAGTCTCGCTGTCGGGTGGGCAAATATTTTAACCCTGGGATGGTCAAGCCCAGCGAGTACTCTTTTGGTCATCTCCTCGCGAGATTTTTTAAAACTCGAATGAATTGAGACCAAAGCAAAGTCAAGCATTTCTAACCCTTTATCGTCAACGGGGAGTCTACCGTCCGGCAGCATATCAATTTCTAAGCTATTAAACGCTTTTATTTCTTTCACGCGCTCGTTTACACGAATAACTTTCTCCTGCTTTCCTTTCAAAATATCCAGTATTTGTTGGTAATTATGACCTCTCTGACTGGGATTGTGTTCAGTAAAAGCGATATATTCATAATTAAGCTCTTTTGCTTTTTGCATAAGCTCCTCCATACTTGAAGCTCCAACATCATGGCTGGTTTCAATATCAAAACTACTGTGCATCTGCAGATCCCCTTTTATGTCTTTGAGGTCAACCAATTTTGGCAAGTTGTTTTTTAAAGCCGCCTCGATTTCTCCAGCTCCCTCCCGAAGCTCGGGCGGGATCCAAGCCATCCCAAGTTTCTTATAAAACTTTTCTTCATCGGCAACCGGGGTAAGTTTCCCTTTAACCTTTATACCGTGCTCACTAAGACTCATTCCTTGCTTGAGTGCATACTCACGAAGGGCAACGTTATGGTGCTTGGAGCCCGTAAAATGCTGCAGCAAGGCCCCATAAGTGGCGGGTGACTCAACTTTAAGGTCAGCCCGGACGTTCCCGGGCAAAAGAAGCGAGGCGGACTTCGCACCCCGGTTTATTACACGAATTTTGTTTGGATAGCCAGTAAACCTGTCTAAAACACTTTTGGAATCTTCGGAGGCAACAGAAAGGTCAACATCACCAACAGTTGGAGCGCTCCTGCGCAAACTGCCAAGCTTATCAATTAGCTTAACACCCTTACTCACACTCATCCATTCAATGATTTTATCGGCGTATTCTTCGGCGGTAGAAAGAAGCATCCTGGCTGGCGGTTTTTCCTTATATTCCGCAATTGCAGTCAAAATATCGCTCTGTGACTCTTCACCAAAGCCGGGAAGCTTTGCAATGTCTCCGGCCCCGGCATGTTTTTTGAGTACCTCCAGGGTGTTTTTGTCCGGCAAGTGAAGCTCCTCAGCAAGGCGGTAAGCTTTTTTTGGCCCAATGCCTTCTACGTCCAATAGAGCCAGCGCGGCCTTGGGAATGCCTCTCAACACTTTCTCAAAGTGCCTTGACTTCCCACTCCTAAAGATCTCGTTTAAATGCGCTGCAATACTTGTGCCAATCCCGGAAACATCATCCAGGTCTCCCTCATCAAAAATATCCTTTGCCTCGGTTCCCAAGTGCTCAATGGCATCCGCCGCGCGGTTATAAGCAATTATCCGAAACTTATTTTTGTTCTCGTTTTCTATCTGGTATGAAGCGGCAACGGCACGAAATAGCTCTGCAATCTCACCATTGGTCATATCTTTATGAATTTTCACTGAGTTATTATGGCAACCAAACTATTCATGCAGACAGTTCTTAAGCATAGCTTTTAATCTCCTCCAGCCTGCAGTACTTTTAAAATACTTCTCACATTCTAGAGCATCTTCTTTAGACTTAAAAGCCGAATAATATATTAATTCATAAGGAACATATGGTTTTGTCGCAGCATTTTCACCTTTATTATGGCTTTTCAATCTTACTTTTAAATCGGGAGTGTATCCAAGATATAATTTGTCGTTCTTAAAACTCCGAAGAATATAGAAGTAATACATTGTGGCGGGCTACAATTCAGGCTCGCTACGTTCACAAGCCTCGCGAGCTGAATGTAGCGGGACCGACGGGGCTCGAACCCGCAACCTCTGCCGTGACAGGGCAGCACTCTGACCAATTGAGCTACGGTCCCAGACTAAGCGATTATATAACAGAAAGAGATTGTACTCAATGCTGCTATAATAAACGTCATGCGGCGTGCAGTTGCTGTAGTAATAAAAGACAAAAAAGAGAGAGTGCTTCTGACCCAAAGAGGGAGAATTGCCAGAGATGAATTTGGTAAATGGGAAAACTGCGGTGGCGCAGTTGACGAAGGCGAAACCGAAGAGGAAGCCATAAAAAGAGAAGTCAGGGAAGAATTGGGCTGTGGCCTGGAAATCAAGAATGTCTTGTATAAGGATAAGTTTAAAACAGACAGCGGAACTAACTGGCAAGTAATTATTTTTGAAGGCAAGCTAATCGGCGAGCCTAAACCTCAAAATAAAGATGAAAACGCAGCCGTTAAATGGTTCAAAAAAGAGGAGCTTAAAAACGTAAATTTAGCAACCTATACTAGACAAGATTTTATTAGGTTTGGCTGGATTAACAAGTAGCTTACTTCTTGAAGAAACTTGAAAGGTAGTGTTTGTAAAGGCTGCCCATTGTGACTATGCCTACTAACTTGCCGTGATCAACCACCGGCAGACGGCGGATGTTGTTTATAATCATAAGGGAGCAGGCGACCAGGACGTGCCTGCCAGGCTCAATTGTGATTACATTTTTGGTCATAATATGCTTTGCAGTCAACTTACCAATATTCTCTGCCTCATGCTCAATACGCTCAAAATTTTTGTAATATTCAATATTTTTGTAGAATTTTTTCTCACTTGGGAAAAGCTTGTAAAGAAGATCTTTCTCCGAAATTACACCAACTAATTTCCCCTCCTTATTGACGACAGTAATCCCGCTAATTTTCTTTGTAGCTAAGAGTTTTACAATTGTCTGAAAATCGGCACTATCATTTACAGTGAAGACCCGCTTAAACATTACATCCCGAACCAACATAGTAAATTATACACATTAATAGAAATATTTCAAAGCAGGTTTTGAATTTTTCACATTAGTTTTCACCGCTCAAATGTTAACTTGGATGCAAAGTTTACTCAAAATTGAGCTTAATTCCCCTTGACTTTTGAGCATACTTAATATAAATTCATTCAGCTTAACTTTAGAGAGCCTGCTACTCCAAAGTTCATTTCCGAAGGGTGGTGAGCAAACATTAAAAATTTACTTAAAAGTTTAAAATTGCACGAATCTACCATAAGCACAGTCTTGGGATTTTTAGTTATAGTAGTGGTTGGTCTTCTTGTTGTTAATTACTTTAGAAATCTGGACTCAGGGGAGACTTTCCCCACATCAGCAACTACCGAAGAAGGAAACGATCAAGAAACCTATACTGTGGCAGCAGGAGACTCACTCTGGACAATATCCGAAAAGGTATATGGTACCGGATACAATTGGGTAGATATAAGAGACGCCAATGACATTCAAAACCCGAATGACGTAGAAGAAGGGCAAGTTCTTATTATTCCCGAACTTGAGGACCAAGGTGCTGAGCTTGCTGAAGCGGTGGTCACAAGTACACCCTCACCGGCGCCGACTATCTCACCAACTCCCAGTCCAACAGCCTCACCAAAAGGTGAAATTGCATCAGTTGAAACTATCAACCAAATGCCCGAAGCAAACGCAGGCGGCAGCTACACTGTTGTGAAGGGTGACAATCTTTGGAATATCGCAGTTGCGGCATACGGAGATGGATTCAGGTGGGTCGACATAGCTCGCGCAAATCACTTGGCTAATCCACAAGTAATCCACGCAGGAAACGTTCTGACCATACCCGCTTGAGTTTGATATAATAAGCTACTTGCGGGTATAAGAACATTTTGCTGGCGCAAAATAACCTTGAATCCGCTCATTGCATTTGCGGGTATAGTTGAATGGCCCAACACCACCTTCCCAAGGTGGGGATAGGGGTTCGATTCCCCTTACCCGCTCACAGGAAGGCGCACTTTGTTGTGCCAAAGTAGCTCAGTTGGTAAGCATAGCTTGGCCACCTGCGCTAATTTGTAAGATGCCAAAGTAGCTCAGTTGGTAGAGCAATCCCTTCGTAAGGGAAAGGTCGTGGGTTCGACTCCCACCTTTGGCTCCATGGCATACCGAATTTCTAGGCTAAAAAGACTTGAGGAAAAGCGGGCTGTCAGCTCGACTGTCAAATATATCGTTCTCACGGTTATAGTAATTTTTGTGCTTTTGAACTTTGGCTTGCCGGCACTTTCCAAGCTCACCGTGGTTATTGCAGATTTGGTCGGCCAAGAAAACTCGGATGACGATTCAAATTCCCCTCCACCTCCGCCTCCAAACATAAAAAGCCTTCCTGCCTTCACGAAAGACAGCTCAATAAGAGTCGAGGGGACCACGAGACCCGGATTCACGGTCTCAATTTTTTTCAATGACGAAAAAGTCGAGGTTTTGGCCAACGCAAGCGGCGAGTTTACCAGCTCATTCGACTTAAGTAAGGGCGAGAACACGGTTTCCGCATTCGTCACTAACAACGACGGGCAAGACAGTTCAAAAACCCAGACATTTACTGTCAATTTTGACAGCGACCCTCCCAAGCTTGAGATTATTACACCAACCAACGGGCAGCAATTCACAGGCCGCACTAAGCAAACCGAAATTCAAGCTCAAACCGAGGCTGAAGCACACGCAACTGTGAATGACAGAATTGCAATAGTGCGCGGGGACGGCAAGTTTGATTTTCCGGTAACACTAAACGAGGGAGAAAACATTTTTAAGATAAAATCAACCGATCAGGCGGGAAACACAACCGAGCTTGAATTAAAGCTTAACTACACGCCTTGACCCGTTTTACGGGTCCTTGAGATTATCGCTAGAATTACAAGCCAAATAATCACCCAAGGGTAGAAAAGGGTATTGCTAAATTGAGAATGAACAAGTACCGCCAGCGCTGAGGCGTTGAAAAGGTCTCCATATATATTTCCCGCTGTTAGTTTGGCAATTTGACCCAGCAAATTAAAAACAACCAAAAGTCCTAAAACTCCGGTAGTTGCAAGAATAAGTAAAAAGCTATTATCAAGCCCATAGCAGGAGTTTTTCTGTGCCGAAATATCTATACTCAGCCTCGCTTTTGCTTTACAAACATTATTGTATCCGACTCCGAAAACCGGAGAGCTTAAGATAATCTCAAAACTTTCTTGATAGTTTTGTATTTTTTGAGAAATTGAGCTTACACGGGACAGTTTCACCCCCTCCCCACCCGGGGTCCGGGGAAGTAAAACCACAATGACTGCAAAAGCAAAAACAAGAATCAATAGAAACTTCTTATTTCTATTCCAAAGAAGAACAAACAGGCCAATAATAAGAGCTAAAAAACTCGCACGCGAGTATGTGAACCCAAGTGTTATAAGCAAAAACACGACACTCAAAACAGCCCGCTTGGTCCTAGAAAGAAGAAAGTATGAAGTTGCTGTAAGTATACCCAGCACAAGTACTATGCCAGTAAAAGCGGGATCCATGAATGTCGAAGTAAGGCGAAAATAGTGGTCATCCCAGCCCACTGCCTTTAAGCTTGTCAAGTCCGGAAAAAGAAAATATTGTACCCAGCCGAAAAGCGCCACAGACCCGCCAACCACCAACAAGGATTGTAAACAAAGTCCTCTTTTGGCTTTTGAAATTGGCCTATTTAACCAAAACAGCAAAAAAACCAAGTAAACCGTAAGACGAAATACATAAAACAAGCCATGAATGTCAAAATTGCTTGTAAAAACTGATAATAAAAGACTAAAAGCTAAAACAACAATGATAGGAAGCAATAACCTAAAAATACTCTTGACTCTATATACTATATGCATGAAAATCACTGTGAAAAGTATCAAGGCGTCGATGGGGTGGGGTCTAAAACCTAAACCCAATAAATTCTGTGTATATATTCCAGGCAATTGACCTAGAGGAAAAATCGCCAAGATCAGGAGCAGTAAATAGTCAATTATTCGAGCTCTTGTTTTACCCATAGCTTAGTCCATGCCAAAAATGAGTGAAAGCTCATGAGGGTAGCAAAAACAAATCCATGAACCCCGTCTTTATATCCACTTTTGACAATAAAATTAATAATAAATTTTAACAGTGGCATAAAAATTATCTTTGTCAAACCAGACTTTTTGCCTTCTTCTTGATTACTTTCAGTATGAAGCGTAGAGTAACGATTAATCTTACCCAAGACCTCTGAAAGTGACTCGGAAGGGGAGTGGAGAAGGGGTGAGTGCATTTTGGAAACTCTTCCGGCTACCTTCCAGGTCTCATGAACACGGCGTCTCCAACGGCCTTTGCCGGCGCGGGCTAACCTAAGTAACCAAGTCTCTCCCCACTCCCCACCTACCATCTTCTTACCCATAAATATATCCTGCCGCTTAATTAAATAGCCTTCAGCTTTGGGATTTTTGAACTCAGAATTTATTTCGTTTATCAAATCTACCGGCACCCTCTCATCCGCATCAATGAAAAGCACCCACTCGCCCCTAGCCTTTCTGAGGCCAAAATTGCGCTGTGAGGCAAAATCATCACCTAAATTTCTTATATAAACTCTGGCGCCAAACTCCTTGGCCAGAACTCTTGTATTGTCTGTGGAATTATCGTCAATAACGATTATTTCATTACACCAACTGAGGCTCTCCAAACACCCTGAAATTCTTTCTTCTTCGTTTTTGGTAAGTACTATTGCACTAATCATGTCTTTTGCTTTAATGCTCTGGTCACAAACCAAATTTCCAAAGGCAAGCCAACTATCGCCCCGATAAGCGGAGCCCAAACAGTGCCTGTAAGGCCGTAATTTAAAGTAAGAGGCACAATAGTCACTCCAAGCCCCAATATACTTACCAAAGTGACAAAAGTAATATATTTTTGCTTTTCAAGCGCAAGAAGAAGTGAGTTCATAGAGTTAGTCACCGCCTGAATCACCCCAAAGACGCTCAGTACGCGAACCAAGGGTACTGCTGGAAGCCACTGCTCCCCCAAAAAGATCTTTATTAGGTCTTCCCCGAAAACAAACAGAGTTAGGCCCAGAAGTGTCGCAACAGATACAATCACCACGGTAATCTTAATAAAGACTTGGCGGAGTCTGTGGGAGTCTATAGAAAGCTTGACATATGTCGGGAACATTACCCTGCCAAAAACATCTGTCACCTCGGAAATCGGCATGGAGCAAATTTTATAGGCTACTTGGTAAATCCCAAGCGAAGTCTCTCCTAAAAATCTCCCCACTACTCCGTCGTCGCCTTGCCTGAAGAGAAATTGGAAAAAACCTGCCCCAGTCACCCATTTGCCCTTCGAAAGTATTTCCCGGAGTTTGACGGAATTAAACTCAAGACTGGGCCTGGGACTTACAAACACAAATGACATGACTAATTCCAAAAGTGCACCTGCGATCAAGCCCCAGACTATCCCAACCGAGGACTGTGTCACTAAGGAAACTAAAACCGCCACACCTGAATCGACTGCGAAAACGACAAAACGGAACCAAAACTCTGTTCCAAAACGAAGCTCTTTTTGAAAACGCACTATTGCCGGGTTAATAAACCCTCTTATCAAAGAGACGAGACTAATGAGATATACCAAATTTCTCGACTCGGGAGAATTGAAAAAGCTGGATGCAAACGGCGCAAGAACAACCAGAATCAAGGAAATCAGGCACCCACGCAAAATCGACACCACCCATGCGGTGTTGAGATACTCATTTATGCCCTTTTTCTTCTGGACTAGTACTACATTTATGCCAGTTTCCATGAGTATTTCTAAAAAAGTAATCGTAAGTGAAGCTATACCAAATATCCCAAACTGCGCAGGGGACAAAATTCGAGCTAGAACTATGGTCCTTACAAAGGCTATAAAGCGCGTTAACGCACGAAAAGCTCCTACCCAGGTCACTCCCCAGAGAGTCTTTCTAAAGTAACCCATAAGCTATTGTACTACGCTAGCTACTCACAGTATGAAGTCTTCGATGTCTTCGAAGGGGTGTCACAAAGCCTGAGGCAAACCCCGCAATCACGGACAAGTCAGTAATTATTTGCACCACCGGAACGAGCATTAAGGCCATCTGGTCGGTAACTTCTTCACGCTTGCCCCACAAGGAGCCAAAAACATAAACGGTAAAACCAAGGGTAGTAATATAGAGGAAAAACAAACTGTAAAAAGACAGACCGAAACACAACATGCCCAATGCCCACTTAAGGTAAACCGCCGGAATATTGGTGTTTACCGTCGCCAAACTCTCGCATGGGTGTCGCCAGGTACCGGTTTGAGAAATCCCTGCGGTGTAGCTAAAAATCTTTCTCGCACTTTCTCCAAAGGTCTTCGGAGCATGCCAATAAACCAATGCCTCCGGAACACGCTCAATTCTTATACCCTTTTGCAAAAGTTTATAATTAAAGAGATTATCCTCTCCAGACCACTGCAAGTCTTCGGAATAGCCATGAAGATCTTTCCAAATCTTTTTCCTAATCGCCATAGAGCGGCCTGTTGGCATATAACTTCTCGGATCTAACATCTTTGAAGTGACTCCGATAAATGGGCTGACTGCCCGGGCCACTGCGGTTTTAGCGACTATTCTGTAAAAGCCGGCAGACACGCCAACTTCTTGGTCCTTGAGGGGTCTAACGAGCCTTTTGAGCCAGTGCTTGTGCGCCACACAACTGCCGTCAATTTGGGCAATTATGGGAAAGCGAGCCTCTTCAATGCCAAAATTTCTGCCCTGAGCTTTGTTTAATTTCTCGCTTAATGCTCTGAAGTCTTCGTGCTTTGCTTCATAATCTTCGAGTACTGCTAAAGTATTGTCCTTAGAACCGCCGTCAACCACAATTATTTCATCGGGCTTCCTGGACTGGTGCAAAATCGAGTCCACCAGCTCGCGGATTGTATCTTCGTTATTGAGTACGGTTGCTACAACGGTTACTTTCATTTCTCTCCCAAATTAGACAATTATACTATGAACCTGGGTTAAGATTCAAAAAACTGCAAGAATTAGCCAAAGATTATTTTGTTATACTGAAATTGTGAAGAAATCTTTAGTTTATGGCTTAAAAGCACTATCACTTTCATGGAAAGCTAATGGGATTTACTCAATAATTGCAATTGTCGGTGCAGTTTATGACAGCACTCTCTACCCTTTTATCCAAGTTTTTCTCCTGGCAAGGGCTTTAGATTTATTTTCCAGTGACCAACCAGTTACACTTTCTGATTTAAATTGGATAATAATAAGCTATCTTGTAGCTTCAGTTATTAAGCTCACATTAAAAAGCATTACAGATGTTAAAGAGGCATATTTACAGGTCAGATTCGAGGGCTACCTTGATTTACAGGTCAGTAAAAAACTGACAGAGCTAGACCCGGCTACTTTTGAAAATCCCGAATTCCAAAACTTATTGGCTCAAATCGAAGGAGTTACAGGCTCCCTCCAAGCCCATTTCATGCGCTTTATCGGGCTTATTAACGCGGTGTTCAAGTTTGCAACTGCCGCCATTGTTGTTTCGGTAACATTCCCTTTATTTGCCCCAATCATTTTAATCGCTACAATCCCTATTTACATTGTTTACGACAGGTTTAGAATTTCCACCTGGCCATTTTATGTCGAAAAAAGATCGTTGGTTACCCGAGTAACTCAGTATATTAAAAATCTTCTGTCATCAGATTCCACCTCGAAAGAATCGATAATCTTTAAAACCGGTGGTACGCTTCTTTCCAAAATAGAAAAGCACCAGCAGATTTATTTCAAAGACTTTGACAATATAAATAGTCCCTGGACCGTAAAAATTCTACTCGTAAAATTTATTCAGTTCGGAGCGTTTATCTATACACAATATCTTAATTTAAGCAGGGTCCTGGCTGGCACATTAAGCATTGGTAACTTTGCCCTGATCTTCCAGCAATCTCTAAACCTGACTTTGGGAGCCGAAGAAATATTAAGCATGTACTCCAGCATGTCCGCACGAAACAAATATATTGATAAATATTTTGAATTTATGAATACTCCCAAAGCTATCAATTCACCTACAAAACCCGCAAGTCTCCCACAAACGCCTTATCCACCGGTTATTGAATTTAAGAATGTGACTTTCAAGTACCCCAAAACTCAAAGAAGCATACTTAAAAAATTCAATTTAACTATAAATCCGGGAGAGAAAATTGCACTCGTTGGGGAAAACGGTGCCGGGAAAACAACCATCATCAAACTATTATTGCGCTTCTACGACCCAACCGAAGGAGAAATTTTAATTAATGGAGTAAATATTAAGGAACTAAATCTTGAAGAATGGCACAAGCTAGTTGGAGCTTTGTTTCAAGACTTCATCAAATACCAATTTACTTTCAAGGAAAATGTTTACATTGGTAACCTATCAAAAATAGACAATGAAAAGTTACTCAGAGAAGCAATCGCTAAGTCCGGCGCAAGTGCATATGTTGGCAAGTTACCTGAAGGAATTAATCAAGTTGTAGGCAAGATGTTTGAGAAAGGAATCGATTTGTCGGGTGGCCAGTGGCAAAAGTTGGCGTTGGCCCGCGCATTTTTCCGAGATGCACCCCTTCTGATACTTGATGAGCCCACAAGCGCCATTGACGCAAAAGCTGAGTATGAAATCTTTCAAAACGTTCAAAAACTTCAGAAGGACAAGACTGTCATAATTATTTCTCACAGATTTTCTACCGTAAGAAACGCCGACAGAATCTTAGTTTTGCAAGGCGGCAAAATTATTGAAGAGGGCAACCACAAAAAACTACTTGCGAAGGATGGTTTATATGCGGAGCTCTTTGAACTTCAGGCAAGGGGCTACAAATAAACTTGTGTTGTTCGATGTGGATCCGGATGGAATCGAACCATCGACCTTTCCGATGTGAACGGAACGCTCTACCGCTGAGCCACGGATCCTAATATCAGGTTGCCCATATTATACCAAAAGATTATAATAATCCTTGTCATGATGAATAAACTTGGGTCATTTATACTCGAACTTTTGCAGGTTGTGGTCTTTGCAATCTCAATATTTTTATTTGTCTACCTGCTTATTCTGCAGCCTCATAAAATCAAAGGCGCTTCGATGGAGCCCAATTTCCAAGACGGCGAATATCTTTTGACTGACAAAGTCAGCTACCGCCTTGGCGAGCCCGCTCGCGGTGATGTAGTAGTTTTTAAAGCACCTCCAACGTACAAAGATGAGTTTATCAAGCGCATTATCGGTCTTCCCGGGGAGCAAGTTACAATAAAGGAAGGCAAAATTTATATAAACGCGCGTGAGCTTTCCGAAGAATACCTCCCGGCAGACATCAGGATTGTCCCCGGCAGGTACCTTCAAGAGGGCCAGACAGTGACGGTCCCCGCAAATTCCTACTTTATGCTAGGGGACAACAGGGACCACTCGCTTGATTCGAGAAACATCGGCCCGATTGAGCGGCAATATATTACTGGCCGCGCCTGGTTTGTTTATTGGCCGGTATCAAAAGTCGGAACCGTGACCCCACCGGTTTACCTTTTTTAATTACTTAAGGAGTTACCAAGCCCCTGTAGAGCTTCTGAAGTTTATCCTCTGTTTCGGCCAAAGTCCCCTTCATGATAAATGTAACTTTAGTCTGACTGCGGGAGCGGATTAATTTCACCTGAGTTCGGCCATCATCTTCATTTTCAGCTTTCAGCGCAGTTTGCATTTCATTTTGCATCTTGTCAATTTCGTCGGAAATCACAAGCACTCTCTGGGTCTGAGTTTTGGGCCTTGGCGCCTGACTTGCTCGCGCCTTCATTCGGCGGGCCAAGTCCTCGGCACGGCGGACCGAACCACTTTCACGAAGGATCGTTTTATAGGCCTCCATTACAAGATTAACGTCGTCTATCGAGGCCAACGCGCGTGCGTGACCTTCAGTGATAAGTTGGCTTAAAAGCCCATCTTTCAAGGCATCGGGAAGAGTCAAAAGGCGCATGGAGTTACTCACATATGCAACCGACTTACCGATTCGAACGGCGATTTCACTCGTGGTCAGGCCAAACTCGTTCATAAGCCTCTCAAAGCCCTTAGCGCGGTCAAGAGCATTTAAGTCAACCCTTTGAACATTTTCAACCAAAGCCATCTCAAGCATGCCTTTAGGTGTAGTTTCGCGAATGACTGCCGGGACGTGAGTAAGCCCCGCAAGTTTTGAAGCTCGCCAGCGCCGCTCACCTGCTACTATTTGGTATCCTGCGGGTGTTTTGGCCACGACCAGAGGCTCAAGAATTCCGTGCTCTTTAATAGAGTCAACCAGGTCAACCAAGCTTTCTGGAGTAATCACCCCACGAGGCTGTAGTGGATTGGGTTGCAGCTCCTCGACGAGGATTTGGATAATTTCTTCGGCCATAAAAAAGTTATGAGTTATTAGTTAACAGTTATTAGTTTCTTGCCAAATTTCTGACCAAATTCAACTACTCCCGTTTTAAGAGCGAACAAAGTGTGGTCACGGCCGACACCCACATTGCTTCCAGCCGATAATTTAGTACCTCTCTGGCGGACCAAAACAGCTCCGGTCATAACCGGTTCGCCGTTCGCCACCTTAAGTCCAAGACGCTTACCTTTGGGGTTTACATGCTGACTTGCCTTAGCTCCACCTGCTTTATGCTTTGACATGAGTCAATATTAAACAAACTTTTCACACATGTCAAGTGACCGACTGTTATACGGTGTGAGATTATTTGATACTTACTACTTGAAGTCTCGTCAATTGTGCCCGGGAACCAATATGTTTTCTATATCGGGATTTGGCTTTGTACTTGAAAACATGAATTTTCTCGCCTTTCTCGTCAGCCAATTTTTTAAGCGTTACTTTGACTCCTTTTACCAAAGGCTCGCCAACTTTTACTTTTTCCTCGTCCCGAACCAAAAGAACCTCGGGCTCAAGCTTTGTGTCTCCCAATTTGTCCACCAAAATCTCTTCTTTCTCCGTAACTTTATACTGCGCACCCCTGATACGAATCACTGCGTACTTCATAACAGATGTATTTTAGCCTGAATGTGGTTGAATTACAAGTCCACTAACTCTCTCTCTTCACCTGAATCAACATTCCAAAAGTTGCCATTGTGGCTATAAGCGAGCTGCCGCCTGCGGAAACCAAAGGCAAAGGCTGGCCGGTAATGGGTAGTAGTCCCATATTCATACCAACATGGATCAGGACTTGAATAAACAAAGTGGTGAAAACCCCTGCTGCAAAGGCCCGGGCAACCGGGTTTATTGCGTTTTCCAAAATAATCACAATTCTATAAAGCACAAAGAATGTTAAAGCAATTACGAGCCCTGCCCCAACAAAGCCCAACTCCTCGGCAATACTAGCAAATATAAAGTCCGTATGCCGCTCCGGCAAAAAAGCAAGCTGGGTTTGAATTCCCTCGCCCAGTCCCCGTCCAGTGAACATACCCGAGCCTACTGCAATCATGGACTGAATGCTGTTGTATCCTGCACCCGCGGGGTCTGCGACTGGCGAAATCAAGGCCATCACTCGGGCTTTTTGATATGGTGCCAAAATAAGCCATAAAAACGGGCTCACCGCGAGTATTGTGGCTCCAATAAATAGAAGCATCTTTTTGTTGTATTTTAAGGACAACCCGACACCGGCAAAACCAGCAATCGTCAGCGCGGCAACCCCTAGTGAGGGCTGAAGTAAAATTAACACTACGGGAAGCAGAAGAAGTACAAAAGCTTGGGCCAGAATTTTGACAGACAGCTCACGATCAACTAAAAAATTGGCGAAAAAGAGGATTAAAAAAGGCCTGACAAGCTCTGTAGGCTGAATTGTAAAGTTGCCAATTTGAATCCAGCGGGTTGCTCCTCTGGTAACCTCTCCAATAATCAGTGGCAAAATGAGAAATATTATGCTTAGAAAGTAAACGTGTTTTGAAAAGAGGGACAAAATATCAAACTCAATTTGAGAAAATACAAGAAAGGCTAGAATGCCCAGAATGATGTATATAAAATAAGTTGGAAAAACCTCGGGAGCTATTGATCGGAGAGCCATAAGCCCCATAACTATGAGCCCTGCCATCCCCACAATTAGCGCGGGTTCCCGCTTAAAAACCGAGATAATCAAGGACTTGTTCATTTGGGGGTAACTTTGAATTCGCCTTGTGCGAGACTCACTATCAAGGCTTTTTTCTTGATTTCTCCTTCAAACTCTTTTGGCCACTGGGGAAGCACGACATCAATATTTTGATCAAGCCTTGTGCCCAAGCGCTTCCTTTCATCCTGGATTTGGCGGATAAGCTTCCGCGCCTCCCCTTCGGCTTTAAGTTCTGGAGTGATGTTTGTATCAAGCTCAACCTTCATCTCATCTCCACCCCTCACAACTACTTCTTTAACGTTCACTTCGTCTTTAAAAAGTTCTCTCAGCCAACTATCAAGTTGCTTTATTCCATACACATCAGCCTTTGCTAGAGGTTGCCTTACTGGAATTTGCAGCGTCTTGCGCTCAGCATGAGCTTTCTCGACAAGAATAAGATAATCTTTCATACCAGAAATGAGTTGTGAGTCCTGGGCCTTTCTTAATGCTTTTGGCCAGTTTTCTAAATGCACGGATTCCTTTTCAGTCAAATTAGTAAACATGATGTCGCTTAGATAAGGAGTAAAGGGCGCCAACAAAAGAGATATGTTAACTAAAACAACATAGGTTGTGTTGAAAAAGCCGTCATCTCTTCTTGTTCTTGACCTTCTTACATAAATATTTGAAAGGTCTTCTATAAAACTTTCTATCGCCACTGTGGCCTTTTGAGTATCGTAAGAATCTAACGAACTAGTGACAATCCTGATTGTCTCTTGTAATCTGGCACTTATCCAATAATCTAACTTGCTCTTGCTTACTATTACATCTCCCTTGGGCTTCCAGCCACTTAGGCTGGCATAAGTTACAAAATAGTTATAGATATTCCAAAGCTTTAAATGAAACTGCCTGCGCGTTTCATCTGCCAGGCGATAACCAAAAAGCATGTTTTCAGAAGGATTAGCACGCGAGTACATCCAGCGCATGACATCAGCTCCCATTTTATCCGCCCCTTCGTTAAATTCTATTGAGTTGCCCCAAGACTTATGCATTGGCCTGCCATCCTCAGCTAAAAGTGTCGCAAACCCAAGCACGGTCTTGAAAGGATTAGTATTTTCCAAAACCGTACTCATTGCAACGAGTGAATAAAACCAGTTTTTAAATTGGCCCGGGAAGCTCTCGGTTATAAAATCCGCCGGGAACCACTTTTCCCACTCTTTTCGGTTTTTCAGATAAAGCGGCTCACCCTGGTTATTTTCCTCTATAGTTGAGAAAGGAACTATTCCAGCGTCCAGCCAAACATTACCAACGTCTGGAAGTCTCTCTACTTTTTCGCCGCATTTGGCGCACTTAATCTTGACTTCATCAATCCACGGCTTGTGCGGCGTGTGTCCCTCAAACTTTTCCCAGCCTTCTATTGCTTTTTCTTTCAACTCTTCCCGGCTCCCAATAACCTCGAAATTACCACATTTATTGCACTCATAAATTGGAAGAGCCAAGCCCCAATAGCGATTGGGTTTACTTATAAGCCAATCGTGCATGTTATTGAGCCAGTCAAGTTCCCGCTCCAACCCAAACTCTGGAATCCACTTTATTTTTTTGACCACTGCCTTCATTTTTTCGCGAAGCTCGTCCATTTTGATATACCACTCGTCTGCCACCTTCCAGACAAGTTCGGTCTTGCAGCGCCAGCAGGCGGGGTAGCGGTGCTTGTAATTTTCAATTTTAAAGATCCAGTTCTCGCCATTTTTTTCTCGCTCTTCAAGGTATTCAAAAATAATCTCCGGATGTTTCTTTGCATTTTGACCACTCAAAAATCCCAATCCGTCCAAGTAGTCTGCGTTGTCTGCAATTACGGCAATCATCGGAAGACCAAGCTTTTGCCCGAGCCGAAAATCCTCGGCACCGGCACTGACCGCGGTGTGGACTATGCCGGTACCCTCATCAGTCGTTATTGGCATTATGCGCTCATCGGTTGCAACAACTGTGTGAAAAAGCTCGCTTTCTTTTGCTGCTTTCTCAACTTCAGCCAGCTCATCAAACGGGCCTTTATATTTGAGGCCCACCAGTTCCTTGCCTTTGACAGTTTTAATTATTTTGGGCTTTCCTTCAAACACTGCCTCAACTCTTTCCTTGGCCAACCAAAACTTGTCTTTTTCACCTTGAACCAAACTGTAATCAAGTTTTTCATCAACCGCGACCGCGATATTTGCCGGAATTGTCCATGGAGTAGTAGTCCAGACCAAAAGGGACTCACGATCGCGCCCGAGAATCGGCAGTTCCAAGTAAATTGACTTGTGAACCAGCTCTTTATAATCCTCGGTCAGCATTTCGTGCTGGGAAATGGCAGTTTCGCACCTAGGGCACCAAGGAACTGAGTCACGGCCTTTATATATCCAGTCCAACTCACGGCAAACTTTCAAAAAATGCCAAATCATGTAGTTATTTTCATCACTCATGGTGAAGTAGCTGTGTTCCCAGTCCATGAAGTTGCCGAGTCTCTTGGTTTGCCCGGTTTGAATTACGGAGTATTTCAGGACCCGCTCTTTACATTTTTCGACAAACTTAGCGACACCATATTTTTCAATATCCTTTTTGCTTTTGAAGCCAAGCTCTTTTTCCACTTCCACTTCCACCCAAAGCCCCTGGCAGTCAAACCCGTTCTGGAAGCGCTGTTTGAACCCTCGCATATTTTTGTAGCGCTGCCAAAGGTCTTTGTAGGTGCGGCCCCAAGCATGGTGCACGCCCATGGGATTATTGGCCGTTATAGGCCCGTCAATGAATGAAAAATATTTATCTGAAGAATCGTTTTTATGAAGATACTTCTCGACTATGCCATCTTTATGCCACTTCTCAAGCCTCTTTTTTTCCAAATCAGCAAAACTAACCTTGGTATCCACCGGCTCAAAATATGGTTTTTTGTCTGCCATGAGGCTATTGTAAGCAAAGCTTGCAACAAGCACAAGACGTGCTTATTGTAGCGCAAATCAAGTTGAGGTGAAAGCGCTATGCTATAATTCAATTATGAAACGCATAGACTTCATATACTTGCAGAAAAATTACCCTGGACTCTGGGTGGCGCTTGAGGAGAAAAACAAAACTGTCGTGTCTACAGGCAAAAGTGCGAAGAAGGTTTACGGTGAAGCAAAGAAAAAAGGCGTGAAGATACCTACTGTCTATAGAGTCCCAAGTGAACCGGTTATCTTCATAGGGTAATATGAGGTACAGATACTATCCTTTTAAAGCCAAGCTTACTACTAAAAACAATAGAACAAAAACAATCTGGAGACCAGTAATTGATGTTATATTCCTAAATGGTAAAAAATTCGTTTCATATCCAGTCTTATTGGACACAGGCGCTGATTACAACATTCTCCATTCAGAGATAGGTGAAATGTTGGGCCTAAAAATTAATACAGGAAAAAAGAGGGATTTGTTTGGTATGGGAAATCAACCGATTGTCGGGTACGAGCACAAAATCTCATTTAAACTTCCCGGTCTAAAGAGCACAGAAACGGTCGCGATATTTTCAGATGAGTTATCCGTAGATTCACATGCGGTACTTGGAAATTCAGGATTCTTTGACAAATTCAAGGTAACTTTTGATTATAAAAATAAAATAATCGAAGTTAGTTAGTGCACTTTGCACAGAAAGTCGAGGATGTTAAGTACTTATTTAACTTTTTTCCAGGGAGCGTTTCTCCAGCTAGGCCGTTCAAAAGCCATATCACTCTTCCAGAAGGTATTAGGACCAGGGTTTGATCTCATGCCAATATAATATATTCCAGATTGCTTTTGCATACATATGTGCATATCTGGATAATTATCCATAGAAGCGTGAATACTAATATTTACACCGGCTCCATTCCAAACATCAGTTCGACGAACATTATATTTATTATCGCCAATGGCAACTTCCCAATCCCAATACTGACCTTTGGTTACAATTGCAGCATCCCCAACTCTTATAAACTCTCCAATATCTATCGAGCTATTTAAGTTTTGGGCATGAGGAATTAATGCTCGCCCCAATCTCCTTAACCTGCCTTCTTTCATTCGAGCATCATCCGTGTTAACTGCCATATGGAGTTCTTCCACCAAGGTTAGAATGGGGTTCAGTTTACGATCGTTATCAACTCTTGGATGCCATTCTTCCGGTGTCATACCCTTAGTGAACCTTTCTTAGAAAAGCTGGGATGTCGAAGTCTTCTTCCGGCTCTGAAGGCTCTGCAGATTCTTCCTCACTTGCCGCATAAATGTGTTCTTCACGCTTCCTGTCCTCTTCGCGTGCTCCTTCGCTCACAACCCCAGTCAATTGTGGCCCGAGTTCAGGTTTAACCTCGCTCTTATGAAGTTTTGAGATCCTCGCTTGAGTCTCATCAAACCCCGTCGCAATAACTGTAATTCTCACTTGATCCGCCAAGTCATCCTTTATAACCGAGCCAAAAATAATATTGGCATCCGGGTCGGCGGCGGAGCTTATAATTCGGGCCGCCTCATCAACCTCAAACATGGTCAAGTCCTGGCCACCGTTAATATTAAAAAGCACTCCCCGCGCGCCATCAATGGATAGGTCCAAAAGGGGAGAGGAGATTGCGGCACGGGCCGCCATTTGAGCACGGTTTTCCCCGACTCCATGGCCAATTCCCAAGAGAGCCGAGCCTGCGTCTTTCATAATTGTCTTGACGTCCGCAAAGTCTACGTTGACGAGTCCCGGAGTAGTAATAATCTCGGCAATGCCGGTGACCGCCTGGCCCAAAACACCGTCAGCAACTTTAAAGGCTTCAATCAAGGTCATCTTCCTATCAATTACATCCATTAGCCGCTGATTGGGGATAACAATTAAGGTATCTACTTCATCGCGAAGCTGCTCAATCCCCTCCTCTGCCAGCAAATTTCTTCTGGCGCCTTCAAAGGCAAACGGTTTTGTAACGATTGCCACAGTCAAAGCCCCAGCCTCCCGGGCCATTTTGGCAATAACCGGCGAGGCACCCGTACCGGTTCCCCCGCCCATTCCTGCAGTTATAAAAATCATCTCGGAATCAACCAAAAGCTCCTTAATTTTTTCTGCTGACTCTTCAGCCGCCTGAGCTCCAACCTCCGGGTTCCCGCCAACTCCCAAGCCGCGGGTGAGCTTTTCTCCAATCTGAAGTTTTGTTGGCGCAGAATTGGCCAAAAGTACCTGAGCATCGGTGTTCATTACTATAAACTCAACCCCGGTCACTTCTGCCCCAGTGACCATTGAACCGACGGCATTACCACCGCCCCCACCCACGCCAACCACTTTAATTCTTGCGAGTCTAGCCGAGTCGGGTTTTACGAGAGCCATGTCTGTGTCCAGATTCTATCTGCAAATTTCTAAAATTGCAAATGGAAATTATGGCAGGAGATCACGAATTGTATCAACAATTTTTGTGAAGGACCCCATATTTGGAAGCTTCATCTTTGAAGGCATACTGGGCATAGAACTTCTTTTTGGAACATAACTTTGAGACATGCCATAAAGAATGAGCCCAATTACCGTTGAAAAACGGGGATCGCCAATGTCATCTATAAGCCCGCGCGCACCTTCTGGCGAGGCTACTCGTGTGGGCAAAGACAACACGCGCTTGGCTGACTCCTCAACCCCTGAAGTCAAAGCCCCACCGCCAGTAATAATTGCGCCGGATGGAATTTTATTAATAAGCCCTGCTTTATCAAGCTCGGTTTTAACCATTGAAAAAATCTCATTTAAGCGCGGCTTGATGATACCTTCGGTTATAGTTCTTTTTGTAACTGTTTTTGGCTCATCCGAGCCGGTTTCCTCGATTTCGACTACCTCCTTACCATGTTTGTCAGCTAATTTCGACTTTTTGCTCAAATTAAGTTTAATCTTTTCTGCAGTTTCCAAAGATACGCGAAGACCAATAGCCAGGTCATTAGTTACATTCCTCGCACCAACCGGCAAGGACCCGGAATGGGCAAGCCCGCCGTCAACGAAAGCGGCAATCGACGTTGTTCCGGCACCAATATCTACCAAAACACAGCCCAGTTCTTTTTCGGTTGGTGTTATAGTCGCATAGCTGCTCGCGAGGCCCGCAAAAACCAAATCCTCAACTTCAACCCCAACTTCATTGACACTTTTTCGAAGATTTTTCAAAGCAGCCGAAGAAGCCGTCACAATGTGAGTTTCAACCTCAAGCCGGACACCGCTCATGCCAACGGGATCGCGAACTCCTGACTCGCCATCGACGATAAACTCCCGTGGAATAACATGAATAATTTCGCGGCTTGCGGGGTGGCTCACCGCGCGTGCAGCTTCAATAACGCGGTTCACATCATCGTCAGTCACTTCCCCGTTGGGGTTACTCACCGCTACCACGCCCTTGGAGTTTTGAGAAGTAACATGCGCACCACCGACTGAAATAAAAGCATGGTCAAGATTATAACCAGCCATCCGCTCAGCTGCCTCAACCGAGGCTATCACGGCTTCTACTGCTTCTTCAATATCAACAATCTGGCCCTTTTTCACGCCTCTTGAAGGTAAATTAGCCACTCCCACAACATTTACTGATGACTCCTGAGTAATCTCTTCCGTCACTACCTGGGCTATAAGTGTGGTCACCTTGGAGGAGCCAATATCAACTGCAGCTATTAACCTAGATTTGTTCATGTTTGATCAAATTTGACTGATTACCGGGTTTTTATATCGTAAATCAACTTTGTGAATTTTACCAGCGGTTAAACCTATTGTAGAATCTTCGCGACCGCGGTTCAACTGCGAAAGTGTTACTTCCAGCGAACCCAGTAAAACATCCAAGTCTCCTTCAAGCGGAAACACCACTTCTACGCCATTTTTTACTTTTGCATATAAACCGTACTTGTCCATTTTAAGCTCCCCGGCGCTGTAATATTTCACAAGATCCCGTGCGAGCCTCACCGCGAAATTAACCCTCTCACCACGAGGGACCGAGAAAACCGTAATTATTGGAAGCTCGGTACTGCTTACTTCCCCAAGACTTACACCGTCTTTATCAAAAAGAAAGTAAGTATTCTCGCCAAATTTTGCGGCTATTTCCGGCTTTCTTTCAGTAATTTCAACAGCGAGGGTGCTAGGCAAATTAAAGCGAATTGTGTACCGCGCAATTCTCATACTTTCTGCCAATGTTGATGCCAACTCGTTTTTGGCATCAAAATAGCTTTTGCCTTTAGAGGCATCGACCATGCTTTGAATCTCGCTAGGGCACATGCCGTTTTGAGTAGTGCAGGTAACATCCGCCACACGAATTTGCCTAAAGCCGTACACAATAACCCCAACCAATATAAAAATTGGTATCAATAAAAATATTTTCTTCTTCATTTAATTTGCTCTAGCGCCAAGTTTACGAGCTTTTCTGCGGCATTTTTGTCAAGATTAAGTATATCGGCGGCTCGAGCCATTTTCTTCCAGTTTTTTCGAACGTTATCAATAGTTGTGAGAAGGAGTTTTGCACTTAGCTCATCCTGCCTAATTATTACGGCCTGTCCAGCCCGCTCGGCAAGTTTAGCATTTTTAGTTTGCTCATCATGCTGTACCCACGGAATAGGAACAAAAATCGCCGGGCGCCCTGCAGCGAGCACTTCAGACACCGTGTTTGCACCCGAGCGGCCGACAATAATGTCTGCCTTTGAAAACATCGCAGGCATCGAAAGCGGCGAGATCGAGGCCATAACTTCATATCGCTTTCGCAAGGCCAAGGGCAGACTATTTCGCACTTTTTGTGCCCGTGCCAGGTCCAACTCCCCGCATTGATGAACAACAATATACTCACGGGTAAGCTCACCAATTACGTCAAAGACAACTTGGTTGAAGCGCTGGGAACCACGGGAACCCCCGGTCACAAATAGCACCGGCGGACTTGCCATTGCATTTTTGGCTTTTATTGAAAAAAATTTCTCACCAGTAGGATTGCCGGTCAAAACAGTCTTATTATCGGGAAAATACTTTCGACTTTCTTCTCGCGAAATTGCAACAGTTCTGGCAAAAGGCGACGAGAGCCTGTTGGTTAGCCCGGCAGCAATTGTTTGCTCGTGGACAATGACCGGTGCTCTCAAAAGCCAAGCGGCAACAACTACCGGGAGAGCTGCAAAGCCGCCATACGAAAGTACAACCTTGGGTCGAATAAATAAAAGAAGTAGCAGTGCATGCAAAAAGCCAAAGGGGACTTTGGCGAGAGACCAAAGACTATAACGTGTCCACTTTCGTTGCAACCTGCCTGCAATAATAGAGTAACATTTAACACCAACTTCCGGAAAAGTTGTAAACTCCAAACTCAGAGTGTTTTTCCCCTCCATGGCATATTTGCTGCCTATCCAGACGAGTTTGTTATCACCCTTTTTTCTTAATGCCTCGATTGTGGCCAAGGCTGTAGTTGCCGCGTGGCCGCCAGTCAAAACTATTTTACTTTCTGTGTGCATGTTTACTTATATTAAGTATTATACCTGTAGCAAATAAAATCATGACCAAAGAAGAGCCGCCGTAGCTAAAAAACGGCAGTGGAATCCCGGTGAGTGGGGTAATTGCGTTCATCGAAGAAAGATTCAGAAGAGTTTGAGCCATAAACCAAAATGCTATACCCGTTGCCAAAACTCTCGAAAAATTATCAGGCGCACTTCTGGCAACCTTCATAACCCTGAGAACAAAAAAAGTTAAAAGAAAAATTACAATAAAGGAGCCTATTAACCCGGTTTCCTCGGCGATGACCGCAAAAATAGAATCACTTGCAGTCTCCGGCAGGAAAAGATGTTTTTGTCTCGATTGGCCAATTCCCACTCCAAATATGCCTCCCGAGCCAAGGGCAATCAAAATTTGCCGCATGTGGTAGGAGTTACCCAGGGGGTCGGTTGAGCTTTCCAAAAAAGTCAGAAGCCGGGCGCGTCTGTAGTCAGAAACCAAAATCAAAAACCCCGTAATCAAGGAGCCCAGAGCACCTAAGGTAATTAACTGGGTAATACCTATGCCAGCAATGAAAAGCTGGGCTACTCCAACTCCTGCAATAACTATTGTTGTCCCCAGGTCCGGCTGAAGCATCACAAGCCCGCAAATCATACCTATAAAGCCAATCACATAGTGGAGGGGGTATTTATCATCAACCAGCCTCGCAATTCCAACGGCAATTGCAAACTTGGCCAATTCCGATGGCTGAAGGGCGAAAAAACCAAAAGAAATCCACCTTCTGGCCCCGAGTAATTTTGACCCAATCCCCGGAATTAAAACTGCAACCAAAAGCACTACACAGACTATTACTACGATGAAGGCAAGGCGCTTCCAATTTGAATAATGAATCCTTGTAGCAATAATTAAACCCACAAAACCCAGCACTACCCAGACTATCTGCTGTTTTGCAAAATAGTACGGGTCGCCAAAAACTGCCAAGGCCTGAGGAGCTGAAGCATCTGAAACCGCCAAAATTCCGACCACGCACAGAAGCACCACTAACCAAAAGAGGGTTTTATCAATCATATGGTTGTCAGCCAAAGACCAAATACCGCAAGCATTACTCCGGCCAGCCAAGCACGCATAACTATCTTTGGCTCCTCCCAACCGTTAGCCAAAAATGCATGATGAATAGGCGCAAGCGGGAAAATCCTCCTCTTTAAGAATTTTCTGCCTAAAATCTGAATGATGGACGATGCCGCTTCGAGCACAAACATGCCGCCGATAATAAACAAAGTCGCGACATTTCCTATCATAAGCCCGATAACGGCAATCATTGCGCCGAAAGAAAGTGCCCCTGCGTCTCCAAGAAAAATACGTGCCGGCCAGACGTTGAAATACAAAAACGCCACTATTGAGCCAAGCCAGAGTGAAATAAAAATAAAAAGCGGGGTATCCAAGTGCTCAACCGCAATCATTATATAGGCAAAAAGGTAAATCATGAGAAGCCCCGAAGCCAAGCCATCAAGTCCATCGGTAAAATTAAAAGCATTAGCAAAAAACACGATAACAAACGCGGCAAAAGGGATATATAAAGGTAAGATTATACCCAGGAAGTGGATGTCTAGATCAATAGTAACTTCCAAAAGAGGAATATGGAGAGTGTGAGTACCTAATAGTTTGTACATTAAAGCCGCGATTGCAAACCCCAACACCCATTGCATAGTAAACTTCTGCACTTTCGTCAGCCCATAGACTGAGCCATATAAACCCGCTTTGGGCTTGCCAAAAATTTTAACAACGTCATCCAAAAACCCCAATAATCCAAAGGAAATTAGAGTAAAAAATATAATTATAAGCTCACTTCTTAAATTAAACGATGAGTGGACAAACACCCCAAACCTTGAGACCATTGGCATGAGGACCGCAAAGAGAAGCGAGACGATTAAGATAAGTAAAATCCCGCCGCCCACAGGTGTGCCAGCTTTAATATCATGGAGTTTGTCAAATAACGATACCTCTTTGCCCTTACCGGCGCCTTCTTTTTTGCGAACGAGCTTAATCCGATAAAGAAGATTAATAAAAGGGACAATAAGCGCACTTGTTATGAGAAATGAAAATATGACAAGCCCAAGAGCCAATGGGAGCACATTAATGTTATCCATCTGTGTGAAAATATTATAACACGAAGTGTTTCAAGCTTTGCTTATAACATGCTCCAATAATGCTAAAATACTCTTATGAA
>Ga0155658_107_pt1 | contig 35648 bp, 49 predicted proteins | sample RifCSPlowO2_01_FD_107315 | JGI IMG/M metagenome (GOLD analysis project Ga0155658, IMG submission 107315) | Candidatus Woesebacteria bacterium RIFCSPLOWO2_01_FULL_44_24b
GAAGTTCCAACTGACTTACCCACAGATTTTCCTACCGATTTTCCCCCTTTGCCAGACGACTATTCAGAGTCCTATTAAATTACTGCTATGCCTAAAAATAGACATGGTTTTGCTCATGTTTTAGTTATCATAGCATTTTTTGTAATTATCGCAGCTGGGGCATTCTTTTTAGTTTCTTCTATAAAAACGCCGACTCAAGAGATAAAAATTCCAGACAAAATATCTTCCCAAAGAGTTACCGGAAATGCCAAAGTACTTCCCGAAGACGAGGGCATCGATACTCCTCGTTATAAAGAAAGTTTTGTCAGTCTCCCCATAGGAAAATATGGAGGTGTTGTCACTCTAAATTTGAAAAAGGGTGGGAGCGCATATTTGACTATACCCAAAGACACGGTGAACGGAAGCTTAGCCGAACTCTCAGAATTTTCTCAAATGCCCACATCTGAAACCCATGTGCCTTTATACGAGGACCTGGGGTATGGAGTTAACGTTGCCTTTACTGACATTGACGGACTCCCTAACCCAGTTTTTCTAGTGTTTGATTTTTCAAATGGCAAAAGATTAGAAGAGTTTAAGAAACTTGATGAATCTCTTATTAACTATTGCGACTACAGTAAAGCCTACTTTAGTCCAGAGATCTGTCAAGCTTTGATTGGTATTCCGGCTAGCCAAACTTTGGGCAAAAAATACGCTGCTGTTTCGCCTAAAAACGCTTTGGATGGTCGTACACCAACGTTTCCCCTTTATTCATATTATTTAGGAGTTGACGATATCTTGGTTCTTAGGATTGATCTTTTTAATGAAAGCTCGGTAATTGCTGTTCCACAGCCTTTATCTCGCGAACTTGCTACTGATATCGTTAACAGTACTTTTGGCAAATATTCCGTTGAGTACGAAGAGTATGAAGCTTTTGGACTTACTGAAAAATTGGAATTATCTCTTCCTGAAGATATTCTGGGTACAATGGTGGTCCATGATTTGGAGTTTTATGACTTCAAAAGTTATTTTGCGGGAAAGTATTTAGAGGGGGTTGTCAAAAACCCTCAAGACCTCGAATATCTTCGTGAGAAAAACTTAGAGGGAGCCGAAAACTTATTGTTATTTTTCTCTCGAGTTTCTGGCGAAACAGTGCAGGATTCAGAAAGCGCAGCAAATTTGCGAAAAGCAGTGAAAGCGGGCCTGCCGGGAGCCCTCGAGGCAAAAAGTAAACTACTGGACAAGATAACTGCCGGCCTTAAAGATCAAGACTTCCAAGATTATGAATTGGTTCACGCAGTTGAGAGCGTTTTTGTTTTAACCAATGGCCTAAATTACAAAACCTCTAATCAATCATCTAGTATATTAGACTTATTTATCAAGCCAACCTTGGCTCAAAATACAAATGAGGATGAAGAGGCCCAAAGAGTAGCCCGAGAAGAAGCAAAAGAAGAAATAGACAGGGTTTTATCTGAAGAAACTACTTCGGTTGACGAGTTGTATAACGCTTTTTCATTGGCAGATGCAATAAGCGATGAAGGCGCAAAAGAAGAAATCAAAGTAAAAACAGAGGCGGAACTAAATAATGAAATAGAAAACGCAACTGACAGCGCAACGTTGTATCGACTGGCTAAAGAATGTACTTTTTGGGGATATGATGATGTCGAGGGAAGTTTATGCCACGAGCTTGTACAGTCTGTTCTTGCTGATGTAGAGGGCAGATGCCATGACATCTTATGGGGCAACAAGAATGCACTAGAGGACATAATCAAAAAAAGTAAGGGGCTTCGAGATTTTGGCAAAAACGAAGTGAACGACCTGTACGAAACTTGTAAAAATTTGCTTTATAAAGACGGATTTGATATCGCCGGGGAGAAGGGATATCCAATTCCCCAAGCTCCCAAACTGCCTCCCTTCCCCAATCAGTAGTGGACAGCATAACCAATCTTTTCTTTTACCTTACTTCCCTGCATATGCTTTTTCTAGATCTTTAATTACAATTTTGTGCATCTTAAGCATGGCCTGCATTACCTTGCCTGATTTATCCTTAGCCAGCAACTCATTTAGCTGTTTTGGAATAACTTGCCATGACACTCCGAATTTATCTTTTAACCAACCACACTGGGATTCTTCTCCCCCATCAGAAGTAAGTTTATTCCAAAAGTAATCCACTTCTTGCTGATCCTTGCAGTCAATTATAAAAGAAATTGCTTCATTAAATTTGAAAGTGGGGCCGGCATTCATTAAGATGAACTCTTGCCCATCAAGCACGATTGTTACAATCTGTATTTCCCCAGAGGGAGTATCTTTATAATTTTCTTCATTGTTAATTTTTGAATTTTTACCGCTGCCCGGAGCGGAATTGAAAATAGAAGTATAAAGCTTCGCAGCTTCCAAAGCTTCTTTCTCAAACCATAAAAATGGTGTTATCTTTTGCATTTTTAATTATAACTCAAGACTTTAATGTTATTTTAATAAGATAAGATTGTAACGCTACAAAAGGTCAAAGGCTTTTTTCTCATCTTCGTACTTCATAACTTTCTTAACTTTTCCTATTTTCATCCAGTCATAACCAATACTTTCTTCGTTTAGGATAATTTGGACGTCTAAACTTTTAACCTTAATTGCAAAGAAATGCGCTTCGGCTGGTCCCTTAGTTTTACTCACAAACTTAACTGAGAAGTTCAGGTCTTTAACTTCCTCGAACTCTTTAATTCCATACTCTTCAAACATTTCTCTTACTGCCGTATCACTCTTGTCTTCTCGTTCTTCAATACCACCAAAAGTAACGGTCCATTCATCATCGTAACCATTAAAGGGCTTGTTGTGCCGCAAAAGAAATCTTTTATCTCCCTCGGGGTCAACTGTCCAAACAATCACTGCGATTTTCTGACGTCTTTTCATACCTAAAGTATAGCAAAAGATTTTTATCCTTCAATTGGATCAAGAGTTAAGCAACCAGGAAACTGATATGAATCCTCATCGTAAACAGTTTCGTCTCCTATATAATCCTCCCAAGATATATACAAAGCTTTTATTTTTGTCAACGTTTCCTCTTTTATGGATTCATCTAAAAATGCAAACGGGCAAACATGCTCCGGCGGATTACCTCCTTTTAAAATTCCCATCTCTACAGCACCAAATCCTTCAGGGGCACCATTGTTAAAGTCGCTTACTTCCCCTACTATTTGTCCAGCTGTTACTTTATCCCCTACTTTGACCTTAAGGTTTATCAAGTGCTCTGTTTCATAAATCCACTTTTGCATCTTTCCATCAGCTGTTACTTGGACAGAAAAATCTCCGCTCCAAAGTGTTGGTATCGCTGCCACCACTCCATCCACCAAAGATCTAGCTGGGGTACCCAAAGGTACTACAAAAGTTGGCTGAGGATTGGCTTTATCTTTATTAGTGCTAGAAGTATCAGCGGGAATAACAAAACCGTAATCCATAAAAAGTCGATTAAACTGTAGTCTTTCTTTTGTAAATTTAAAATCAGAAAAATTAACTCCTATACTTTTCAATTTCAGCGGGGGTTCGTCTGAATTTGAAGCGGGGTTGGTTTGGACATAGTTAACCTGATTTACCTGCGGGCTACCGGGCGCTTTTAACGCTACTAATATCAAAGCGACTACAGCCAAAATCCCGACAATCACAACTATTGCTGCAAAACCTTTTTGAGGCATTAACTAATCCTAGCAGAAATGGCGGTTCGGTTGCATTAGGGCTGGAGGATACTCACGCGGTTGCCTTCTGAATCTTGAAAGCTTACCCACAACCCCACTCCAGGGATATCCTGTGGTTTGCCTAACATCTTTCCTCCTGCTTTTTTAATCATCGTCGTAGCCTTTTTGACATCGTCTACCGAGATGACAAATGAAGGATAAGGACTAGCTGATTTTGATTTCTGATAAAATCCTCCATTGATGGCCCCGGGGTTTTTAGGCCTTTGAGCTTTTTTATCAACTGCAGTTGTGATTGCCAAAACATAATGCCCCATACTTGGACCAGCGTCGCTCATCCCCCAACCAAAAGCCGACTTATAAAATTTACTAACGCGCTTAGCGTCTTTGTAAGGCATTTCAAAGTGAACTACAGGGTTTGATTTCATTTTATTGTATAAACCTACTTGCATTAAGAACAGTCATGTTGATAACTTTCTCTCCTCTCTTGGTAAAGATAATATCATTTTTATCAAGGGCTGACTTATCGCTCTTTTTTGCCTCCTCAAAAATAACATGCAGAGCGTCTCCTTCTCTGTCGTAAGTCAGCCACAAAGGAGGCCTTTGCATCTTCATTATGTGATGCAGCCCCAGCTTTGGAAGAATGCTTGTTACAAATGTTTGCTCCATATTGTTTCTTTCTTAAATAACCACTTCGGGTCACTAGACTCATAAGCCGTAATAATAAACCCGTCCTTGGTTGTTTCTTTGTATACTACCACAAGATAGTGATTTTTAGAAATTTCCAGAACTGCCAGTTTCTCGTCTCCAGAGCCTCGTAGAATATAATCTGGGTTTTTAACCGTGGACAGCACTTTACGCTGTTTGTCTGTAAGATTCGGATGCATCAAAACAATATGTTTCCATCGCTCATCGGTTAAGCGAATTTTAATACCGTTTTTGGAAGTTATTGTGGCAATAATCATTTCCTAAATATACCAAGAGGCGGTTTGGGTGGCTATGGTTAGATAGATCTAGATTTTTCAATAGTTGCAAAAACCCAATCAATGAATTTCAAGACTTTAGGGTGATAGTGGAATAAATAAAACTCATACTTTTCTATTGATAAAAATAAATGGCTATTGCCCCACATTGTTATCGTGCTCTCAAGATTAAGCAATACTGCCAAGTGCAGTGAATCGCTCTCACCCTTCGGATCATCAACTGACCTGTGCGCGGACCACTTGTTAGCAAGAACATTAACCACGCCTTTGCTATCAAGAATATCATACCAAATTTGTTTTAGTTCTCCATCCTCGGGTTCACAAATCATTTCTTTTTTTTGAAGAAAAATCAAAAAATGCTTTAGCCTCCGTAACTGGTTAATATAAGCTTGTACTTCAAACTTGATTATAGTATTTGCTTGCATCCGCATCGCAGCATCTACTATCCCCATTCGATCTTTAAGAGAGTAAGGTTCTCCCAGCTCTTCTAGTTTAACGAAATTAGAGTAATGATATGTGAGAGATTCATCCAATACTCTCTTTAGTGAAGATGCTTGGTGTTCCTTGATTAGTTTTTTGTAATCCATGAGCGGTAGATCAAAAGTGTTTTGAGATAATATGGCTAGTTATTTTTCAGCTTGAAACATCTCCTGTCGAGCAAGTGGAATCACAATTTTAGTCGTATCACTAGAATATAAAATTAGGCAAAACAAGAAATGTTGAGATGGAATGCTTATACCTTTAAAGAAGTTTTCATTAATTAAAGATAATGAAAGCCCAATCGTCCAGCACCCCTTTTTTATAGGATTTGATTTTATTTTATTATAGTAAGTTAGTAGCACTTTATGGCGCCAATTCTCACTGTTCATTTGATCTGGGAAAGTAATAACCTGATCGCGAATTATTTCGACATAATTCTCCAAGAAAGCGGTCCAATTACTATCTTTTGTCGTAAGTTCGTCTTTAACACCTATGAAGGTCAAAAATTTGTGCAATTGATCTTTGAGAATTGGGAAGGAAACAACTTTAGTTATTTCCTTCATCAATAAATTATTATCTGGAACCTGTTTAAGCCTTACTATCGTATCGTTAAGTTTGACTAACATTTCCATGGCTGGAATCGAGTGCTCGATGGAAATATGGAGAGTCCAATCACAAAAAAACTTTAATGGAATAAACTCTCGTTTCTTTTCCATATTTGGGAATTCCAGATATTTTCTTACCAGAACCATGAGATATGAGACATCGCTTTCGGACAAATCCCTTTTTGCACAAAGACTATCAAGTTTAGTCTTAATATCAACCTTCACGTTGGGCGTATTATAAGCCCTCAAACTGAGAAGTTCAAAAACGCTATCAAAATATGTGGTAAAATCTACTCATGGAAGAAAATAAGGATATTTCTATATTATATGTCGAGGACGACCCTTCCTTGGCAAAATTATTCGAAAAATTACTTACTTCTTTGAACTATAAGGTCGACTTGTCATACGACGGCGCGGACGCTATAGAGAAAATAAAAGCAAAATACTACCACATTATTTTGTTAGACTTAATGCTCCCCAAATATAGCGGCACAGAAGTGTTGTATGCGATTAACAAAGAAGGTTTAAAATACGGTAAAGTGATAATACTTACAAATCTTGCATGGGATGAATTTGCCCAAAAAACAAAAGAAAATTATGGCGTTCAGGATTACTTGGTAAAATCTAACTACCAACCACAGCAGGTCGCAGAAATTATTCAGAAGCGACTAATGGAATTACAATCTTCTTAATCAGCTTTGTAAGAGACTGGGGCAAACAAAAACTGCTGGGGTTAGTTGCTATACTATCGGAAATGACAGAGAGAAAAGATACCTTTGTACAAGGAGAATCTGAAGAAACAGATCCTTACAGGGACCCGTACTGTGCAAGAGTCGTCGACCTTTATTATCCAAGCGGCAAAAAGTTCAGAAAGGTTTATTTAGTTTTTCTTGACTTAAAAGACGGAAGATTTAGACAAATGAAAATTCGAGATTCGCAAAAACAAGTTCACTTAGGAGTTTCAACAAGAGATATTGTGGACAAGGAAACAGGGGCACTTGGAGAAACCACAGAGGAAGATATTAAAACGGCTTCCAAACTTCTCAGTGATTCCTTCGGGAGGCACTTAGACCAGGAATATCGCCAAAAAGGAATAATTGTGGATAGCCCTATGAATTGGGATAAAGAATGGTTGCCTAAGGCCTATGACGATCAAACGGTATATAACAACGAAAGGTATCCCCGTAGGTATCAATGGTCCGAGAAACAACAAAAATGGTTTATGCCAAAAGACCGCCAAGATATCAACTGAGATGACCCAAACATAGGTTAACCAAAACAAAAAACTGCTGGGGGTTTTACTGATTTGCTACGTAGTAATCAAGCAAACGACGGATCATTCCCTGATATGATGCCTTATGCTTTTTGGCTGCCTTTTTAAAAAAATCGAGACTATTTTGTGTCAGTGTTAAAGTTACTCTAGTTTTTTTCTCACGCAAAATTAAGCTTTCAGGGCGGGGTAAGAAATCACTTACCACCCTAGCCTCTATCGGTTCGTTACTGTATTTGATTTTGCTTTTCATATATTTTCTTACCTTCCCTCCAAAATCCTGCTCCAAATATGCGAATTTTACTACTGCGGTACGTAAAACGAACAGTTAATATGCTTCCTTCCACTTTACCGAAACAATAATAGCGCTTTTCGACTTTGCTATGTGCTAAATCTTTAGCAATAACACGCTTTTGATCTAAAAATGCATAGGTCACAGTTTGGGCATCAGCTCTTTATACTTCTCCACTTTCTGCTGTTTAGTCAGAGCCGCGTAGCGCGGCGAGGGTGAGGGCAGAATAATCTTCTCTACTTCATCAAACTCTTTGAAATTTCTTTTAAACAGTGTTTCGGCAAATCTACTCGAGAAATATATTTTTTCTATCGCATTATTTTGCAAAATACCCGGAATAGCGCCGTTAACAACAATATTTTTGAGGTTCATGTCCAGGTTACTATTGTTTTGCCGCTCGCACTCAAGAATTATGTCCGAAAGCGCCATTTGAAGGTCAACAAAAAGTTGCTGTTGCGCGAGCTTGGTCTTGAGCTCCCGCTCATACACTCCTCCAGTATCGGCCAGAACTGGTTGCGGCCATTGGCATAAAACCACTCATCAAGCACGAGCTATTCTAGCGCTTATCTTGAAAACAATCTCAAGAGCCAGTCAAGAATGCTTTCTGCTGCGCTTACCCCCTGAACCCCACTGCCAGCTGGGTAACATTGATTACCAGCCCAGGACCCACCAGAATTTATACAGGCAGTATATGGATCCGGTTGTGTGGTGGCAGTGGGAACCGAGGCGGTTGGCGCCGGCGTAGAAGACGATGATGTTGAGCCACAATTACAACTGCAAAAGTCTCCGTTCCACGAACAAGTGCCGCCACAAGACGTGCAGCCAGCTTCTTGCTGTTCCCGGCTCATGTTTGTTGTATAGGGAGTTGCACTTGGGTAAGGAGTATAGCTCCCAGAAGTTGAGCCTGAACTACCGCTTCCACTTGACCCGGTACCGCTCGTACCAGTAGTCGTTGTTGTGGTGCCCCCACTGGAGCCACCACTTGGGCTGTATGTGCCAGGACTGTAAGTAGACGTATAGTTTTTACAGTTACAAATCCCCGAACTCCAATCACAAGTCCCGCCTCCAGCTTTACAGTAGTACTCCTGTTGCTCGCGGCTCATGGTACTGCCGGAACTATAATCCTGGCTGCCTGGATAGGATGTCGAGCCGGTCGATCCGCTATAAGAGCCGGAAGTGCCACATTGACAAGCCGACCCAATCCACGAGCAGCCTTTGTTCCCGCACTCAATTGCCGGTCCATTTGTTCCCGTGCAATCGCAGGAATTATTTTTCCAATTACACCCTCCACTTATACAAGAATTTTTATACTCTTCCGAGTTATAAGTATTTGAGGATGTATAAATTGGGGTGCTGCATTGACATGAGCTGCCAAGCCAAGAACATCCGGCGTATTTTACGCACTCCTGCGCTGGATCAACATTGGTTGTTTTATAAGAAGAACTACAATTACAAGTGTTATTCCCCCAATAACAACTTGGTGTCCGGTTACACATATCAATCGGGTTATTGTTCTCCCCCATACCCCGAGTGGAACAGGTTTGTGGATTTCTACTACAAAACTCGCGACAGCTTTCCTCTGACGAGCAGCCTCCAGGACCGCTAAACTGGCCTCCGACCGAAGCCATAAAGCTTTGACAAATTTTATAGTTGTCAACGGATGCACAAAACTCACGACAACTCTGCTCGGACGAGCAGCCTCCAGGACCAACTTTTTGCTCGCCACCACGAAGCCCTACGCTTTTTGCAAAACTCGAGCACTCATCTTTATGGCTTTCATCCTCGCAATATGCTTTGCAAGAAGTTATTGAATTGCAACCTAGAACTTCCTTTGCTTTATTCAGGACGGAGCTTTCGCCGGGATTATCAACCACCCCTCCTCCCAATTCATATTTCCTAGCGAAATTGCTGCATTTTTGATAGTTCGCAGGCTGTTCACACAGATTCCTGCAAGAAACTTCGCTGTCGCAGCCTAACTCCACCTTTGACCTTTTGAGTGCAGTTTCCTTGTTTTGTTCCAATTCTTCTTCGTCGTAAAACCCTTTCTCTTTGGCATATTCAACACAAGTGTCTGCATTGACCGGGTCATCACAATAACTCCTGCATTCAGAAAAACTCTCGCATTCCCCGAGCTCGGAAATTGGGTAACTAACACCATACTCTTCAAGAGCTTCCTCTTGAGCCGAAATCTGCCCGGCAAAGACAAGGAGTCCAACCATTATTGTTAATCCAAAATATAGATACCTTCTCATTTGGCTAGGTCAAAAGGATTTTTATAAGTTGAAAATGGGTTTACATATTGCGAATTTGAATCAAAGGGGTTGTTGTATTCTTGAGAGAGACTTACCGATACTGACTCTGGGGTGCTCCTGAGAAGAGTTTGTTGAACACTTTTAGGGAGACCTCCACTCAAGACTGCAAGCGCCAAAAGGACAACAACCAAAACACCAACCAAAACCAAGGGAAGTAAATGAATTATGCCCCTTTGCTGCATATTGTGATGTCTCCATTATGTCATCAAAGCCAAACTGCTTGTCAATACCTTTTTTAGCTTGGCTAAAAATTATACAAATTCACCGCATCATTTACCTGCTGATTGAGGGTGGTCATAAAGTCCTGTGCCAGTTTGAAGGCTATGGCCAATGAAAGGAAAGTCAAAACGATTGCCACCACTCCAATTATCTTTGCCTTTTGGCTGTTTTGTCTAAGATACGGAAGCGCATACCAAATGCCAAGAGGTGGAAGAATAATACTTTTAAGATATAAAACAATTTGAGATGAAGTAGAAGTTGACTTAGCTGCCGGCTTTAAATTTCTTCCACAATTAAAACAATAATAATCGGTAGGCCGCACAGCAGTGTGGCAATTTGGGCAGGTTGAGTTATTCATTAATTAATTCTACTCCATCCCGGGCAAAGGCAAACTTTCATGCACTTCAATTGAGCAGCCGTCCACCCAATCCAAATGCGGGTGACCCTTAAGCATCTCAACTGCTTCATCCATTGAGTTTGCTTGCAAAATTGTGTAGCCAACTACCTCATTTTCACTTGCGTGAGTACCGTCTTTGGTCACAACCATGCCGTTACCAAGCGGGGTTCCCATATCAACCATCCCGCTGCCAACTTTTTCTTTCCAAGCAAACCATGGCTCCATGCCTTTTTTAGCATCTTCTGGGCTGACATTTGCCATTTTCTGCGCAGCTGACGCTGGCGCATGATAAATTACAATAAATTTTTTCATCAATAATCACCTTCCTTCGACGGATTCGACTTCGCTCGCCGTGGTGAGTTCTATCGAACCACTCATTTCATTCGCTCAGGACTATAGCCTTTGCAAACTGAAGCTATTTTAGCACAAAATTGCCAAAGATTACTCCTTGATTTATCGCTTGGTGGACGATAATATTTAACTTAGGTTTATGAGCATTAGTTTGACACTAGCGAATCTATGGGCAAGGTTTCAGAAGGCAACGGGTCCAGCGCCTGAGATGGAAACTGGTCGTGGAGTGACTGGAGTTCGAGGGCTTGTTCCATCTCTCCTTCGTAATAAAACAGTTGCAAAACAACTCCAAAATCTCAAACCCTTCAAGGGACAGTCGAAAGCTTGATTATTTTAAAACTTTTAACCACAGTTTCAAAAATACTGGATTCCAAACACTCATATAGGCTGAGTTCATATACCGTGCCACTGTTATGTAGTCGATAAATTGGACACCCGTTACCCTCAGGCAAACTTCCATACGAAACGATTGTTTTGTGTCCTGGGATATTGTTTATGGATACGTTTGTCTGACTTAGCACTTTTAAATCATCATTGGAATCGATGGTAGTCTTGCTGCCTTGTTCGATTTTGACTCTCATATCAGGAGAGGGTGTTTCGTCATCTAGCGTAGGTTCTTTAACTATATAAAGAAAAGTGTCAGTTTCGTCTACAAAAAACCCTCCAGGAATTTCCAACGAAAATTTCCATTTTTTATTGATATATTTTTCTGCAGATGAAGTTTTATCCGAAATTGTAGGGATTATATCAGGTATAGTTTTATTCTGCCAAAAATAAATACCGGTTAATAATATAACTACTAAAATAACTGCAACAATTATTCTGACCATAGACTATTTTATTTACAATAATCACTCACTTTACCTTCGTGCCCTCCCGCAGGAAGACTTTTTACTAAAGAGGCATCTTTGGCATCAATATAATCAAACCAGCAAACGGCATACACGCCGTACTCATCTATATTTGGATGTTTTGAACGAAAGGCGGTGTCATAATCAAAGCCATTAGTTTTCCTTAAATCATAAAGCCCAAAATCAACAAAAACATTTCTACCTGCATAGCCGCTTGGGAAGCTTTTGTAGCCAATTGCGGTTGCCAATACTTCATCTTTTTTAACATAAACTTTAGGTGTTACCTCTGTGGTTCTTGAGTCACCATTTTTATTCAAAGGTATTTTGGCAAAAACTTCTTGTAGTTTGGGAGACAATGTTAGAAGATGATCGTGCATCACCATGATTCCACAGTTACTTACATAAAACAAAAAGTTTTGTACCTCCCCACCAATGTCTTCATATCTGCTAGCCTTCAAAATATAACCATCAAAAATGGCACGAACTTCAATGTTGTTATCGTCTCGGTTGTCAAACCTAAAGCCTCCGTGTGGTTTATAATCTCCTCCACGTTCCTGCCCGGGGTATAAAATTCCACTTACAAGACTCATGTCGACCGGAGAAGGAAAAACCAAAGGCTCGGGACAATTTGACGCAACACCAATGGCTTGCCAATTTTTAGTCTTTTGGTCAAACTGCCAGTTAACGTTTACTCCAACTTTTTTCTGAATATCTGCCAAGTCACTTTTTGCCCGCTCATAAGTTTCTATTGGAGAAGCCATTTGTGTTAATAGGGAGCCATTTGTTGAAACCAAAAAGAGAACAATAAGTATAACTGGCACAAAAAGTAGAAATATCAGTGGAGTAAATCCTTTGTTGTTCACTAATTTAGTATATATTAATTTTCCTCATGATGATTTCCGAACCGGATCTGTTCAGGCAAGCATTGGCTCATTTGCCAATATCGGATACTCACCGATAACTGAAGTATCTATTGCAACATTCATGGACTCTTTTTTAGTGATTTTGGTCGGCCTAGCCAGTTTGGTCAATTCCTTTACAATGGTTCTGATTAGCTTTTGGGCCTCTATTTTGTTTTCTTTGTTTGATAAATTCCAGTCTAAACCTGGTCCGGTGTTTCCCTCGAGAAGATAAATATTTCCCTTATTGCTGATTATAAAATCAAGGGCATATAGCGAAGATTTTTTATTTAATACCTTGGCGATTTTGTCAGAAGTAAGAAGAACATTCGAGGGCACTTGGCTTTTTGGTATATATTTCAGTATTCCTCCCTGGTGCTCGTTGCAGCGGAAGTCTCCAGCTTTGGCCATTCTTATATAGGTTTGAATAATTTTTCCTCCGAGATATATAAGCCGGATATCGGTTGAGACCAGGGAGTTTTTGTAGATAAAACCTTTATCAAACTTAATAAATGACTGAACAATAAATGATCTTTTATTATGTTTTTTTAACGATTCAACTATCTTTTTGGTTTGATCGACTTTGAATTTATAGACATTTATTCCCCCGGCTCCAAACCTGTCTTTTATTATAATTTCGTCAGAAAAGTCTTCCTTGTGGGCATGTTTTCTTGCTATTTCGCGAAGTGTATTGCACGCTCTATAAACACTTTTGACGGTACTTTTTTTAATAGTTACTGTGGGGATGGAAAATTGATGGAGTCTTTTATAAGTTTTTTGTTTGTCGAAAAAAAGATCAAAAAGCAAAGGCTCATTAAAAGGTTTAATTTTCTTTGAAGAAAAAAGTAAACTACGACTATTCTTGATTTTCTTATTAACGGGAGAAAATTTGTCAAAAATTACTTTCGAGTAGCCGGTTTTTTTAACCTTAACCCAACTATTACCTTTATAAAGCCAGTAGCTTTGGCATTTACCGGCGCCAATTATGTCAGCGGAGGTAGTGAAGGCTGCTTTTAATCTATTCTTCTGACAGATTTTTAAAAAGTATCCATAAACATCATTGTAACTTTCGCTATTTGAACCTTTAGCAAAAGGTAATAAGGCCTCATCTTTTAAAGTGTTGGCGCTAGTGGCAAGTCTATCAGAGTATACAATCAGAACATCAAATATGTCCTTTGTCATAAACAAATTAAAGGGGCAAGAAAATACAATCAAGCAACAAACGTAATCGCAGTGCCTTTTTTATTAGCGCGGCCAGTGCGCCCAATGCGGTGAATATAATCCTCATAAGTTTCGGGAAGGTCGTAGTTAATGACATGAGAAATATCGTCAATGTCAAGCCCGCGTGAAGCAACGTCCGTGGCCAAAAGCACCTTCACACGGCCAAGCTTAAACTGCTCAAGCGCATGTTGTCTCTGGTTTTGCGACTTATTACCATGAATCGAGGCGGCTTGAAACCCGTTTCTGGTTAACTCCCGACTAAGAGTTTCCACTCCCCGTTTGGTGCGGCCAAACACCAAAACTTTTTCAAACTCCTCGGAGTAAAGCAACTCAATAAGCATTCCCGTTTTACCTTTACCGTTTACCCGGACAACGTCCTGTTTTACTTTTGCCAGAGTGTCAGTGATTTTTACCGAAATAGTCACCGGCTGCGCGGTAAACTTGTTCATGACGGCACGCACTTTGTCAGTGATGGTTGCCGAGAAGAACAATGACTGCCGGGGGCTAGGGAGCTTTGAAATAATGCGCTCCATATCCGGCAAAAAGCCCATGTCAAGCATGCGGTCCACTTCATCCAACACCACAGTCTGGTAATCGGCGAAGTTTATGCATCGCTGTTCACATAAATCCAAAAGCCTGCCCGGCGTGCCTATGACAAAATGGGGACGGCGGTTCAAGTGGTAAATCTGTTTTCTTATGGGCATTCCGCCAATACAAATTGTTGAGAAAATTCCTAAATCTTTAGTAAAGGAATAGAGCTCTTTTTCAATCTGGACCGCCAGTTCACGGGTTGGGGTAACTATTAAAACCTTCTGGGCCTTATTCTTAACGACTTTATCAATCAAAGGAATTAAAAACGCGCCCGTTTTACCTGTCCCCGTGTTGGCAATGCCAACCACATCATGGCCAGCTAAAATCTCGGGAATTGCCTGATCTTGGATCGGGGTCGGGTCCGTGTAGCCACGCCTCCCAACATTATCCTTAAGTTGACTCGAAATCTCAAAATCAGCAAAACTGTTTTTGGGAGTAAATTTTTCCTCCACCACGGCAGACACATCCTCATTTAAATTTTTAATAATAAAAGACGGGTCAAAGGTTCGCACCCGGCGTGCTCGCCCAGTGTTTCTTCCACCACGCCATGGTCCGCCTCTGGCGGAATACCGCGGTCTGTAATTATTTTGATACATAAGTTTCAAATGAAACTGTTTAAGAAAAAGAAGTTGTCAAGTGAATAAGAAGAAAAGATACGTTGTAAAAAAATATATTTGAGGTACCTCTACTTGCGAACTCAATGGTTCTTTTGGACTAAACAGTCTTTGGCTGCAAATTAATGCAACATGGGAAGTATAGCAGGTTTACAAAGTTTGTCAAGAAACTATAGGATTTAGCCTTAAATTGCTCTTGCTCCCCGGGTAGGATTCATCTCGGCTTCGCTCGATGCAAGCTCACATTTGCTTCTTTGCCTTGCCCCATTTCTTGATTTGTTTCTCTCTAATAGCCGCATTGTGCTCACTCAGATATCTCTCGCAGTAAACCAGTTTAAGATCAGAAAACTTTTCAGTAAAAAACGAACTCCTAGATTTATGCTGTTTCATTCTATTCACGATATCTGGCGTTATACCAACATAAAAGGTTTTCTGATCACAAAGAAGCATATATAAGTACCAAGCTTTTGACATTATTAAAATTGGCCTGCACTGAGCTTGCCGAAGTGCTCCCCGGGTAGGATTCGAACCTACGGCCTTGATCTTAACAGGATCCCGCTCTACCGCTGAGCTACCGGGGAATATATTGTTTAATGTACTGTCTACCGCGATAAGATTTTAATTCTTTCTCTCGTAACAACGCCGAAATCCTACTTGGTAGCACTTCTTCATAAATCAGCTCCCAAGAGCCATCAAACCGAGCAGTATATCCTTTTTTAAATGTTTTATCATTATGCAATTTAAGTCTTTCTTTGATATTTTGCGTTTGCCCAACATAAAACTTATTGTGTTTTTTATTGTAAATTACATAAACCACAAACATTTCCTAATTATACCCGCTCTACCTCCGCCATCCGCCAGCTGGCGGAGGCGGAGAGCTACCGGGGAATATACTAAAATGTGCAGACGTAGTATACCAATTGAGCTTAATTTAATCCAGCAAAAAGAAGAGTTAACCTGAAGCAAAAATTGCTTTATAGATATTTCCACAACGACTCGGCTCTGTTTATTTACCAGCTTACCTAGCAATGCATTACTATAGTATCTTTGATACTAAGTATTTAGCCTTTCTTTTCGTCTACTCCCTTTATCGCCGCTTCGATCAAGTCGTGCGGGAGGGCCACTGCACTCAAAAGCGCTTTCCTAACCACTGAACCGGCCTCGCTCCCAATTTCGTCAGCGGCATGAACTACCCCGACTACCGATTCTCGTACTACATCTGTTGTTCCAACCCCTACTTTCTGGGCCACTTCCATAGCGCCTTCAACAACAGAGACTGCAACTTCCCCCAAGTCTGCTCCTGCGTCGCCCGCCCCTACAATCGCTCCATGAGTGGCTTTACTAATTGCGGTTAACACATTGCCGCCAGCTTCAGATACACCACTGACTGCTGCCACAACCGCGTTTTTAGCAACACTCACGACAGAGGCTCCCAGCTCTCCGGCCCCAGCGACGGCTCCGCCAACAACTTCAACCACTGAATCCAGACTTTCGGTTGCCACATCTGTGACGTCGCGCAGAAGGCCGACAACTTGCCCTTTAACGGCTCCGCGAAGTGCATCCAAAACGTCGTCGGCTCCTTTAACGGTAGTTACAACTGTGTTTTTAACTTCTTCAGCAAGTTTACTAAGCAAAATAATCACCCCCTTCACCTTCTAACACATTACCACAGAAAATAAATATGAACCAGCAGATTGTAAACGTATAAAATGGTAAAATGCACTAGTGATCAAAAACATAGATAGACTAATCCAAATAATCTTGTAGCTTTCTGCGGCGAGAGGGATGTTTAAGCTTTCTTAATGCTTTTGCCTCGATTTGGCGGATGCGCTCGCGAGTGACGCCGAACACTTTGCCAACTTCCTCCAAGGTCCTTGGCTGACCACCATCAAGACCAAACCTCAACTCCAGTACCTTAGCCTCCCGCTCGGAAAGAGTGTCTAACACTTCGTCAAGATGATCTTTCAGAAGCTGTCTGCTGGCCGCGTCCACCGGAGTGGGCTGGCTCTCGTCCGGAATAAAATCTCCCAAAGAGCTATCCTCATCCTCGCCCACCTTTGTGTCGAGCGATGTTACTTCCTGGCTGATTTTAAATATCTCGCGAACACGGTCCGCTGGAAGTTCAAGTTCGTCCCCGATTTCCTCGGCAGTTGGTTCCCGCCCCAGAGTCTGCATCAAGCGCTGGGAAGTCCTGTAGAGCTTATTAATAGTCTCCACCATATGAACCGGAATGCGAATGGTGCGGGCCTGATCAGCAATCGCACGGGTGATTGCCTGCCTAATCCACCAGGTAGCGTAGGTACTGAACTTGAATCCCCGTCTCCAATCATACTTTTCAACTGCTCGGATTAATCCTTGGTTCCCCTCCTGAATCAAATCAAGGAGAGATAATCCCCGGCCGATGTACTTCTTGGCAATCGACACAACAAGCCTCAAATTACTCTCAATTAGTTTGTCTTTGGCTCGTTTTGCCCCTTTTTCAAAGTTTTTAGCAAGCTCAACTTCCTCTTCGGCATTCAAAAGGGGGTATTTGCCGATTTCCCGCAAGTATTGTCTAACGGGGTCAGTCGACTCAAGCCCTTCAAGCTTAGTCAAAAGCTCAATTTCCTGATCCAATATGAGCCTGGCTTTGTCCCCCGCTCCGCCTTCGCTTTCAACAGACTCAAAAACATCAATACCGCTTTCAAGAAGTACCGCGTACATTGCATCCAGCTCATCCACGCGGCGCTCAGCATCGGGAAAGCTTTCAAGAATTTCCTCTTGAGTCAGAAACCCCTGTTCCTTCCCCCGCTTAATTAGCTCCTCAGTGGCTTTTCTTAAAGTTATTGAAGTCATTTAAAAAAAACGAGCTTAGCTCGCCTGAACCAATTATACATTTTAAGCGGGATAATTCAAGACCCACGAGTAAGTTCTGTAAGCTCCCTTGAGAGAGCCTGAAATTCTCCTTCAATTTTCTCAAGCTCCTGCCCTTTGCCCTCAGCCTCAAGGCTGGCAATTTTTTTGCCGAGCGAGTTCAATCGCTCTTTTAAAACCAACTCTTTGAGCTCACTTTTGAGAAGTTTTCCCTCATGCTCAGAACCAATCAGATCGGTTTTTAGCTGCATAACAAGGCCAGCAAAACCTTCCTTTAGCTCGGAAGGTAATTTATTCCCGAGTGCGGGTATATCAAGCGAGTCATGCTCCAGCGCGAAATTTACAATCTCGCGCGCTATTTTTAAGTTTAAAGGTGTTGAAAAAATAAATTTCAGCTCGTCACGAACAAGCATTTCCGGCCGCTCAATTGAGAGCGTGAGCAAGCGCTCCTCCAATAACTCCCGTCTTGGCTTGTCCGTTTCAGGCGTACTCTCAGAGACCTCTTTTGGACTCACACCTTTTTTCTCAACTTCTCGTGCAACCGCTTCCACCGGAACTCCGAGCTTGTTTGCAGCTTTTTGGACATAGTGAGCTCTTACAATTGCGTCTTCAATGGATGCCAAAATAGGAGTAACTTGCCGACTGGCACGGGCTTTCCCGGGCCCGGTGGCAGTATCAAATCTCTTGGCAATCACACTAATCACAAACTCCCAGGCATCGGTGGCGTTTTTGATTGCATTTTTATACTCCTCAGGCTCAGCGCGAGCAAACTCGTCCGGGTCTTTGTATTTGCCCAAATTAACCACTCTTATCTCAAGCCCCGCGTTTTGGGCAAATGTCAGCCCCCGTATTGCCGCGGAGTTGCCCGCAAAATCCGAGTCCAAGGCCATAATCAAAGTATCTGCAAACCTTGCCAAAATGCGGACATGCTCGTCAGTCAAGGCAGTCCCTTTAATTGCCACAATGTTTTTGACTCCTGCCTGCCATGAGGAAAGTAAATCCAGCTCCCCTTCGACCACCACAGCCGAGCGGGTTTTACGGATGTCGTCCTTGGTAACATCAAGGCCGTAAAGGGAACTACTTTTATGGTAAACCACGGTTTCCGGGGAATTAATGTACTTGCCCACCTTACCACTGTCGTACTCCGGTAAAATCCTCCCGGCCAGGGCAACTGTTTCTCCCCGTGCGCTTCTGATGGGGAAAATAACCCGCTCGCGAAAGCGGTCCATGTAGCCTCCCCGGCTTTTGAAAACAAGGCCGGCACCCTCTAAAATCTCAAATTTTATGTTTTTCTTCTTGGACAGTGCACTACCTAAAATATTCCCATCTTGTGGTGCGAAGCCAAGATTAAATTTTTTGACCGTTTCAACCTCGACTCCACGTTTTCTCAAATATGCCGCACCGGGCTTGCCTAAAGTGTGCTTGGTTAAAATATAGTGGTAAAACTTGGCTGCCAACTCATTAGCCTCAAGAACCTGAGTTTTTAGTGAAGTGTCTTGGCCGCTTCTCGGAGCGAGTTTTACACCGGCGCGGTCGGCCAAATATTTCAAAGCCTCATAAAACTCCGTGCCTTCGTGTTTTTCTAAAAAAGTAAACACATCCCCGGACTCGCCACAGCCAAAGCACTTATAAATTTGAAGCTCGGGCGAAACCATAAAGGAAGGTGTTCGCTCGTCATGAAAGGGACACAAACCCTTGAAGTTCCTCCCCGCGCGGGTGAGCTTCACTTGCTCGCCAACGATTGCAACAATATCCGTCTTTTGCTTAACCTCAGTAACATCATCCATTTGAGGTAAGTATACAGGAGAAGGACAATTGGCGGAGGTGGTGGGACTCGAACCCACGGCGGGTTGCCCCGTACGCTTTCCAAGCGTATGCCATAGCCGCTAGGCGACACCTCCAAGTAGGCGTATTATACCAAAGATGATAATAATAAATGTTATACTGAAAAAATTATGCCAGACGACGAAGTTATTAATATAACCAGTGAAGGTAATCAAGACGATCAATCAAAAGGTCAGTTTGAGCTGGAAAACGAAAAATTGCTTCAAAGTATAACCGACGGTGTTGAGGGAGAGAACGAAGCCAGAAGGGTAATAAAGCTATTCCACAACGCTCAAGGTGAACTATTAACAACTAAAAGATTCAGACACGAGAGTAACTACGGAACTGCACCAATAGTTGAAATGTCTGAAACTGAAGTTTATCTTTGGGACCGGATTTTTGATATCCGTAAACGATTAGAAGAAACTTTAGAAAAGGGAGAGCTATACATTCCAGATTTTAATTTACTTGAAGATAGCGAACTATTAAGCAGTGATGAAAAGCCCGCACCCAACACCGAAGCCAAAACACTTTTAGCGCCGGATAAAAGCCCAAAAGGCAATCATCCAAACAGAGTAAATCTTTTTAGCGGCATTCAATTAAGAATCCCTGTTTCCCCTGCAACAAAGCGTGATCTAGAAGGATCGAAGTTTTATATGCATGCTACTGCTTTTCATGACACTTCTTTTGGTGCAGCTATATATCTTTATGTCGTTGCTTTAGATAGACATAATAGGCCTTTTGTTTACCCTTTTGCCTCAAACATGGACGGTGGTTTAAATTACGCTCCAGAACATATTGTTTCCTGCGAGCTTGGTTTTAATCATAGAATAGCCGAAGGAGAACCAAACGAGATTATTGATAACAGATATGGCCCAAGGAACAGACAAGACCTTCAGGTTGCTACAGATTGTAACATTAACTATCCAAGCAAAGTTGATGAGATTGAAATTCCAAAAAACCCAAAAACAAGACTGGCTTATTGGCAAGCATCTCAAATGATAGGAGAAAAAACTCTTAATTTACCAAGTTCAGACAACAAACAGCTTAAAGAGGACTAGACATTTTCCACCCGGGGCCACCCCACCTCGTTAATTAAGCTGCGCGGCGGCTGCCCTTTCAGCCTCTTTAATCTTTCTTTTCTTCTCCCTTATTACCATGAGAAGTGCCCGTGCGTCTTTCAGCATTTCCCGGTCAAGTTTTGTGGTAACCTTTCGAAGAGCTAAGGTGTGCGGCATCCATTCGGACGCGACATAGCCAAGCACCTCTTCGCCCTCTTTGTGTGCTATAAGGTAATAAATTGTGCGCTGGGTGACGATCTTGTCACCAACTTTTGCGGCTCCCCCGTGCCTGCCCACCTCTTCCAAAACCTTAATCCTCATCCCTCCCTGCTCCCCCAGTGCTCGCACCGAGGCACGCACGGAAGACTCACCCGCTCGAGCCACGGTTTTGGGGATTTCCCAGCCGCCGCCTTCTTTTTCTTTTATCAAAAACCACAAGACATCGTCGCCGTCTTTTTTATAAACCGCCGCGGCAGAAACCAGTCGAATTTGCTCAGCCATGGGTGTATTGTACCAGAAATATCGGGGTTATTTAAGAGGACCCTCGTCTTTTAATATACGGCTTAATAGGCCACAAGAGCAGTGCCCCGACACAAGATATCACTACAACCGCAACAATTAGTACCGGAAAACCCAAATTTGTCGCTACAAATCCTCCAATCACGGCCAGTGCAGCACCGGTCAAGTCTGTCAGTGTGAAATATATGCCCCATTCCGTCCCTTCTTTTTCCGGGTCAACATGGCGCGTAAATATGGCCATATAGGTCGGAAAAGTAAATGCCGTGAAGAAGCCAAGTGCAAACTGAACAAGATAAAGCTGTAATGGTGTGGTAATTACCAAATAAAAAAGAGGAATAAATGCTATTAAAATTGTAAATATAAACATAAGCCAAAAATCGTCCTTTTCTCCACGAACTCTATCGATAAAATGTGCAATGGGAATCTGAAGAACGCTTTTTGTAAAAAGAAAAATGCCAGCCGCAATTCCGGCGACCGCGGCATCCCCACCCTCAATAAAATCTTCAATAAAGAGCGCAAATATCGGGCCCAAGAGCCCGACAGCACCGCTAAGTACTGTATCTGAAATTATTAAAAAGCGGACTACGGGGTTAATTTCTTTCAAGAAATACTGCTGCAGCTTGGTGGCCCGGGGTTTCATAGTTCACTTTAGCTGAAGTAGTCATGCCGAGCAAGAAGCTTGCCCCGTGGCGAGCGAAGCGACTATACGGGGTGGTGGGTACAGCCCACCTGCATCGCTATGCGAAGCATTGCGGGCAGGGATTCAAACTTAGCGGAGAGCCGTAGACGACGTTAGAACTTTTTACGCCCAGTCTTTAGCTTCTCCGCAATATATTATACCCAATTTCCCAACTTTTGCCTCTACCTAATGGAATAGACCAGAACCTATTTCTTACAAGCAGTATAATTACTTATATGGATAATTCAAACTCCGCCATGATTGTTTATGTTGCAACAAGTCTTACAGGTTTAGTTGGTGCGATTACAGGTTTGGCAAGTGTTTGGTTCGCTTACCTAAACTATTCCAGAGATAACGTAAGGGTCAGGGTTAAAGCCCTCAAGGGAATGAAAACTTTCGTTCCAGGGCAAGGAGCAAGCAATGAAAGCTTTTTAGTTATTACGGCTGCAAATGCAGGACGTAGACCAGTGATTATAAACAAGGCTGCTTTTGTAAGTTTGAAATCTAGAGGTGGAGCAATTTCTGCTGACAGTATGAGGCTGGGAGCTCAAGAGCTGAAAGAAGGCAAGGCTATCGACTATATGATGGACGAAGAAGGTATCGATTATTCGGATGTTAGTCATGTTGCTGTGTATGACTCGGTGGGAAATGAATATAAATACTACTTAACATCATGGTATATAAGATTTTTTTACTGGTTCCTCGATATCACATACATAAGACGTAAGCCAGTCAAGGCACCCAAAGCTCCCACAAAAAAGCATAGTGGTTAACCAAAAGTCGCCACGTCACCTATGAATCGGTAATCTTTGTTTTCCAATTCTTGCAAAATAAGGAGAGGAAATTTGTACTGAACAACTTCAAAAAGATTCTCAATCAGGAAAAATTCGTCTGGGACAGCAATTCTTTCGGTAATTTTGTGCCATTTATCTTGTCTGTATCGACTTAGGTTACTAAGTATAAAGAATAAAAGGAAATATATATCAAAATCTGTAATCTTAAAACTAGTAAATGGCTGAACAAGAGCAAAACCTTGCAAAGTTCGAGTACGACTGAAAACAATATGAGAGTCCATCGCAGTAATTGCTTGTTTTGAGCGGTAGTTGTTACTTGGCTTATCATAAAGTGCGTCAAGTTCTGGAAATAACCGTTTTAAGCACTGCTCGACACTTTCACTTCCTCGCTTATGAAAAAGGTGATAATAATCGCTAAACCCTCCAATTATTTGCTTACTGTCTCCTAGTGTTTCCGCATCACCATTTTTAGGATCATCACATCCATATACATTTGGCGCTTTTGAAAAATAAGCCTGATAGACCTGCCAATTTTCACCTATTAAAGACAGGAGTGTTTTGATATCAATCTTCGTGTTATTTGGAGGTAGTACATCGGCATAACATTTCCTAAATAGCGGATAAATACCAGCTGTTTTAGTAATACAGAATTCTTTGGTAAGCGCATTTGATTTGCGGGCAAGAATTTGATTGTTGTCTGAAGTGTTCACTTTCCAACTCAATCCGTGCGTTCCGTGCTCTGCGTAATCCAAAGGGGTAGCGTCTAGGGTGTATTTATTATCCCCCGAGATAATTAAGCACTTTGCCAATCCCAAAATTCCATAATAAATAAGTAGGGGCTTAATCGAAATATCACCGTTCCTAGCAGCCGAAAAATAATCTTCCGCCTGACGAATTGTAAATGCTATCTGCTCTGCCTTTTTGCCGATAAGTGCGGAGTTTTGAGTAATCTGTGGCGTTAAAACAGATTGTGTATATTTAACAGATTTATACCGCCCCAAATATTTCCAAATCGTACCTAAGATATCTGATGACCTAATTGTGTACAAAGAAGCTATGTTCGGATTTTTATTAATAACAAACTTTCGTGTAGTTGGCATATATTGTCAAGCAAATTATACTAAAAATGAGACTCAAAGTCTTCCTATTTTTAGAAGGGGAGAAGTTGGCCAGCTGACACCTTGAGGGCTTTAGCCAGCTTATGAAGATTAATAAGAGATGGGTTCCGTAACCCTCTCTCAATCTGGCCGATGTAAGTAAAGTGCATCCCTGCCTCATCGGCAAGCTGCTCTTGGGTAAGCCTTCTGTCATCCCTTAACTTACGAAGGTGTTTGCCAAACTTGGCTCGTATATCTTCCATACTCCAATTCTCTAAAAATGAAGACTATGTATCCAGAGACGATAAGTATTATTTTGTGTTATAATCCTCCTAGGAGATTGCTATGAATATTTTGCTTAAAACTCGTTGCACCAAAGGTCATTTAATTGTTTATGAAGATAAAGTTTCAATCGAACTTGGGGGCTTTGGTGTTCACAATGAAAACTCTTTACCCTACAGCCAGATAACAGGCGTTGAGGTGCAAACCACAATGGCTGCAATTCCAATCCTCTCCAAAGGGGCTGCTACAGTAAAAATTTACGCAAAAGGTGATCAGAAGTTAGAAGCTCCATTTGTTACTCTAAATGAAGCAAAGAAGGCAAAAGAGCTTATTGATCAAAGAATTGGTAAGTAAAGTGCGACGCCCGTCGCAACTTAATCCGTTTGATAAAAATTACCATTTCAATTTACCTTCTCGTAGTTGCTGGAAAAAATCTGCCTTTGCTTTCCTGTAATCATCCATATTCTTATCAGCATACTTTAGCTTCATTTGATTATATTTTTTAACCAATGAGGGGTTGCTTATCAGAATATCCCGCAGTTTTACAAAGTCATCAACAGGCGAGCCAATCACAGTAAGCTGCACACCAAAATCGATGCCTAAATGCTTATCATCTTTGAAGCTGGCGAAAGTATCTGTCCAATTCTCTGGCTGATTAATTTCGTATAAATCCTTTAGCTGTTCAACTGCAAAAGCAAACCCAGATTTATTTACCCTAACATTGATATCTAAGTCTCCTTTAGTTATGGAATTGGGTATGGCTGTACTACCAATATGGTGAACTTCTGCACTAGGAATGATTTTTAATATTCTCTGTTCCTGTTCGGAAAAAGCCTTGTCAGCAATGTTCTCAAACTTTGAGACTGGTTTAAAGGATATATTTTGCACATACTCATTCTAACAAAGTGCGACGCGCGTCGCATCATAAATTGCCACTTGAATTTTACGAGGTAGTTAGTGTTAGGATTTGGATAGTTCAACAAAAAGAGCATTTCTGGGCAGTAGTAGCCAATCACCAATAGGTGGGCAGTAACAAGAGCCATTAAGAAGTGAGAAGTTTCCTTCTCGTTTTAAATGGCTTTTTTTGTTGGGAAAATGAATATGGATACCCAACAAAGCAATCATCAACCGACTACTTTAGGACTCTCTCCCCATGCTATTGCGGAGTTCCAAAAGATTTACCTCGCAGAGTTTAAAGAGCCTATCTCTCCAGAATCAGCCAGTTTGCTTGGAATGAAACTACTTCGCCTGTTTAAGAGGATTTATAAACCAATTTCCAAAAAGGAGGACTCTAATGATGGAACAAAATAATCTTTGGCGATGTAAGGACTTGTATCTGGCAGCTTTTGTTTATTCCCAAGGCAAGGAACTCACTAAGGTTGAGCGAGAAGGGAAAACCTGCTGGTTTGTCTTTGCAAACCCAAACGCCCTTTGTGAGGAGCTACAAGCTGCCTATTGGGCAAATCGAGGGCAAACACCACCAAAAGTATTTGCGGATGCAATCAGGAGCCTAAAAGACTTAATTTTTGCCCAGGCTTGAAGTTTGGGAAATATGGATATGAAAATTCGGAAACCGTTAAAACATAAAGGATTTATAAACATTCCCAGAAGGGTAACACTTTTGTTGAGGGATGGGAATTTGGACTTTGGATTTTATAATTTTTTATTACATGAGGTTGATTGGTATAAACCACACCCAACATTTGGGTGCATACCTAAAACAGACATTGACCTTGCGATTGATGGTGGTTGCCACCCATCAACAATTGGCAGAAGGAAAGCGAAGTTATTGAAGTATGGATTAATTGAAATCACGGAGAATGGGTATATGAAAATAAAAGATTTTGAGAAATTTACTATGCGAGTAGCTATGAAACTAAGTCACCTAGAAGTTGCGACATTGCATGAAGATATTGCACAGACGCAATCGATTATTGCAGAAGTGCAATCGCAAATTGCAAATCCGCAACATAATAGGCAGGAAATCGAAGGCTCCTTTAATACTTATCCTCATAATGATTCAAAGGTATCTAATGATGAGATTGTAAACCTTGACGATATACCATTTTAAAAAAGCATGACATCATTTAAAAAAATTGAGGCCAATATTAAAAATTCGACTCTTGGAGGTGTGAAGACCCCCGCAGGGAAGGATATCTCAAAATACAATGCGGTTAAGCATGGAATTTTTAAAGAGGCCATCAGTAAATATGAAGATGGATTTTACAAAGATGCACTTGATGAATTGCTCGATCAATTCAGACCCGTAGGATTTTTAGAGAAATTGTTGGTTGAGCGAATTGCTTTGTGTTACCTGCGCCTGTTTCGATCGGCGAAAGCGGAAGTGGAATTCATGAACTCAAAACTCAACCCATTTCATGAAGTTAGAGCAAGTCAAATGTTAAACAACTTCGAAAGTTTAAGAGCTTCTGTCGAGAAAACCACCTTTGAAGGTTACAAGCCTCAAATTACTAGTGAGTCAGTTAAGGAGCTGGAGCAAATTATCACCAGATATGACACTACCATCGAGAATAAGCTTTATAAGGCACTGCACGAGCTTCAAAGATTGCAGGCAATTAGACTAGGACAAAATGTAATGCTACCAGCTGCCTTGGATGTGTTAATTGATAAAACTAATGATGAATAGTTGGGTTCGTTTTGCAGAAATATGTTACGATAAATGAAGACGATAAGCCTTAAGGATTAATATGTATATTCCAGAACACCTTAAAACATTACCATCAGCAGATTACCATCGAAAAAGCACAGATGACAGTGATCATCAAGTGGCTTCACTTCCTCAACAAAGAGTTAGTAGTGAGAAGTTGCACAAAGAGAATAATATGTCACTAGCTATTAAAGCGTATGAGGAGTCCATGTCTGCCAAAAAGCCAGGCAGGCCAGCGTTTAACCAAATGCTTGATGATGTCGAGGCAGGTATCATATCTATTATTTTTGTTTGGGACTTGTCGAGATTGTCCAGAAATCCAATTGATAGTGGACGGTTGAGTTGGCTTTTGCAAAGAGGAATATTAAAAGCAATTATCACTCCATTTCGCATCTATCTTCCTGAAGACAACGTGATAATTATGAGCGTTGAGTTTGGCCAATCAAACCAATTTCTCCGTGACCACTCCAAGAATGTAAAGCGTGGGCTGCAGGATAAGCTTACAAAGGGATGGAGGCCTGGAGTTGCACCTGAAGGGTATCTAAATGATAGTTCACTTGGCAAAGGCAATAATAGGGTGATTGCCGACCCTAAACGCTTCAAGCTAATCCGTAAGATGTGGGACATGATGTTAACTGGCAATTACACAGTGCCTCAAATTCTGAAAATCGTTAATGAAGAATGGAAATATAAAATGAGGCCGCATAAAAAAATGGGTGCAAGACCCATGTCTCGTGCAGGTTTATATCGCATATTTACCAACACCTTTTATTATGGTCACTATGAATATGGGGGCGATTGGTTTGAAGGCAAACAGGCTCAAATGATTACCCAAGACGAGTATGATCGGGTTCAGGCCATCTTGGGACGCAAGGGTAAACAGCGACCCAAAACTAGAGAGTTTAGCTTTACAGGAATGGTCTTTTGTGGTGAATGTGGATGTTCAATCACTGCAGAGGAGAAGGTTAATAGGTACGGCAGTAGGTATGTCTACTATCACTGCACAAAAAAGAAGGGCAAATGCAGCCAGGGGTCAATAGAGCTTGGGAAGTTAGAGGATCAAGTTGAGGAAGTATTAAGTAAAGTTAAAATCCCCGAAGCATTTAAGGATTGGGCAATAAAATACCTCAATGAGTTGCATGACAAGGAAGCACAAGAGCAATCACTCATTAATTCTGGTATTGACGATTCATACAAAGATTGCATTGAGCGGATCAACAATCTGATTAAACTCAAAATCTCCCCCATGAATACTGAAGGTCTGGTTCTATCTGATGAGGACTACCAAAACCAAATGCTGGAACTTAAAAGGGAGAAGCAGGGCTTGGAGCAGCAAATGAAGGTGTTAGGTGAGCGTGTTGACCGATGGGAGGAGTTATCCTCCAAGACATTTAATTTTGCTCGGTATGCCACTTACCATTTCGAACACGGAGGCTTGCTGGACAAAAAAGAGATTCTTCAAACAATTGGATCGAACTTTATTATTCAAGACAGGAAACTACATCTACAGGTTCCAAAGCCATATGAAGTCATAGCAGAGAGTAAAACTGAAGCTGATAAAATATTGTCTGGGTTAGAACTCGACGAAAGTGCCGTCTTAACGCCCCAATTGGCTCATGCTTTTGACCAAAGTCTCACTTTGCGGAAGGGGCGAGATTCGAACTCGCGAATCAGCAAAGCTGATATGGTTTTCGAAACCATCCCGATTGGCCACTCCGGCACCCTTCCAAACAACTTGTGCGCCTAGGAGGAGTCGAACCTCCAGCCTTTGGATCCGCAATCCAACGCTCTATCCATTGAGCTATAGGCGCGTGTAAAAAAGTAGCTACTGCTGAATTTTTCCGGCTACCCAATTTGCCGACTTATCGAGGAAAGTGGGGCTAGCTTCTTCGTTTAGCAAATACTTCTTCAAAACCTTTTCCAGCTTTTCCTTATCCTTCTTGTCATAAACAAGCTCTATTCTTCCAATTAAGCCACCAGTCTCAAGAACAATTACGTCCGAGCCGAGCCTCTCGGAAAACCAGAATCTGCCCGTATTTTCCCAGGGAGTCAAGGAACTCCCAATACGGAGCCCATAATTTGTTATTCTGTACTCCACCTTCTCCGGCTCGACATTATGAAGCACATAAAACAAAAACCCGAAGCCAACTATTAACAGGACCGGCATGATTCCGTCAATGAGAAAAAGAATCAGTCCAAAAAGAACGGCCACCGAGGCGGCAGTTATATAAAACTCCCGGGTCTTTCTTTTAAAGGGCCTAGCCTGCGCGGCCCAGGCAAAAATGTCTTTCTCGGCAACAGCATCATGAACTCCTACTTCTCCCTTGTCTTTTAAAGTGCTGTCCTGGGCGGCCATGGTTTAGTATAGTACATTTTAGCTACCTTTTACTAGTCGAGGCTGGTATAATTGCCCTACTTGGTGGGGTCGCATAGCTTGGTCCATTGCGGGGGTTTGCTAAATCCCTGAGCCGCAAGGCTCGCGCAGGTTCAAATCCTGTCCCCACCGCCACGGTGGGTTGGCGGAGCGGACAAACGCGCACGACTTGAAATCGTGAGCCTTTTGGCTACACAGGTTCGAATCCTGTACCCACCGCCTTTGTTCGCCGAAGCGAACTACGGCGGTCAAAGACCGCAGCAAGTTTGCGAAGGAGAAACAACAATGCAATATGTATGTATCTTGCTTTGCAATGACAATAAACCCTACACGGGTTGTACCTCAAATTTAAAAAACAGAATAAAAAGACACAAAGAAGGAAATATCCCCGCTACTAAAAACAGACTACCTTTAAAACTTATTTTTTATTTCGCTTTTAGCGAAAAATATATAGCATTTGATTTTGAAAAGTACCTCAAATCCGGTTCGGGCAGAGCCTTTCTTAAAAAGCACCTGATATAATTAAACTAATCATGAGCGAAGAAGGTTATAGAGGTGGCTTATTTAGCAGAGTAAAAAACAAATATTCAGGTAAGAAGTATATTAAAAGATGCTAACGATATTTTGAATAGTTAGGTTCTTGCCACGCTCATACCCCAAACTTCTTTTGCCCCGGCCTTTTTAAGCACCCGACAGGCCTCGGCTATGGTTGCCCCTGTTGTCCAAACATCGTCAAAGATGATAATGGTTTTATCCAATAATTTACCCCGCAAAACTCGCTCTTGCTCGTCGCGCGGCTTAATTGCCGCAAATATCCCGCGTATGTTCCGCAGCCTTTCCTCGCGCCCCAATTTGACCTGAGGAGTTGAGTCCGTTAGCCTCAAAAGCAAGTTTTCATTAAACCTCCAGCCTGCTTTCTCCGCAAGGATTTTGCCTAAAACTGCCGCTTGATTAAACCCCCTCCAGTTTTCGCGATGCTTATGAAGAGGGATTGGCACAAGAATCGCTTCTTTAAAAGCCAATTTCTTAACATCCAGGCAGTTAACAAGCTCTTCTGCAATTGAATGAGCAAACCGGTACTTAAGAGCAAGTATTGCCTTCCTAATTACCCCGTCATATTTATAAAAGGAGTGCATCCCATCAAGAGAAAATTTATTTACACAAAAACTGTGAGTTGCCCCAATAAAGCTGTATTTTTTGCACACCGGACAAACCAGCTTTGCATGCTCAACTTTACCAAGACAAGTGCCACAAATATACTTGCCCGGGCGCTTACACTCCAAGCAGTTTTTGGGGAAGAGGATGTCAAGAATGTTCATGATAGAACCGAGCAAGTTGTTTTTTAAGATATCGGTGACCAGAACCCCCTTTTAAAAACTTCTCTCTTCCTTTTGCATCCTGTTTATATAAATAGGCTTCGTAATAAATTAACTGAAGAGGCAACCTGTGTTTTGTAGCAGACACTTTCCCCATCATGTGCTGCGAAATTCTACTTTCTAAGTTGTCTGAATATCCAATATAGAGCTTTTTGTCTTTCAAAGAAAATAACACATACACGAAGTACATCATTAAGTATAGAAGATTCTATGGAGTGGTGCCTCGAAAAGCATGCGGCGCTTGCGCTTTGCATGCATCGAGGCTTTAACCCCGAATGAACGCAAAATCCCGCAACAATCGTTGCGGGATAGCGTTCTTTTCGGGGTGGAGACGGCGGGAGTCGAACCCGCGTCCGTGAAAGCATTTAGCACCTTATCTACAAGCTTGTTTTGTTAAAAATAACAAACAATTTGACCAACGAGTCTTTAGTTTTTGGCTGTTAGTCATTAGCCACAAACTGCATCTTAAGCTATATTATGCCTCTTCCCTCAGGCTTAAGAAACCAAAAGAGAGACACCCGGCTTACGCGTACGCAAACGCTAGTCCGCGACCCGCAAACCTGGAAGTGTCAGTTTTATCTGCACTTAGGTTTTTGACTAGTTTAGCGAGATTTAGTCATTCTCGGCTTGCAAGGTGTCAAAGTACTTCCCGTCGATGCCTATTACGTCCCCTCATTTGTCATTCCTGCAAAAGCAGGAATCTATATAAATTATCTGTATAGATCCCGTATCAAGTACGGGATGACAATTCTTTGTCAATTTCTCTGTCAATATCGCGAATCTTGAGTTGAGCTCGTTTTTCGTGCTCGCGTTTACCGCGGACAAGACCAAGCTCACACTTGATCCTGCGGCCCTTAGTATACAACGACAGGGGTACTGCGGTCAATTTCTGCGCCTTTAATTTAAGCTCAATAGCAAGTATTTCGTTCTTGTTTAAAAGAAGTTTCCGGCTCCGCCTTGGGTCACCATCGCCTTCAGCTCCGATATGGAGGTTAATCACAAATATTTCATGCGCAATGGGGCGCACGTATGCAGCTTGAAAGTCCACCTTTTTGGCACGCACCGCTTTGGCCTCTGCGCCGGTAAGTATAACCCCCGCTTCAATTCTTTCAACAATTTCATAATCAAACCTGGCTTTTTTGTTAATTACCTTCATCGCTCGTGCTTTCCAAGTGTTTAGCTTCCAGTGAATATAGCTTGCTGTCCGCCAGGAACAAAATCAGCCCGTCTTCCTCGCTCACGACTAAGCTTGTGGCAGCCGACAACTCGGGAGCTACATAATCGCCGATATAGTCTCCATTTTTTTTGCTGACTGCAATGCGCGAGTTTCCCCGGTCTAACACATATATGAACTTGCTTTCCTCGCTCGCAAAAAGGTCGACAACCTCGGAAAAAGGCTGGGAGTTTCCGTTAATAGCAAAGGTTGCAGGCGCCCCCATGGAGTACACCTTGAAGTCCCCGCTTTTATCCACTGTCCAAATAGAGCCATCTATTGCCATTGCTACGGCCTCACTGACATCAATAGTAAACCCTTCCCCAAGCCACTCTTCTTTCTCCAAAAAACCGCTACTCACCCCGGGGTACCTCCAAATCTGGTTATTTCCACGGTCAAGAACATATAAGTTTCCGGCAAAAGCAGCTATCAAAACGTCGGATGCGCTCCAGTCGGGCTTAACCACAAGCTCCACATCGCCGGTTACTTCACGCACTCCGTCGGTCGAGAGGATAAAGCTCCGGGACTCATACGCGGCTGTGGCCAGGGCATCCGGAAGATAATCCGGCCCGGCTATAACATTCGTACTTTTACTTTCCACTTCCATGCCAACAAGGCGCCGCCCGGCTGCATCCAATATCCTTAGCTCCCCACCAGAAAGTGCAACATCCACACCTTCAAAACCTGCGGCGACAATCGACAGATCAAAAAAGACATTTGCCGGCTCTTCGTAAATACCTGCTATCGGGCCTAGAAACCCAGAAATTTCTGAGGCAAGAGAGTTTAGTTCTTCGTCCTCCACGCCTTGCGACTTAAGCTCTTTTGTGGTTTGGTGGGCACGCAAAATCAACTCCCGGGCGCGTGAGCTGCTGATTCCCGAAAGCTCCCGGGCCTCTTCAAAGTCATGCCTGGCTTCTGAAAGTTTTGGCGAATATTCTTCGCGCCGTAGGGTGTCCGCCCTTCGCTGGACCCCAAAATAAACACTTATGCCAAGGACAACGAGCAATATTATCCCAACCAAAGAGGCTTTCCTTGCCCGAGTGTTGCCTTCACCTCCGTGAATTATAATTCTGCGCTCAGGCAGGTGTTCCAAGAGCCTATCAATAACCCTTGCTGCCCTCTGTTTAATTGCCACCTGCTCAGCCATGGGCTCCTGAGCCGTAAAAAGACGCTTCCCGGCACTGGTTTCAAGCTCAAAAGCGTCTCCCGGCTCTACATACCCCGTTACCACCGAGGCCGTGGACTTCAAGGTTTTGAGAAGCGAAGTGCGCGCCCCGCCGCGGACCAGCACCAAGCTCGCCCCTCCTACAACAAGTGCATACAAAACTTCTTCGGCGATGACACACAGGCAAAACTCAACATCCTCAAACCTTTTTTCCGCCAGAAAACTCTCACGGATACCGGCAAGCGAATTGTAATAATCTCCACTTAGTTGGTTTTTGACAAAAGAAGCAAACTCCTCTGTGGCACCTGTAACTAGCAAACAGAAAGTGGCCCTACCCTCCCGCCAAGTGTAGTTCTCCATCAACTACAGTATAACCAATACTGCTATCAAGGCTCCAATTGAAAATAGAAGATGCAAAATAGCCACTGCGCGAAGGACGCTTTCGAGACCAACTTCCAAGGTTTCCGTCATTTTATTAACCTGCCGCACAATCACAAAAGCAAATATGATATAAAACCCGGCCGCAAGCCCGCCGGCAAGCTTGAGAATAAGCGCCACTTGAGAGGATAAGTTCAAAAGCTCCATCAGCGCACTCTCCCTTCCAACTTTTCTGTTTCTTCCTCAACTCGAAGCTCGCGCAGCACCTGCGCAACCCGGTCCGGATGAGGAACCGCCTCAAACTCAATTTGCGGAATCTGTGCAGCTGTTTGAATTATAATGTCGCCATAATCAAAAACTGTGCGAATAACACTCCCAACTCTCACTGTAACATCTTGAATTTGGTCAATATTGGCATCAGTAATTTCGCGATACACAAGATTTAAAAAATCAACATCAAAAACCCGCTCGTCAGTCACGATATAAACGTTAAAAAACCAGCTCAGAAACTGCTCAAAAATATAGGCAAAAGAAATCAGGTACCAAAAAATCAGGCCAACAGTTGAAAAGTTAACTGGCGCCGACTCCAGAAAGCCAAACATAAACGCGACTATTGGAGTAAAAAGCAAAAGAATGGATACAAAAATCCAGGGAATATTGGTAATCGCGTGGCGGCGCAAAAGCAGAACTATTTTTTCTTCCGAATCGGCCCCTACGAAATTAACATGATCGGGGTAATAACAATAAGCAGCAAGACGGTTTCTGGTGTGCCCATAGGCAGCCAGTTCTTCTTTATTTGGGATGTGTTTGTGTTGGGTAACTTTCGGGCGCCGATCAGGTGTAGATTTAAAGACATCCGGCATATTGGAATATTATAGCACCAAAGGTGCTTCAAGCTTCGCTTATAGCTTCTCTACGTTGAAAAGCGAAGATTTTATACCGATGTAGCCTGGAGCACGTAAATTATATGCACGCTTTAGCTCTTCCCCATTCATACTCACCGACCCGTTGTTGGTGGAAAATGTTACAGTCTGAGTCGAACCGGAGTTGGCATAAACCACAGATACTCCACTAACGCTTGTGTATCCCCCTATTCCTGAAAGCTCTCCCTTGGAAAAAGGATTTCCTCCCCAACAGTCTCCGACAGGTGAAACTCTGCCTGCGTCCCCGCCACCTTGATACAGAACCTTCCAGGCGTTTAATATATCTGCCATCTCCTCACCCGTCAGCCACGGGTGGCTCCTGCCGCAACTGACTCCCGAGCGGCTTTTGTACCAGCCTTTATAAAACCAGGGCGAGCCGGCCAGTTTTTCATAGGCGGTGCCTGGCCACTCTCCTGCGGTATCCTTAATGCCGCTCCAGCCCCACTGAGAAATAGTAAAACCTCCTGAGGTGGAGGCAAAATAGGTCTTTGCGGCCGCGCCACCTGTGGTCATCACCCAGCCGCGAGTTGCGCGCACAGCTTCAGCCCACTTACCGCTTTTAAGCTGTGGCTTATAAACCTGGCAGGCCTCGGTCGGGCAAATTGTTCCCGCCCCGTTATTGGTAACAGCCAAGGCGTAGCTCCTAGCCGCCACCGCCTGGGCCTTGAGGGCCTCAAAACCGCCCTCATCGCCCCACTTTTCAGGAACTTCGTAGATGCCAAGCAAATAATTATCTTCAAAGGGAACAGTTCCATAACCCGAAACCGTGATGCTTGCGGGTACACCGTAGCCTTTGTTGAGTGCCGCCCCCTGGTAATAAGCCGAAAGAATTGTTTCAGCAGACTGCCCCGCTTTGGAGCGGCCAAATGCTCCATACTGACTCATGCCTGTCCTGTGTGGCGCACCAAAACTAAACGCCGCAAATGCGGGCCGAAAGCCCGGGTCGCAATAATTACTACTCCCGGGAGGCCCCGAGCACGGCTCAAGAGTCGCGGGCGTGTCCCCAATGGACGTTGAAAAGCCGCCGGCTTTAAGAGCCAAAAGCTCCTCCTGCCGGGAGGACAAATTGGCAATATGGCTTTCCACTTTTTCAATCTCGCCTCCTAAAAACTTGGCCCGCGCGTCTACCGCAGTTTGAGCCGCTGCCAAAGAGGCCTTATTTTTAGACAAGGTATCCTGGTCTTCTTTCAAGGCAATAAGCTCTGAAGCATAGCTCTCCATTACCTTCCTGTCACCATCCTGGGCACGGGTTCTGATACCGACTTCGATAAGTGCGGTCGAGGCATCCTCGGAGGACAAAAATGGAAGTAGCGGATCGTAAGTTCGGATGAATCTATAATGGCTATCCGCTTTTTCCTCAAACACCTGCCTTGTGTATGCCAGGTCCTCTTCACGTTTGGTAATTTGGGCGGCCACGTTCACAAGTTCGCTACTAACCGCGACAATTCTGGCTTTTAAGTTTTTAAGCTGAGTCTGTAAATTCGCGTACTCCTCTTTATTGGTTTCATGAGCCGGAGTCAAGGCATCAATCTCACGCTGAATTTCGGCAATTTGGCAGTCATAATCGGTGGAGGGGCACTCAGCAAAGACAGTGACTAATGAATAGTGACTAGTGAATAGTGCGACAACTAGCAATAAAAAAATTTGAAATTTGAAATTTGAAATTTGAAATTTCATAACCATATTATAGCAGTCCACTTC
>Ga0155658_119_pt1 | contig 32264 bp, 40 predicted proteins | sample RifCSPlowO2_01_FD_107315 | JGI IMG/M metagenome (GOLD analysis project Ga0155658, IMG submission 107315) | Candidatus Woesebacteria bacterium RIFCSPLOWO2_01_FULL_44_24b
CTAAAAACAAAAAAAGGGTATTTGTGAAAGCATTGGTAATTCTAGCCACGATCGCCCTCATTTTAACTACTTTCTTGCCATTTCTAAGCTACCTTCTGTAAACTTACAAGCAATGAAGCTGCACGAGCCGGTAAGTATCCTCCCGGGAGTCGGTTTGGCGTATGTTGGCAAACTCAAAAAACTTGGGATAAACACAATCGAAGACTTGCTGCTGCATATTCCCTCCCGCCATGTGGATTTTTCAAACAAAGTCTCAATCCGCGAGCTCGTCATCGGCGAGGTCGCAACAATAACCGCTCAGGTAATCTCTGCACAAAATATTTATGCAAAATCAGGCAAGGTATTTCAGGTAATCAGCGTGTCCGATGGTGATGACTCCATTGAAGCCATTTGGATGAGACAACCCTGGATTGTCAAAACCCTAACAGAGGGGACTTTAATATCGCTTTCCGGAAAACTTGGCTTCTGGGGGAAAAAGCGCGCCCTCATGTTTCCGGAATACGAAATATTTTCCGGAGCCTCAGTGCATACCGGCAGACTTGTCCCGGTTTACCCCGAAACCGAGGGATTAACATCAAAATGGCTAAGACGGCTCATCGCCAAAACGCTCCCGTTAGTCGAAGTTGACGACTTTATTACCGAGCCGAGTTTCGAATTTATCAACCTGAAAGAAGCGATTTTAAAAGTTCACGACGCCCAAAACCCAGAGGAGTTTGAAAGAGCCCACAGGCGGCTTTCGTTCAACGAGCTATTAATGCTTCAAATTGAGCAAAACCTCAAAAGACTTTGGTGGCGGGAAAACACTAAAGCTCACCCGCTTAGACCGACAGACGATTTGAATGATTTTCTAACCAGTCTTCCGTTCACACTTACCGAGTCGCAAAAAAGCGCCATTGATGAAATTTTGGGCGACATCCAACAGCAAATCCCGATGAACAGGCTGCTTTCAGGGGACGTCGGTTCTGGAAAAACCGTTGTTGCCGCGGCAGGAATTTTTACCAGTTTTATAAACGCAAAAAAATCCGTACTTATGGCTCCAACACAAATACTTGCCCAGCAGCATTTTGCGACAATAAGCCAAATTCTTGAGCCATTCAAAGTGCGGACAACTCTGGCAACTTCCGAAGGCATAACCTCAGATATTGGGAGTTCTAACGTGATTATCGGCACCCATGCGCTCCTTTTCCGGGAAAGACTGGTAAAAGATGCCGCGTTTCTGGTAATCGACGAGCAGCACCGCTTTGGAGTCAAACAACGCGCAAAATTGGCCGAGCTGGCACGCGGGGAGAAAACACCGCATATGCTCACCATGACCGCAACTCCAATCCCGAGAACCATCGCACTGACCATTTATGGCGACCTTGAACTATCCACTTTAGATGAGCTCCCAAAGGGCAGGCAAAAAATAAGCACTTGGGTGGTGCCACCCGGCAAACGAAAAGCCGCAGAAAAGTGGATAGGCGAACAAATAAAAAGTGGTGCACAGGTATTTGTGGTTTGCCCACTCATTGAGGAGTCGGATGCCGAAACCATGGCCCAAGTTAAAAATGTAACCAAAGAATTTGAAAGGCTAAAAAAGGTTTTTCCCAGGTTTTCGCTTGCGCTTCTCCATGGCCGCATGAAGGCTCGCGAAAAAAACAAAATCTTGAGTGACTTTAAAGCTAAAAAATACGATATTTTGGTAAGCACCCCCGTAATTGAGGTTGGCATAGATATCCCGGACGCAACTATTATGGTTATTGAGGCCGCCGAGCGCTTCGGGCTTTCCAGCATTCATCAATTAAGGGGTCGCGTTGGCAGAAGCGACAAAAAATCATATTGCTTATTATTTACTACTTCAAAGTCTGCGAGTGTCCGTACGAGGCTTGAAGCGGCCGCCAAGGCTAAGTCCGGGAGGGAGCTTGCAGAGATTGATCTTAAAACACGCGGACCAGGAGAGCTCCTCGGCATTCGCCAAAGCGGCATAAGCGAGCTTAAAATTGCCCACTGGGACGATTATGAACTTATTAAAAAATCCCGGGACTTTGCAGAAAAAGTAGTTGCAAACCAGGAAAAATATAAAAAGGTGCTCGCGTATTATCGCAAAAAACAAGCCGCCCCAAATTAATATCTTGCGTTGAAACCTGCGTTGGGCTATCATAAAACATGTTAAATGAAAAGGATCTTCAAGCAATTGATAAATTGTTACAAAGGCGTATTAAAGAATCAGAAGCTAGACTGAACAAAAAAATCCTAAAAAACACGAATATGCTAATTAAGATTATGAATTTTCTCGATAGAGAGTTAATGAGCTTGACGAAGCGAGTTAAAAAACTTGAAGACAATTCTTCGTTTGCCTAAAGCCCAAATTTACTTTCATTCCTTTTTAGGATAAAATACTTCTTGAAATGCCACCGGTTCCAAAGAAAAAACATACAAGAGCGCGAACGGGTAAACGAAGAGGAAGAACAACTCTATCCTTGCCCAAGCTTATGAACTGCCCGCACTGTGGAGCCAGGAAACTTCCACATAGAGTCTGCCCGTCTTGTGGTAAAAAGTGAAAAAATGAAATCAGCCCTCGACCCAAGGCATAAAAGGAGAAGGCAGGCAACCAAAGAACTTTTTGCATACTTGTTTGAGCCCCAGAAAGTGGGAGAGCTTGCAAGTGAGGTTCTCAAAAAGCAAAAGAAACTTGACCACGAGATTGAAGCTTCGGCCGTCGAGTGGCCAATTGACAAACTTAATAAAATTGACCTGGCGATCCTCCGGCTTGCGGTTTACGAGCTTAAGTTTACAGACACCCCGAGCAAGGTGGTAATAGACGAGGCAGTAGAGTTGGCCAAAGAATTCGGAGGCGAAAGCTCGCCCTCGTTCGTCAATGGAGTTCTGGGTAGCATTTTAGAAAGAAACACAAACAAGTGAATAATATCAAAGGCATCAGGGAAAGTTTTAAAGACATTAAGCTCTATGAGCTTGCGTTGACACACCGTTCATGGGTGAATGAAAACCCTTCGCCGACGGCAGGCCACAATGAAAGACTGGAATTTCTGGGGGACGCGGTTTTGGAATATGTAGTCTCCGCTTTTCTCTATAAAGAGTTTCCCGACAAAGAAGAAGGCTTTTTAACGGCACTTAGGGCAAATATTGTAAACACTAAAAATCTGGCAAGCTTGGCTACTAAGCTCTCCCTCGGCGAGCACCTGAATCTTTCAAAGGGAGAAGAGCAGGGAGGGGGCAGAAGCAACGAGTCGCTTTTGGCCGACACTCTGGAGGCCGTTATTGGAGCGCTTTTTATTGACTCCGGGATTGCAACCGCTGAAAAATTCATTCAAGAAAATTTGCTATCCGACATCTCCGAAAAACTACGCGAACCCCTGAAAGACGCCAAAAGCCGTCTTCAAGAGATTGTTCAGGCCAAAGGGCTACCCGCTCCCAGATATTTGGTGGTTACAGAAACCGGTCCGGATCACAATAAAAACTTTGAAGTTGAGGTGCATTTCAACGGCGAGGCAGTAGCTCGTGGAACAGGAAAGAGTAAAAGCCGAGCTGAGCAGTCGGCAGCCGAAGCAGCACTTGCCAATTTTGAGGCAAATCAGTAAAATATCGTAACAGTATGGTAAAAATAAGACTAGCAAGACATGGCAAGAAAAATAATCCCTTTTACAGGGTAGTTGCGATTGACTCTACCAAAAAAGTTGGCGGCGAGGCTTTGGCAACTTTAGGCTTTTGGCACCCGCAGAAGGGAACGCTAAAAATTGACAAGAAAGCTGTTGCCGAGTGGGAGAAAAAGGGGGCACTCGTCAGCGACGCGGTAGTCAAATTACTTTCCAAATGAAAGACCTTTTAGAATATATCATTGGCTCAATTACGGGCTCGACCGATTTTACTGTTGAGGAAACCCGACCCGAGGCCAATATAGTTAACTTTGAAGTTGTGGCAAATCCGGATATCATAGGACTTATTATCGGCCGTGAAGGCAAGACCATCAAAAACATAAGAAAAATTCTTAGCATCAAGGCCACAAAGGAGAAAGTGGCAGTAAACATTAACGTGAGCCCCACGCTTTAGTTAAATCTCCAGAAGAAAAGGATTCGGCCTCGGGATTATCTCGATCGGTTCCGGAAGTGCTTCACCACCACTTGGACTGACAAAACCGCTCAAAACGTTGAGGGACTCCTGCTCACCATCGGAAAGACCGCTAATCGGGTCATCCAAGGAAGGGAGGGTCTCCGGAAAAGGCGCAGAATAGGCAATAAGCCTGACAGTTGCCTCCACGCCACCAAGCTTACTGTTCATAGCCAAAGAGCCCAAATTAATAAGCGGTAGGAGATTATCCAGCCCGTCAAGAAACACAGACACAGAGGCGTAATCCGTGCCAAGGGCTTGGAAGTTAACTTCGTAAGTGTACATCGAATTTTCACCTTGGATGTTGGTCGAAACTATCGAAAACTCAGAAAGAACTACTCCGTTATCATTGGCAAGCTTTCTCAACTGCCTGGTCACTAGGACAGCGGGGTTTTTCTCGGGTATAGCAATTGCCGTAGCATTAACAGAGTCTCTCACAGTGGCAGAGCTTTCCTGAAGCGTGGCAACCCTGGCCTCCAATGTCGCTATTTTCGAGTTTAGTGCAGCCGCCTGGCTACGAACAGAATTAATCTGCCCAATCAGAAAGTTTGCGGCTACAACTATTAACACCAAAAAAATGGCCACCACCGCTATTGGAATCAAAAGATTTTTAAACTTATTTGTCAGTCTCTCCATAACATAATCTAAAAAACCTGAAACAGAATTGAGTAACCCAATGCGACATTAAAGGAAAGCTCACCAATCACTAAAGAGCTGAAATCGCTGCTGGCCATTATTGTAGACATTAAGGAAACTAGCTGGCTAGAGCTTGCAGTCTCCACCTCAAGATTGGAAGCTGAAACATCTATCGTACTTTCTTTAAATACTATTGCCTCAGGAGCGTTTTGTAAAATTGCCCTTTGTTTTGCAAGGTAACTTTCATTTGTACGAGAAGCCAATACTGTCTGTGCTTTTTGAAGGCGGTCTTTCAAAAACACAAGGCTAGCTTCAGTACTTTGCAAGCCTTGAACTTGAGCAGAAATATCCTCATGTTTGGCCTTAAGACCATTCAGATTGTTGTAAGAGATAAAATAAAAACCGCCAAGCACTCCCACAACCAACAAAAATATAACACCCAAGGCCAGGGAAATTTTCTTGAGCAACACCTGCGCTGCATCAACCTTCTTGCTGGTTCCGCTTTCTTTTGGGAGAAGGTTAATGTCCGCCATTAGTCTCCTCTCATGGCTAGCCCCGCGGCAACTGAATAAAGCGGGGCATAATTAGCGAGCCCCCTCGCCGCTTCAGGATCAATTTTTATTTTTCCAAACGGAGTCCCAATGACCACCTCTATTCCCAGGAGATTCGTCAAAGTTGGTGCCACTCCGGGAAGCCCCGCGGAGCCTCCAGCAATTATCACAACAGTCGGCGTCTCCCCCTTAATATTCAACTGGTAGTAGTTCACCGCTTTCTTGATTTCCCCGGCAACCACCTTTATAATCGGAGCAAGCGCGCGGCCAACCTTACCTTCAAGCTGACCTTCATTCAGTCCGTAAGTCCTTTTGTACTCTTCAGCTTGCTGAATACTCACACCTAGGGACTGCGCTACTGCTCTGGTAAAAGCGTCCCCCGCGGTGGGCAAAGAGCGGGAAAAATAAAGTTGTGCATTTTTAGCTATTGCAATGTCCGTTGAATGCGCTCCAAAGTCCACCAAAAGGGCGGTCTTACCCTCCGGAGCCACACTTCTTGCCATCGAAATTAGCTCAGTCTCCACACCCACAACGGTCAATCCTGCTTTACTGACCACATCAATATAATTTTCCACAAGACTCCTGAGAGCCGCAACCAGAAGAACAAGCACCTGAGGAGGGCTGGCACTTTCAAGTCTGTCGACTATCTGATGCTCAATAACCGCATCTTTTATTGGAATAGGTATATACTCCTCGGCTTCCCACTTAACAGCTGAAGCAATTTCAGCATCCGTCAATAGCGGAAACTGCATAACCCTCGTAAAAACCTGAGTTTCGGGAAGGGAAATGGCAACATCATGACCACTGACCTTCGCATCTCGAACCAGCTTCTTGATTACATTGGCAAGCTCACCAACTGCTTTCTCATCGTTTAAATTTGCTTCAATTGACGGGCCACTGTAGCCAACGGCTCCGGCTGCGCGCAGTGCCCAACCCGCCCCATCGCGAGTCAACTCAACAACTTTTATTGATTTAGAACCTATATCTAGTCCGACACTCATTTCACCTTTCTAATCTATTTTGCTATGTCTCCGGAAGAATAAAGCGCTGCATCAAAAATAAAGGGCATTTCTGGATTTAGCAAAAATGCGTCAATCTGGCGGGTAACTTCACCGGCTACGCCCTCTGAGCTCACCCTTCTACCTTGTACCGGTAAGTTGCTTGTCGTGGAAATTCCGAAAATATGCGGTTCGGTGTCATTGTAAAACATCGCCACGCGCATCAGAACCGGAGTACCGGTTATTCCCAAACCGGCAAAGTCGATATTTGTTGTATAAGAATAGCTTTGCTCAGTAATAGGACAACTACCTCCGGTCGGAGCATTGAAATTATTAGGCGGGGCACCTCCAAAGCCCACGACACCCCTTCTTGTGCTGTCCGGATCAAAGCCCGTGGATGCCGTGCCAAAGTTCCCTGAGCCGTCTCTGAAAATAATATTGGCAACAACCGCAGGTGTTTGAGAAGTGTTATCCGGGTCACCCCAGCACAAAGTCAGGGAGTTACCGCCAAAGCACGGAGCACTGCCGCCACACGGAAGAATATCTCCATCTTCATCACGGGTAACAAAAGACACCGATGCAGCTTGGCCGCTTAGGAGCTCAAATGGGTATATATAAGCCTGTAAATTCAGTGGGTACCTTTCAACTCCTGCGTTAAACGAACTCACCACTGAGGTGCCGGATGGTGCCGTTACTTCCAAATCCCGCGAGATTGGTATCGGTGTGGTAGCGGTAGCCACCTCCTGTGGTGTGCCTGTAATAAGCCCTTCCTCAACTCCGGCTTCCGCAGCCGAGAAAGCACGCAGAGACTCTTCCTCCCGCGTAGTAACTGAAACCTCGGAGATCGAGCGCGAGACTACAGACAGTGCCATCGTAGCCAACACCGCCATTGCCAGAAGTACCAGAAGTAGTGCCTGGCCTGCCTGCGCAGGCAGGCCTTTTTGCTGCTTTTTCATATCCATATTCAGTATGCCCTAAGAGACACCCCCGTTTCAAGTCTCACTGCAGTATCCTCAATTCCGGAGGTTTCTTTGCTGGTACCTTCTATGACAATTTGAACAGTCGGGGGGAGATTAGGCGGATCTGGCGGAACCGGCGGGCTACATGTAAACTCGCAATCGGTTATGCAAATCGACTCGGGATTAGTGAGCCTCACCGAAGCCGAGCCCGAGGCCACATAGGTGTTGGTACCTGAGGAACAAGTTGGATTTGGGTTGCAAGTAAAACTTGAGGGGTCACCATACTGGTCGATGTAAGATATAGAATTGTAAGGAGTCCCATCACAAGGGGGAGGCGAAGTAATCGCACGAGCAGAGCGAAGCTGTCTCTCGATAACCCCCATTGCAAGGTTTAAGTTTTCGCGTACCTTAGCCGATGCATCGGACTTTCTAGTGCCGAGTAAGCTCACAGTAGTGGCCCGAGCAACTACTGTCGCAATAACGGCAAAAACCCCGATTACCACCAATGTTTCTATGAGTGAAAACCCGCGTCTCACCTTGTCCTCCAATTTGTAAAATATGTAGTTACCCGGGATTCATGCAATCCCGCACTATCGCTCCAGGAAGTCACAACCCGCGCTTCAACCGAGTCAGGGTTTGCGGGGCTATAAAAAAGAAAGACCTGGCGGGAAAGATTGGTACCTGAGATAGGCGTGCAGTCAGTGCCCGCTGCCCAGGCAAGCGTCTCCATGCAATAACTGGCTCCGTCTGCTGAGCCGCGTGCGCGAAACAGTCCCCAATCCTTGTCCCGTTCGGCTCGCAACCACTCAACTACCTCCTGTGTATATTTGGCAGCAAGTGTCCGCTCGCGAGAGAAGGTGGTGTTACCAATAGAGCGTGCCGTGAGGCCCACCAAAGCCACCAGGGTGATGCCAATCACAAACACCGCAACCAAAAGCTCAAACATAGACTGGCCTCGAGTTGTATTTTTCATCTTATTTCTCCCGATGCTCTTATTTCTAAAGATTCGGTGGTCGCTGTTCCCAAACTGCTTATATTTATAATAACACTTGAGCTAGCTGCCAAGTTAGTACCTTCGGCTATAGGCTTAAAAATTACAGGGTTGACAGCAGGAAGAGTAATCGTTATCCTCTCCGTCAATTCGGTTGTTTTCGTATTATAGTCTGCGGTGCCCACGCCCTGGCTGCACCGAGCAAAAGTGCGATAGCTGGCAGGCGAAGCAGTTCCCGTAACTTCAAAGCCATAACCCATAAGGGTCCCGGTGCAGCCCGCGGGTTTTCTGCCGCTTGCGGCATCGGCCTGCGCCGCACGAACATCGGCAAGCACCTGTCTTTTAGCTGCAACCACAGCCTGCCTTCTTTCAAACTCCCGGAATTGCACCGAGCCCACCGCCATAATTATGCCCAGAATAACTATAACTATTAATACTTCGATCAGTGTAAATCCACGCCTCATGGTCTTGCAATCCTCCAGTTGCAGGCACTTCCACCACAGCTTCCACACCCCGTCGTGCTTACCGCCGGATTAGGAGCCTGCTCCAAGGCTGCACACAATATAATAGATGTGCCCGGCCCGTTAGTTGAATAAGCATACGCTCTCGGTGGAGAAGGATCAGTTGGCACATCGGTTATATACGTACCCGTGCATGTTGCTGGAGGGGCACTCCCGACGAGACTTGCCCCAAGTGCTGCGGGGTAGCGGTTACACTCCGAGCGGTAAAGCTCAAGGCCAATTGCAATCTCTTCAAGGTCAGCTTTCCTTTTGCCGTCCCTTGCAGAGCTCTGAGCCTGCCTCAAGCCAAACGTCGCAATAGTCACCAAAATACCGATTATCATGATAGTAATGAGTAACTCGATTAAGGTGAAGCCCTTAAAATTTTTAATTCTTGTCATATTGGGCAGACGACACTACTTGGCGCGGTTGTAGATTTTCCAACATTGCCATTTGAGCAGAGAATAAAATATTGAGTAGCTCCAGATGCGTCAGGCCGCTCAAGAGTTGCCCATAAAATATAGTCTGATCCGCCGGCGTTACTTTGATATCTATAAAACATACTTGCTGAGGCACTGGGGTCGGTCGGGCAGGAGCTCAAGTTTAGGGTCCCGCACATTGTTGTGGCAATATTTACTACACTAGCCTGCACAGGGTAAAGGGAGTTACTTCTATTGGCATACACTTCCAAAGCAGTCTGATATTGCCGAAGGTCCGACTGCCTCCTTGCATCGCGCGCACTGCCTTGGCTGCCTGTGAAGCGAATAATAGCAAATGTGCTCAATAGCCCCAGAATTGCGACGACTATCAAAAGCTCAATTAACGTAAAACCTTTATTTCGCATGAAACAAACTTGTTTATTTTTCATTTGATTTTTGTCTCGCTCTAATTTCATTTTCGTATTCTTCTATGGATTTATCAAGTGGGGTGTCCATAAAACCCCGGCCAAAGTTGCAAAGGCGATTGCCGCACATAATGTTTCGCGAGACAACCTCGGGCATATATTCATCCTCGTCTGTGCCCTCAAGGGCAGCATAAATTTGAAAATATCTGCCATTTGAGATGTAATAGTAGCGCGAACCCTCATTGTGCAAGGGGTCTGTGGGCAGATTCGCCAAATAAACCGCATTGGTAAAAATATTGGTAATCCCATCAGAGTGCCAATCACAGGGCACAGCCTGCGGGACTCCACGCTCATCAACTCCGCCGTAACACGCAACCAACTTGCCTTCAAACGACGGTGGAAAAGAAGCTGTGTCTATCTGGTACCGAACCAAGCCGTCATAAATAGTCCAGAGATCGCTTTTGCGCTGGCTATCGCGCTCACGGCGAAGTGCTACTGCCAAATTGGCGGCCGTTGCCATGGCAATTACTGCAAGAATTATTGTAACCGCCGCAATTTCTTTTCTGGTAAAACCTAAAATGGTCATTGAACGCTAAAGAGTTTGTCCAAGATCTGAAAACCAAAAACCAAAGTCATGAAAAACCCGGCAACCATAAACGGCCCGAATGCAATTTTCTGCTTAAATTTTGCCTTCCCTACGGCTATCAACATAAGACCAAGAATGGCTCCCAGAATAAAGGAACTAAACATCCAAACAACCGCTAAAGGAAAGCCTAAAATAGTCCCAAGTGCGAGTGCGAGTTTCACATCCCCAAGACCCATTCCGCGCCCGAGAGTCAAAAGGTGAAGAAGAAGTAGAAAAACACTTACTCCCAAACCCACCGCCAGATAACTGAAAAGCATAGGGTTGCTTGTTCCTGCCAACAAGCCAATAACTAACAATAGTAGACCAAAGACCAAGCTGTCCGGAATGTATTGATGCTCAAGGTCAATTATAAAAATTGCAACAAGCACGGTGGTCATTACGAACACAAACAGGAGTATAATCCAGCCGGGAAGCCCTACGCTCCAGGCGATATTCGTGCCGACTTTAGGCAATAGGGAATTGGCAATAGGGAACAGCAGAGCCATGCCTACCTCTATAAAAAAGTCCCGTTTTGGAATCTTCTTACCGCAGGCGCGGCAGCGGCCCCGGAGCAGTAGATACGAAAGTATGGGGATGTTGTCATACCAGCCAATAACGTGCTTGCAGTGTGGGCAGCGGGAGCGCCCGTCACGGATAGATATTTTCCTTGGCCAGCGCCACGTTAAGGCTCCCACAAAAGAGCCAACAACGGCACCTAACAGGAACAAAAAAGCTAAAGCCATACTTCATTGTAACAGAACCCAAACATGTCATTCTGGAGCGAAGCGATAGAATCTCACACTAGCAAACTGCTATACAAATCTTTCCAATCATGGTTAAAATTTGTTATTAAACTATCTTTTTTCCTCCTAAGCATATTTTTTAGATATTTCTCCCTATTAATGGCAAACTCTACATCTTCAAAGAACTCGTAGTAGACCAGTTTGGTCGTATTATACTTTGAAGTGAATCCCTCCACCTGCTTGTTTTTATGTTCATAAACTCGTCTGAGAATATTGTTAGTTACTCCAATATATAAAACCGTATTGTATTTATTGGTCATTATATATACGGCGTATAATTTTCTATTAACCATACCTTTATGAGATCCTATCGGCCTTCGGCCTCCAGGATGACACTCGGTTTAATCCACAAAATCCTGCGGGCCGGGGGTGGGGGAGTCATCACATATTATTGCGGTGCGATTTTCATCTGAAGAATAAAGTATAGACGCCGTCCCCTGTAAACAATATTGCCGGGAGGCCAGGGACTCAGCTTCAGCATAAACAATAATGTTTTTGCCGTCTTCTGAGATTTTGTATGTAAAAATTTCCAAATTCGGAGGCACAAACTCAAGAGCACTAAGTGCCTGTGGGTAAACACCGTCTTTTTTGAAGTACGCATCTAGACTTCGAGCAAGTAAATTGACCCCGTCTTTGCGCACCTTGTCCCGCGCAATTGCCTCACGCTCCGGTGGGTTATAAACCAATATACCGAGGTAAAAAACGGGTACAAGAATGGCTAAGCCAACAATCAAATTGCGAAAATTTCGCATAAAATATTGTAGCACAAAACAAACGCCCCGCAATAAATCTCAAGCGAGACGTCTGTTTTCCTTACTGTATCCAAGTAGAACCAGTATAACCACCGACTCCTGGAACTGCAGGTGCTGAACCGTCGTTACAGAAAATTCCTGCCCCGCTGTTAGCTGTAGAATATACAGCCCATGCGGCCTGGCTAGCTCCACACTTCTCGTTCTCAGCGGCAGACTCCAAACGAGCAAACACTATGGCTCGAGAAGCTGGCGCGGCACTTGTGCTATAACAGAAATCTCCTTCTGCATTGACTGAACAATCTGCTCCTTGTGGATGGCTGCCCACACCTGGAGCTGAATAAGTTGGGTTTTGAGGTACAGAGGCAATTTCTCCCGCATTGACTAAACCTGTAACCCAAGCCGCGGCTGCCGTCACATAGACACCATTGTTCCCAGTGGCGCGAGCTTCAACAGCATGGCCAAGCTGTGATACTGTTGAACGTCTTCCTGCATCCCTGGTTCTCGCCAACTGTTGAACCGGATTGAGAGCAATAAGGACCACGACAGCAAGCGTACCCAAAATAGCAATAACAATCAAAAGCTCAATCAGCGTAAAACCCTTTTTAAGTTTAAAACTCATTACTCTCACCTCCTCTCAATCTCTACATTCAGTATCGTCATATCAAAGAGACGTTGTCAAGTTGTAAATCGGAAGTATCACCGAAACCACCAAAAAAGCGACACCAATACCCAATACAATCATGATGATGGGCTCAATTGCCGAGGTTAAAGCTTTGACTTTCTGCTCGCTGTCCACTTCAAAAACGTGGCTGACTTTGCTAAGCACTTCTTCCATCTTCCCGGTTTCCTCGCCGACTGAGACCATCTGCGCCAGAATATACGGGAAGGCATCCGGGTACTGGGCAAATGCGTAAGAAATGGGGAAGCCTTTCTCAATCTGTTTGCTGGCGTTTTGGAGGGCCTCCGAAATAATTATATTACCCACGACTCCGGCGGTTACGGCCAAACCCTCGAGGATGGGAACCCCCGAGCCAACCATCAATGAAAGCGTTCGTGTCAGCTCGGTCAGAACCACTTCTCTCTGAAGATCACCGAGAATGGGAATCTTAAACATCAGCTCGGCAAGCTTGCGTTTACCCTGCCTGGTTTTGGTGTACACCCGAAATGCCCAGTAAACTCCTCCCAGTCCTAATAATACTAAATACCAGAAATTAATCATAAAGTCCGACACCGCTGTCAAAACTTTAGTAGTAAGGGGGAGCTCTGCATCAAACTGCGTATAAAGCTCGGTGAGCCTAGGCATTATGAAAACTACCATTATTATTGAAACCACAACCATACCAACAACGATTATGGCCGGGTAAATCATGGCGCCTTTAACTTTTCCCCGAAACTCCTGGCTTTTCTCAAGATTGTCCGCAAGCCGGCTTAAAACCTTGTCAAGCACACCGCCTGTTTCTCCTGCCTGAACCAAAGCAATATAGGTAGGGGAGAAAACCGCAGCATGCTTGCCGAACGCCTTTGACAAGGACTCACCGGACTCAACATCCGCCAGCACCTGAGTTACTACGACCTTCATGGATGTTTTGGCCTGGAGACGAAGAATCTGAAGAGATTCAGTAACGGGTAACCCCGCATTAATCATGGTGGCAAGCTGCCTTGTAAAAGCGGTGATATCACCTCCGGAGACCCTCCCTTGCATTTTTCCGGCTAACCCCAAAAGACCGGAACTTGCGAGTTTCAAGTCCACCAAAATATAACCCCGATCGCGGACTAGCCTCGCGGCAACAGACTCGTTACTGGCTTCCACTTCACCCGAAAACGACTTGCCAGCTTTATCCCGGGCTTTGTATTTATATTTCTTCATACAGATGCGAGCTTCGCTCGTGAAGCTACTCCCTGTGCACCATACGGCTTAACTGTTCAGGGCGAATGGCAAACGATTTTGCAGATTCAATTGTAATTTTGCCGTCCCGCACAAGCTGGGCCAGTGAAGCCTCCATTGTATTCATTCCGACTTCTGAGGAAGTCTGGATTATCGAGTCAATTTGGTGGGTCTTACCCTCCCTTATTGCAGTCCGTATCGCGGTTGTAGCAAGCATCATTTCATGCGCCACGACACGCCCGCCACTTATGGCAGGCACAAGGCGCTGGGAAACAACCGCTTCAAGCACATTTGACAGCTGGAGCTTCACTTGATCCTGCTGTTCGCTAGGAAACACATCAACTACACGGTCGACGGTCTGAGAAGCACTATTAGTATGTAAGGTGGCAAAGACCAGATGCCCTGTTTCTGCAACGGTCAGAGCTGCCGCAATGGTTTCGTAATCACGCATTTCGCCGACCAGAACCACGTCGGGGTCCTCCCGCAAAACCGAGCGCAAAGCCACAGACCATGAATGCGTGTCATTATTCATTTCCCGCTGGCTAATAATCGAGCGCTTTGGCTTTATCACAAACTCTATGGGGTCCTCAATAGTGACAATGTGTTCTGCATAGCTTGTGTTTATCTCGTCAAGCATCGAAGCCAATGTGGTGGATTTGCCGTGGCCGGTGGGCCCCGTTACCAAAATAAAACCCTGACGCATGGACGTAAAGTTATGCAGAATCGGCGGGAGCCCCAGAGCGTCTATTGCCGGAATGTCCAAGGGAATTGAGCGAAATGCCGCAGCTATGGTTTGCTTTTGCGTATAGGCGTTGACACGAAAGCGGGCCCGTTCAGAAAACGAAAGTGAAAAATCAAGCTCGCGATTTACAGTGAGTTGCTCCACTTGCTCCGGGGTCATCACGGCCTTAAGAAGTTTTTCAATCCGGTCGGGAGTAAGCACTTGCTCAGACGGAATCGGGGCAAGCTCGCCGTCTATGCGAAGCATCGGTGGAACTCCGGATATTAAGTGAAGGTCTGAAGCATTGCGGCTGACGACCAGCTCGAGCATCTGGTTCATTTCCAATTGTTGGGCAGAATCATTCATAATTTAAGTATCCATCATTCTTGCGCTACTCGCAACACTTCTTCAATTGTGGTTACCCCCTCAAGCACCTTAAGGTAACCATCCTGTTTCATGGTAATCATGCCCTCCTTTTTTGCCATAGCTTCAATTTCGCCGGCCGGGGAACGCTTCAAAATTAACTGAGCAATAACTTCAGTCACGGGGATAACCTCAAACACGCCAACTCTTCCATGGTAGCCCGAACTATTGTTTTCGGGCGTCGGTGCTCCACGATAAAACTTAATTTGTTGCACCTTGGGAAACAGGGGCCCCAGAACCTGCCGCATTTCCTCAACAATTTTCGGGTCCGGATCATAAGCCTCTTTGGTTTTCTCGTCGATTTTCCGAAGCACCCTCTGGGCTACAATTGCCGTCATTGAAGAGGCCAGGAGAAACGGCTCAGCTCCCATGTCAAGAAGTCTTGGCAAGGCCCCCGCCGCGTCGTTCGTGTGAAGTGTGGCAAAAACCAAATGCCCCGTGAGCGAGGCCTGAATTGCCAAGTCCGCAGTTTCATGATCACGGATTTCGCCAACTAGGATGATGTTGGGATCCTGGCGCAAAAATGAGCGCAAACCGGAAGCAAAAGTTAGCCCGACTGCGGGGTTAATCTGCACCTGGTTTACACCCTCAATTTTGTATTCAATCGGGTCCTCCAGAGTCATAATGTTGACTTTCGGGGTATTAAGCTTCTGGATTATCGAATAAAGTGTAGTGGTTTTGCCCGACCCTGTGGGACCGCAGATAGTGATAATCCCGTGGGGCCGGAGGATTGAGTCCTCCAGATTTTTCAGAGCCCGGCCGCGAAGCCCAAGCTCGGGCAGCTCGGGAACTCCGCCGGTTTTTTTAAGTAGCCTCATGACAATTTTTTCTCCCCAGCTCGTGGGTAGGCTCGAAACTCGAAGGTCCACCTCCTGCTCGGGATTTTTAAAGTTAAATCTGCCATCCTGAGGAATTCTTTTTTCGTCAATCTTCATGCCGCAAAGAATTTTAATTCTTGAAATCAAGGAGTCATGAAGCTCGCGCGGGATTGTGAGCTTCTCCTGAAGTATCCCGTCAATTCGGTAGCGCACACGGGTCGTGCGCTCCAAGGGCTCAATGTGAACATCAGAGGCACGGGCACGCATGGCAAAATCAAGAATATGGGTTACAACCTCAGAAATCCTCTCCTGCCGGATGAGCCCGCCCTGCTGCATCGAAGCATCCAAAACGTTAATCTTGCGCTCGCCAGAAACTTCCTTCAAAGCGGCAGTGACTTCCTGCGAGAGAGTGGTCGAGTAGCGCTTGGCAACAAATTCATCAATAGCGTCGGGAACCGCGGCAAACGGCCGAACGTGATAGCCGGTTTTTTGCTCCACAAATTCTATAGTGGTCAAATCAAGTGGGTCAGCCATCGCAAGCTGAAGCTCTTTTTTACTAGCATCGGCAGAAATCGGGAAAACCTTAAACTTTTTGGAAACCTCCTGTGATAAAAGCGAGAGAGCCGCCGGGTTAACAGGCATATTCCTGAGGTCCACATAGCCGATATTGTAAAAAGTAGCCCGGGCACGAATCAAGGCTTCCTCGGAAACCACTTTTTGCTCGCGGATAATGTCCTCGAGGGGTTTGCCGGTTTGAACTTCAGCAAGCTTCACCTGCTCTGCACGCTCGGGAGCCAAATCTCCCTGAGCCACTAAAATGTCCACAATATTAGTTGACGCAACAGGTACCTGGACAGCCATATATTCATATTAACTTATTTCTTGCAGTCAGTCCAAGTGTCAGATATAATGGAAGCCATGTTTGAATTAAGCTTGATTTCTAAGAAGAGCAGCTCCTCCTGACGGGGAGTTGCGCGCGTGTTTACAACTCTCCGAAAGGAGAGTTTTTTGTGGAGGAAGGAGGTAAAATAAATGGAAAACGAAAAAAACATAGTCCAAACTACAAAAAGTGATATTATCGAATTGAGAATACAACAGTTTGTTGAAAAACATGGTTGGCCCGAAGAGGTCGCCAGAAAGGTCATGACTGAATCCGAGCCCTTGCTGCAAATACCAGTGCTTAAAGTTGATCAGCAAATGAGATATACTTGAGGCAAGATATGCACTGGGCGGATAAGATTGCCAAAGAAATAATTTCATCTGGGAAACACAAACCCTATTGGGTGGATGATATGAAGACGGCTTCAGGGTTTGCCCATGTGGGATCAATGCTAGGGCCGGTATTCCATAGCCTGGTTTATAGAGCACTGAAAAAAGCCGGTCAGGATGTAACCTTTACTTTTGTAATTAATGATTTTGACGTAATTGACGGGCTTCCCAAGGATCTTGAGAAAGATTATTCGAAATATATGGGTTTTCCGCTCAAGACTGCGCCCTCGCCAGTCCCAGAATTTAAAAGCTTTAGTGACTATTTTGCTGATGACTTCATTAAGTCTTTTCGAGCGCTTGGGGTTGAAGCTGAAACACTCTCATCCTGGGATATGTACCATGAGGGGAAATTTGATGAGCTTATCCGGACTGCGCTTGATAACTCTGAAAAAATTCAGGATATATACAAGACAGTCAGCGGGAGCGCAAAGAAAGAGCTGGGTTGGCTACCGCTTCAGGTAATTTGTGAGAATTGCGGGAAGCTCGGAACAACCAGGGTCTACGATTGGGACGGCGAAAAAGTAAGCTATAAATGTGAACCGAAATTGGTAACCTGGGCTGAAGGTTGTGAGCACGAAAGCAAAATTTCCCCATTTGGAGGAAAAGCTAAACTCCCGTGGAAAGTAGATTGGGCGGCCCATTGGAAGGCAATAGGAGTGACAATTGAGGGCGCTGGCAAAGACCATTCCTCAGCCGGTGGATCCTTCGACATTGCGATGGCGATTTGTAAAGACGTTTTCAAGTTTCCTCAACCATATAAATTGCCCTATGAATGGATTTTATTTGGCGGGAGAAAAATGTCTACTTCAAAAGGGATTGGCATGAAAGCACACGATCTTGTTAAGATTTTGCCTCCCAAGGTTGCCAGATTTATCTTTGCCAGACATAACTATAAAAAACAAACTAATTTTAATGCCGAGGGGACATTGGCAATTCCTGACCTTTTTGACGAATATGATAAAGCATCAAATCTTTATTGGGGGGGCAAAGATCACAAACTGGCAGCGGCATTCGAGTATTCGCAAGTCAGCGAAAAAACCCCCGAAAAACATTTCTTGCCCAGATTTATCGATGTAGCCAATTATCTCCAAGACGCAAAAATTGATATTGCCAAAAAATTCGAGGAGATAAAAGGGGGACCGCTAAATGAACTAGAAAAAAATACACTCGATGAGCGCACCAAGTATGCCAAAATCTGGCTCGCTGACTACGCCCCCAAAGAAGATGTGTTTACTATTAGTAGTAGTGAAGTCCCCGAGAAAGCAAAATCACTTACCGAAGCGCAAAAAGAGTATCTTAAAAAAGTAAGCGAACTTATGGAGCAAAAATGGGAAAACCCGGACGAGCTCCAGACTGCCCTTTATAACACCTCAAAAGAAATGGGTATACCAGCCAAAGACGCTTTCGCGGCAATTTATTTGGTTCTCATCGGCAAACCTCACGGCCCCAAAGCAGCGTGGTTTTTGTTGGAGAACTTAAAAGTGGTTAAATCCAGGTTAATACAAATCTAAATCCCATTAAACCTCTCTCTCACCAAATCATATATCTCGGAATTATTGGTGTGCTTTTCCAGAAGGTCTTTCTTTATCCCGCTTTTTACTATCATCTCTCTGGCCTCATTTTTTGTTAACTCTGCAAACCCAACAACCTTCTTGATTACCACCTTATCAGTCAGAAAAAACTGGTCTTTGCCTAGATCTGGCTTAATGTCCATGCTCAAATTATACCCAATAATTTGGTACAATATCAAAGTGAATAAAATAAAAATCCGCCTTCGGCTTGTGATAATCAAACACGCCAAGCTTCTTGCCTACTATACTCAAAAGGATGACTTTTATTTCTACATCGGCGGAAAGCTTGAATTTGGAGAAACCATTAAAGAGGGCTGGAGGCGGGAAGTGAAAGAGGAGCTTGGGAATGATGTGGAGTTTACTTTTAAAAAGATTTTATACATTAGGGATTATATCGTTCCCGAAAATTCGGAACACAGTTTAGAACTTTTTATTTTGGGAGACATAAACAAGTTCGAAGAGCTCGAGGGCCGGCCGGACCCAGAGTTTGATGGCAAAAAATGGCCAACTTGGCTTGATATTAATAATCTTCCTGAAAATTTATATCCAAAACCATTGAGCCAAAAATTGCTTAAAGATTATAAAACTGGTTTTCCCAAAGAAGGGGAGTATGTTGGAAGGATGGATTCTAAATAAAATCTCACTTGAGTAAGTCCTTTAGCAGCTTGTAAACTTCCCGCCTGTGGCTGATTAGGACTACAAACAGTTTATCTGCAAACCGCCTGTATACAATTCTGTATTGGCCCACTCTTGTTCTATATATATCTTTATATCCCGTTAATTTTTCTATTTGTACGAAGCTACCGGATTTAAGTTGTCTTACCCGTCTGGTTATTATAATTTGTGAAGTTTTGGGGAGTTTACGAAATTGTTTTTCAGCCTCTCTTGAGAGTATTACCTTCATCATATCCCAAGCTCAGAAGCGATATCTTCAAAATCTTTTCCCTTGCTGAAATCTGTCTTTTCAACCGCTTTTCTGTCAATTAAATCCTCGAGAGCGGCAACCAACTTCTCAAAGAGTTCTTTTCCTACTATATAGGCTTGAGTCTTGTTTCGTCTCAAGACCGCAACAGGGTAATCCAGGGATTCGGCTATAGCTCTCGCGGGGCGGGTTTTGAGCTCGGAAATAGTTACCGTATTCATATTTTTAATATACCATATTCAGGGTGTTTGTAAAGACCTGTATTTGGTACAATATCAAAAGATACTATGAAACTTTATTTTGTACGACATGGGGTGACCCAAGAGCATGAAAGTAAAAAATCTCAGTCTCCTCACAGCCTTCTATCTAAAGTGGGAGAAAAGCAGGCGGGACTTCTGGCCAGGAGACTCAAGAAACAAAACCTTAAATTTGACGTGGTATTTGCAAGCCCGTTTGGCGGAACATTTGGAGGGTGCTTTATTGCAAATTGCTTATTGGGAAGCGCCTTCGAAAAAGAGACATTTATGAAGGTGTTTCATGCCATAAAAATGGATAATACCGGCTTTACTATGCTTGAGTACGGGGAGGAAAATAAAGAATGGGAAATCCGTTTCCTGAACGACCATAGCCATTTATTAGCCTAGACGGGGCTTGCGTCCCTGTGATAAAATGACAAGAGAAGTGAGGATTAGACCGAAAGTATTGTCGTCAGAATCCTCGATAACAAATCGAGGAGAGACTCATACCCCCGTCAGACGGGGGGTTTTTTTGGGCTATGCCCAATGATTTGACAAACTATAGGTCCAGTCATATACTACCATAATTATTTATTATGTCTGCCGAGAGCAATATTATTAAACTTGGTATAACAGCCAGCCTACTTTTTGCCGCAGATTCGGCTGTTAATACTTCCAGTGTCAATGCCGCTTCTTTAAAGGATTTGAGTGCAGATGCCCAGGAACAAGGCGCGATTCCCACTGAAACACCGCTTGGCTCAAGCGAGAGGCAAACACTTCTATTTAATGTACTGACTCCAAATGAAACATTATTACAGTCTGTAAACATCCAAGGTAATCGTATTTCAAGGCAAGACATTGAAAACGTCGTTGGAGCTGGAGCATTTATTAGCCCGGTGCTGGATGCTAGTATTAATCTGGCAGTGCAAGGCGGGTACGACCCATCATCCCTTGATCAGGGGGTCGATGTAGTGAGCACTCAAACAGGTACATATTTAATTCCGAACATCCGTGTAAATGAAACCAAAAGCCTGCTAATTCCATACGATGTTGACGGTCGCGCAGGTGTTGTTCCATTTGAAGACCGTGGGGAAAATTATTCTGTATCATTTCTTATTTTAACGCCCGCTGAAGATTCAGACGCGCAAGTAGAAGCTCTTCCTGTTGAAATGTATACAAACTCCGAAGGAAGGCAAATTCCCGTAAGCATGATGGAATTTCAGCAAAATCCTGATACTGGGGAGCTAACCTTTATTCAAACTCCTATTCGTGTTGGCCAAGTAGATACCAATGAAATTAACGTCCGTGATGTTGCGAACCAGCAGGTTGTGGCAAGACTGCCTCGGGGGACTGAGGTATATGTCATAGGCGAAGATGCAGATGCTGTTCCAAGTATAACCAGCGAAGCACCAAATGCGCGGTTCGCAAGAATTTTTTATGATGGCAAGATTGCGCTCGCGTCAGAGGACTTGTTAGTGATAACTCCGACCCCCGTTCCTGAAGTACAGCAGGGCGTCGAAGTCGCCATGGTACCAGAGGCAGCACCATTATTTTCCCCGGAAATAGCAATAACACTCGAGAACGAAGATAGAGAAGCTATCACTATAGATGCTAGAGCAGATGAAAGCATCCCAGGTCTTACTATGGCTCCTGTTGATCCGGAAACATTCAGAGTAAATTTAAATAATGAAAAATTTGATATTACTCCTTCAGAAAATATAATTGTTGAATATCGTGATGTTGACACCTTCGAAGGTGAGCCAGACCTTACAAACTCCAGGTTAACTTACCTATCTGATGGAATACCATATGAAATACACGGCAGCCCAGAAATACAGCCTGACGGCAGACGCATTTTGCCTATATACATACAAATGCCTCAAGTATACGACGGGGCTATGCGCAGCAATTCATTCCAATGCCCCGGAGAGCCGTACGATCTTTTTTCAAGCCAGCTTTATAACAGAATGTTAGTGGCTCTATATCTGGATAAATTCCCCAGCCAAGGAAATACAGGTATAAATATAGTAAGTGTGGTTTACCGAGCAACTAGTGTACCCCAGCTTGTACACTCAACCGAAGACTGCAGCCAACTGATTGAATGGCCCATTCCACCCGAGGCTGTTCTGTTTCAATATAACCCTCCAACACAGTAAGAATTGACTTTCTCCACTTTATTACTTCACAATGGTATTATGCTTAGGGGTTTTAAAGTTATACCTTTTCTGGTTATAGCGCTAGTAATATTCAGTTTAACTGCAACAGCTTTAATTATCTACCTCAATAGGGTAAACTCACAGCCTTCTACCGCTACATCTGAGCCCGTTTCAGTAAAATCATCATCTTTCGCTCCAACGCCGTCTGAAGGTAATTCCGATTTTTCTACAGTCTTCGAGTTTCGCATTAACGTACCCGGAATAAGCATCAAGCCGGACTCGATCAATGAAAGTGAAATAGCGGGTTATTTAAGTAAGTTAGAGCTACTCCCATTACAAAATAAGCCATTTATTGGCTCGATAGGGGACAGGACATCAAGGTTTATTTCCCCCACTAAAATTATAATCGAATACCTTGATATGGCAAATCTTGAAAGTGATAAACAAAAATATCCCGGGCTGATACAAAGCGGGTTATTGCATATCCCCGGTATATCGTCTTACTTTGAAGGTAAATTGTCGGACTACAATGAAACTTTAACTATTCCCATATATATTGATAAAACATTTGCCGAGGGATACCCGTCAGGAATAGCTATCTTTTTCACAAACCAGTTTGTAAAGGCGCTATATTTTAACTTCAGCTCCACACCAATAAACCAGAATGACGTCTTTAGAGAACTGAATAGTCTAGTACCACAATATAGCCAACCAATTTTCGAAGTTTCTTCAAATCAAACTTCATATTTACCAAGTATCTTGAATAACTTTAAATTAGTACAAGAAGTTTATGCACAATGCAGCGGCTCAGCAACTTGTGGAACTTTTCAGTTGGGAAACGGTCAGTGTAGTGGCACAGGTGGGGTTTGTGCCGATTTTAATGACTGCCCTGCAGGACAAACCTGCACAGGTATGAGCTCTTCTTGCACAGGTTCATATGGTCAAGGCTGTAGTTATATTGGTGGTACGGGACCTGTTTACTGCCAGGCCATATGCTCATCTTGCACAATTTCAGATAACTGCAGTGGTGGTGGTCCACCACCACCCACACCTGCACCAACCCCACCTGGTGGAGGAGGCGGCGGTGGAGGAGGAGGGGGGGGAGGCAGTTGTTCCGGCTCTGGGGGCTGCCAAACTGGTATTGCCAATTGTGGAGCAATAGGCAGAGTTGACGCGTCAGGGTCTTGTAGTTCCGGTATCTGCTGCGGGGATTTAATCGGTTCAGGAGGCGGGGGAGGGGGCCCTGTAATCCTTTGCCAGGTATCGGCTCCCAATTTCAGTGTTCCTGAGGGGCAAACATTGAACTTCACATCTTCTGTCAGGGCGGTGTTTTTGGAAGTCAGATTTGTAGATTGGATACTTGCACAACCACCGAATGTAGCTCAGTTCGCTGGCGGAAGAGGCTGGGCGATAACTGTAAATACCTGCTGTGGTTTTAAGCAAAGTACCCAAACCTGGACATGGCCAATTACTGGAGTGATCCCGGGGTCAACTACCATGCGCATTAGAGCCAGGGGTGGTGGCAGTGATCCTGATTCCTGTGAACAGACGATAAACGTGACCGTCACGCCCCCAGTGCCCGGTCAGCCTACGGTGGACCTTAAAGCCAATGGTTCGGATGGGCCTGTGACTATCCGCACGACTACAGCACCTATATTATCCTGGAGCTCAACTGACGCCACCTCCTGCACCACCAACAACGTTGGCAGCTGGCGGGGGAGCAGGGCAACCAGCGGCTCTGAGCCAGGCGACCCACTGAGCAGCGCCCGCGTCTATGCTCTTACCTGTACGGGGCCGGCCGGAACTGCTTCTGATTGGGTCCGGGTCAACGTTTCCAATGCCATACCCTTTACTGCCCCAACCGTTAACTTTACTGTCAACGGCTCAACTGGTAGCTGGCGCAGATGTATTGGCTGCGGGTCAGGAGGACCACTCCCCGCAAACAGCATTGTCACCACAGCCTGGTCATCAACCAACGCCACCTCCTGTACCGCCAGCGCGTCCGAGCCGACCACCAATTGGAGCGGACCAGTGGGGTTAGCGGGAACCAATCCTAACGTCGGTCCCATTACTAGAAGTAGAAGTCTCTCGGTTACCTGCGAAGGCCCCGGAGGCATCGCGGGTAGATCAATATATGTAAATGTTGTAGGGGGAGCTTTCGCTCCCTCAGCCACTATCACCCTGACTCCAGACCCCTTGAATATCGTAGCCGGACAAACAGGGATTATGAATGCAAATGTTACGACAACAGGGATAGTAAGTGAAGTCAGATTCAGCTCGGGGGACTCCTCAGTCTGCACCGCATCTCCTCCTGCTGATAGCACCGCACCATACACTTCAACGATAACTGGAACGGGTGTCGGCAATACCACAGTCACAGGCACCGTGGAGCTTACAACCGGCGAGACTTTCACAGGAGAGGCGGAGGTTAATGTCACGGCTCCCGGCCCATGGTGGCAGGTAACTGGCGGAGAGGTTATCTCCGGAAGCAACTTGATCTCTCGCATTCCCCAGTCCTGCGCGCTCTCGCCATCCTGCACTGACTCCCTTATTCTCAATGACCCCATCAGTAACCGCCCGGCAACAGCCATTTATAATGACAATTATGACTTTTCATCTACCGCGACAAGAGGCACAGTCAGCGCCACCAACCAATGGTTAGTGAGAGCCGGAACGCGCCCGAACATTTATTCATATGCGTTTTTTGACAATCTTTCCTCTGGCAAAAACTTCAACACTTTACCTCCTAATACTACCGTTACCACCGGTGTTGTTAACGACCCCGCCTCCGTGGCTGATGGCGGTTATTATTGGTACAGAACCAGCGGCAATGTAACAATCGGCAGCCCCGGGGGTTCCAACTTTATTAACATCAACAGAAAGATCATCTTGTTTGTAGACGGGAACCTGACAATATACGATGGCCCGAGGCTCAATAACTTCCCCAACGACTTCTTCATGGTAGTGGTATCCGGAGACATTGACGTGGACCCCGCCCTCGTGAGCCCTGACACGAGTACACCAGCTATTCAAGGAATATATACATGTGACGGAACATTTTCAACCGGTACAAACGGGGTAGATGACGGCATTCTGGTCGTTGAAGGCTCAGTGGCGGCTTCAGCCTTTAACCTCGAGCGGGACTTGGTCAATGAAAACACCGACACACCTGCGGAACACTTCATTTACTCCCCAGCCCTTATCAGTAACTACCCTTCCGCTTTGGCGGAACGCCACCTTATCTGGCGCGAAGTGGCACCATAATGTTAGAATCTAGCCGTGCACGCGTACCTCATTATCACTAAAAGTAGCGAGTTGGCAGAACAAAAAGCCCGAGAGCTTATACCGGAGGCGCGACTCATTCCGTATACAATTGCCAAAATTGCCGACACCCGCGAGCTGGTCCGCCAAACCGGCGTTTCTTTCGCCCGGAAAACTGTATTTTTCCTAAGTAATTTTGATAAGGCTTCAATTGAAGCACAAAATGCTTTTTTAAAAAGCCTTGAGGAGAGCCAGGAAAACGTAGTTTTCGTGCTCGCTGCCACCCACGAGGAAGCAGTTCTCCCCACGATTGTCTCCAGATGCCAGGTTGTAAGACCCCGTAAAATGCCTTCGGCATCACGGGGCAAGGTTTCTGGACATAGAGCAATTTCGTTTGCAGAAATAGCAAAGATAACCAAGAGGGAAGAAGCTACAGAATATTTAGAGAATTTGATAAATGCACTTTCGCCAAAATTGCCTGAAGGCGCAATCACGCTAAGATATGCGGATGAGGCTCTCACGAGAATCAAGGCAAACGCAAACCCGACCCTTCAATTGACCCGGTTTTTGGTCCACGTTTAGCTTGCTTTGAACTCAAAACCCATGTAGAATGAATGGTCACATGCCACAAAACCCATACACCGCCGAGCAAATTCAGGTCCTAGAGGGCCTCGAGCCCGTGCGCAAGCGCCCCGGGATGTACATTGGCTCGACTGACATCCGCGGACTTCATGAGTGCCTACGGGAAATCGTGGACAACTCGGTTGACGAGTCTTTAGCCGGTGTTGCCACCGACATTTGGGTAACGGTCCATAAAGACGGCTCAGCAACCATTAGGGATAATGGTCGTGGTATTCCGGTTGATATGCATAGCTCCGGCGTAAGCGCATTGGAGCTTACCATGACTAAACTCCACGCCGGTGGAAAATTCGGCGGAGGGGCGTACAAAATTTCCGGTGGTCTTCACGGAGTCGGCAGCTCGGTGGTCAATGCTCTGTCTGAAGCAATGCGGGTGGTGGTCCTCCGGGACGGCAAAGCATATTTTCAGGACTATGTCCGCGGCAAGCCCAAAAAGAAGGTGGGAGAGGCCACAGCCGAGCAGCTCAATGAGTGGTTCCCGGACTGGGCCATTAAACTGGGCACTAAAAGCACGGGGACTCTCTCAACTTTTTCTCCAGACCACGAAATATTTAAGGACTTAACCTTTGATAAGACCAAAATTAAGGCACTTCTTCGTGACCGCGCTTATCTTGTCGGCGGGCTTTCTTTTCATTTCGAGGACCAGCGCGACCAGGATATTACAAATTATTATTTTGAGGGGGGAATTAAAACCATGGTGGTTCACGCAAACCGCGGCAAAACCCCGATTTGTGATGTTATTCATATAACGCGGGAAGAGGACCCGGTCATTATTGAAGTTGCGGTACAATACACCGATACCTATTCCGAAAACCTGAGAAGCTTCGTAAACAGCATTTATACAACCGATGGAGGAACGCATGTTACGGGCTTTCGAATGGCCTTAACCCGCTCAATCCTCGACTACAGCAAAAAAACTCTCAAGGACGGAGATAAAAACGGCCTCACGGGGGATGACCTTAAAGAAGGGCTGACTGCAGCAATCTACGTTAAAATGCCCTCAGACACCTTGCAGTTTGAGTCCCAGACCAAGGCTAAACTAAATAACCCCGAAATTATGGGGCTTGTGCAAACCAGCGTCAAGGAAGGACTTGACACTTATCTTGAGGAGCACCCGGGGGATGCCAAAAAAATCCTGGAAAAAGTGCTGCTTGCGGCTCGAGCACGGGCTGCCGCGCGCGCTGCCAAAGACGCGGTCATTCGAAAGGGCGCCTTAGAGGGGACCTCACTCCCGGGGAAGCTGGCCGACTGCCAAAACAGAGACGCAGAAAATTCCGAATTATATATAGTTGAAGGCGACAGTGCTGGTGGTTCGGCAAAGCAGGGAAGAGACCGGAAGTTCCAGGCGATTCTACCTTTGGGCGGCAAAATCCTGAATACCGAGCGGGCCCAGCTTGACCGCATTATTAAATTTGAAGAAATAAAGGACCTCATCGTGGCCTTGGGGGCGGGGATTGGCGAGCAGATTAATTACGATAAATTGCGCTACCACAGAATAATTATAATGTGCGATGCGGACGTTGACGGCTCCCATATTGCAACCTTGCTTTTGACCTTTTTCTATCGCCATATGTCCGAAGTCATCAAGAGGGGATACCTTTATATCGCGCTTCCGCCCTTGTATCGCATAAAGCAGGGGAAAGACATAAGCTACGCCTACACTGACGCCGAGAAAGACACACTTTTAAAAGGGCAGGCAAACGGAAAAGTTGATCTTCAGAGATATAAGGGCCTGGGCGAAATGAACCCCATGCAGCTGTGGGAAACCACCATGGACCCGGCAACCCGTACTCTTAAAAAAGTTGAAATCGAGGATGCTGAGGCAACAGACAGATTGTTTACGATTCTCATGGGCGAAGAAGTCGCCCCGCGCAAGAAATTTATCCAGACTCATGCAAGCTCTGCCACACTTGATATATAAATATGAGCATACTTGGTCCACGCGAGATTGCCGCATTGACCGCGACATACAAAGTTTACAGATTCAAGGGTAAACTTCAAAGAAAAGTGGTTGAGGCTATCTTTAAAGCTACTACAGGTAAAGACCTTGGACCCACGTATTACGCAATACCCATTGTACAGAAACTGATGGAACTAATATAATAGTTGCTATGAGCGGATACTATGAAAATTTAACTGTCGAAGAGCAGGGGAAAGTTTTAGCCGCAATGGCTGGCTTAAAACTTAATGCCAAGAGTGGCGCGCCAATTACCAGAAAGGACGTTAATGTCGCATTTTTGCAAGCCACAGGCAAACCTTTAACGATTGACATGATGCGGGACCCCTCGGTTGTGCAGCTTATGGGAATAATCAATCCCGGCAGGGGAGTAACCGGTGCATTTTCGCGGGGAAGAACTCCGGATTCAGCCACGCCTGACCCAATAACTTCCATAACCGACCGAAATTTAGCGGCTCGCGGTCTTCCAGTCCCCAAAACCTCAGGCCCAGCGCCCATGGGCAGCACCCGGTATAGCGCTGCATCCGTGAGCGGTTCACGTTTTGGAAGATGACTATTAAAAAACTCATCGTCGGGTCAATGCGAAGCAATTGTTATATAGTTTCTGACCAGAGTGAAGCGCTAATTATAGACCCCGGCGATGACGCCGACTATATAATCCGAACTATAGAGGAACAGGAATTAACCCCTAAAGCGATAATTGCGACTCACGGCCACTTTGATCACGTTCTTGCCGCACTCGAGCTTAAACTCGCCTATGCAATTCCTTTTTATATGCATAAAGCCGATGAGTTTTTACTCAAAAGGATGGCCAGTTCAGCTAGGCATTTTATAAATTATGACCCCGGCCCACCTCCTGAAGTAGACATTTATCTAAAGGATAATTCGATATTAAAAATTAATAATTTCAAATTTAAAATTATTTCTTCGCCGGGCCACACTCCAGGGAGCGTTTGTTTATATTTTAAGAAAGAAAAGGCCTTGTTCGTGGGAGACTTAATTTTTGCCGACGGCACATTTGGCCGGACTGACCATATTTATTCCAATAAAGAAGAGCTTGCGCGCTCAGTTGCTAAAATCATGAAGTTCCCGCGAAATACCATAGTTTACCCCGGGCACGGCGAGGAGTTCACCTTGCACAGAAAAACGAGCCCACAGGAGAAGCCTCGGTTAAGCTAAAGCCGGGAATTGCAAATGCTGATGCCGAACCCCCGTCTAAGTTAATGGCGTCTGCAATACCCAAGTTTTCCTCAACATTAAGTTTGGCGACGCCTTCCGGCAACTCAGCCAAGAGCGGCCCTGAAAACGCCGAGTCTTGGGTATAAAATACCATGAATATTAACTCGTTTTCTCCGCTCACTGCTGCAATAACCCGACGCGAGGCGCTATCACGGACAAAACTAAGCTTGGTTACAGCGCCGTTTTCAAATACTACAGGGCCTGTCTGAACCGCATTTACTAAGGGGTCTTCGGGTACTTCGCGCGTTATCCTCGGGGTCCCGAGCTCATTAACGGACAAAACGCCGTCAAAAAGCCTGTTTTGGGTAAAACCCGAAATCTCTTCACTCCCACTTACAAAAAAGCCAATCGGCTCGCTACTTTTTGAATAAAAACCCGCGTTTACCACAACACTGCACCGATTTTCAGCCATAACCGTGGTGGATGTTTTTTTCTCCGTAAAATTGGGGATAAGAGTAAGTTCGTCAGGGTTCACTTTCGCCCACACTACACGGTAGGTTTTGTTCCCGACGGTCAGATCGCGGCCCGCAGGGATACGCTCGGAAAGCACGTCACCCGGAACAGTCGGCTTACCTTGCTTCTGCAAAAAGAGGAGGGCGGAGAGCACGGCAATGCTCAAAATTAGTACGAGAATTTTCCTCATTCATATAGTTTATTGCATATTGTCAAACTTTGCTTGGCAACAAACTGTGTTTAACAGAGTGCATATATAATATAATGAGTTATGGTTCCTGAGTGGATACAAGTTTTCGGCAGTCTGAGCCCCATTCTACTTCTCGTGTCTACGGGCGTAATCATATTTGGCATTTACAGGCTCAAAGGCTTCATGGCCAGCCGAGATGCTGAGCACGAAGAGGAAGAGAGAAAGAGATTGGAATTTCTCAAAAAGCTGCAAGGAAAAATTAAACTACTGGATTCAAATTCTTCTCAATAATCTCATCGAACAGGTTTGTCACCAATAAATCAGTCTAGCTTCTGCTTGGGTGTCTATAGAACTCGCCTATTGTATAACAAGTCTTTGTACATATTTAATAGACTAGCAAGCCACCCACTTGGCAAAAATGGTGAGTAAACTGAAAGAAGTTCACCCCAAGAAGGCCTATTCACTATTTGATTTCGACTAAAAAACTTCGAAAAAGTGTTATAAGCTCTTCTTTGATGGCTTAAGCTCGAAACCAGCACAATATTTGCCCTTTTTGTCTGGGGGAAGTACTTAAGTAGAAATTTTGCATCTTCATATGTATTCATTGACCGATCTTGAACGTTGACCTCAAAAATATTAGCCTCATTTAACTTACTTCTCATATATTTCGACATGCGCTTGCCACAAATCACGATCACATTGTCCGAGTTATTTAAATTGACTGCCTGCTTTAGTCTAAAATTGGTTACATATTTATTGGAGCCGGACAGAACAACTACAAGGGTTTTCTTTTTCTTATCTATCTTTCCTCCTGTTTTAACATACGCTAAGGACAAGAGGACCAAGGTGACATAGATAAATGCTGACAATGAAAGAATCATCGCTGGCTAGGGTTACTCACCTCCACCTCTTCATAATATCGACTATAGACAGCGGCTCTTAGTTCACCAAGGTAGGCCTCATCGCCTGTGACCAAATACGACACCATATCAACACCAGACAATGCACCAAAAATCACACCTCCTCCAAATCTCACATTTATTTCATTTATTGTAAAAGTGCCATCTTTATCAAACACCTCGAGATTAAAAGGTGATCGAATATCCAATTTTGCTTGAACCTCTCTCGAGAAGTCTATAAGTTTCTCATAATTTTCTACCGAGACGGTGATACAGTTACCTTCTTTCTGTTTTAAATCTTTTCTAGGTATGGCTCTTTTAAACAAGCCTTCTGTAACCAAAACATCTACGTTCCAATGTTCTCCAGTCAACAATTCCTGTACTAAGTATTGATCATGGCTCACAATAAACCTCCGCAACCTTTGGTATTCATCATCACTATAAGTCACATAGTTGTTTCTACTTCCAACTCCAACTCGAGGTTTAACATAAACTGGAGAATCAATACGGTCTACATTATTCATCAATCGGGTTTTGGGCACCGGAAGTGACAGTCTTTGACATTCCAGGTTAAACAATAATTTATCTTTACACAGTAACGCGGACTTAAAATCTGTCACGAAGACAGCAAGATTCAACTTCGATAAACTTTCATGACCGTGTTCGAACGTAGGTAAAACAATATCAACTCCTTGTTCCTCTATTATCTCTCTTACATGTCGAGAAAATTTATCATCGCTTGAAGCGGGAATTACCACACCTAGATCAGCGAGGGAAAAAGAGGGCGAAAACTCATCCATATCAGCTGCAACAACATACGCAGCCTCATTTTTCTTAAGAAGTTTAATGGAAGATATTCCACAGGCGCCGCCGGCCTCCAGCACAAGGGCCCTCCTATTTTCTTTCATATACCCTTTCATTGTAAATGTTTTTGAACCCGTAAAACTTTTGAGTATATAAGTTAACCGCCTTATTTCTTGTTTTCATGTAAATATTTGGTGCTCCCGCTTCCAATAATGAGTTATTTAACTCACATCTCATCAAGTCTAAAACTAAAGTATTCCTATAGTGACTTTCAATTATTCCCGCATAAACCGTTGCTGCATCGCCTATAACAACCGACCCTACCATACCTATCGGCGTGTCGTTGCTAAGAACAACTCGGTGAGGACCCATGTTTACATTGTGCCTAAACCTAGATATTCCGTCCAGTTCAGTTTCACCCGACTTTAAAAAAAGCTAGAAAAAATTCTGAATCCATCTTCAAAATTTTCTCCATTGTCAATCGCCAAAACAGTAAAGGGTGTTTCAGGGGCTTCTAGCCTCTTGCGCAGTTCAGTCACCAAAACCAAGGAGGAAAGCGAATGTACCCAGCCATCTGAAAGTAACCTCGATTCGATAGCCTTTCCGCCAATAATAAATGATGGCACTACTATTTCACGAGGTAGTGGTTCCAAAACGGCATCTAAAATATTATCACAATTAACTCCTATCGTTCTATTAAAGAAAAACTTGTTGTTTGCGTGTTTTGTCGAAACAAGTCCATTGGGATGTCGGACAATCTCTGCACCTAATAAATTTAACCCCTCAATTTCGTGTTCACTTATTTTTTTGAACCACTCAAACAAATCATCACTTGCAAGATGTTCTTCTAACGTTATATCCGATTTATCGTAATAAATCTCTTTACTCATTATGGCATAATATCAAGAAGCTATTAAAAGTTCAACGCTATAGGTTTTGCCTCTGTTATTCAACACCCTGGGGGCGCAAATTCTTCTCAGGCGCGTTCACAATAATCTTGAGTATCGTGTCCGTATCTTCGGTTATTGTATATAATTCTGTATCTTCCAAATTTATGG
>Ga0155658_105_pt1 | contig 21243 bp, 30 predicted proteins | sample RifCSPlowO2_01_FD_107315 | JGI IMG/M metagenome (GOLD analysis project Ga0155658, IMG submission 107315) | Candidatus Woesebacteria bacterium RIFCSPLOWO2_01_FULL_44_24b
CTCTGAATAGTCGTCTGGCAAAGGGGGAAAATCGGTAGGAAAATCTGTGGGTAAGTCAGTTGGAACTTCGTAGTCTGAGAATTGCTCTTGAGGCATGGCAGGAGCAGCCTGGTTGTTACTGTAGAGATAATCATAGATGCTTTTTCCAGCTGGAACGTCTTTGGTTGGGGAGGGCGCGGCGACGTTTATTCCATCATATGAATACTCAATGGTGTTTGTAAATTCTCCGACTGTTACTTCGTCTTTTCTCAGTAAGTACTTCTGATCATCAAACCAGAATACTCTGTCAAAAGCCATTTCCTCTGGACCTCCAGTAAGCTGTTTATATTTAAAACACATTAATCCTGAGCTCGCCGAAGGACCACAGGCTTCTTTGCCAAGAAATTCGAATTTTAAGTCCGGCTGGGAATATTCTTCCTTAAAATCTATCGGCTCTTCTTCCTCTTCTGAGATCTCTTCATCTGGTAGTTCTTCGGGGATGTTTGTTTGCTTCCACCACTTATTGTCAGAGTAATCTTTGACATAGGTTGTATTTCCGATTTGAACTTTATGTTTGGTCTCACGGTCTTCAGGCTGATATTCAATATCTCTTGTATTAAATCCTTCCCCTTTAACTTCAACTTCCATTACGAAAGTCATGTCAGCTGCGTCAGAATAAGTGCTGGTTCTGTAAGTAGATTGGTTTGACTGAGCGACGAAATGTTTTTTAAGGTTATCATCATCAATGAAACTGAAGTCCGCTTCAGTTAATCCAGGCAAAGACTGGTTGGTAACAGAAGTTACATTTCCTTGTTTTAAGACAAAAAAACCAATAACTCCGATAACTGCAACAACCACAACTATTATGATTATTGAAGCGAAGCCATGTCTGTTGTGAGACATTAATTTATAATGTATTTTTTTTAGGATGTTGTCAAATTTAAGACCCTTAAGTCTTCATGCTACACTACAAAAGTCATGGGAAATATTTGGAAAATTCTCAAGCTAAGTAAACCCCAGCACCGCTGGATTCTTGTTGCAATTGTTCTCATTACAATTCAGTCGGTCCTGCAGCAGGCCACTCCGATTACTTTCAAGTTTGTTGTGGACGAGCTGTCTGCACAAGTTTCCAATGGTGACGGAAACTACGAAAAGCTAATCTTTCTGTTTGGTTTAATTCTTGCAATAAATGCAGTTGGTGTTATTTTAAATACTGTTACCCAGCGGATGGGGGACTATATTGCATCCCGCTTAGGGCGGTATTTGGCGGAGATGTATTACCGGAAAATCTTCACTCTGCCGCAGAAATATTTTGATTCCGAAGTTTCCGGCAAAATCGTCAATCAGCTTAACCGCGGCATTTTGTCCATTCGCGACTTTATAGGTACAACCACCAACTTCATGGCACCGGCCATGCTTCAGGCCTTGTTTGGCGTCGGGGTACTAATGTACTTTGATGTTGGCATTGGCCTACTGGCATTGGCCGTGTTTCCGGTTTATATCGCGATTTCAACTTACTCCACTAAAAGATGGGGCAAGATTCAGGAGGAGAAAAATGTCCATGAAGATGCCTCCCGCGGCCGCATTCAGGAAGTAATCAGTAACATCAAACTGGTCAAAACCTACAACACCCAAAAGCACGAATGGCAGTTTGTGTCAGACAAATATCAAACTATTAACAAGCTTTACGATAAACAATCGACTCAATACCACATACTTAATTTTATTCGTGAATTTGGTCTTGAAATTGCATTCGTGGCAATTCTGTTTGTGATTTTCAGAAACACTTTTTTGGGGCTTTTGACTTTGGGTGAAATGGTTCTTATTATTCAAATTCTTGCTCAACTTCGCTGGCCCCTCTATGGCATGAGCTATATTCTTGAACAAATTCAGCGGGCGGAGGCGGACTCAAAGGCCTTCTTTGAAGTGTTAGAGCTGCCGGCAAAGGAAAAGTTTGGAGCAAAAAAGTTGGCCGCACTTGCCAGAAAACCGGAGATTAGCATGAGGGATGTTAGTTTTAGCTATGAGGACAGTAATACCCCGGTACTCACTAACATTAGTCTTAAACTTGATAAGCGCGAAACCGTGGCCTTGGTGGGTCACTCTGGTGCCGGTAAAACCACTCTTGTTAACTTGATCTTAAAGCTCTATGAGCCAACCGGCGGCGAGATAAGCTTGTCCGGCAAATCCTATAAAAAGGCGGACCACTCTTGGGTGCGCGGTCACATTGCCTTGGTCTTTCAGGAAAATGAACTCTTTAGCTCGACCATCCGCGAAAACGTTGCATATGGCGCAGTGTCGGCTACAGACAAACAGATTGTTGATGCACTAAAAAAAGCCAATGCATATGAATTTGTGAGTAAATTTAAAGATGGTCTTGATGCCAAAATCGGCGAGCGGGGAGTAAAGCTTTCTGGGGGCCAGAAGCAGCGCATCCAAATCGCTAGAGCAATTTTGCATAATAAACCGATTCTGATTTTAGACGAGGCCACGAGTAGTTTGGACTCCAAGTCCGAGCGGCTTGTGCAGGATGCCTTGGAAAAACTATTCAAAAATCGCCTTGTCATTATCATCGCTCATCGTTTCTCGACAATTCAGAATGTTGACCGGATTGTCGTTTTAGACGGCGGCGAGATTGCCGATGCCGGGACTCCGCGCGAACTGGCCCACAGGAAGGGTATTTATTCCGAGCTTTTGCAATACCAGATTGAAGGCAATAAAAAACTTCTCAGTGAATATGAACTGCGCTAGAAAACCAAAAGCCTTACTCCAACAAAAAGCAGAAACAATGCAACCACTTTTCTGAAATTATCTTGTGGAATTTTGGAGACAAATTTTTTTGCTGCCCACGAGCCAATAAAAGTAATAGGAATAAAGATTAAAAGCCCCCAGAGCAGATTTTGGGGGAGCTTGGTTCCGCCAAGAATGTAAGTTGCAAGCCTTGCAGGGTCAATGAACAGTGCTATGGCACCCGAGGTAAAAAGATAGGTTTCTTTGGGAAGATTAAAGGCGGTCAAAAACATCGCCCTAACAGGTCCCCCTATTCCAAAAATACCGGCAATAAGACCAGATAGTGTGCCGCCCACACCGGCGCTTATAGTGTTGGCTGGGATTTTGAGTTTAGGCTTTGCAAGCACTAAAAGTACGTAAAAGATAATTAGTGCACCCAGAAGTCGTGAAAGAACCGCCGACGGTTCGGTGACAACCAGTCTGGCTCCAGCGAAGCTCGCCATAATTCCCGGGACTCCAAAGCCTAAAAGTAACTTCCAGTTAGCGGCTCGCTTGAAAAGAATTATTTCCCAAAGGTCATCGAAGAAGTGAATAATTCCAACAAATAGAAGGGCAACCGGGTAGGGGATAAAAAGAAGAAGGATTGGAAGCATGATAGTCGAAGTGCCAAAGCCGGCCAAGGTTCCAACGATTGAAGCAATGAGAGTTAAAGCCGAAAGTAGAATTAGATCCATATTTTATTATATAGAGTTTGTAAGGTATAGTTTAACCACAAATGAACAGGCAGCTGTTCTTGATACCTCTTTTCTTTATCGGTTTGGGTGTGTTTTTTTTACATAAAGCAATTTTGGGAAGCGAAATTGCGCTACCCGGAGACGTTTTAATTGGCCATTATTACCCATGGCGGGATTATGTTTGGGACGGGAGAGAGAGCGGTTACCCAATCAAAAATTTTGACTTGAACGACGCTGTTGTCCAATTTTTTCCCTGGCGCAAGTTTAGCGTGGAGCAAATTTCGGCAGGGGTTATTCCTTTTCGAAACCCATATAACTTTTTGGGAACGCCGCACCTGGCGAATGTTGCAACGGCCGTTTTTTACCCTTTGTCCATTGTCTTTTATGTACTGCCGTTTTTTACGGCTTGGGATATTTTTATTGTTCTTCAAATAATTCTTGCGGGCTTTTTTATGTACCTTTATTTAAATAACTTAAAGCTTGGTAACTTGACCGCGCTTTATGGGGGAGTGACTTTTGCGCTCTCCTCACTTATTGTAACAACTCTGGAGTTTGGCGTTATTGGCCACACTGTTCTTTGGGCGCCACTGATTTTGTATTCCATTGATAAACTTCTTGAAACCCAAAAAGCAAGATATTTAGTCATTGGGACTTTCGCAATTTTTTGCTTAGCTCTTGCCGGCTTTGTTCAGATGGCCATCTATGTTTATACACTTGCCCTTGTGTATTTTTTGTTTAGAGCAAAACGGCGTGATTATATTTATTTAGGCCTTTTTATCTTCCCATTTCTTTTGGCGGGTTTTCAGCTTCTGCCTTTTGCCCAAACAGCTGTCGGCAGCAGCAGAATTGCCGGCTACTTTGCAGACTTTAGCGATGCGAGAAAATACTTGATGCCGGTAAACCGGCTAGTGGGAGCTATAATCCCGGACTTTTACGGGAGCCCCGCAACGGGTAACTTCTTTGGGGGAATTTCATACACCGAGTTTGCTTTCTACTTGGGAATTCCCGTGGTTATCTTTTCACTTTTTGCATTAAGCCTAAAGCAGAAAAGCTTTCAAATTAAATTTTGGGCATTGGCGCTTGGGCTGAGCCTGGTTTTAACTCTCAGTAATCCCATTTCGAGACTTATTCACTCGCTAAACATTCCAATATATTCTTCGCTTTTACCCTCAAGGCTACTGTCCATCATAACCATTTGTTTGGTGGTTTTGTCTGCACTTGGTATTTCAGAGTTTCAAAAACACTTACACAAAAACACTAAAGAGGTAAAAAAACTAGTTAAGGTTGTAGCTCTTGTATTTTTCGTCTTTATTTTTTTCGCACTTGACGCGCTTGTACTTTATAGGCTCGACCCCGGGAAAGGTGCGGTATCTTTAAGAAACATCGTCGTGCCGTTTTTTGTTTTTGTAATAACTGCGATTTCTTTCATTTTTGCGCGGGTTAATTTCAAAATATGGATGTACTTTTTGATTCTTGTAACACTAGTGGACTTGACCCGCCAGGGCTGGAAATATAATACGTTTATAGACGAATCTTTGGTCTTTCCTAAGACCGGCTCGCTTGAGTTTTTGGAAAGCCAGAAAGTTCCCCCAAGGGTGGTCATGACGCACCAGGAGCTTCTTCCGGCTGAGGCAAATGTTTATTATGGTTTTTCCCTCCTTGGCGGCTATGACTCGGTCCATTCGGCAAAGACGGAAAAACTGTTAAACACCCTAAATTATCAGGATGTGAACTCGGAGCGCGTGTCCGGCAGAGTGGTTTTTGTCTCAAGCTTAACTAGCCGGTCGTATGATATTTTAAGCCCGGATTATTATCTGGTTTTAAACGACAATCATGAAAAAATAGGCAACAATATGGAGCTGGTGTTCTCCGAGGGCAGGACGGAGCTTTACCGCAATTTGGACAGTTTTGAGAGAGCATATGTTGCAAGTCATATAGAGAAAGTAAGTGAAGGTGAAGCACTCTCAAAAGTGCTTGCCATGGCCATGACAAGGCAAAAAGTTGCATATGTAACAGAGGATATAGGAATTGCCGATGTGGATGGACAGGGGGCGGCGGAGTTAATTTCAGACAAGGTAAACGAATTGGCAGTTTCGATTGACACCAATTCGGAAGCTGTAATTGTTGTGAATGAAGCATTTGATAAGAGTTGGACAGCGATGAACAGCGCGACCGGTGAGGAAGTAGACCTTTTTGAAGTTAATTATAATTTAATTGGCTTTGTGGCCCCACCGGGTAACTATGATGTAAAGTTTACTTATTCGCCAAAGAGTTTCTTTACCGGGGTTGATGTTTCACTTGCCTCGCTTTTTGTGTTTGTAGGCTATTTGGTTAGCTTCCGCAGTTTTCGCTCGCGCTTTCGGCGTCTATGATGTGTTCCTTGGTAACCGCTGTTTCTAGTTTGTTTGAGAGTTCGGTTTCACCCTCCAAAACAATCAAGGAGTCATAAGCTTTGATGGGATGATTTAGGAAGTCGCTAATTTCCCGGCCGTTAATGTAGGCTTTTGTATCGGGGTCAATTTCAACATTAATGTTTTTGAATAAGTCTCTCCAGACAACATTTCCGCGGTGAACATGGACGACGTCACCAATATTGTCATGCAAATGTGCCCTCTCTTCTTGCTCGTGCTCCGGAGTGGGCTCTTCCTCAAGCCCTTCTTTGTTACAAGGTTCAAGATGCATGTATTCAAGGCCCGAATAGTCCTGAAGTTGATTGTCTTTATAGACTTGAAAACCTGCGTGAAAGTGTACTTCCTCGGGTTCTCGAGAAAATAAAAAAAGTAAAGCAGCAGTTAAGATGACGGCCAGAATAATCTTCATGGGAGATATGATATCATATCAAGATGACTTCATTTGGGCAAAAAGTTTACGATGTAACTCGCAAAATTCCAAAAGGCAAAGTGGCCACCTATGGGCAGGTGGCGCGCCTTGCCGGGAATCCTAGGGCGGCTCGAGCAGTTGGTATGCTCATGGCAGTAAATCCCGATGCTCCCAATACACCTTGCCATAGAGTGGTTGCCGTAGACGGAAGTTTGCATGGCTACTCGGGCGAGGGAGGGATTTCGGAGAAAAAGAAAATGCTTCTTGCCGAAGGAGTGGTATTTAAGAGGGATAAAGTTGATTTGTCATCCAGTTTGTGGGTAAATTAAGTAAGACTTTGGGGGTGATAAATATGAAAACAAATCAAATGCTCCATGTGGTTGCTTTTTTCCTAGTGCTGGTCGGTGCTCTGAATTGGGGACTGATCGGCCTTTTCGGCCTTAATCTGGTCCAAGTGCTGGGACTCCCGGCTGGGCTGGCTCAAACAGTTTACGTACTTATTGGAGCGTCAGCGGTATACATAGCCTTGACTCACAAGGGGGACTGCAAAACTTGCATGGAGGTAATGAAAAAGTGGAAGTAATTGACTGATGCAACCCTGTTGCATACAATTGGCTGATGCAAGCTCGGGCAATTGCTTTACTGAGAGGTGAAAATGCACGAATGACTCATGCGCGGAAGGCGATTGTTGATTTGGTTTTCTCCGTAAACTCTCCGATTAGTGCGATTAGTGTTTTGAAAGGTCTTGCTAAAAAAGATATTGGAGTAAACAAAACCACTGTTTACAGAGAGCTTTCGTATTTAGTTAAGAGCAACATCCTAAAAGAGGTCTTCATTAAGCCCAATAGTATTCATTACGAGTCGGCACTTCTGCCGCATCATCATCACTTGATTTGCAACAATTGCGGGAGCGTTGAAGAAGTGGACTGTGTTATTAACGAGCGAAAACTGCTTCAGAAAATTAAGTCAAAAGGTTTTGATTTGAAAACGCACAAGTTTGAACTTTATGGAACTTGCGCAAGTTGTAGTTAGCTTTCCCTCACTTTGTCTTTGAAGCTCTCCATTAATTTTTTCACCTTTGGGTCGATAACCAGTTTGCAATAAACAGTACCGCGATTTTGATTGTAATAATCTTTGTGGTAATCCTCAGCAGGGTAGAAGGCAGTAAACATAGCGATTTCGGTGACGGCGTTGGGAATTTTTGCTTTGGCGCGCTCGGCCAACTCTTTTTGCTCATCACTATGGTAAAAAACAGCCGAGCGGTACTGAGATCCAACGTCTGAGCCTTGTCTGTTTGGTGTGGTCGGGTCATGGGTTGCAAAAAACACTTCCAGTAAGTCCTCATAGGAAATCTCTTTGGGGTCAAATTTTATTTGGATTGCCTCGGCATGGCCACTGTCTCCAGAGCCAACATCTTCATAAGTCGGGTTTTCCATAATTCCTCCAGTGTAGCCGGGGTTTACGGAGAATACTCCCCGAAGGCGCTGGAATATAGCCTCCGTACACCAAAAACACCCGCCGGCAAAAGTTGCTGTTTCCATAAGTTCAGTATAGCAAATGTATAAACTTGACATACTTAGCTAACTTAGCTAACATTAATTATGATAATAATGAATATTCATCAGGCCAAGTCTCAGCTTTCTAAGCTAATTGAGGCAACTCTTGCTGGCGAGGAGGAGGTTGTTATTGCAAAAGCAGGCAAACCTGTTGTTAAGCTTACGGTGTACAAAGAAAAGAAAGTCTCTCGCAAGCCCGGAGCACTGAAGGGCAAAATTTTTGTACCTGATGACTTTGACGAAGAAGACGAGGAGTTCAATAAGCTTTTTTATGAGGGGGAGATTTTTCCTGATGAAAAATAAATTTCTTCTTGATACGCATATTTTGCTGTGGTGGCTAGAGGACGACAAAAAACTAAAGAAAGACATTAAGAATTTAATAGTTGAGGAAAGAAATCAAATTTTTGTAAGTGTTGTAAGTTTCTGGGAAATTAGCATCAAAAACCGCAAAGACAAATTACCCCTAAAAACAAATCTCAAAACCATAATCAAAGAGTCTAAGTTCAATATAGTAAATATTACGCCTGATTATGTGTTGGCCGCAGATTCGCTATCTAAAATCCATAAGGACCCTTTTGACAGAATGCTGATAGCTCAAGCAAAAACTGAGAAATTGAAGCTAATTACTGCAGACCCAAAAATCTGGAGGTATAAAATATCAATTACAAAGGCTTAAGAATAGTCTCCCGCAAAAGTTGCTGTTTCCATTTTTAACCTTTCAAATCAAAATCTTCAAAAATAATATTTCGGCGCTTGACGCCCATTTCTAAAAATTGACTGGTGAGGGCGCTCATCATGCCTTTGGGGCCACAGAGAAGAATTGTTTTGTTGGTTAGCCCGCCGACTTTATCGGCGATAGACTTGGCAGTCAGGTGGCCGCTTCTATCCGAATTGTGAGTAACCAGTTTGTCTCCTGCAATTTCCATAAGCTCTTCCTTGTAGCTGCTATCGGTTTCGTTTTTATACGAATAAATTAATTTGTATTTTAAGTTGATATTTTTATTTTTGATGTAATTAACAATACTCAAAAATGGAGTTATGCCAATACCTCCGGCAATCATGACTACTTCTTTTTTAGATACGAGAGCAATTCTACCAAACGCTCCGTACGGACCGTAAAGTTTAACTTTATCTTGAGCTTTAAGTTTGGGCAAAGTAGAAGTAAAATCTCCGCTTTTTTTGATTGAAAGCCTTATAAGCTTTTCACCGGGAGCAGAAGAGATTGAGAATGGGTGTTCCTCGTCTCCAATTTCATGATTCCCAAAGATCACAAATACAAATTGCCCCGGCTCGTGACTGAGTGCTGAGCCTTGTGGCTCAAGCAGGACTTCGGTAATTTGGCCGCGAAGGTTTACCTGGTTAACCTTGTAGTCAAGCTTGGGCCCGATATGTTTATAAAGAATCACTTTGTAAATGTAGCTCCCGATGCCAACAAGAAGAAGCCCAAGTATCCAAACGCGGAGCGGTAAAAATACTGCAACGTCACTTGGGATTGTTGCAACATGGAGCGTAAGAAATATTAGGGGAATAATCATAAGCTGGTGGGTAATGCGCCAAATGTGATAGGGAAGACGGACAAAGATGGTAAGGGTAATTAAGGTGGTAAATCCAAATAGGGCCAGCTTGCCATAATTATAAGCGGGCGTGCTGAGGTCCAGAACATAAAGCTCCACGGCGCGCCATAAATCGGATGAGCTTAATAATAAAAAAGTAGGGTGGGCAAGCATTAGGGCAAAGGCAGTTTTGCCGGTAAACTGGTGTTGTTTATAAACCTTGTCGAGTCCGCCAAAAAGGTTCTCAAAAATTTTCAACCTTGAAGCCAGGAGTAAGTTAAGGCTCACCAGAGTTGCCGCAGTAAGGCCAAGAATCTGGGTCACAGAAATTAGAGGAAAGTTTAAAATGCTGTTTATCGAAGGCTTTGCCAATACCCATAAAAATAAGGTAAGGCCTAAAAAAACAGCGTAAACGAGAAAGAGATTTTTCCTCGCGCGAACATCATACATAGTCCATTATATCAGTGCAGCCCTCTCTTAATAAAAGTATGAACCGCCTCCCAATTTCCGGCGCCGGCCTTGGGGTTAAGAATATACTGCCCGTCGGAGCTTACCGAGTTTTGTAAATAATTATCTGTGCTGATATTTATATTTGATGAAGTGTATTCGCTTGGGTCACCGGCTTGGGAGAGGAACTCGATTATATCTTTCTCCGTGATGTCCGAGACAATCAGCTGGCTAAACTCAGCAAAAAAGTCATCAATGTTTGTCAGCGCATCGAGAGATATTAGTTTATTACGCACGTCGGTTAGAACCGCTTGTTGCCGGACTCCCCGGGCAAAGTCTCCTCCATGCTGGTCACTATGTCTTGAGCGGATAAACTTTAGAGCAGTTGCGCCGTCCATGAGCTGCGTGCCTGTATCAAAGTGCAAATGCTCATATCTACAGGTAAACTGCTTTTCCAGTTCAAACCCGGAATATAACCTGTGAACTTCCGCCATTTTCTCCGGAGTCATGCCGCAAAGCTCATTTTCAAGGCCTTTGATGGGGTAAAAGAAATCGTCAAAAGCGACTGGAACATCAACGCTAATTCCACCCAGCGCGTTAATGGCGCTCTCAAAACGGGAAAAGTCCACGGCAGCATAATAGTCAACCGGCAGCCCGGTGACTTTCTCGACCGCTTGTTTGGTGGCCTCAACGCTCACGGTGTAGGCCGCGTTTATTTTAAAATTATCCACCCAAATGTCGCGGGGGATTGCAATCAAATTAACATTTTTTGAAGTTGTGTTAATGTTGGCAAGAATCATGGCATCGGAGAGCCCGCCTCCCGAATGCCCCGCCCCGCCGTAGCCCAAAAGCAAAACATTAAACTCGGTTTTTTCCGGATTTTCTTGGGAGTGCCCTTCGAGTTTTTCCAGAATTGCAGAGGTCTTTGGCGTCTCTTTTTTGCGGGAGATACTTGTGTAGAGAAGTGTGGTGGTGACAAGAGCCGAAACAAGTGAAACAAAAAAGGCCATGAAGAGCACCGCTCGGGTAGTTAGTTTTGGCAGCTTCATTTGTTTAAGGATTTCTCTTTATGTTTTTGAAGGCTACGGGAGAGCTCTTTAGCTAAGGCCACGAGGGCGTACTCAAGCTCGCGGTGCACTTCTTCGGCGTGCAGGTTTTGGCCGGGAATGTCCAAATCACAGCGGACACGAAATCCCCATCTGGTTCTTTTTTTAATGAGTATTCTTGCAGTTACGGTATCTTCGGGGTAGCGCTTGAAATATTTGACGAGCTTCGGAGAAAACTTTTTATCAATTATTTCGCGCGTTTCCGGGGTGAGGTCGAAGCCTTCAGTCGCGATATGCAATTTCATGAGGATCTAGCTACAATACTAGTACATGAAGCGCACTTTGGCAATTAATATGAAAGATGAACTTTTGGACTTAGTTGATGAAAATGGGAATGTGGTTGGTCGTGCAACTCGATTGATATCGAAGAAGCTCAGAGGCAAGCTAACCAAAAAGAAGTAGAATCAACTGAGTTTATATTCTCTCAAGTAAATAAAATTAAGCCTCTACTCACCACTCAATAGGCTCACGCTCGTGCATAATTAAATAAGCATTGGTTTTTGTAAAATGCCTGCATCCAAAAAAACCTTTGTCGGCTGAAAAAGGGGAAGGGTGGGGAGCCTCCAGAACCAAATGTTTATGGCGGTTCACTAACTCGCCCTTTTTCTGAGCATAACTGCCCCAGAGTAAAAACACCAAGTTTTCCTTGTTTTCAGCCAAGTATTTTATGGCCGTATCGGTAAACTCTTCCCAACCCTTGCCTTGATGTGAGCCTGCAGAGCCACCTCTTACAGTCAGTGTCGCATTAAGAAGAAGAACTCCCTGTTTCGCCCATCTTTCCAAGTTTCCATGCTTGGGCATGATTTTTCCGGTATCGCTTTCAATTTCTTTATAAATATTTTGCAGGGAGGGGGGAGTGGATACATCTTCTGAAACCGAAAACGCGAGACCATTTGCCTGCCGTGGCCCGTGATATGGGTCCTGGCCCAAAATCACAACCTTTACATGGTCTACCGGGCAATTGTCAAAAGCCGCAAAAACACGATTGGGTGGAGGGTAAACCGTATCGCTTTTATACTCTTCCTTCACAAAGTCTGCGAGCTTTTTAAAATATGGCTTAATAAACTCGTCTTTTAAAGCCTCTTTCCACGAGCTTTCAATTTTTACATTCATTTGATGCAAGTTTACTACAAAATGCGCTATATTTAATAAGGAGGTGATGATTATGAAGAAAAAGGACTGGAGACAAGCTTCGCAGCTTTTAATGGCCGGTGCAGGTGTTTCGGTGGTGTTGGCCGCTATTGGCTACACCGGAGTAGACATCTGGCTGGCCTCAACACAATGGTTAATTGTTGCCGCAGTTTTGGCATTGTTTGGCATTTACGCACGAATGAATTCGTGATAATCTGTGTTCATAATGAACAGGCGCAACGTAGTTATTGGGAGTCTTGTTGTTGTGGCTCTTGCAGCTGTTTATATTCAGTCGCAAACTCCTGACAAGACTCCTGAGCTTCAGGAAAACGTTCCAGTAGGGGACGAGGAGACAGAGAATAAACTTGAAGAAGTACTCGGCAGAACCATTCCTGATGACGTGGAGAAAGTGAGCCTGGCTGATTTAACAGATTCCGGTATGAGCGCGATTGCGACTCGTGCGGAAGAGGGCGGGATAGTTGAGTTCACAATCCTTGCGGACTTGCAAGATTCAGACGACGCATATCAAGTTTGGGCAGGAAGCAGCACAAGCACCTTAAAGCAACTGGGAGTCCTGAGCCCTGCTAAGGGGGGCTATTTATTTGAATACAGAAAGTCCGGGAGTCTTGAGGACCATAAGAACGTTGAAGTAAAGTTGGGCGAGCAGAAAGTTCTTGAAGGCTCCTTTTAGACCCCATATTTGCTACAATGGCTTAATGAGAAAACATCTGTCGGCTTTTGCAGCCGCGCTATTGACCTTCACCAGCGGCGGTGAGGTTTACTGGAACGTGTTAGGGATGACGGATAGCTCCCTGGAAGTTAAAAAAATTGCAGATAACCTTGCGGCTGGCCCCTCAACGTCTGTTTTGTTGACCAATGATAACGGCCAGGTTTTCTTAAGCTACGACGGCAGCAAAAACGTAAACGTTTCCGGCTACAAAGAAGACATAATTGAGGTGGAAGAGAAAAGTGCGGGAACAATTTCCATTAAGGTGGCCGATAGTGGTTTTTCGATTAAGCAAAGAGACGTCACGGTTAACACCAGCTTTCCCATTAAGGTTAACTCCCGGGAAAACAAGCTGTCGGTTGAAACCGCAACCGGCGAGAAATTTTTAGCCGTTTTGCCCTATGAGGCGGTAACACAGATTATCCGCACCAATATCGTAAGTTCCGTGGTAAGCGGGTCACTTATCGAGAAAGAGGAGGGCGAGGTGGTTTACGCCGTTGATGGCGAGAAGCAAATTACCCTTTTTAATATTTTCTCCTTTGCTATTCCCATAAAAGTTGAGATTTCGGCAACAACCGGGACAGTCATGAATGTAGACCAGCCTTTGTGGTATTCTGTGGTAGACTTTTTGCTGGTTTAATATGCTTTTTGTAAACTTTAAAACATATAAAGAAAGCTCTGGCGAGCGTGTTTTTGACCTTGTCTCCCAAGTAGAAGCCGCGAGCCGTGAGGCAGGAATTAAGGTTGTTGCCGTTGTTCAGGCTACGGATATTCGAGAAACCACCATGACTTCCGGGCTTGAGATTTGGGCTCAACATGTGGACGCTGTCGAGTTTGGTGCACACACCGGGGCGATCTTGCCGGAGGCAGTTCTTGCAGACGGCGCTTCCGGAACTTTCCTCAATCACTCCGAGAACAAGTTTGAGAAGTTTGAAGAGCTTAAGTCCGCGGTTGGCCATTGTAAGAAATTGGGCTTAAAAACATTGGTTTTTGCGGCTGACTTAAAAGAGCTTGAGAAGGTTTTAGGGCTCAATCCTGATTTTGCAGCTTATGAACCGCCGGAGCTTGTTGGCAGCAAGACTACTTCAGTTGCAGAGGCAAAACCGGAAGTTGTAGCCAAGGCAGTTGAGTTGGCCCATGAAGCACGAATTCCATTGATAGTTGGTGCCGGAATTAAATCGCAAAAAGATGTTCGGGTGAGTGTGAGTTTGGGCGCAGACGGTGTGGCAGTGGCCAGCGACATTGTCAAAGCGCATGACCCCAAAAAAGAAACTTTGGAATTATTGGAGGGGTTTAAATGAAAATTTTCTTGGGTGCGGACCATCGAGGTTTTAATCTAAAAGAAAAAGTCAAGGAATGGTTGGGTGAGTATGAAGTGGAGGATATGGGTGCACATACACATAATCCCAAAGACGATTACACTATTTATGCCGAAAAGGTGGCGTCAATGGTTGCCGGTAAAAAAGGCATGGGGATTCTGATGTGTGGTTCCGGGGTTGGAGTTGATGTAGTTGCAAACAAATTTGATGGAGTAAGAGCTTCTATTGGCAAGTCTGCTGCTCAAGTCAAAGCAGGAAGATCGGATGATGATATGAATATTTTGGTTATCGCTGCAGATTACACAAAAGAAGATGAGGCGAAAGAAATGATCAAAGCATTTTTAACTACAAAGTTTTCAGGCAAAGCACGATATAAAAAAAGATTGCAGGACATTAAAAGAATTGAAGCAAATAATTAAGAATTGTTGTCTTCTTCCAATCCACAATTGTAAATTGGAACAACCTTTTTCCAGATGAGTATTCCAGTTTCTTTGGTTTCTCCTGTATTAACGGCCCCAGGACATAAGGTAGACTTTCTTGCAAATGTCGCCAGTTCTTGTGTAGCCGCTTCGTATACTGGGTTAGAGAGAAGGAAATCTGTGCCCCCTATGCATGCAGTTGTAGACATGTTTAGCATTAGAGTTTTCAGGATGGGGCAATTTTCGCAACGCTCACTCATGGCAAGTATTATATGTGCTAGAATTTTATTGTGCAACTCCCGGCTATAGACTCTATCGAATTAAGCAATAAACGCGTTTTGGTGCGCGGGGATTTGGATGTTCCTTTTGAGGATGGGAGAATTCTTGATGACACAAGAATTAGAAACTGCTTGCCCACTTTTAAATATGTTTTGGAAAAAGGCGCTGAAAGACTCTTAATTTTGGGCCACATTGGCAAATATGAAGGCCCGGAAAAGACCGTCTCAACCGCATTTTTAAAAGATAGCCTTTCTGAGCTTCTGGGTGATGAAGTTAATTTTGTCGCCGGAATGCCTCCTTCTGGGGAAATAAATGACAGGGTAGTTCTTCTGGACAATGTACGCATGAGTGAGGGGGAGGAGAAAAACGATGCAGAGTTTGCCCGGGCGCTCGCGCAACTTGCCGATGTTTATGTCAATGAAGCTTTCGCAACCTCGCACCGCGAGCATGCTTCGATTGTGGGCATTCCCAAGCTGCTCCTAAAAGCCGCAGGCTTAAGGTTTGCCGGGGAAGTGGCCAAGCTCTCGACAATTTTGGAAAACCCCAAAAGGCCGGTTGTGGCTATGGTAAGCGGCATTAAAAAAGACAAGCTTAGCTATATTCAGAATTTTTTGAAGTTTGCTGACACGATACTTGTGGGCGGAAGACTTCCGGATTATATCGGGGATTCTGATCCTCTAAGGTCAAACAGTAAAGTTATATTAGCCCGCTTGAATCCTGATAAAGAAGATATAACTATTCACTCTATTGAAACTTTTCAAAAAGAGTTGGCGCAAGCGGGGACGATTATTGTTGCGGGAGTGCTGGGTAAATATGAAGAAGAAGGCCACAGGCAAGGAACTAAACAGCTTTTTGAAGCGGTGGCCGCGTCTACTGCGTTTAAGTTAATGGGCGGGGGAGATAGCGAGGCAGCCGCGTCTCTGTTTGGTATAACCGATAAGTTTGATTGGATTAGTACAGGCGGTGGCGCAATGCTTGAATTTCTGGCCAAAGGGACTTTACCTGGGTTAAGGGCACTGCAAGAATAGTTATGCTTCACTTCTACGAGGCTAATATAAAAGGCCCAGTTGCTCAGCCCTCAAATACCGCAACTGCCTTGCCATATTTTATAGTGGGCCTGGCGATTCTAAACCATGATGCAAATATCGCCTTGGCAGTGTTTTTTGTAGGTGTTACTACAATTTATTTTCATGCTCGTTGTACCATTCTTGGCCAATATGTAGATATCCTCTCAATAATTATTTTAGCTGCGGTTTTTTTTCTTAAAGCCTATCCATTCAACCAACTTAATCAGATTAATTTTATTATAGGAATTTTACTAATCGTTATAGCTGAAGTGTTTTGGATTATTGATATAAAACATGTAAAGTTTATACCCAAAAACCACATCCTCACGGGCCATGGAGTTTGGCACATTCTAACGGCGATTTCTGTTTGGTTTTTCTATATGTCTTTAGCGAAGTCAACATAAGGACTTTAGGAAGTTTTTAGTTGATTAGCTCTGCGTTTCGCTAGCTTGTACATAAGTATTGCATATAAACCCGCCCCGATTGAGTCTGAAAACCCCATCAGTGTTCCTTCAATGCCTGCAAGAAAGTTTTCTCGCGGCTCAAAGCCTTGAGTTCTGACAAAAAAACTTATGCTTACAGAAATCAATATAAAAATAGCGTTACCTTGCATGTAATAACTTTTAGTGAAAGACTGAAACCCTTGTTTAAAGCCTGAAGACTTTGCCCTTCTTTTGAAGTCTGCAACCATACCACCCAAATTATCTGAATGTGCAAATGCACCGGCGATGATTACTCCAATTGGCCCATACAAGTTCCAGTTCAATAATGGACTTATCGTATGAAAAACAATCAAAAGAATTGGTCCTGCCAAAGTACCTATCAGTTCCCCTCTGACATAGTTCCACGCAACTTTTGTTGATTTTCCCTGGCGCTTTCTCTTTATTGTTTGTGCGAGCTCGCCCAGAGTATCTGAGTTGCCGGCGATATAGCGGACAAGCCCTTCAATGGGGTAGAACCCAACTGCTCCCAATGTATCGGCCATATACCCAAGTGGTATGGATGCTGCGGCACCTATAGCTGAGCCGCCAACCAGGCCTCTTAATTCTTCTTCCTCTTTTTCTTGGCGCGACATCTGCTTTGCATATTTTACAGGAATTATTATTAATGTATGCTTGAGGTATGGTAAAAGTTGGAATCAATGGTTTTGGAAGAATTGGCAGGCTGGCCTTCAGGATTGCAGTTACCAAACACTCGGAGGAGCTTGAGATTGCGGCGGTAAATACTTCCGGCTCGATGAGTGCCTTGGACTGGGCACATTTAGTTAATTACGACACGATGTATCGGAGATTTGAAAAAGATGTTCATGCCGAAGGCATTAAGAAACCTGATGATCCCACTAATAACGACCCCTTAATAGGCCACTTTTTTGTGGATAACATGCGCATTCCAGTTCTGGCCCAGAGAGACCCGGAGAAAATCCCTTGGGGTGAGTATGGCGTGGATGTTGTTATTGAGTCTACAGGTAAGTTTACCAGCGAGGAAGACGCTAAAAAACATGCCAAAGCCGGGGCAAAGCGAGTTGTAATTTCAGCTCCCGGCAAGGGTGAGAATGTGGGAACTTACGTTTTAGGTGTAAATGAGTATAAGGGAGAAGGGACCGTGATATCTAACGCCAGCTGCACCACCAATTGTGTGGCACCGGTGGCCTCGGTGATTCAAAGTAATTTTGGCATAGAAAAAGCCATGATGACGACAATTCACAGCTACACCGATGATCAGAACCTGCAGGACAATTCCCACAGCGACTTAAGGCGCGCCCGTGCCGCTGCACAAAACATTGTCCCAACTACAACCGGGGCAGCGATTGCCACCACAGAAACAATTCCGGAACTTGTGGGACTTTTTGATGGCATGGCCTTGCGAGTCCCAGTACTCACGGGGTCAATTACGGACTTTACTTTTCTCTTGAAGAAAGAAGTTAGCATTGAGGAGGTAAATAATGCGTTCAAGAAAGCCACCGAGAATGCGTTGTATAAGGGAATATTGGCGGTAACCGACGAGCCCATAGTGAGCTCTGATATTATAGGCAGAACCGAGTCGGCCATTGTGGATTTGTCTCTTACCCAGCTGGTTGCCGGCAACATGCTCAAAGTCTTTGCCTGGTATGACAACGAGTGGGGCTATGCAAACCGTCTGGTTGAGCAGGTGATTCGTGTTGGCCGCACTTTGGAAACTCAAACTGCTCCAACAGACCCGATTACGCTGTCACACCAAAGTAATTAAGAGATTAAGTAATTAAGTTATTAAGAAATTGAATACAAAAACTTCTTTTCGAGATTTGTTAATTTGGCAAAAAGCTTCTGAATTAGTCAAAAAGATATACTTTCTAACAAGAGAATTTCCTCGTGAAGAAAGATTTGGATTAACAGACCAGATGCACAGGTCTGCAAATTCAGTTGCCGCGAATATTGCCGAGGCTCATGGAAGATATCACTTTGCTGATAAGATTAGAGTCCTATATCAGGCTAGAGGGGAGTGCTTTGAGACACAAAGCCATTTGTCTATTGCACTTAATTTGGGATATATTACTAAAGAAGTGTTTGTAAGAATTGATAAAGAATATGAAGGGTTGGGAGTTGGAATTAATGCTTACATTAACAAGATAAAATTGTCTAAATCTTAATCTCGTGCTTAATCTCTTAATTACTTAATAACTTAATAAACTTGATCCCATGTTTGAAATAATCCCCGCCATCCTTACGGACAATCCTCAAGAAGCGCGTGAGCTAATTGCCAAAGCTGACGGAGTGGCCCGCCTAGACGCGAGGCTGGTTAAGCGCGTTCATATTGATATCATTGATGGTGTTTTTGCGGACAACAAAACCGTTGACCCATCTGCTTTAAACGAGGTTGACCATTCGCTTCTTTTGGATTTTCACCTCATGGTCAATGAGCCCGTGCGCTGGGTGGAAAAGTGCGTCCGTGCCGGAGGTGATCGTATTATTGGCCATGTTGAGATGATGGAGAGCGTGAGCGAGTTTATATCTGAAGTGACAGAAGCAGGGCTTTCTCCGGGGCTGGCGTTTGATTTGGACACATCAATTGAAAGTGTAGAAAAAAGGCTTCTTTTAGACGTGGATGTGGTGCTTGTGATGAGTGTCCCCGCAGGCTTTGCCGGGCAGAAGTTTGACCCCAAGGTTTTGGATAAAATTTCAGAGCTAGAAAAAATCAGAAAGACAGATCCAACGCCTTTTAAAATTTGTGACGATGGAGGTGTGACGATTGAGTATGTGGACGATGTCCGCTCAAAAGGCACGGATGAGGTTGTCATCGGCCAGAGAATTTTTGAAGGGGATTTGGCCAAAAACATTAACGCGTACAAAAAAGCAGCCTAGTGTGTTACCCTGAATTATGGAGAAACTCTCCTTTGAGGAGCTTGACAAGAAGGCCAACGACATCAGAAAAGATATAATTAAGATGCTTCTTTTGGCCGGTTCGGGCCACTCTGCGGGACCTCTTGGGATGGCCGACGTTTTTACCGCGCTTTATTTTAATATCCTAAATCACAACCCCGGGGAGCCCATGTGGGAGGACCGTGACCGGCTGTTTCTGTCCTGTGGCCACATCGCGCCTGTTCGCTACGTTACCATGGCTCATGCCGGTTATTTCCCGAAAACTTGGCTTAAAAAACTAAGGAAGCTTGGTTCTCCGTTACAGGGCCACCCCGAGAGAAAAAGGCTTCCTGCCCTCGAGACCACTTCAGGGCCCTTGGGCTCGGGTCTTGCGCAGGCCGCAGGCTATGCCTTGGCTGCCAGGATGGACAATAAGCGCTTTCGCGTTTTTTGCATAAACAGCGACGGCGAGCACGATGCCGGAAACCACTGGGAGGCGGCAATGTTTGCCGGTAAAAACAGGCTTTCCAATCTGACTACATTTGTGGATAGGAACAACATTCAAATTGATGGCCACACCGAAGACATCATGCCACTGGAACCCTTGGCTGCCAAATATGAGGCATTCAATTGGCATGTTCTTCACATTGATGGCCACAACATGGAAGAAATTGTCGACTCGGTAAACCATGCCCGCGCGGTGTATGAGAAGCCAACAGTAATCATTTGTCACACAATTCCGGGCAAAGGCGTGAGTTTCATGGAAAATATGTACGAGTGGCACGGCAAGCCACCAAATGAAGAAGAGGCCAAGAAAGCTTTACATGAATTAAGAACATTGGGAGGCAAGATCAAAGGAGAACATGAATAAGAAAGAGAATAATATTAGTATGTTTATTCGGACGCTGGTATCAGTTGTTCTAGCTATTTTTTCTTCAATAGTGTTGCTATTCGTGAGTTTTAATGTTTATGAGAGGGTTACTTGTTCTTGGAAATACTGCGAGGGTTATTTATGCGAACTAGGCCCTCCATGCCCCGTGTTTAATTATGTAGTAGAAATAACTCTTTTAGTAGTATTTTTTATCGTTTCCTTCATATTTTTTAGTAAACTAATGGTGCAAGCAATTAGCTATGTAAAGAAAATTAGAAGGGGAGCATGAACAAAAATGTTTTATAAAATTTTAATTATAATTTTGGCAATTTTATTAGTGGTGTACGGTTTATATCTATTTATTAAATGGAGAAAAGGATATGGATATAAAGGACCGGGTATAGATTGGAGTGGTTTGCCATTTGAATTTACAGGATTTATAAATCCAAAGAAGTCATCTTGGAAAACAAAAATAAATTTGCTCTGGGCAAGTATTGGTTTGTGGTTAGCCGCAATTTTATTAATTTTTTTGGTTATATGAGAATAAAAAAGAAATGTTAAATCCAAAAGCAAAATTATCACTGATTAAGCAATCAAAATTTTAATAAATATGAGTAGAGAAATAGAACTAAAAGATGGGCAAGGGATTGGTTATATGAGAAAGGATTTATCGGGTGATATGAAGGTTGTTCCGGCACAGCTTGGAATTAGTGATGGGGGTCCAAGGATAGCAGTAGACTTTGGTGGTTACGGAACAGTGTTGAATCGCAATGAACCAATCCAACTTGCGTTACCTGTTTTAGAAGAACATGTAATAGAAGCTGTGAATATCGAGCGAAGAAGATTCTACAAGAAAGTTTATCCAGAGTCAGAACCTCAAGAGAAAGCTGAGGCGTTGTTAAATAGTGTTGTGCGGAATGCGCCAAATTTACCAGTAAGTGTTATCGGTATTGGCATTTCTGGAATCTTAAATCGTTTTAGAAAGAAAACATGATTAATCCAAAAGCAAAACTATCAGACAAAGTATTTAAAAAAGATATTGATCAAAAGCCCACGCGGGATGGCTATGGGCATGGGCTGGTGGAGGCAGGTGAGAAGGATGAGCGAGTAGTAGCTTTGTGTGCAGACTTAACCGAGTCAACAAGAACAGAGTGGTTTAAGGAAAAGTTT
>Ga0155658_106_pt2 | contig 14652 bp, 5 predicted proteins | sample RifCSPlowO2_01_FD_107315 | JGI IMG/M metagenome (GOLD analysis project Ga0155658, IMG submission 107315) | Candidatus Woesebacteria bacterium RIFCSPLOWO2_01_FULL_44_24b
GTATTCCAGTAGTTTCTGTAAACGGAGAAGTTGCAGATGTTGCCCAGCCGCAGTTGGTGAGTGTTGGATCGCACACAAGATCCTCCCCCCAGAAAAGCGAGCTTCCTGCTTGAGCTCCGAAAGTAGCAGTTCCCAGAACGTTATTTGCAGAAACATCAGAGTTTATTCCCAAAAACGCCGCACCGGTACCACTGTTTATTACTCCTACTGTGTCATTGGAAGCGTTGTTTGCATCTATACTAAAAGACCCCGAGCCAAGGATGGTGTTTTGGCCTAGATTGAGTGCGTTTGTTATATTTGCGTCACTTGCGTCAATTGCGTCAGTAATATCAGTATCAGTTGCTGAAGTGGAATCAATTAGTATTGCGTCAGTTACGGCTCCGATTGTGGGTTCTGCGTTAACTAGTCTAATTAATGCTTCATAAGAGCCTGCTGCCGCGTTAGCAGTTGACGCGCCGGTTATTTGAAGACCAACAAGATCAGCATCTGCATCGTTTGCAGTTAAGGTGATGTTTGAAGCATAGTGGTCAACCGCAGTTGCCGTATTATCAACTGTATAGTCGATATTAAAACCGATATTGGCAGCAGTGATTGTGTTGACATTCAAGTCCAAAACCCCGCCGGTGCTACTGTTGACATCTGTTGAGCCGTCAACTACAACTCCGCCGGCGTTATAGACTTGGAAGGTCAGGGGATTGCTGTCAAAGCTGTCGCCTTGCCTGATGGTCAAAGGTCCCCTGGCTTCAATCATTGAAGAAGTTTCGTTGGTAAATATCAAGTCATACGCCATAGATACATCGCCGGCTGCTGTAAACTCATGGGGGATAGCTGAGGTAATGATGCTTTCGTTTACTCTAAAGAGAGTACTGCTGTCGTCTGTAATATTTAACAGGTTCCCCACATTTGAACTGCTGCCAAGATTAATTCTAAGGATGTCTCCGGTTGCTGTTGCCGCGCCGGTAAATTCCATTAAGTTGAGGTTGCCCGTAAATGCTGAAGCTCCTGTCAGGGTGGAACTAAATAGATTTCCTGTAGTTACTCCTGTTGAGCTTGAAGATACATTTAAAATATCTCCCGTCGTTATTGCGCTGGCAGACAAGTCAACCAGGTTGACCGTGGCCGCCGCAGCATCAGTTAATACAAAAGCCTGAGCTCCGGTCGCTGCCGAATTGATATCTATATTTATTACATCTCCGGTTGAGGCCTGTGCGCCTACGTTAATATCAATTAACTCGTTAGTGAAAATTCCGGAAGTAGTGATGTCTATGGCGTTGCCGGTTGTGGCAGCTGTGGCAATGTCTATGGCGTTGCCGGCTACATTGGTACCCATATTAAGGTCCATGGCATTCCCTGTAGCAACTCCTGTTGTGTAGGTTACATCAATGGCATTCGCTGTAGCATTTCCGGTTAAGTTGATGTCTATCATATTTGCCCCAGTAGCAACAGATGAAGCTACTGATATCGCACTCGCGGCGGCATTGGTAGAACTTTGAGTAATATCAAGAGCAGCTACAGCTGCATCAGTATCGCTTTGGTTTATTTGAAATACAAAAGCTGACAAATCATTGCCCGTTGCGTCCGGGTTTGTGAATACGATTCCGTCATCATTAGCTGTTAATGTTATGGTTGCATTGCCACCGTCTGCGTCATTGTCATATGCTGTTTGAAGAGTGGTTGCCGCACCTGCACCATCGTCAGCACCACAGGCGATAATTCCGTTTACATCTGTAGTGAGTAGACCTCCGTTTCCTGCACCTGAACAATCCAGTGCTGCACCGTTTACATAGAGTCTGACATCGTCGGTTGGATTTAGGAAGATATCATCTTCGGCTCTTACTTCAACATCATTGCCATCCGGTACCGAAGTGGGAAGCGTGTCGCCTCCCATGAGAAGTAAATTGGCCAGATTTGCGTTAGCATGAAGTGTCAAATCGTCGGTAGTTGATAGTATAGAGTAAGTGGTCCCGGTAACTGTATTTGGGCCTAGATTGAGAGCATTGGTTATGCCTGTTGCATCACTAATATCAATTGCATCCGTTAAAGTCCCGGCGCTGTTACTTATCACAATTCCATCTGTAGTTGTACCTGCATTTGAAAATGTCAGATCAATTCCGGCTGAGGTACCTGCCTGGTTAACGTCGAGCGCAATTCCGGTAGCAGCCAGTTGGTCAAGCTGAAGCAAAAATGCGCTTTCCGTTCCTGAGGCGGCAGGATTTCTGAAAATTAACGAATCATCGTTCGCGCTTAAGGCGATAATAGTGTCGGTGCCGTTTGCATCGTTGTCGTAACCTTGCTGGAGCGTTGTTGAGGCTCCTGAAAAGTCCTGCCAGCTTGTGCCGTTATAAAATCTGACCAATTGGTTTGCAGTGTCATAAGCAATAAAACCTTCATTGACCGGAAGATTTGTCAAAGTCGTTAGCGAGGGAAGCCTGAAACCTTCGTTGGTTGCGTTTGATTGATCAATGACTGAAAGGTTTAGATAGTCTCCATCAGCAAAAGTTAAGGTCGCGTTTAGGTCGGTCGCTGTGACTGTGTTATTTAGAATTTCAAGTGTACTTATGGATTCGTCGGGAAGTTGAATTTCTGCGTCTCCTGTCCCGTCTGTTATTAATTGCCAGGAATCGGTTGTTGCGTCGCCAATGGTCCCGGCCACGTTTCCGGTAATTATCGGGTTATTGCCAATATTAATTGCATTTACAATGTCCGTGTCGCTTAGATCAATCCCTGTGGTGTAGCCGCCGGCTGCAGAACTAAAGAGTATACCTGCAATTACCGGTACCGAGTCGTCCGAATTACTTAAGAGGATTTGTGCATCTGTAGTCAGGGCCGTGTCGCTCCCTACGCCCTGGTCTTCGTTGTCGATATAAATGCCGTAAACCGTGTCATCAGAGGTCGTCTCGTCATTGTCCACATTAATCAGGGCCCCGATAACTGTGTCAGCACCGCCATCATCTGTAATATTAAGATCTAAATTGATGCCCTCGAACCCGCTTGTTATTGTGGTGGCATTTATGTCCAAAAGTCCGAGAGTTGCGGTTGACGCGGTTGAGCTACCATCGATTACTATTCTCCCGTCGGCAGCTACGGCGTTGGCGGGGGCAAAGGTTGTGATACTGGTGTCGGCGAATGTTACATAAGTTGTACCTGCGTCTTGAATAACAAAATCTCCGGAGGAAGTAAGGTTGAGCTCAAGATTGGAAGTTAGTCCGTTTGTGATGGTTGTGGTTGCGTCGAGGCTCAAGGAGTCACTTAAATCGTCAAAGTTAATACAATCGGCACAGTTTAAGGTGGTGGCGCTTGAGGCTGTAATTGTGGTTGTGCCAGAAAGAATCAGTGTGTCGCCAGTTATAGTATTTGTGGCTCCCAGGGTCACGCGGGTGATGCCTCCTGAGTCAAGGAGGTCGTTACCGTTGACTTGTAAGTCATCGTCTATAACCAAGGTGGTCTGCGAAATATCCGAAAGCGTACCCTCAATTGCTACGTTTCCGGCATTCGTTACGGTCAAGAGGTTCGCGGCTGCCGAGGTTTCAATCTCAAAGATATTTGCAGTTTGAGTGCCGTTGCCCTGGAGTATAAGCTGGATTTGGTCAGCGTCGCCGTCAATTGAAAACTTTGCTGAAGACAGGGGAGTGCTACCTCCTAAAACTAGCTCGTCTGTGGTGTTGGTTAGGTAAACGGTTGTGCCTGAGTCGGTCCAGACGGCGCTGGCTCCACCAGTGGCAGCATTCCAGGCGTCGTTAATCGCATCAACTATTCCGGTGTTTGAGTTGGGGAGAGAAGTGTCCACATCTGTTAACTGTATCGCACTAGTCAGTTGTGCATCATCAAAGATGAAGTCGTCAACTGAGGTGAGCGTGATGTCGTTGCCGGCGCCGCTCGAGGTGACACTGACTGTGGTACCGGAAACAGTAATTGCGTCTCCGCCGTCGCCAAGATCAACCTGACCGTTGGCGTCAAGAGTTCCATTGGCTGTCAATGTCCCGTTGGCAGTCAGAGTTTGGGTAACAGTTAAGGCACCTGTATTTGTGGTGGTAACACCTGTGTTACCTATTGTGATTGCATTTGCATTTGTAACTCCAAGCTCAAGCGTGCCGGCGGCGTTTGTGTCGAGGCCCTCGCTTGCGGCCACCGTGATGTTGCCCACGGAAGAGACATCAAAGTTAGTAAGATTAATAGTACCTGTTGTACCCTCAATTTCATTGGCGCCGATATTTAAGGCATTGTCGATTTCGGCGTCGCTCACGTTAATTGCATTTGTGATTACACCGGTGCTTGTGTTGGTGATACTTATTCCGTTGGTGGTGGTCCCGGTTCCGGTCGTAGTTAATACTAAAAGGTCGCCGGTAGAGCTTGAGGTGAGGGCGAGGGGAGTTCCGGTTGAGGTTGCGGCCATCGTTAACCCTGTACCTGTACCGGAGTAATTTTGGCTCCAGGCGTTTGTGCCTTGGTTCAAAGTCAGGGCAGCGTCCAAGTCAAGCGTGTCTTGGAGCTCAGTAAAGTCCAGACTATCAGCTTGGACCGAAACCGTAATTGTGTCTGTAGCTGAGGCAACAGTATCAATGCCGGTGCCTGCGGTTATCGTGAGCGTGTCTCCGGTTGTGATAGTTTGTGGGGTGCCACTCTCACCGGCGACAGTAAAACTACTTACAAAGGTACAGTTATTTGAGTCTAAACAGATTGTTCCCGAAGCATTGGGGAGAGTGTAGGTACGGTTGTCGGAAAGCCCTGCGCCTTGGATTGAGCCTGTGAAGGTACTGTTTTCGTACTGCAGGATGTTATCATAGTTGTCTCCAATGGAAAGGGCGGTGAAATTATTGTTTGACTGGTCAGTAATATCGCCAATTCTTAGTGCATTGTTGGTGTTTGTACCGCTGGTTGCTGTGCCGGTAAGGCCAATATTTACACCGTTTACAGTATTGGTTCCTGATGCTGAGCTATTAGTTACATTGAAGGTTGATGCACTTCCAGTGGTATTTGAGTAGGTTTGAGTTATTGTTCCCGTTCCAGAGGAGAGCGTCAGGTTTTGGTTGGCCGGTAGAGTTACGCCGCCACTTGCCGTGATTAGACCGGTTACTCCGAGCGTACCCAGTATGGTTGTGTTTCCGGTGGCGGGTGCAACAGTAAAATTGGCGCCTCCGACCGTGAAGTTTGCTGTCGTTACGTCAAGTCCGGCTGTTGCATCAACATTACCAGCCAGGGTTACCTGCCCCGTGCCCGAGGTTAATGTTGTTGCACCGCTTTGAACGTAATTGCCTGAAAGATTAAAAGCGTCCGAGGCTCCCAATGTTACTGAGTTGGCGGTCCCTGAGTTTAGCGTAATCCCAACATCGTTACTTGCTATTGTGCCGCCCAAGAGGCGAATGTCGGCCGTGTCGCCCTGGACTGCAAGGCCATAAGCCGTGTCGTTGGCGTTGGCTGTGGTTACATCAATGTAGCCGCCATAAACTGTGTTGGCCAACGAACCCGCGTCATTAATAGTTATGTAGTTGCCGCGAAGCGTATTTGCATTAGTTGTGGGGTTATTGGTCAGGGTCATACTACTGCCGTCTACAGTTTGCCCCGCCGTAGTGGTATCAAACGATGTAGTTTGAGCTATTCTTGAGCCGGTTGCGGTAATAGAATAATTGGCAAGGCTCAGGTTTTGGTTGACTAAGACATCCCCGCCTACAAAGTTAAACTGGTCTGAGGTGGTGTAAGTTAAGTTTCCGGTATCTCCGTCGGAGCCATAAAGAGAAAGTGTTGCGTTACCTGCAACGGAGGCATCGCCGATTCTAACCGTGTTTGCAGATACATCGATATAAAACGGAGCAACTGTATCTGCGTCATCGCTTCCAACTACTAAGTCGTCTGAAGTTTGAGTAAGATAGGTAATTGCGCCATTGTCGGTCCACTTGGAACTGCCTGATCCGGCGCCGCCGTCGGTACCGCAGGAGAACTCTTCGCTGGTTGCATCCCAGACTAATTTTTGAGTTGCGCCATCGCAATCCGTTAAGCCACCGCCGTTGATCCCGGCCCCGGCCCCGGTTGAGAGAGTAAGCGTCTGGTCGATTAAGACGTCTCCTGCCGAGAATTCGAACCGGTCACTGGTGTTATATAAGAGTGTTCCGGTGTCGCTTGCTCCGTCGGACTTAAAAATTACGCTTGTGCTGCCGGCGGTTGCACCATCACCAATGTATATTGTGTTTGCCGACACATCAACAGCAAAGGGAGCGGCGGTTATAGTTGTGCCACCTACCGCCAGGTCAAAGCCGGCAGGGGTGTCGCTGGAAGTTGGGTAAAGAACGTCTGGAGTAGGGGTGGTATTAAATGACCATTTCGAAGCTCCGCCACCGATTGCATTATCAAATGCATCGAGAGCTTCCTGAACATTAGTTGCGGCCGGTGCATTTGCCAGCGTGCCGTTGAAAACGCCAACCAGAACTGCTCCGGTGTCTGTAGCTCCGGTTGTCTCATTTAATGAAGTTGTGCCTATTGTTAGAGTCTGGCCAGAGGCAATTGTTATGGTGCCTGCGGTCGAGACTGAAAAGTTAGTTCCCGAGATTGAATTGGCGCCTATTGCCAATGCTGTACCAATTTGGTCATCGCTTACATCAAGCGCGGTCGTTATTGCTCCTGAGCTGGTGTTTTCTATTATGATACCGCTTGTAGTAGTACCAGAACCGGTTGCATCTAAATTTAAGAGGGTTCCAGTAGAGGATGAAACAAGCTGAACTCCATCTCCTGTTCCTGCGTTTTCTATCGAGAGAACGTCGCCGGTAGAGCTTGCATAGTTTTGATCAATAAATAAAACGTTGCCGGTGTGGGTTAGAGTACCAGCGGTCTGAGTGCCTGAATCAATAATTCTGGCAGCCGGTCCTGAAATTGTTGCAGTTGTGCCTACAGTTTCCGTCGTGATGGCCCTGGAAATGTCGAGGACGTTGCCGGTTGAGTCACCGACTGCGCCACCACTATTGAAAGTTTGAGAATAGGTGACGTTGGCAATGTCAGAAGTAAAAGCTGTTGAACCTGAAGCGCTGGTTTTGTTTAATACTAGCAGTTCACCATTGAAGGCGGTTGCGGTTGAGCTGACATCGATACTGGAGCCTGTAGTCAGTGAATTAGCGTTTATATCAAGAATATTTTCGGTGTCTCCCGTTGATGTAATAATAAACTCACCGCCGTTAAGGACATCAAAATAAAACTCGGAAGTTGTGTCGGTTCCTCCTATTGCTAAATCCTCTGCGGTTTCGGTTAAGTAGCTGAGTGTGGTTGGGCTAAGTGAGGCAGTCCATTTTGATGACCCTGCTCCTATTGCGCTGTCCAAATCTTCCAGCGCTTCCTGGACGTTGGTTGCATCCGAGTTGTTTAATGTGAGTTCATACACTCCGACTAAGTTAGCGCCCGATGTTGCGGATCCGGCCCCCGTATCGTTTAAGCCTATTGTGCCAATGGTTAAGTCTCCACCGGCGTTGATTGTCAGGTTGACTACGTCGGATACAGTTCCTGTATCAATATCTACACCATTAATTGTTTCCGCAGTTGCCGCACTAATAGTGCCTGATGCGGTAATACTCGTTATGCCTGTTAATGCCCCCGCGCCGGAAATTGTCCAGGTACCGTTAGTTAGTGCGTCTGATGCCCCAATGTTGACTTGATTTGAGCTGCCGCTGTCAATAGTTATTGCCGCGTTGTTTGAGTTAATGCTTCCGCTCGGGATTTGAAGGGCATCGCCGGATGCGATGGCTACGGTTCCCGAAGATGAATCAAGGGTTAGCCCGCCGCCCCCGGCAGAGGAGAGCGTTACCGCGCCGGCGCCTGTATAGATAGGTGAGGTTACTGAAGTTGCAACTGTTACAGTCCCGGTGAAGTTGGCAGTGCCTGATATTGTCTGACTATTATATGTTCCGGCAGTAACGTTACCAGTTGAGCCAACAACATCAAAATTGTCAAAATTAATGTCTGCTGTTGTGCCTACTATATCATTAGCTGCTAGATTGATAGCATTTGTAATATTGCTGCTGGTAAGGTCAATGCCGTCAGTAATAGTTGCCCCTGAGGAGCCAATTCTTAAGGCATTGTCTACTGTACCGCCATCTGCTGAGCTTGTGTCGGCGTTACTTAGGAATAGAAGGTCATCAGTTGATGCCGCAGCTCCTGCAGTAGTATTTGCGTTTGTAATTACCAGTCCAAAAAGGTCTCCATCTAAATCACTCTGTGTCAAAGTAATTCTCTCGCCAAATAAATCGTTGCCTGTTGCTACCCCCGAGTCTGAACTGTAATCCAAAGTAAATCCTGTGTTGTTTGAGGTAGTTGAGCCTACGTTAATGTCAAATACACCGGCGGTCAAAGATGATAATGTGGAGTTTGTGGTGTCCGAGTCAAGTGCAAATGCAACTCCGGCCGGGTGAACGATGGTTTGCGTTGAGGTGGGATTAGTGATGACGCAGGTAGGGCAGGATGCTCCGGAGACTGCGGCCCAAACCGGGAGACCGCCGGAGACCGTTAATACTTCGCCGGCGTTGCCAATCGTTCTTCTGCTCCAGGTGTTGACGCCCGAGCCATACAATAGGTCCCCAGTTGCAACAGCATTTTGGCCGGTGCCGCCGTAAATAGCGCCGATTACGGTTCCGTTCCAGGTTCCCGTAGAAATTGTGCCAGAGCTAACGGTTAAGCCATTAATTGAGCCGGTTACCGACAAGTTATTATTTACCGTGGTCGTCCCTGAGCCTGCGCCAATTGATACAGTCGTTGCAGCTTCGCCTATATCCAAGGACAATGCGTTTGTGTTAAACAGCGAGGCTGCTGAAGCGCCGGTAGTTATGTCTCCGCCTGTAATGGTTGCATCTCCTGTCAGTGTTAAGTTGCCGGCGTTTGTTAGCACAAACTGGTCAGTTCCGGCTGAGTTTTCAAATACAACCAAGTTACTAGTTTGAGTTGCGTTACCGCGAACCAGAAATTGAATTTCGTCCGTTTCGCCCTCGACAGCTAATTTGGCAAGGTTTGTAGTTGAGCCTATTGTTACATTATTTGTAGCGCTTATTAAGTGAACAACCGAGGCTGTTACATCCCAGGGTGATGCTGCGCCCCCGGTCTCATCGTCTGCGCAGGAAATTACACCACTTGCGTTTGCCGTAAGTTTCCCTCCATTATTGTTGCCCGTACAGTCAAAGTCGGCAAAAATGAGACTGCTGGTTGGGTCGAGTGACAAATTTCCGCTTGAGGATAGAGTAGTGCCGTTCAGAGTGAGGCTGTCAACAACTGCAGAACCAGTAATATTAAGCGCTCCGGCTGAAGTGTCAAAGAAGAAAGGTGCCGCGGACGTTGATCCGCCGACAGCCAAGTCGTCCGTATCAGTGTCTGGGTAAATTATTGTCCCACCGTCAGTCCAGGGTGAGCTTTCGCCGCTTGAGTCGGCAGCCCAGGTAAATCCACCAGTAGAGGAGTTATAAGTAAGTACTTGACCGTTTGAAGCAGAGTTCGATGCCTTTAGATCTACTTCTATGATCGTATCGTCATCTATTTCTGAGGACGATATTGAAGTGCCCAGGGTTGCTGTCAGGTCACCGTCAGTAATTGTGATTCCTGCGCCTGTTAAATCATCAACCGTTTCAGCATTTACAGTTAATGTTCCAAGGGCTCCATCGCCGGCCACATCGAGGTCTCCGGTCAATGTCTCATTTACCGCAAATATGTCTCCATTTGACTCTAAATCTCCGCTAACCAGTAAGTCGTCGCCGGTCAAGTCAACATTTGAAGGTGTTCCGCCACCGATTGTGAGGCCGCCACCGCCGGGGCTTATGACAATATCATCGCTTGAGCTCACGGTATTTCCGGCAAGGTTAAGGTTACCGGCGATATCTACGTCGCTTTCAAAGTTAGCATCTACGTTTACATTTAGAGATGTGGTTAGCAAAGAGTCTCTAGTAGCCAAAACGCTTGTCCCCAACGAAGCCGAAGGCGAAGTGGGATTTTCCGCAATCTCCGGTTTATCGAGGCCAATTAGGCTGCGGAAACTGCCTAAAGCTCCTGAGCTATTTGCAAGAATTAAGGCAACAGCAAAGGCTCCTATAAACGCACTCCTTTTTAAAACTCTAGCTTGATTTATGTGTAGAGGCTGAAAGATTTGAATAGGCTGAGTTGTGATTGAGGCTTCGCTCGGGAAAGAAATGTCCTTGTTTGTTGAGTTAGATTCAGGGTATGGCTGATAAGGTTTAGGTGAGGGAAGGACCTCAATTTTAGGCCTGGGTGAGCTGTTCTTGTGTGATTTTTTAAAAGAACTAATTTTTGCTAGTAAATATCTTCTGTGACCGCCGTCAGTACGCTCGGCTATCAACTTCCCAGCATCCTCCCATCTTCTGAGAGTCTTAGTGGAGACTTTTAGAAGATCTGCGGCTTCATGAATTAATAGATATTTCTGATTGGGCAGCGTAGGCATATTTATTTACTTCAAACTTGGACTCTCAAATTGGACAATTTATACTCAATATGTCCAATATCATTAAGACAGTTTTTTAAAATTTTGTCAAGTAATTTTTGAGGCACAATAATTTTTGTATTCTAGGGATATTTGTTGTACTAGCGGTATAAGTTTGAGTTTAATTATTTTAGCTTGAAATATATTTTAGTTAATTTCAGCAAGTTTACGTACAGATAAGATAATTAAATGCATTTATATAGTAATGCCGCAATATGTAATTATATGAGGTTATATTTTACGCAATTTATTTACCGTACAACGTAGTCATTCTCCGAAAAATTAATTGAGCTCAAGAAAATTTCGACATCTTCTTACTTAATGCCTGGATTTGCCTTTTGGTACCAGTTTAATTAGCATGATTAAGAGAGTAAAAGATGAAAAAAATATTACCTATTTTGATTGTAGTAGGGGCGTTGTGCGCAACTCCCCTACTAATAATATTGTCTTTCCTTAGTGCATCTAGTGTTTTTGCCCAGGTTGACAGTTTAGGGGTCGCCGTACCAATTCAAATAGAAGGTGACACACAAGGCGGGGACATAATTTGTTCGGAGGAGGGCGGGCTCACGCTTTGCAATGAAATCTATCAGCCTTCAATGTATGGCGTTATTACCGAGGAGCCACCAATTGCTCTCGAGAGTCCTGACTTTGATGGACCTTTGGCGATCACTACCGGGGAGGCTATCGTGCGGGTCAGTACTATAAATGGTACCATTGCGGTTGGTGACATAGTGACTAGCTCTGAGACGCCCGGGGTTGGCCAGAAAGCGACAGTCAACGGCTTTGGCCTCGGGGTTGCCTTGGAGGCGTTTGATTCAGCCTCTACGGAGGATGTCGGGGAAATTCTGGTTTCTATTAATATTCACCCAATTAGCTCGTTTGTGGGATCCAGGTCCAACCTGGTAAGTAACATCCGGCAGGCATTAAGCTCGCCCGTGGTTGCACCTTTGGACTCATTCAGATATTTACTTGCCTTTGTGGTTGCTTTAATTTCCTTCGCACTCGGCTTTATTTACTTTGGTCGCGTTGTTCGCTCCGGAGTAGAAGCCATCGGCCGAAACCCACTAGCGAGTAGAACGATACAGGTTACTATAATAATAAATATTGTGGTTACTATTGTTATAGTTTTAACTGGTCTGGCAATTGCGCTCTTAATTTTGATTTTGTAAATGTTTTGTAGGGGCGTAGCGCGCTACGCTCCTACGGGGTAAATGTATGTTTTCAATAAAATTTCCAAATATTTTTAGGAATAGTCTTGGGCCACCGATTTCTCCAGTGGTCTTGGTTGCGCTTGACGGTTGGGGCCTTGCACCTCCATCCAAGGGAAATGCGATTTCTCTTGCAAAAACCCCGAACATGGATTATTTATACTCCAATTTTCCCCATGGTGAGCTTATCGCCTCGGGCGAGTCCGTGGGTCTTCCGGCAACAGAAGTTGGAAATTCGGAGGTTGGCCACTTAACTATGGGTGTGGGCAGAGTGATTTATCAAAGCCTCAAGCGAATTAATATCGCCATAGAAGACGGCAGTTTTTATGAAAATGCAGCTTTTGACAAGGCAACCAGGCATGTTTTGAGCAACAATTCTTCGATTCACTTAATCGGTTTGGTGGGTTCGGGCAATGTTCATTCAAATACCAACCACCTTTACGCACTTCTGCAATTTTGTAAAAAGAATAATTTGAGCCGTGTTTATTTGCATTTGTTTTGTGATGGCCGTGACGCCCCGCCCAACGAAGGTGCCGGGATTATCAGCCAGATACAGGCCAAATTGAGCCTGATGAAGGTTGGTAAAATAGCGACAATTTGCGGCCGTTACTACGCCATGGACCGAGACGCCCGCTGGGACCGTGTGCAAAAGACGTATGATGCAATGACTAAAGGAGCGGGGAGACAGGCAACGGACGCGGTGGAAGTGGTTCGACAGTCGTACTCGCAGGGCAAAAGCGATGAGTTTATCGAGCCAACCGTAATTCTTGAAAACGGAGTAGCTCACACAATTAACGACAACGACGCGGCAGTCTTTTTTAACTTCAGAGTCGACCGTGCCCGTGAGCTCACCATGGCATTTGTTCTGCCTAATTTTGAGCATACGAACGTCGCTGAATTTGGTTTTCAACTTGAACAAAATACAACATTTGAGCGTGCCAAAAAAATTAACAACTTATTCTTTGTTACTATGACTGAGTATCACAAGAACTTTCCGGTCTCGGCGATTGCCTTTCCTCCTCAATACAACTTTCCAGACTCACTAACCGAGATACTTACTAAAAATAATATCAAAAGTCTCCACTTGGCTGAGAGCGAAAAAGAAAGAATGGTCACTTTTTATTTTCGAGGCATGAATGCAACTGCCTTTGCTGGGGAGACCACCGTTATAGTCCCTTCTCCCAAGGTGGATACCTATGATAAAAAGCCCGAGATGTCTGCCGACGCGTTACTCGCCGAGTTCAAAAGAGGAATAGCAAAGAATATCTATAAATTCGTGCTAATCAATTTTGCCAATCCCGATATGGTGGCCCATTCGGGCAATATTCCCGCAACTGTCAAGGCCATTGAAGTGGTAGACAAGGTTTTGGGGGAAATCACAAAGATTGCACTTGAAAAAGAGGGCGTGCTGGTCATATCTGCAGATCATGGTAATGCCGAAGAGCTCCTCACTTTTCCAAGCCAGACCTTCTATTACACCACAAGCGTGGGTGAGGAAAACACTGACCACTCTTCAAACCCGGTTCCTATTGTTGTGGCTTCAAACCAACTCAAGGGTAGGGCGGCCATCGTCCTTCAGGGCACCCTGGCTGACATTGCCCCCACAATTTGCGCTATTATGAAGTTACAGGCGCCGGCGTCAATGACCGGTAAGAATTTGTTTGGAGCAAAAGTATGAGTGAAGTATACATTCTATTCGGAGCCTCAGTTGCCGTAATGTTTTTGGCGATTGTGACTTTATATGTTGTAGTGAATTACCATAAGACCCTAAAGCGACAGCGTGAGCTTGAGGGGGAAGTTGCGACACTTAGGGCAAAGGGGAGTGAGGAGGCAAGAAAGCTTATTCTTAATGCCCAGCTCCAGGCTACGGAGGTTATTAAAAATGCCGAAGTGAAAGCGCAGGAGCTCATAAACGCTTCGGAGATCTTTTCCAAAGAATATAAACAAAGTTTCCAAGCGGGCTTGGAACAGGAGACTAACAAAATGCTACTGAGTATGTCAAAGAGTATCAGCAGTCAAGTCGACAGTGAGGTCAATGCTCTTCATAAAGCAATGACTATTGAAACCGCGAAGGTGAGTGAATCGGTTGGAAGAAGCATAACAGCTGCTTACGCCCAGGCTCAGGCGCAGGTTGATGAGTATAAGAAGGCGATGATGGAGAAGGTTAACGCCTCCATTTTTGACATTATTTCAACTGTATCCAAAAAGGTCTTAAAAGAAACTATAAGCCCTAAAGAGCAGCAGAAACTTGTGATGAAGGCGCTGGAGGAGGCTAAAAACCAAAATGTATTCTGATATTTTAGTGTTAGTGCGAACTACTTTTGAGCGGGAGATTTTACTTGGTGAACTCATGGCGCTCAAAGATTCCCTTTTTGAACCCAAAAAAGGACCGGAAAACATATTGAAAGACGAGGTCCGGGTGAGTGTGGCCAATATCATCCGCTCAAAGCTTGAAAAAGGGGAAAAGCTTGAAAGCTACATTGACGGCTTAGTGCGTACTCTTGACGGCTTAACTGAAGTCAAGTTTGAGCTTCCCAAGGAGCCTACCGAGCGCGAGATTGGTTTAATTTATGATTGGCTCACAACCAATGTCCCATCCGGGGCAATAATCGCCTACTCCATTAATCCTTCAGTGTTGGGCGGGGCAACGATTTCTCACAAGGGCAGATACTATGACGGCAGCTTAAGAACTATTTTGGAGAGCACCCTTAAAGAAGTTTACTCCTCTTATGCGTGATTACAAATATTATCTTGATAAACTGGGAGAAATTGGCTATGTCGAGCGGGTAATTCACTCAATAGTTTATGCCAGTGGCCTACCCGGTGTGGTAAGCTCGGAGGTAGTGGTTTTTGAGGGTGGGAGCTTCGGGATTGTGCTTTCTTTAAACCGTGAGGATGTTGAGATCTTGCTCCTTAATGCAAACCCCATTAGAGTTGGCGAGGCGGTTGCCAGGTGCGGACTTCATCTGGCGGTTCCTTTGAGTAGTGAAC
>Ga0155658_112_pt1 | contig 8050 bp, 10 predicted proteins | sample RifCSPlowO2_01_FD_107315 | JGI IMG/M metagenome (GOLD analysis project Ga0155658, IMG submission 107315) | Candidatus Woesebacteria bacterium RIFCSPLOWO2_01_FULL_44_24b
TAAGCTGTACAAGCTGTTGTGTCTGTAGACGTCCAGGAAACATCAAATGGAACACCGGGAACATATACTCCCGGCCCATCCGTGCCGTCAACTTTTACATCCACAGTTGGGAAACCCGGGGGCAGAGGATCATTGGTGACAGTTACAGTAGCATCGCGTGAGCAGTAATCGGGGTCATCCCCTCCACCCTGTGCAATAATACGCATCCAGATTGTACCGGGAGATACTCCGGTGATCAGCTGGTTGAAGTTTTGTGTGCTTTGTTTAAAATTACAGCAGGTATTTTGACCTATGTTATAGCCGAATCTACGGAAGCCCAGTAACGGGAATCGAGCTATACTCAGTGACTGATCTAAAAGAGTCCAACCTACAGATCTAACCTCCAAAAACACCGCTCTAACAGTTGTCACGAAACTGATAGTTTCCCCCACCCGAACTGTTACTGAAGTAGGAGCTTGCACCTGGCACAGTATAACCGGTCCCCCCCCACCTCCTCCGCCTGCACACCTTCCCGGATCCCAGACACAGTTACCATCGGGGTCCGTTTCACATTCCCCCGGATGCCCGCATTCACAAGACCCGCACGCTCCATAACTTCCCCCGCCCGAAGGCGGCCCACCTGTGGGTGGAGGGGGAGGAGGTGGGGGTGAAGACCACGAACAAGAGCCATAGAGATAGTCACAGCCACCAGGAAAGTTGGTTGTACAGCTTGCGCCAGAGCATGCCTGGGTAACATCTCCACCCACACAGTCTTCAACACAACTACATCCTGGTTGTCCACGGGTACACCCCGGAGGTCCACTGCATACATCTTTAAGTGCCCCCGCAGGGCAGCAAGTCTGTGAGCCTAAACATACTTGGGCCGAGACGTTATTGTTGAAAAGCGCAGGGAGTACCAGAAAAAATAATACAACCGAAAATATAGCAGTTATTAATTTCATAATTTATTTTGTTACCAGCTTAAAAGCGAGTTCATTTAATTCTTTATCAAGAACAAACCTCTTTACATAGTCATCACTCATGGACTGCATGCTGGAGTAAGGCTGTTGTTGGTTTGGCAATGATTTTAAGCTCATAACCAGAGTCCTCAATACCTGAGCGTTAATAGCGTCGTTGACTCGGTTAATTACCTCGGGTGAGGTATTACTTAGTAGTTCCGGGTTCACATAAATATAGACTGTTAGTTCTCCATTATTGATGGAATAATCAGTAGAATAAGAAAGCGTCAACTCCTGTGGCTCAAATCCGGCATCGTAGTAAACCGGATACAGGGGCACTTTTTTATCAGTTAATGTAACAGTAATTTTGTTTACATATGAAGAGTTTTGCCGCGCCTTATCAAGGTGTTCGACATTGTAGAAGTCAATCTCGTTTAAAAAGTCATTAAGAGTGCTATCTTTCACCCATTCAATTTGGTAGCCCGGCACTTCTGAGGCGAAGGTTGTATTAATTGCGCCCTCTTTGTTTTTGAGGAGTACCAGATAAGCCGAAATCAAGAAAACAACCAACAATACAATTATTACAACAAGAAGTTTCCAATACTTTCCCATAAAGACAGTATACATAAATACTACTCATGGTTGCAAAGCATTTGCAAGGGTTAACTGGGGTTGTGTATTGTGACAGCAGGAGTGAGATTATCTAGCCCGTTTACGCCCAGTTCTATGATTTTTTGATTTATATTGTAGCTTTCGTTGGTGTAAGGGTTTCCCCTCCAGGGATGTATTTTAGATTCAATGAATACTATTGAGTTTGCAATGGTAGATGACGTAAGGTACTGCATCTCGCGATCATTTACAGGTAGGGTGCGGGCACCGAAAGCATTAAAGTAAATTTTGTTTTCTTGAGCTGGTTCACCTCCAAAGGCGAGAGTTGGAGTATAGTTATCACTTCCTACTGCAAAACGCAAGAATGTTTCGTTGTCCAAAGAAGTTGTCCTTAGGTATGACCGGGTTGCTTCATCCTCGTCGTCGACCAAACGTATGGTAATATCATAGCCAGCAAATTCTTGCATGTAATTATTGGCGAAACTGGCAACTAACCCCTCAAATTCAGGGGTAAACTCATAGCGAGCAAGTGTGTTGTGTGGGTCCTCTGGGTCAGCACTCATTACGGTAGCTAGTCTTAAAGTCAGTCCTAAATTGTCGACGGTAATAACATCATTTTCTAATACATACCCTGGAGCAGGTTCTTTTCCAATATCGTCATCTTCGGCTAGAGACATTTCTACCAATCGAACGTTGTCTTGAATACTATAGTTTCTGCGCCATTCAACAGTATTTTGTCCGTTTTCATTCACGCTTGGCACACCATCAGCTATTGCACCTAATCTTGGGAATTGCAAATCTACCAATTCCAGATTGCCTGTTGAATTGTTTGGAACCACATACCAATTCGATACAATTCCTAAAAACTCTTCCGAGGGGCTTTCAAGCAAATCATGATATGCTGGCTCGACCACTGATGCTACCATGCCATAATTGTCGTAACCTCTAATCGCCCAAGGATTTTCGGTGTTTTGAGGGTCAAATTGTGCTTCTACTCCCCCATTTAAGTGTGAATATAGAAAAGTAACCCTTTGATTGTTGTCTGGCCCGGGAGTCTGTGTGGGCACAATTGAGTTGCCATTTTCAGTTGATGGCACGACAACGTTAAAAGATGGCACATCAAGGCCTGGAAAGTGAGAGTTCATATACTCCCTAACTTGAGGGGTTCCCTCGTTAATTAAGTTGGCCCAACCAGGATATTGCTGAGAAAATTCCTGGTAAAACATCAACTCTGGTCTTGGCCTATTAGAAGCTATAAGCTCCACAGTTTGGGGTGTTTCAGTGGGAATTGCGTCTTGTTCCTGGGCATCTGCACTCAAATCCTTTAAAGAAGCGGCATTGACACTGGAAGTATTAACAGCCGAATCTGCGGCAAAAAGTAAGCTGACCGTTATACCAAGTTTTATAATATTGTTCTCGGCAGACATAGTAAATAATTATGGTAGTATATGATTGGGCCTATAGTTTGTCAAATTATTGGGCATAGCCCAAAAAAATACCGCCTCATCGGCGGGTAAACATCTCTCCTCGATTCTGTCGAGGATTTAAAAACATCCTCTTTCTGTTTAATTAACATCTTTAGGCGAAGCCGCAAGCTCTGCTTATGCATTCACATGTTTATCTTTAAGCTTTTCGGATAACCAAGTTGTAATTAGCGCAACCGTACTCATCCCCTTTTTTCCAGCCTCGGTTTCCAAGCTGTTTATCAGTGATTTACCAAGTGGTAGTTCGAATGTATGCTTGAGAGGTTTGGCGAACTTGACTTTTACAGGTCTGAAACTCTCAGTGTAATCCGTAAAGTCATGTGTATCCCAAAAGTCCGCCTCCTCAGCAATTGACTTAAATTTTGGTATTTTTTTGTTCATATGCTTTTCTCTCCTTCCTGCTGGCCGGCCTTGCCGTCACCACATAATATATTTTATCACTTTTCGGCGCTAGTACGATTCCAAGCATCCTCCCCGAATTCGTCGGCCCGATAAGGCGAATTCTCCCGCCATAACCTTTTTCCACAATCGGTTGATAAGTGCATAGTTCTTCGACCTCGTCTTTAGTAACGTTATGCCTGGCAATGTGCTCAATATTCCACCCGTCCCAAATAAGTTTTTTGACAGTCATCTGGCAAAAATAACCCGCCTCGTCGGCGGGTAAACATCTCTCCTCGATTGGTCATCGAGGACTCAGGCAACATCACTTTCTTCCTGATCCTCACTTTTGTTATTGTATCACATAAAATCAAGGCTCATCCATTTTGCCTTACTGCTTAGTCCCAAAAAAACACCTGCACAAAATAGCCTTGTACTAAATTCTAACATATGTTATAATCAATCATGTACAAAACTGTAAACATCTCCGCGGATTACTATCGACAGTTAGATACTATTGCAGTGAGTGTAAAAAAGCCCAAAAAAAGGATAGTAGAGGCTTTAATTGCTAGCTATGCTAATAAAATGAAGGTAGGCCATGACAAAAGCTTGGAGGAATTCAACAGAAAAATGCAAAAACAAATAGACTCTTTACGATTATCTAGAGAAATCAAAATAAACACCGAGGAGTTGGACAAAATGTTTTCGAGCCTAAAACCAACTGACTTTTAAGATGTATTTAGATGTATTTAATAGACACAAACATCCATGCCGCGTTCCTTCTGCAGAAGCATGAAACAGATGTTGAAAGCAAGAAATATGTTGAGTTCTTCAAACAAATCCCCCTTTCTCAAAGGCTCATACCAGACTTCGTTCTAAATGAGTTTGAGATACTGATGGTTCAAGTTGTTCCTTCGAGATATAGATTGAACACCAGAGACAAAAACGCTGTTAGAAATCTGACATTTGAATATATCAAAGAAGTCGTGAATCAATGCAAGGTGGTCACGCCTACGGTTGCTTCAGTACAAGCTGCCGCAAAAATATATTTAAAGAATACCAATAAACACTATATAAGCTTCACCGATAGTTTAATTATCTCAACCGCAAAACAACTCGGGGCGTCTGTATTCACAAAAGACGAAAGACTTAAGGGTAGAGCTCACGAAGAGAAGGTTTCTACTGCTTAATCCCCAGAAACACTTGAACCAACTCGTTTTTGACACGCATGACAGCGTTATCAACCGGGATTTCCTGAATTTTATTATCAAGCTTTCTTATGGTGAGTTTATTCTTAATAATTGAAATAAACTGAGTGTGGCGCCTGAGGACATCAAATGGACCTTCTTTGTTTATAGACGAAACAGAACTTACTTCCCCGTCAAAAAGCACGCCCTGGCGCGTGATTACTTTAAGAAATAATTTAGGTTCCACCTTTTAGCTCCTTTACGCTTCCGATATAAAGAAAATTCTCCTCAGGAATGTGATCAAACCTGCCCTCAATAATACCTTTTGCATCATCAATTGTGACCGGCATCGGCATAAATACTCCCTGCTCAATGCGCTGGCCTTCTGCCACAAAGAAGCGTTGAGTCATGAAGTTTCGAAGTTTCCTGCCCCGCCGAAACGTTGTCTGGTCCTCGGGTGAGAGCTCGCTTTCGCCCACCAAAGAAACAATGCGCTGAAGGTTCATGCTGTCTTTTAAAAGCTGCTTGCCCCGGAGAGCCACATCATAGTGGGCCTCCCCAACAACCGACGGAATAAGAACCGATGATGTAGAGGCTAAAATATCAACGGCAGGCAAGAGCCCCTCTTGGTAAATATTCCGGGACATCACAACTTGCGAGTCAAGATAGGGAAAAATTGACTGAACGCCATGGTCAAGTAAATCATCGGCTGGAACATATATAGCTTCGACACTGGTGATTACCCCCGAGTCCGACGACACAAGCCGCTCATGGAAGCTGGCCATCTGAGACTCAAGAGTAGCCTGATAGCCATCTTCCGAAGGTATGCTGTCCGTCAAAACCGAAAGTTCATTACCGGCCTGCGCAAATCGAAATACATTATCTATAAAAAACAGAACTTCCTTTTGGCTGACGTCCCGGAAATACTCCGCCAAGGTCACCGCTGCATAGCAGGACAGAAAACGCACTGCCGGGTTTGCTCCCATCGGGCCAAAAACCAAAGAAGTCATATCAAGGACCCCGCTTTGACCCAAGGCCTGGTAAAGGTCAAGGCCTTCACGAGCACGCTCGCCGACCCCGGCAAAAACAGAGACGGCTTCCTTCCTCCTCCTGCCAACAACGTTATGGAGGATCTCGGAAAGAAGCATCGTTTTGCCCACCCCAGCCCCACCAAAAAGACCCATCTTCCCACCTGAGAGCATCGGGGCAAATAGGTCAACCACTTTGATGCCGGTTTCTATCATCTTACCTTGCCGCTCCGAACGCGCACTAAAGCCAACTTCCTTGTGGATTGGCATTTTGTCGCGAGTCTTAATCTCCCCTTTTGAGTCATGAGGCAGACCAAAAATATCAACCACGCGCCCCAGGAGGGCCGAGCCCACAGGAAACATGATTGGCGATCCGGTGTTGACCACCACATCTCCTCTGATGATTTCATGCGTGGGACTCAAAGCAAGGCAAAAGAACGTATTGTTTTTTGATGACGAATAAACCTCCATCCGGAGAGTCGGGTCCCGCTTCAGCGTCAACAAATCGCGTGTAACAGGCATCACCCCCCCGAACTCAACTTCAATTATCTGGCCGCGTACCGAGACTACTGTTCCTGTATTTTTTGCCATTACCAAAGGTTAACGCTACTAATGCTTTCCAAAAGCTTTTTGTTTTTTAATCTGTGTGTCACCCTGAGCTTATCCAAATTAAGCTCCTTCAAGCTAGTCTTAATATTTTCGCCTGAGCGGTCCAAAGTCATAATGCGGGCGGCATACTTTGCCAACTGCGCCTCACGCACTGTTTGATCCATTAGAGAGGCAAAAATCTCCCTTTCAAAAAATGCCAGAATGTCCTTTAAACCCGGCTCAAATAAATATTTAGTTTTCCTGCCGCCCTTTTCCTGAAGTTCAGAAAGCGGGGTCTCGGCAGAGATAGTATATTTGGAGGGCAACTGTTTTATTGCCGACTGGAACGTCGGGTAATATACCCTTATCTCTTCATACTGAACGATATGCCCGATAAGTTGCCCCAAATTAGTGGGAGTAATATTTGTATCCGGGACCTCAAAAAAGGTATAAGGGTGCCCGGGCATGGCTGACTGAAACAAGGCCAATCCAAGCCTGCCAACAAGCGCCACTTCAATGCCTTCCGGATTTGCCCGAACCTCCTTTAAAAACATGCGGAAGGTCTTCTCGATTATGTCGCCGTAGAGACCGGTGTTAGCAGAAAGGAGTACCGCGACTGTCTTGCCATTGTGGGCCAAAAAGGTTATTCCGCCCTCACCTCGGCGCTTCAAGGCAAGTTTTATAACCTCCTGGGCATAGCTTGCCCGCACATCGGCAAACACATCGTCCAATGCCATAACAAACTCGCGGTTAAGAAGAACCGAGTTTCTGGTCTTTCGCATCCTGACTGCCGCAATTTCAGTATAAGCACGGGCCACCGTTTGAAGGGTCCTAAGCTCATTTATATTTCTTTCTATCGAGCGGATATCGTTCATGCTAATAATCCTTGAGTCTTGGTCACTTTCGCCACAAGTTCGGCAAAGCTCGGCGTCCCCAGAATAAGACTATCTACGGTCTGCTTGAATTGGGCAACTTCTGTATACCTTTGAAATATTTTGTTATATTCTTCCTGTAATTTTTCTTTTGCGATTTCTTTTGCAAAACCTCCCCAAATTGCGGCAAGCAAAAAGATTGAAATATTTACAGGAACTACTGACAAATGAGGCTGAAGCAAAAACTCGTCTAGTCTTATACCTAAATTTAGAGTCCGCTTCAAAGACTCGCTAACCTCAGCTCCGAAATGCATAAAGTCACGAATCTCCTCCATATGCACCAGAAAACTCCCAAGCTGACGGTTTAAATCCCGCACCAAAGGTGACTGAGCTTGCATTCCCACACGAGTAACCGAAAGAAATGGATTTATTGCCGGCCTTATCCCCCGATTATATCTATCTATATCAAAGAATATATGACCGTCAGTCATAGCCATTAAGTTGGTCTGTATATAGCCGGATAGGTCGCCCATTGCGCTTTCTGCAACAGGAAGAGCGGTAATGGACGCTTTTTCAAAACTTCCGGCTCGCTCCATTAGCTTGGCATGAATATAAAAAATATCACCGGGATAGCTGCTCCTGCCCGGGAACCGCCTGGCAAGAAGAGTAATTTGCCGGTAGTAACTGGCGTGTGCCGTCATATCATCCATAATAATCAGCGTGTCCTTGCCTTTGTCCCGAAAGTACTCGGCTATGGTCATCGCTGAATATGGAGTCAGGTAAATTAAACCAGCCGGGTCGGCGGAGCCTGTGGCGACTACTACGGAATTGCCTAAAATCTTATTCTTCTCCATGAAGCTTATCACGCCCTCCAGCTCCTCCCGCCTTTTCCCGATGGCAGCATAAATACATATTGTCCCTTGCATGGCTTGTGCGAGCATGGCCTGCATCAGAAAAAGCGTTTTG